>Ga0066256_1003343_pt1 | contig 15677 bp, 14 predicted proteins | sample ThiBio_1000_biof_FD_87107 | JGI IMG/M metagenome (GOLD analysis project Ga0066256, IMG submission 87107) | Wastewater bioreactor microbial communities from Cape Town, South Africa - Thiocy_expt_1000_biof (version 2) | ecosystem: Engineered > Bioreactor > Thiocyanate-remediating >...
CTGATCGTCAGGCACTCCCCGAGAACCCGTCCAGAGACATAGGGGCCGTCGAAAAGGCGGCAGCAGCCGGCGGCATCCGCGCCGCTCATCCAGAAGGCGAGTTGCATGCCGTCACCGAAGACGGCGTCCACCCTGCCCTCCTTCAGGGCGGCGAGCAGCGCCGCCCGGTCGGGGAACGCCTGCGCCTCGACCTTCGGGAAGAAGGCCTTCAGCATCGCCTCATGGGCGCTTGCCGCCACGACGCCGACCTTCCGGCCCGCGAGCGCCGTCCTCGCCTCGCCGGCGAACGGCGCCTTCCTTGCGACGGCGAAACGGGCGGGAAGGCGCATGAAGTGGCGCGAGAAGGCAAAGCGCCGGCGCAGGTCCGCGGTAACAGCGATACCGGCGGCGACCGCCTCGCCATTGCCGTCGAGCAGCGCCTTTTCCAGCTCGGGGAAGGTCACGGCCTGGATCTGGCACTTTTCCGTCAGCGCCAGTTCGCGGCAGACCTCGCGCACGAGATCGACATGGAAACCGGAAAGCTTGCCGGTCTGGTCGATGAAATTGAACGGCGGAAAGTCCACCGTCGTCAGGAAGCGCAGACGGACGATGCCGGAAAGATCGGGCCGGGAGATGCGCTCGCGGGTGTCGAAGAGGATCGGAAGATCGACCGAGGCGCGCTCCCCGGCGGCGGCGGGCAACGGAACCACCGCCGCGATCAACAGGCAAAGTGCGAAAAGCCCGTGTGATTTAAGGGATGAAATTCTGTCTTGCCACATTACAATCAACTTGGGGTTTAAGAGGGACGCAGCCGTCGACGCGGCGGCGATGGTTGCATGCGACTGGCAGAATATCCCGACGACATCGCTTTCGCCACAGCAATCGGCATCCGGCCGATGGAACGCCCGCCGCTTCCCGCGGACCAACAGATACCGCAGCGTCTCATGGCGGAGGCGCGGCTCTTCCGGCGGCTCGGCCTCTCCAAGCCGCTGATCTCCGCCATGCTGGTGCGGGCCGGGCGCAACGGCACCACGCTGGAGGCGGAGATGCTCGCCAGCGGCGCGATCTCGCATGACGTCTATTACGAAGCGCTGGCCGACATTCTCGGCCTGCCCTTCCGGCCCCTGCTGGATCCGGCTGAAGTCGAGCGCCTGCCGGGCGCCGACAGCCCGCCCGGCGAGCCGGCCATGCGGCGCCTCCGCCAGCGCGCCAGCGCACCGATAACGGCGATCGTGCCGAGCGCGGCCCGGCTGGACGAGCTTTGCCAGAAGCTGCGCGCCTCTCCGCCGCTCGGCGCCATGATGATCGCGACCACGCCCGCGGCGCTGCGGGCGGCGCTGTGGCAGGCAGGCCGCGACCGCAGGCTCCGCGAGACGGTCGACCGGCTATTCGGCGCCGTACCGGAAGCCAGCGCCCGCATCACGCTTTGGGGGCGGCAGGGCTTCTATATCGGCACGATGCTGACGCTTCTCGTGATGCTGCTCCTCATCCAGCCGGAGAACGTGCTGTTGCTGCTGCATATCGTGCTCGGCCTCTTCTTCTCCGCCACGGTCGTCGTGCGCGGCACCGCGCTCCTGGCCAAGTGGCGGGAGAAATACCGCCCGCGCCCCATCCCTCCGACGGGCCGGCGGCCGGTCTATTCCGTCTTCGTCGCGCTCTACCGGGAGGCCGCGGTGGTGCCGCAACTCGTCGAAACGCTGGGCAGCCTGCAATGGCCGGCGGCCTGCCTCGACATCAAGCTGATCTGCGAGGCGGACGACCGGGAAACGCTCGATGCGCTGGCGGCAGCCTCGCTCGGCCCGCAATTCGAGGTGGTGGAGGTTCCGCCGGGCCACCCCCGCACCAAGCCAAAGGCCCTCGCCTATGCACTCGGCGCGGCGCGCGGCGACTATCTCGTGATCTACGACGCCGAGGACAGGGTCGATCCGATGCAGCTCGAGGAGGCGTGGCGGACCTTCGAGGCCGGGCCGGCCAAGATTGCCTGCCTTCAGGCGCCGCTCATCATCACCAATGCCCGCGAAAGCTGGATCAGCGCCCTCTTCGCGGTAGAATATGCCGGCCTTTTCCGCGTCCTGCTGCCGCGACTTGCGGCCGCCCGCCTGCCGATGCCGCTCGGCGGCACCTCAAACCACTTCCGCACGCGCATCCTGCAGGAGGCCGGCGGCTGGGATCCCTACAACGTCACCGAGGATGCCGATCTCGGCCTCAGGCTCTACCGGCTCGGCTACCGCTGCGGCGTGATCAGCCGGCCGACCTACGAGGAGGCGCCGACGCAGATCCACGCCTGGCTCGGCCAGCGGACACGCTGGTTCAAGGGCTGGCTGCAGACGTGGCTGGTGCTGATGCGCCAGCCGTCGCGGCTGGTGCGGGAGATGGGCCTTTGGCCGAGCCTCGTCTTCCAGGTGCTGGTGGGCGGGCTCATCCTCTCCTCGCTCGCGCATCCGCTGATCCTCGGATATATCGGCCTCATCGCCTGGCGCCTTGCCGCGGCGGAGATGGCGGCCGTCGGACCGCTCGACCTTACCCTCTTCGCCCTCGACATCGCCAACATCGCCGGCAGCTATGCGGTCTTCATCGCGCTCGGCCGCACCGGCATGCGCCTGGAGGAACGGCTGGCCGTGGGCCCACGATGGCTGCTCACGCCGCTCTACTGGCTGCTCATTTCACGGGCCGCCTGGCGCGCCGTGCGCGAACTGCACAGCAACCCCTTCTTCTGGAACAAGACGGCCCACCGCCCGGCACGAACGAAAACCCGGCCGGACCTTGCGCCGACGATCGACCAGCCCCTGCCGGCCGGCGAGTAGACACTTTGGAAAGGGCAGCGCGAAGTCGTGAAAGCCGGGCTGGAACGGGTAGCGATCTTCACATCGAGCCCGTAACTCATTATCTGTCAAAGCATTTCCTGCCGCCACTCGGCAAGAATGGACTTAATTCTGGACTTGTTTCTTCCCGCTGACAAGCGTTCCAATAGCACTTTTGTCCACCTTGTTCTGCTAACATCCGTCAAAATCTCTTAGCATAAGCAAGGCATGGACATCCGAACGACATATTGGATCATTCTTCATGGTCATTCCTCATCAGACCATTCAATCTCTACATCACCACCAAGAATGCTGGCTGCGCGGACAATCAACCGTAAATTCGGCCTTCGGCATGACTTCTGAAAGAAGCGCCCTGTCCGCGCACAACGATCCAGCTCGACAAGCGACATGTCCTCATCTTGTGCCCGCGAGCGAATAGCGTCCAAGGCAGGAATACCGAATGGCACCAATCGCGCCTTGCGCCTGGCGGCCTTCACGTGACCGGCCTTGCTTTTGATCTGGCACAGGCTCAGGCCGGGAAACAGATCCAGCAGTGCCGCACCGGGCAGATTGGCTTCGAACGCAGCATGGAGGCGACGCACTTCCGGATTGGTCCAAACATGGCGTCGCCGCACAATACCCAGAGTACGGACCCGATGCTTCAAAGCCGAAAGGCTGCGGTCCGGCAAAGCTTTTCTCAAGATGTCGTACGAAGGATAACCCGCTCGCAATTCAGCGTCTTCCGCCGGCGTCCATGGCCGAGTTGCGATCGCCGTACCGTGCGCATTATTGCACGTTTTTCCGTTTTTCATCTCTCACGCCAGCGGACCATAGGCCTGCCACCCAGGAATTCCATGGCGAGCTGCAACGCGCGCCAGTCAACGTAGCGGGGATAGACAAAGTACCGTACCTTCCCGACAATGGCACCAAGTTCTGTCATGTTGATACGAAGCTCAAAGGCACGGCGGCGAACATTATCCACCAAAGGCATTCCGGTGGCCTTCGGAGCCCGACGAGGACGGCGATACCCCATGCTGTTCGCCTTGCTCCATATCTGCCGTTTGCTCTTCCCCGGGAAAATCTCCGCCAGGGTGCCTATCGGTACGCCGGCAACATACGGCTTCCGTAGTTTCCGCGCATCGCCGTCTGACCAGATGCGCAATGGCGGAACCAGTCCGATTTGCCGTGCCTTGTGGGAGATGGCCGCCGGCGTGCGCCGCGGCAATGCCCGGGTAATCGCATCCAGATCGGGGTAGAGACGCTGCAAAACTTCCAGTTCTGCCGTCGTCCATACCGGCACACCGGCAATCGTGAAGCCCGTCCACTCGATGTGCCGGAGGATTGTATCCTTGCCGTCAAGACCACGGCGTTGGGCCAAGGAAAGCAGCATACCATTTGTCCTGCACAGAGATCTCGTCACCATAGCGACGATTTATGCAGGCAGATGACATTGCCGCTGAATTTGAACATTTCCTCAGGAGCCTGGGACGTATGCAGCGGCTCCTCGTTTGCGCGCTCCCCTCAATAAAACCAACCTGCCACTCCCGGCCTGTAGCTTGTAAACCCTTCGAGATTCTCGCCGATCGATACCAAGGCTTGCTTCAATGTCGTTTCGGTCGTTGCGCGCTGCTTGTCCGGCATCAAATCGAGACCTTTTTCAATTGTCCCTCGCCACTGCGGGTAATCCCCCGCCGAATAACGGACTTCAAAAGTAGAATTTTCTTGGGCTTTATGATCGAGGAGATTTTGATGAAGACGAGCAGATTCAGCGAACCGCAAATCCTTGCAATCCTGCGCCCGGCTGAGGGCGGCGTTCCCGTGCCTGATCTATGCCGGGAGCATGGGATGAGCACGGCGTCGTTTTATAAATGGCGGGCCAAGTACGGCGGCATGGACGCGTCGATGATCAGCCAGATGAAGGCTCTTGAAGACGAGAACCGTCGGCTGAAGAAGATGTATGCGGAGATGAGCATGCAGGCGGAACTGCTCAAAGAGGCTCTTGGAAAAAAGTGACGCGGCCATCTCAACGCCGGGAGATGGCCGGGAAAGCGGTGGCGTTGCGCGGGGTGAGCATTGCACTCGCCTGCCGCACCTTTGGTGTCAGCGAGAGCTGCTATCGTTACAGCGCCAAGATGAACGACGAGAACGAGCAGATCGCCGATCTCCTGATCGGGTTGACGCGGGCGAAGAAGAGCTGGGGCTTCGGTCTTTGCTTTCTCTACCTGCGCAATGTCCGGGGGCATCGCTGGAACCATAAGCGGGTATACCGCATCTATCGCGAGCTGGAACTGAACCTCAGGATCAAGCCGCGCAAGCGGTTGAGGCGCGAGAAGCCGGACGCTCTGGCCGTACCGGAGAAACCGAACCTGGTCTGGTCTATGGACTTCATGGCGGATCGCCTTGAGGATGGCAGGCAATTCCGCCTGTTGAACGTTCTGGACGACTTCAACCGCGAGGGTCTGGGCATCGAGGTGGATTTCTCACTACCTGCCGAGCGTGTCATCCGCAGCCTGAACCAGATCATCGAATGGCGTGGTAAGCCGATGGCAATACGGGTCGACAACGGGCCTGAATACGTCAGCGGCAAGCTGATGGAATGGGCAGAGAAACAGGGCATCGCCTTAAGCCACATCCAGCCGGGCAAGCCGCAGCAGAATGCTTATGTCGAACGCTATAACCGGACCGTCCGACAAGAATGGCTCGACCAGCACATCATCGAAAGCATTGAGGAGGCACAGGAATTTGCCACGCAGTGGCTATGGACCTACAACAACGAACGGCCCAATATGGGCATCGGCGGCATCACGCCCACACAGAAACTGAAAATCGCCGCGTGAATTCTACCGCGGAGCCCCGTTGAAAACGGGGGGGATTACCTTCCGATTCCGACCTTTCGCGACAAGATGCTCCTGCAACTGGTTGCGGACGGTCGGGGCGAGGATGCGATAGACTATCTTGAATCCATCAGATCAGGGGCCGTCGGCTGACCACCGGATGCATTCCACCAAGGACGTTTCCATACTTCAGCCGTAGCCCATAGAAGCAAATTTTGTTTTCCAGGATGGCCTTGTGAGTTCGAGTCCCGAGACAAAACCGAATCCATCCTCAAGTCATTGATTTAAAACAAAAATAAAGCACAGAAGGAATTTCAAAGTGGACTTAAAAATGCTGGCTTTGGCTGGCCTTCAGTGGAACTCACTGGAACGAGGAAAATCGAATAGCCCTGGATTTCAGTGGGTTGCAGAAATTAGTGGAACTCAGTAGACAAAAATATTGGAGCGGGTAGCGGGAATCGAACCCGCGCGTTCAGCTTGGGAAGCTGACAGGCTACCATTACATCATACCCGCAGGGCAGCGCCGATGGGGCAGTCATTCAACAGTTCGCCGGTCATGTCAAGCGAGGCGGTGGGCGGGAAGGCCGTCTTCAAGCCGCGCGGAAATGCTTGGAGAGCTTGAGGCCCTGGGCCTGGTAGTTTGAGCCGAGGCCGGAGCCGTAGAGGCCTTCGGGGGCGTCGAGCATGTGCTCGTAGATCAGGCGGCCGACGATCTGGCCGTGCTCCAGGATGAAGGGCACCTCGTGGCTGCGCACTTCCAGCACCGCGCGGCTGCCGGAGCCGCCGGCGGGGGCGTGGCCGAAGCCGGGGTCGAAGAAGCCGGCATAGTGGACGCGGAACTCGCCGACGAGCGGGTCGAAGGGCGTCATCTCGGCGGCGTAGAGCGGGGGGACGTGCACGGCCTCGCGCGAGACGAGGATGTAGAACTCGTCCGGGTCGAGGACCAGCTCGTTGCGGCCGCGGCTGAACAGCGGCTCCCAGAAATCGAAGATGTCATGCTGGTTCTTGCGGTCGACATCGACGACGGAGGTGTGGTGCTTGCCGCGATAGCCGATGAGGCCTTCCGGCCCGGTGCCCTTGAGGTCGATGGAGAGCGCGATGCCCCCGCCGGAGACGTTCGGCGTCTCGCTGGCGACGAGCGTGTCCGAGGCGTGGAGGGCCAGCAGCTCGCTTTCGCCGAGCAGGGCATTGCCCTTGCGGAAGCGGATCTGCGACAGGCGCGAGCCGCGGCGCACGACGATGGGAAAGGTGCGCGGCGAGATTTCCAGATAGAGCGGGCCGGAATAGCCGGCGGGAATCTTGTCGAATTCCTGCGCGCGGTCGGTGATGACGCGGGTGAAGATGTCGAGACGGCCGGTCGAACTCTTCGGGTTGGCCGAGGCGGCGAGCTCGGCCGGCAGGTCGAGGCTTTCCATCAGGGGCACGATGTAGACGCAGCCGGTTTCCAGCACCGCGCCGTCGGAAAGGTCGATGACGTGCAGCTTCAGCCGGTCGAGCTTATCGGCGACGAGGTTCGCCGGGCCGGGCAGGAAGCTGGCGCGCACGCGAAACGCCTTGACGCCGAGACGCAGGTCGAGGCTTGCCGGCTGGATCTGGTCGCCGTCGAGCACGGCCTCGCTCTTCAGCCTGCCGCTCTCGAACAAGCCGCGAATGGCGTGATCCGCCAGAATGCCCGTGCCGCGCGTCACAGAAGCCATGAGAATACCGCCCTATCAGAGGGTTCGCACAAAACCAAATGCCGGCAATTGACGCAAGCGCGGGCGCGCAGTAATAGCAAGGTTATCCCGTGGTGATTTGGCCGGCCGGCTTGCAGCCACGTTAAACAAGTAGCTAAAAAGGCCGGGTGTCAAACCGGCCTGCTTGCGCGGCCGGTTTTTTTGTTTGAAGGCGACGATCACATGAGCAAGTCCTGGCGCCCGGCCACCCAACTCGTTCACGGCGGAACCACCCGCTCCCAGCACGGCGAAACCGCCGAGGCGATCTTCCTCACGCAAGGCTTCGTCTACGACACGTCGGCCGCCGCCGAAGCCCGCTTCAAGGGCGAGACGGACGGATTCATCTACGCCCGCTACGGCAGCCCGACCAACGACATGTTCGAAAAGCGCATGTGCATGCTGGAAGGCGCCGAGGATGCCCGCGCCACCGCATCCGGCATGGCCGCCGTCTCCTCCGCCATCCTCTGCCAGCTCAAGGCCGGCGACCATATCGTCGCGGCCCGCGCGCTCTTCGGCTCCTGCCGCTGGGTGGTGGAGACCCTGGCGCCGAAATACGGCATCGAGTGCACGCTGATCGACGGCCGCGACCTTGCCAACTGGGTGGTCGACAACGTCTTCGCCACGCCGCTCTTCCAGAAGCCGCTGGAACTCGGCGCGCATGTCGTCGTCTATTCGGCGACCAAGCATATCGACGGGCAGGGCCGGTGCCTCGGCGGCGTGGTGCTTTCGGACAAGGCCTGGATCGACGAGAACCTGCACGACTATTTCCGCCATACCGGCCCGGCCATGTCGCCGTTCAATGCCTGGACGCTGCTGAAGGGCATCGAGACGCTGCCGCTGCGCGTCAGGCAGCAGACGGAGAATGCGAGCCGCATCGCGGACTTCCTCGCGGAACAGAACCAGGTCGCCCGCGTGATCTATCCGGGCCGCAAGGACCACCCGCAGGCCGACATCATCGCCAAGCAGATGTCGGGCGGCTCGACACTCGTCTGCTTCGAGCTGAAGGGCGGCAAGGAGGCGGCCTTCGCGCTGCAGGACGCGCTGGAGGTCGTGAAGATCTCCAACAATCTCGGCGACGCCAAGAGCCTCATCACGCATCCGGCGACGACGACGCACAAGAACCTGACGGACGAGGCCCGCGCCGAACTCGGCATCTCGGCCGGCACGGTGCGCTTTTCGGCCGGCATCGAGGACGGCAACGACCTCATCGAGGATTTCGCGCGGGCGCTCGCCAGGGTCGGCGCGTGACCATCGCGGCGTGAGGCCGGAAATGGAAGACACCGGCCGATGAGGCCGGTGTTCTTCGGGCTGCCGCCGGCAGAAGCGCGTGGGTTCTTCGCTTGTCCTTGACGAAACCGTATTCGTGTAGAATAGCAGGAGCTAATCAGTTCAAGGCTTGCCCATGTATCGTGCGCTGACCCGCGACATCGAAGTGACCGTAGAGCCATACTACCTGGCCGATCAGTCCGACCCCGACGACAGCCGCTATGTCTGGGGATACCGGGTCGTCATATCGAACCATTCCGACATCGCCGTGCGGCTGGTGACGCGCTACTGGAACATCACCGACCAGAACGGACAGGTCGATGAGGTCAACGGTCCGGGTGTCATCGGCGAGCAGCCGGTGCTGCGGCCGGGCGATACCTACGAATATTCCTCCGGCTGCCCGCTGGAGACGCCGTCGGGCATCATGTTCGGGCGGTACCGCATGGAGGCGGAGACGGGCGAGGCCTTCGACGTCGCCATTCCGGCCTTCTCGCTGGATACGCCCGGGCAGGTGCGCACGCTGAATTGAGGGCGGCGCGGGCGCAGCCCCTCATCCGGCCTGCCGGCCATTCTCTCCCCGCAAGCGTGGCGAAGGAAGCGAGCCGGGCCGGTTTCCCCAAAGCATCATCGCCGGCAGAAGGCGAGGCGTCGCATCCTTCCCTTCTCCCCGTCTGCGGGGAGAAGGTGCCGTCAGGCGGATGAGGGCAGTCGCCCCATACCTTTACTGCGGCAGGACTTCCGCCGCCTCGAAGCGGTAGGTCGTCGAGCAGAACTCGCAGGTCACCGCGATCTCGCCCTTGTCGTCCGCCGTATGGGCGATCTCCTCGGCGCTGAGGCCGGCGAGCACGCCCTTCAGCTTCTCGCGCGAGCAGGAGCAGCGGTCGAAGACCTGCTGCGGCTGGTAGACGCGCACGCCCCGCTCGTGGAAGAGGCGGAACAGCAGCCGCTCGGTGCCGACTGTGGGATCGGTCAGCTCGTCGGCGTCGATCGTCTCGACCATGGCTTTGGCTTCGGACCAGTTGTCGTCGTCATCGATCTTGTGGCCGGCCTCGTCGCCGTCGCCGCCGGGAAGAGCGGCCTGGCGCATGCGCTCGGGCGAGGACGGCAGGAACTGCGCGACCATGCCGCCCGCCCGCCAGCGATGGCGGGCCTTGCCGGCCTCGTCGCGGTCGTAGAGCTCGGCGACGCCGAGGCGTACCTTGGTCGGGATCTGTTCCGACTGGCGGAAATAGACGCCGGCGATTTCTTCCAGCGTATGGCCGTCGAGCGGAACGATGCCCTGGTAGCGCTGGGTATGCGCGCCCTGGTCGATGGTGAAGGCGAGAATGCCCTTGCCGAGCAGCTCGTGCGGCTCCGTCCGGCCTTCGGCGACGGCGGCCTCCAGCGCCGCCTCGTCGAAGCGGGCATAGGCGCGCACGTTCTCCGGTGCGGCGAAATCAGCGACGAGCAGGTCGACGGGGCCGTCGCCCTTGGTCTGGACGATCAGCTTGCCCTCGAATTTCAGCGAGGTGCCGAGCAGCACGGTGAGCGTGATCGCCTCGGCCAGAAGGCGGGCGACGGGTGCGGGGTAATCGTGCCGGCCGAGAATGCCGTCGAGCATCGGGCCGAGCTGCACGGCCCTGCCGCGCACATCGAGGCCTTCCACCTGGAACGGCAGGACATGATCGTCGCCGGCATAGCCGGGCTCACCGAGTTTCAGGGCGTTTTCAGCCATCCTCGTTCTGCTCCTTGCCCGCCGCCGCGCCGCGGGCCTTGCGCCCCGCCACGTCCGACAGCGTCTATCGTGATTTCGCGCTCCTGCCGCCCGATCATTCCATACCGGGCGGGCAAGCGCCAGAGACGACGCCTTCCGGCGCCGGGTGTCGGCACCTAGATCGTGCGTGCCCTCACATATTTCAAGGCCGCATCAGACGGCGCCGAAGCACCAGGCAAGGATCGACTTCTGCGCGTGCAGGCGGTTCTCCGCCTCGTCGAAGACCACGGACTGCGGGCCGTCGATCACCTCGTCGGTCACTTCCTCGCCGCGATGGGCGGGCAGGCAGTGCATGAAGAGCGCATCCTTGCCGGCGCGCGCCATGAGCTGCTTGTTGACCTGGTAGGGCTGGAAGATGTTGTGGCCGCGAGCGCGGTGCTCCTGGTTCATGGAGACCCAGCAGTCGGTGACGATGAGGTCGGCGCCGTCGGCGATGGCGTCCGGGTCGTGGCCGAGCAGGATGTTGCCGCCGTTGTCGCGCGCCCAGTTGAGGATCTTGTCGTCCGGCTCGGAGCCCATCGGCACGGCCATCTTCATCGTGTAGCCGAAGCGGGCCGCGCCCTCGACGAAGGAGTGCAGCACGTTGTTGCCGTCGCCCATCCAGGAGAAGGTCTTGCCCTTGGCCGGGCCGCGATGCTCCTCGAAGGTCATGATGTCGGCCATGATCTGGCAGGGATGGGTGAGGTCCGTCAGGGCGTTGATGACAGGCACGGTGGCGTGCTCGGCAAGCTCCAGCAGGCGCGCATGGTCGGTCGTGCGGATCATGATGGCATCGACATAGCGCGACAGGACCTTGGCCGTGTCGCCGATGGTCTCGGCGCGGCCGAGCTGCATTTCCGTGCCCGACAGGAACAGCGTCTCGCCGCCGAGCTGGCGCATGCCGACGTCGAAGGAGACGCGGGTTCGGGTGGAGGGCTTCTCGAAGATCATCGCCAGCATCTTGCCGGCGAGCGGCTTTGCCTCCGTGCCGGCCTTGCTGGTGGCCTTGCGGCTGTGCGCGTCGTCCATGATGACGCGGAGATCGCTTTCCGAAACGGCGGAAAGATCGAGAAAATGCTTGGCCATGATGTGTCCTGTCTGTCCCAGTCCCTTAAGCGGCCTTCACGGCCGCCGTCAGCTTTTCCGCCGCCCGCTCGATGCGGGCGAGCCCCTCGCGCGCCTCTTCCGCCGTGACGACCAGCGGCGGCAGGACGCGCAGCACGTTGTCGCCGGCCGGCACGGCGAGCAGGTTTTCCGCCCGCCCGGCCTTGAGCAGGTCGGCGACCGGAACCTTCGCCTTGATGCCGAGCATCAGGCCCTCGCCGCGGAGATCCTCGACGACCTCGGGGAAGCGGACCTTCAGCGCCGCGCGCCCCTGGCGCACGCGCTGGCCCACGTGGTCGACCTGCTCGAAGAAGCCGGGAGCCAGCATGCGATCGAGCACGGCATTGCCGATGGCGCAGGCCAGCGGATTGCCGCCATAGGTCGAGCCATGCGTGCGGGCGCCCATGCCGGAAGCGGCCTCGCTTGTGGCAAGGCAGGCGCCGAGCGGGAAACCACCGCCGATGCCCTTGGCGATGGCCATGATGTCGGGCGTGACGCCAGCGCTCTCATGGGCGAAGAGGCGGCCGGTGCGGCCGACGCCCGTCTGCACCTCGTCGAGGATGAGCAGCAGGCCGTATTCGTCGCAGAGCCGGCGCAGCTCCTGCATGAAGTCCTTCGGCACGGGGCGAAGCCCCCCCTCGCCCTGCACGGGCTCGATGAGGATCGCCGCCGTCTCCTCGGTGATCGCGTCCCTGACGGCCGTAATGTCGCCGAAGGGCAGCTTCAGGAAGCCCGGGGCCTTGGGGCCGAAGCCCTCGATGTATTTCTCCTGCCCGCCGGCCGCGATGGTGGCGATGGTGCGGCCGTGGAAAGCGCCCTCGAAGGTGAGGATGTGGTACTTGCCGGCGTGACCCTTGGCAAAGTGGTAGCGCCGGGCCGTCTTGATCGCGCATTCCAGCGCCTCGGCGCCCGAATTGGTGAAGAACACCTTGTCGGCGAAGGTCGCCTCCGTCAGCCGGCGGCCGAGGCTTTCCTGGCCGGGGATCTCGTAGAGGTTCGACAGGTGCCAGACCTTCTCGGCCTGGTCCTTCAGCGCGGCGACGAGATGGGGATGGGCGTGGCCCAGCGAATTGACGGCGACGCCGGCGGCGAAATCGAGATATCGCTCGCCATCCTCGGTGACGAGCCACACGCCCTCCCCGCGCGCGAACCGGAGCGGTGCACGCATATAGGTTTCATAGAGCGGCGCGGCATCGGCCATGGCGCGGATCCTCCGAAAAGAGATGCGGAAAACGGGTCTGGAGCTTGACTTTTCCGGATAGCAGAAAAATCAAAAGCCGCCTTTCGGCGGCATGCCGCACTATCGGCATTTCATACCGCCCTGTCAATAAAATCGCTGCCCTGAATATGGCTGAACCTCCCGCAGGGAAAGGATTCACGGCACGCGCGGAAGGTGTCGCTATCGAGTCACACCAGACCAGCAAGTTGGGGAAAACTTAGAAATCGATTCGCCCGGATTCGTGCGACTCTTGTCACGGAGTCCCCCGGTCTCTAGGTTAAAGACCAATTACTAGACTGCATGCGGCGGAACTAGTCACCAAAAGAGTTAAGGCGTTCAGGTCCCGGACCCGTCCGGGACGCGATGACGGATTCCCGTATTGCGAGCGCCGAACGGAGACGAAAGCATGAACTGGACAGACGAGCGGGTCGAGAAACTCAAGAAGCTCTGGAGCGAGGGCCTGAGCGCGAGCCAGATCGCCGCCCAGCTCGGCGGCGTCAGCCGCAATGCCGTCATCGGCAAGGTGCACCGGCTGAACCTGCCGGGCCGCGCCAAGGCCGGCGGAACGCAGTCCGCCTCGCGCCCCAAGCGCCCGGCGGCAGCCGCCCCGCGCCCCACCGGCTTTGCGGCCCGCCCGGTCGCCCCCCGTGCCGCGGCCCGCCCGGCCGGCAACGCGAGCGCCAAGGAGGAAATCGACGCCGATTTCGACGCGCAGCGCGACCAGCTTCCGGTTCCGGCCAACGGCAACAACGTCGTCGTGCCGATGTCGCGCAAGCTGGAGCTGACGCAGCTCACCGAGCGCACCTGCAAGTGGCCGATCGGCGACCCGCTCAACGAGGACTTCCACTTCTGCGGCAACGAGTCCCCGGACAACTCGCCCTATTGCACCTACCACCAGCGCCTCGCCTACCAGCCTTCGGCCGAGCGCCGGCGGATGCGCTGAGCGGCGCTGACTGAGAAATGACAAGCGGGCCCTTTCGGGCCCGTTTTCGTTTGCGGCTGCGGGCCGGACGCCCTCATCCTGCCATGACCTTTTTTCGCATGCCGAGAAGCCTCTCCTCGCACCGCCCCGCTTATCGGGAGAAGGCCGCATGCGGGGGCGATCGCATGCCCCGAAACGCAAACAGGCCCCGAAGGGCCCATTTCCGTCCTTGGGAGGAAATTCCGGCCGCTCAGGTCTCCAGCGAATAGCCGGCACCGCGCACCGTGCGGATGACGTCCTGCATGTTGGCGAAGTTGAGCGCCTTGCGCAGGCGCCCGACATGGACGTCGACGGTGCGCTCGTCGACATAGATGTCGTGGCCCCACACGCCGTCGAGGAGCTGCGAGCGCGAGAAGACGCGGCCCGGCGAGGTCATCAGGAACTCCAGAAGGCGGAATTCCGTCGGACCGAGGCGGACCTCGCGGGTGCGGCGGTGGACGCGGTGGGTCTCGCGGTCGAGCTCGATGTCGCCGCAGCGCAGCACGGTCGAGACGACTTCCGGCTTGGCCCGGCGCAGCATGGCGCGCACGCGGGCGACCAGCTCCGGCGTCGAGAAGGGTTTCACCACATAGTCGTCCGCGCCGGTGGCAAGGCCGCGCACGCGCTCGCTCTCCTCGCCGCGCGCCGTCAGCATGATGATCGGCAGGCGCTCGGTCTCCGGGCGCTGGCGCAGGCGCCGGCAGAGCTCGATGCCGGAGACGCCGGGCAGCATCCAGTCGAGGATGAGGAGATCCGGCATGCGCTCCTGCAGGCGCATCTCGGCCTCGTCACCGGAAAGGATCGTGTCGACCTCGAAGCCTTCGGCTTCGAGATTGTAGCGCAGGAGGACGCTGAGCGCCTCCTCGTCTTCCACGACGGCTATTCTGGGCACCATGTGTCGAACCCTTACTCGTTACTCGGAGGCATCGGCAACGTCGGCGGCGACGACGGAGGTCGAGGTGTCGTCCTTCGGACGCTCGCCTTCCGGCTGCGAGCCGGTGGCCATGTAGTAGATGGTTTCGGCGATGTTGGTCGCGTGGTCGCCGATGCGCTCGATGTTCTTGGCGCAGAACAGGAGATGCGTGCAGGGCGTGATGTTGCGCGGGTCTTCCATCATGTAGGTGAGGAGCTCGCGGAACAGCGAGGTGTAGATCGCGTCGATCTCGTCGTCGCGCTCGCGGATGGCCTTCGCCTTGTCGACCGAACGGGTGGCGTAGACGTCGAGCACTTCCTTGAGCTGGATCAGGGCGAGTTCGGCGAGGTGCTCCAGGCCGCGGGCGAGCTTGCGGGGCATGCCCGAGCTCTGCACGGCGATGACGCGCTTGGCGGTGTTCTTGCCGAGGTCGCCGACACGCTCCAGCTCGGCGGCGATGCGGATCGCGCCCATGATCTCGCGCAGGTCCGCCGCCATCGGCTGGCGCTTGGCGATGGTGACGATGGCCTTCTCGTTGATCTGGCGCTCGGCATTGTCGAGGATGATGTCTTCCGAAATCACCTTCTGCGCCAGCGCCGCATCCGTGGTGACGAGGGCGCGGACGGAATCGGCCACCATCTGCTCGGCGGTGCCGCCCATCTCGGAGATGCGGCGGGAGAGGTACTTCAGTTCTTCGTCATAGATCGAGACGATATGGGTCGATGACATGGCTTTATCCTTGATGCGCTCGGGCGTTCGGGGCTTGGGCGACGATGGCGTCAGCCGAAGCGGCCCATGATGTAGTCCTGCGTGCGCTGGTCGTCCGGGTTGGTGAACATCTTGTCGGTGTCGTTCTCCTCGACGAGGTTGCCGAGGTGGAACATGGCGGTGCGCTGCGAGACGCGGGCCGCCTGCTGCATCGAGTGCGTCACGATGACGATGGTGAAGTTCGCGCGCAGTTCATGGATCAGTTCCTCGATCTTGGCGGTCGCGATCGGGTCGAGCGCCGAGCAGGGCTCGTCCATGAGGATGACTTCCGGGCTGACGGCGACAGCGCGGGCGATGCACAGGCGCTGCTGCTGGCCGCCGGAAAGGCCCGTGCCGCCTTCATGCAGGCGATCCTTCACCTCGTTCCACAGGCCGGCCTTCTGAA
>Ga0066256_1003346_pt1 | contig 15675 bp, 10 predicted proteins | sample ThiBio_1000_biof_FD_87107 | JGI IMG/M metagenome (GOLD analysis project Ga0066256, IMG submission 87107) | Wastewater bioreactor microbial communities from Cape Town, South Africa - Thiocy_expt_1000_biof (version 2) | ecosystem: Engineered > Bioreactor > Thiocyanate-remediating >...
GGCCTGCTACCCGGCGCTTCGGCGCTTACCGGGACCGGACTCTCACCGGTTGGAGAAGCGCAGCTGGAAGATGGACGTTTGTCCGCATACGCGGACGAACGTCCATCCTCTTCACGGCGCACCATGTGCGCGATCCTACCTCGCGACCTCGCGAGGCGCTCGCGTCACTGGTGCGGCCAGCCTTCGATCCCGGCGACGTAGCCGCCGGCATTCGTGAACGGATTCTCCACCACGACTGCGGGGCCCGCGTCCGTGGTCGGAACGGTGACGACCTGGAGCGAACCGGCGCCGCCGTCAGGGAGGTAGAGCTGACGCGCGCCGACGAAGCCGCCACGGCCGTCGTTCGCGATGAGGTCCATGCCGCCCTCGATCGCCGGCCCGAGCGTCGTCTGCCGCGGATCCCAGTGGTAGCCGTCGAAGTAGAACGCGACCGCGGCGTGCTCACCGGACGCGAAGGCGAGCGTGCTCGGGAAGCCGCGATCATCGAGCGGCAGCAGCGTCTTCACCGCGCCGGTCGCGAGATCGACCTGCTCGACGCGGCGGCGCGTCATGTCGCCTGCACCACCATCGCCGAGATCGGCATTGCAGCCGGCCTGGAGGACGAGGAGGCGGTCGAACGCAGCGTCGTAGACGAGCGGAGAGCCGAGGGGCGGGTTGTAGCCGTCGAGCGCGATACCGCCGCCGGGCGCGGTGCCCCCGAGGCTCACGACCTGATCGGTCTCGACGTCGATGGCGATGATCGACGGCTTGAGATCGGTGCAGAGGATTTTGAACCCGTTCGGGCTGACCTTGGTCAGGTCCGCGTTGCCGAGGAGCACATAGACGCGCTTCTTCGACGGCACGTAGACCGCGCTCGTCATCTCGACGACGTCCGGATCGCCGGCCTGCTTGAGCGGCGCGAGGTCGATGAACTTCGTGGGCACGCCGCCGGCCGACTGGCTCGGATCGATGACGGCGATGCGGTCGCGGTTGTAGCGAAGAACGTAGGCCTTCTCGCACGACGTCTGGACGACGGCGACCGGGTTCGCGTTGTCGAGGCCCGTCGCGGGCTTGTCGTCGCCGCGCACGTTCCAGCTCGCGACGGCCTTCCACGGCTCGCGGGCGTCGAGGCGCGTGACGACGTCGCTCTCTCCACCGAGGAGGTACGGGTCAGTGCCGAGCGAGGACGTGTTTCCGTAGCTGCCCTCGAACGGCAGACGACCGTCGACCGCCTTCGTCGTCACGTTGATCACGGCGAGCTCGCTACCGCCCACCTTGCCCTGGACGAGCAGGACGCGCGGCGGCGAGCCGGCAGCGTCGCCGCACGCGAGCGGTTGCGCGCCGCCGTCCGACGGCTGCGGGCTCGTCTGGTCGGGGGTCGACGCCTCGAAGGTGCCCGCGTCGGTGGGACGGAACACGTCGTCATCGCCCGTGCACGCCCAGAGCAGAGCGATCGGCGCGACGAGGCCAACACACGACAAGATTCGCTTCATTTTTGGCACCTCGAGTCCGCGCACGCCCGCGCGGGCCCACTGAAAGAGAGGTCTCGTCGCGCGGGTCCGGTCTCCGGACTTCCGGATCATCCTCCCTCGGGCCCTTCCCAGTGCGGCTAGCGTCGCCGTACCAGTGGTTCTGCCCGAGATCGTCCCCGGTCACCGTGGCGGGCGCCGTGCCGGTGTCTCACCGGCTTCCCTAGTGACGAACGATCGTGCTCGAGAGCTCGATCGAAACATCACGACCACGCGCGAGTGATGAAACGAGACGGCTACGCCGAGACGCTCATCACGACCGGCTCGATACTCGACGAACCGGGCGCCCGTCAATGGCGAGCGGGTCGCCCGCGGGTCACCGCTCGCGCCCGATCCGGATGCGATTCGCCTGTCGGCGCGCTCCGCATTATGCTGGTGGCCGATGGCGCTGCTCAGACCTTCGGAGCTCGCGCGGATCTGGGAGCTTCATCCCAAGACCGTGTACCTCTGGATCCGCGAGGGCAAGCTCCCGGCGCTCCGGACGCCCGGCGCCCAGTACCGCGTTCGTACCGACGACGCGCGCGCGTACTGCGAGAAGAACAACCTGCCCCCGCTCCCCCGCGCCATGACGAGCCCCGGCGGGACCGTCGCCGCGATCGGCAAGCCCAGCGCCGCGCTCCGCGCGCTCGCGAAGGCGTGCAAGGCGCGCGGCACGTCGTTCGTCGCGTGGGCGAGCGTCCTCGAGGGCCTCCTCGGCGTCGCCGGCGAAGCGCCCGACGTCCTCGCGATCGACGCGAAGTGCGACGAGGTGAAGCTCGCCGATGTCGTGCGCGCGCTCCGGCGGACGGAGAAGATGGCGAACGTGGCCGTCGTGGTCTACGACGCGGAAGCGACGAAGTCGTCCGCGCTCGCGAAGCTCGGCGTCACCTCGGTCGTCCCGCGAGGCAAGAGCGAGGAAGCAGTCCAGGCCGTCGTCGACCTGCTCGACGGGAGCTGGGCAACGCGCTCCTGATCCTCAGACGAGCAGCGTGACGACACGGTCGAGGATCCGGTCCGCCAGCGCGTCCTTCGGCGCGGCGACGAACGGCGAGGCTCCGGCGGCGTCCACGAGCGCGACCCGGTTCTCGGCCTGGCCGAGCGACTCGTGCGCCGCGTTCGCGACGATCAGATCGACCTTCTTCTGCGCCAGCTTCTTCGTCGCGTAGCCGAGGACCTGCGCGTCGTCGCCGGTCTCCAGCGCGAACGCGACGAGCACGGGCGCCTTCCCTACCCGCTTCGCGCTGATCTCCGCGATGAGATCCGGGTTCCGCGCGAGGCCGATCGGCGGAGGCTCGCTCGCAGCGTCCTTCTTGATCTTCGTCGGGCTCGCGGTCCGAGGACGGAAATCGGCGACCGCCGCGGCCATGACGAGCGCGTCGGCGCCGGTCATGTCCGGACCGAGCGCGTTCGCGAGGGCGGCGCGCATCTGCTCCGCTGTCTCGACGTCTCGACGCTCGACGCCGGGAGGCGTCGCGAGGGCCACGGGGCCAGCGACGAGCACGACGCTCGCCCCCCGAGCGGCCGCGCGCGCGGCGATCGCGAAGCCCATCTTCCCGCTCGATCGATTGCCGAGAAACCGCACGGGATCGATCGGCTCGAATGTCGGCCCCGCGGTGACGACCATCCGCTTGCCCGCGAGGTCGCCCGAGCCCTTGCCTCGGAGGAGCTGCTCGATCGCTGCCGCGATCGCGGCCGGCTCCTCCATCCGCCCCATCCCGACGTCCCCGGAGGCCACGGGCCCCACGACAGGCCCGACGACACGCACGCGCCCGAGACGCTCCAGCGCGGCGACGTTGGCCTGCGTCGCGGGGTGACTCCACATGCGCGGATGCATCGCCGGCGCGACGAGCACCGGACCCTTCGCGCAGAGCGCCGTTGCGGTCACGAGGTCATCCGCGCGGCCCTGCGCCAGCCGGGCCAGGACATCGGCCGTCGCGGGCATGATCGCCACCACGTCCGCGCGATCGGCGATGGCCACGTGGAGCTCGCCGGGATACGTCGGATCCCACATGTCCGTCGCGACCGGCTGGCCGCAGATGCCGGAGAGCGTCACCGGGCCGACGAAGCGCTGCGCCGACGAGGTCATCAGCGGGAGAACGCGATGCCCGCTCTTCACGAGCAGCCGCGCCAGCTCGACGGCCTTGTAGGCCGCGACGCTCCCGGTCACGGCGAGCGCGACCACGCCGCTGCCATTCATGCCGCTCTTCTCCTCATTTTCTCGTCCGGCCTCTGCACCGCCGACTGACATAGCGCTCAGTCGACGCGCTTGGCAAAGCCCTCGCGCACGGTCCAGCCGCGCGTGCCGTACCGGCCCGCGACCCGCGACTCGACCATCGCACCGCCGGCACGCGCGTCATCCCCGGGCTTCGCGCGCGGATCGACGACGGTGGGGCCCTGCGAAATCGAGAGGTACTCGTCCGCGACGTATTCGGGATGGTCGTCGCCGGCTGCGACGAACTTCGGATCGTCCTCGCCCGTCCCGACGCGCCAGATCTGCGCCGTCGGCGGGGACGGGGCGGGGGCGGGCTCGCGCACGGCGAAGGCGCCGGCGCGCCGGGCGCGCTATCGCGCGAGGGTGAAGCCCGGGGGGCCGCCCCGCGAGAGAACGCGCGGGGCCCTCGGGGGCTTCGCAACCGGGCTGCCGGCCCCGACGAGCGGGGCCGGGGCCGTGATCTGTCCCACGCACGCCACGTCGCGCGTCCGCTTCGGGCCGAGGATCTCGGCGCGGACGATGCCGTTCTCCACCGTCTGGTGGAGCACGATCGGATGGGAGAACGGATTCCGCAGACGGAGCGTGATCGTCGGGTACACGACCGTCGCGTCCATCCCCATCTTTATGTAGAAGCTCGGGCGCGAGTGAGGCCGCCGCTCGACGACGTCGAGCCCCGCGAAATACGCCGCACCGTGGAGCGTCCCCGAGATCTGGCAGGTGCCGCCACCGATGCCGTCGACGAGCTCGCCCTGCGCGATGACGGGAGCGACCTTGTATCCGTTCGCCTCGGAGCGCGGCCCGACGACCTCGTTGAAGTCGAAGATCTCACCCGGCATGATCACGTGGCCGTCGAGCTTCGACGCCGCCAGCCGGAGGTTGAACGTACGGTCGGCGTGCTTCCGATCGGGAGCGTAGCGCGTCTCGAAGTAGCCGAGCACGTCGTCGATCTCGACATCGCCGATGCTGGCAGCGGTACGAGCGGCGGGCACGTTCTCGACGACCGCCTCGAGCGCGCCGTCGCCGCGCGCGAGCGCCGCGTCGAGCCGCGCGAGCGTCGCGTAGACGTCGACCCGACGGCCGTTCTCCTCGGGAGCGACCTCCCGGCGCGCGAGGTCGAGCCGGGCGTCGACCGGCACCTTGTCGAGGTCGTCCTTCACGTCGAGGAGCGCCGAGAGCGCGCGCTCCCCGTCGATCGTGACCGGCAGCGGCAGCGCTAGCGGGCGCGCGACCCCGGCGGCGGCGTGCTGAGCGTGCGCGCGGCGCATCGCCGAGCGTCGATCGACGAGCTGCGAGACGAGGCTCGCGAGCCGATCGTGCTCGACGCGAGCCCCGAGGTCCTCCCGCGAACGCGTGATCGTCGCCCCGGGGACCGCGATCGACAGCTCGCTCGACACGTACGCTCGCGCGATCGTGCGCGCGGCCCGCAGCGTCTTCGCCGGATCGCCCTCGACGATCGGGAGCGGCTTTCCGTCGAGCGTCACCTCGGGGAGGATCACGGCCTCGGCGATCGGCATCGGGCGCCCCGGGATGGCGACCCAGCCGGCGAACCCACCGACGAGCGAGCAGACGAGGATGCGCACGAGGTCGCGACGACCACGCGGCCTCAGCAGATGCAGCTTCGAGACGACCGATTCTCCGAGTGCCACGTCGGCGCGATCCTCGAACACCGGAGGCGCCGGGGTCAAAGAACCGGCAGACGCGAGCGCGAGGGGAGAGAGCTCAGCCGGCGGGAGGCCGCACGCTCGCGCGCTCGAAGCACGTGAGGAGCGCGCTCCACAGCGCCGAAGCCCGCTGAAACCGGTCCTCGCGCTTGATCGCGAGCGCGCACTCGACCCACCCGTCGACGACCTTCGGCAGGTCGGGCCGCAGGGCGTGGAGGCTAGGCCGCGGCGCCGTCCGAACCATCTGGAGCAGCTCGTTCACACGACCCGAAAACGGCAGCTGTCCCGACAGCACGCGGAAGAGCACGACACCGAGCGCGTAGACGTCTGCGCGGTGGTCGATGTCCGAGGCGCCGGCCCAGGACTCGGGGGCGAGGTGCGTCGGCGACCCGGCGACGACCCCAGGCGCCGTCATCGGGCGGGCGTGGACGAACCGTGTGAAGCCGAAATCGAGCAGCCGGACCCCGCCTCCGTAGGCCGGATGCACGACGAAGATGTTCGCCGGCTTGACGTCACGATGGACGATCCCCCGCTCGCGGGCGGCGTCGAGCGTCTTCACGATCGGCTCGAACATCGCGATGACCTCCGGCAGCGGCATCCGCCCGCCCTCGCCCTCGATCTCCTGGAGGTGCTGGTCGAGGTCTCGCCCGCGAAGGAGCTCGGTGACGAGGCAGGCGGCGCCGTCGCTCGTGTTGGTCTGGTGGAGCACGCGGAGCGCGGCGGTCCCCCCCAGGGAGAGGAGCGCCCGGGCCTCGCGGAACAGCCGATCGACGGCGTCACGGTCGCCAGCCGCCTTGAGGATCTTGACGGCCACCTCGTCGCCGTCGACCTTGTCTTTTGCCCGGTAAATGACGCTCTGGCCCCCCTGCCCGAGGACGCCGCGGAGCTCGTAGCGCCCCCCGACCACCTCTCCGAGTCGCTCTTCCCCGTCCATCTCCGTGATCCGCCGGCGGAGCGCATAGCACGACCTCGCGGGGGCGGCGTCCCCCTCGGTCGTGTTTGCCCCCGCTCCGGCAGCCGTGCTACCTGCGGCGTCTCCATGGCGCTCTCGATCGGTATCGTCGGTCTCCCCAACGTCGGAAAGTCCACGCTCTTCAACTCGCTCTCGTCGGCGAAGGCGGAGGCGGCGAACTACCCGTTTTGCACCATCGAGCCGAACGTCGGCGTCGTCGTCGTGCCAGACGACCGGATGGAGAAGATCGACTCCGTCATCAAGGCCGAGAAGCTCGTCCCGACGACGATCAACTTCGTCGACATCGCCGGTCTCGTGCGCGGCGCGTCCAAGGGCGAAGGGCTCGGCAACCAGTTCCTCTCCCACATCCGCGAGTGCGACGCGATCGTGCAGGTCGGCCGTTGCTTCGAGGACCCGAACGTCATCCATGTCGAGAACCGGGTCGATCCGGTCACCGACATCGCGACCGTCACGCTCGAGCTCTGCCTCAAGGACCTCGAGACCGTGAACAAGCGTCTCGACCGCGCCCGGAAGATGGCGAAGAGCAACGACCCGAAGGAGAAGCTCGCGGCCGTCGTGTGCGAGGAGATCGCCAAGCACCTCGACGAAGGCAAGCCCGCGCGCACCCTCGTCAACACGGCGAGCTGGGCGGAGAACCCGGACGCGCAGGTGATCGTCCGGGAGCTGTTCCTCCTTACGGCGAAGCCGGCGTTCTACATCGCGAACATCGACGAGCCGACGATCAGCAACCTGGCCGGCAACAAGCACTTCGTCGCGCTCGAGGCGCTCGCGACATCCGAGGGCACGTTCGTCGTCCCCGTCTGCGCCGCGCTCGAGTCGCAGATCGCGGAGCTCGATCCGAAGGACCGCCCCGAGTTCCTCGAGAGCGCCGGCCTGAAGGAGCCGGGCCTCTACGCCGTCATCCGCGCCGGCTACAAGCTCCTCGGCCTCCTCACCTTCTTCACCGCCGGCAAGGTCGAGGTCCGCGCCTGGACGACCAAGGTCGGCGCGCGCGCACCGCAGGCCGCGGGCGTCATCCATACGGACTTCGAGAAGGGCTTCATCAAGGCCGAGGTGATGTGGTGGGAGGACCTCGTCAACCTCGGCAGCGAGTCGAAGTGCCGTGACGCGGGCAAGCTCGCGATCGAGGGCAAGGAGTACGTGATGCGCGACGGCGACGTCGTGCACTTCCGCTTCAACGTCTGAGCGTCCCTCCTTCGCGTCGGCTCGATCGAGACGAGGTCATCCCCCTCCCTCGACGAGCCGAGCGGACGGGAACGACGTCGAAGTCGAGATGTGGCGAGGCGGCAGACGCTGAGGCGGGCCGGGCCGGGGCTTGCGTCACGCGCCGTCGATGCCCCCGTCCACCCATGACCCGAGCCCCGCGGCGCCGCCTCGCGATACCGAGGCCGGGGGGGCCGACGTCGGGTAATGGAACCGCGTGGGTAGGCGGAGCGGGCGGCCGGCCGGCGTCGTCACGACGGCGACCTCGAAGAAGGCCTGCGCTCGATCAGGGACGGGCTGCGAGCCGCGCGCGCCGGCGACTTCTCCGTTCGGCTCCCGAGCGACGGCGGAGGCCTGACCGCCGAGACCGCACTCGCGTTCAATGCCCTCCTCGAGAGGAACGAGGCGCTCGTGAACGAGCTCGGCCGAGTCGCGCGCTCGGTCGGCGTGCGCGGCGACCTCGCCGACCGCACGACGCTCGGCCCCTCCGGCGGCGCGTGGGCGAGCGCCGTGGAGTCGGTCAACGCGATCATCGACGCGACCGCGATCTCCACGCTCGAGGCGACCGAAGTCATGGAGCGTGTCGCTGCGGGGGATCTGTCGCGAGAGATGCCGCTCCGGATCGACGGGCGGCCGCTCGGCGGAGCCTGGGAACGCCAGAGCACGGCGCTGAACACGGCGGTGGCGCGCCTCAGAAACGTATCGACCGGCGTCTCGCACGTCGTCGGCGAGATCGGAAGCGAGGGACGCCTCGGCGCTCGAGCCGACGTCGACGGTCTCAGCGGGACCTGGAAGAGCCTCGTCGACGACGTCAACCACCTCTCCGAGAACCTCACGGCGCAGCTGCGAGGCATCGCCGTGGTCTTGAAGGCGATCACGGAGGGCGACCTCTCGCGCAAGGTCACGGCGGAGGCTCAGGGCGAGATCCTCGAGGTGGAGAACACGATCAACGACTCCGTCGACAAGCACCGAGCATGGACCGCGGAGGTCATCCGCGTGGCGCGCGAGGTCGGCTCCGAGGGAAAGCTCGGCGCTCAAGCCGACGTGCGCGGCGCCTCCGGCGTCTGGCAGGAGCTCACCGACAACGTCAACATGCTGGCGGGAAACCTGACCAATCAGGTCCGCAACATCGCCTCCGTGACGACCGCCGTGGCCAACGGCGACTTGTCGCAGAAGATCACCGTGGAGGCGCGCGGCGAGATCCTCGAGCTCAAGGACACCGTCAACGGGATGGTCGAGCAGCTCCGCACCTTCGCGTCGGAGGTGACGCGCATCGCGAAGGAGGTCGGCACCGAGGGCAAGCTCGGCGCTCAAGCGGAGATCAAGGACGTCTCCGGCACCTGGAAGGACCTCACCGACAACGTGAACCTGCTCGCGGCGAACCTCACCACGCAGGTGAGGAACATCGCGACCGTCACGACCGCGGTCGCCAACGGCGACCTCTCGACCAAGATCACCGTCGAGGCCAAGGGCGAAATCCTCCAGCTCAAGGACACCATCAACGCGATGGTGGACCAGCTCCGGACGTTCGCCTCCGAGGTCACCCGCGTGGCCCGCGAGGTCGGCACGGAGGGCCGGCTCGGAGGACAGGCCGCGGTGCCGGGGGTGGCCGGAACCTGGAAGGACCTCACCGACAACGTGAACGTGATGGCGTCGAACCTCACGAGCCAGGTCCGCGGCATCGCGAAGGTCGTCACCGCGGTCGCCGACGGTGACCTCTCGCAGAACTTCGTCGTCGAGGCGAAGGGCGAGATCGCGGCGCTGGCCGACACGATCAACGACATGACCGATTCGCTGCGGACCTTCGCGGAGCAGGTCACGAGCGTCGCCCGCGAGGTCGGTCACGAAGGGAGGCTCGGCGGACAGGCGCGTGTCCCGGGCCTCGGCGGCACGTGGCGCGACCTCACCGACAACGTCAACATGCTCGCGGGCAACCTCACCAATCAGGTCCGCAACATCGCGCTGGTCGCGACCGCGATCGCGAACGGCGACCTCTCGCAGAAGATCACCGTCGAGGCCAAGGGCGAAATCCTCGAGCTGAAGGACACGCTCAACGCGATGGTCGACCAGCTCCGCACCTTCGCGCGGGAGGTCACCCGCGTGTCGCGCGAGGTCGGCACCGAGGGACAGCTCGGTGGTCAGGCCGTCGTGCCCGGCGTCGCCGGCACGTGGCAGGAGCTCACCGAGAGCGTCAACGTGATGGCCGGCAACCTGACGAGCCAGGTCCGCGGGATCGCCAGGGTCGTCACTGCCGTCGCCGACGGCGACCTCGACCAGAAGCTCGTCCTCGAGGCCAGAGGCGAGATCGCGGAGCTCGCCGACACAATCAACGACATGACCGCGACGCTCCGCACGTCCGCCGCCGAGGTGACGCGCGTCGCACGCGAGGTCGGGACCGAGGGCAAGCTCGGGGGTCAGGCCGCCGTACCGGACGTCGGCGGCACGTGGAAGGACCTAACCGACAACGTCAATCAAATGGCCTCGAACCTCACCTCGCAGGTTCGAGGCATCGTGCGGGTCGTCACCGCCGTGGCGAACGGCGAGCTGACGGCGCGGTTCGTCGTCGCCGCGAAGGGCGAGATCGCGGCGCTGGCCGACACGATCAACGACATGACCGACACGCTCCGCACGTTCGCGGAGCAGGTGACGACGGTGGCCCGCGAGGTCGGCATCGAGGGCAAGCTCGGCGGACAGGCGCGGGTCCCCGGCGCGTCCGGGACCTGGCGCGACCTCGTCGACAACGTGAATCAGCTGGCCGGCAACCTCACGACGCAGGTGCGCGCCATCGCAGAGGTCGCGAGCGCCGTGACCAAGGGCGATCTGACGCGGACGATCGACGTGGAGGCGCTCGGCGAGCTGCTCGCGCTCAAGGACACGATCAACCAGATGATCGCCAACCTGCGCGACACGACCCGGATGAACAAGGAGCAGGACTGGCTCAAGTCGAACCTCGCGAAGTTCTCCGGGATGATGCAGGGCCAGCGCAGCCTCGACTCGCTGGCCCGGCTGATCATGTCGGAGCTCACCCCCGTCCTCTCCGCGCAGATCGGCACCCTCTTCGTCATGAGCACGGACGAGGAGCGACCGGTCCTGAAGCTCCTCTCCACCTACGGCTACATGCGCCGCAAGGGCGTATCGAACCGGTTCGCGATCGGCGAGGGGCTCGTCGGTCAGGCCGCGCTCGAGAAGAAGACGATCGTCGTCACCCACGTCCCCGAAGACTACGTGGCGATCGCGTCGAGCCTCGGCGAGGCCCCGCCAAGGAACATCGTGGTGCTGCCGATCCTGTTCGAGGACGAGGTGCGCGCCGTCATCGAGCTCGGGTCGTTCGAGCCGTTCAGCGCGATCCACCTCACCTTCCTCGAGCAGCTCATGCTCTCGATCGGCGTGGTCTTCAACATGATCGGCGCCAGCCGTCGAACCGAGGAGCTGCTCGAGCAGCTCAAACGCTCCAACGTCGAGCTCGAACGGCGCTCGACGGAGCTCGAGGACAAGGCTCGTCTACTCGAGATCAGGAACCAGGAGATCGCCGAAGCGAGCGCGAAGCTCGAAGAGAAGGCGAAGCAGCTCGCGCTCGTATCGAAATACAAGTCCGAGTTCCTCGCGAACATGTCGCACGAGCTCCGCACTCCGCTGAACAGCATCATGGTGCTGAGCCACTTGCTCGCCGAGAACGGCGAACAGAATCTCGTCGCGCCGCAGATCGAATACGCGCGCACGATCTACTCGTCCGGGCGTGACCTGCTCGCCCTGATCAACCAGATCCTCGATCTCTCGAAGATCGAGGCCGGGCGGATGGAGGTCGAGTGGCAGCGGGTCTCGCTCGCAGAGATCCGAGACTACGTCGAGCAGCACTTCCGCCCGGTCGCGATGGATAAGAACCTCCGCTTCGCGATCACGATCGCCGCCGATGCGCCGCAGACGATCACGACGGATCCACGGCGTCTCCAGCAGATCCTGACGAACCTGCTCTCGAACGCGTTCAAGTTCACCGACAGCGGGACGGTGGCGCTCGACGTCTCGATCGAGCGAGGCGCGAGAAGGCCCGACGGACAGCCGTCGCCCGCAGCGCTCTCCTTCGCCGTCTCCGATACCGGCATCGGCATTCCTCCCGAGCTGCAGCACGTCATCTTCGAGGCCTTCCATCAGGCCGACGCCTCGACGAGCCGCCTCTACGGCGGGACCGGCCTCGGCCTCACGATCAGCCGCGAGCTCGCCGGGCTCCTCGGCGGCGAGATCCACCTCCGGAGCGCGCCCGGCAAGGGAAGCACGTTCACGCTCAAGCTGCCGCTCACCAGCGACACCGACCGGCGGCCTGCCCCGGCTACGGCGCCGCCGCTCCCGGACGACGGAGCCCCGGAGGAGCTGCCTCCACCTCCCCTCGCAAAGCGCCTCGTGCCGAAGCCGACCGGCGAAGCGCTCCGGCCGACGAAGAGCCTCGCTGGGACCACACTCCTCGTCGTCGACGACGACGTGAGGAACCTCTTCGCCGTGAGCTCGCTCCTCGAGCGACATGGCGCGACGATCATTCCAGCGCGGAGCGCGCAGGACGCCTTTCGCCTTCTCGAGCAAACCCCGGACGTCGACGTCGTCCTGATGGACACGATGATGCCCGAGATGGACGGCGCGGAGGCGACGCGCCACCTCCGGCGCGATCCCCGGCACCATGACCTGCCGATCATCGCGGTCACCGCGAAGGCGCTGCCGGAGGACCGCCAACGAGCCCTCGAGGCCGGGTGCAACGACTTCGTCTCGAAGCCGATCGACACCGACCAGCTCCTCGGTGTGCTCGAGCACTGGGCTCGCAGGGAGAGGTCGGGATGAGCTCCACCGCCACCGCCCGGGCAGTCACGGTCGTGCGAGCACAGCGCGCGAGCGAGGCGTCATGATGACGACGGACGAGATCCCTCCGGTCAGCATCCTCCTCGTGGACGACCACGAGGAGAACCTCGTCGCGCTCCGGGCGATCCTCGCCTCCCCTGAATATCGGCTCGTCTCCGTCACGTCCGGGGAGGAAGCCCTCTCCGCGCTGCTGCGCGACGAGTTCGCGCTCGTGCTGCTCGACGTCGTGATGCCGAAGATGAGCGGCTTCGAGGTCGCCAACCACATGAAGCAGCTCGAGCGAACGAGGCGGATCCCGATCGTCTTCCTCACCGCCGTCGCCACCGACATCGAGCAGATCTACGAGGCGTACTCCATCGGGGCCGTCGACTACTTGATCAAGCCGCTCGACACGCGGGCGGTGCGCGCGAAGGTCGCCGTCTTCGTGGGCCTCTTCCGCCAGCGGAAGGAGATCGAGCGCCAGGCGCGCCTCCTCCGAGAGGCCGATCGGCGGGAGAACGAGCTCCGGCTCGCCGAGGTGCGCGTCGCGAGCGACAAGCGCTATCGAAAGCTGATCGAGGGGATCGACAGCAGCGTTGGCTGGTCCATGGTTCCGGAGACACTCGAGCTCACGTTCGCGAGCCGCCAGCTACCGCGCATCCTTGGCTACACGGCAGAACAGCTGGCCGAGCGCGACTTCTGGTTCGAGAAGATCCACCACCCGGAAGACCGCGCCCTGCTCGTCGAGACGGTTCGCCGAGCGGTAAGAGAGGGGATCGACCAGACCTGCAGTCACCGAGTAATCGCCGCAGACGGCCACATCGTGTGGTTTCAAACGAGCATGAGCGTGGCGCGCGACGCGAGCGGCACGCCCGAGCTCCACGGCATCTCCGTCGACGTCACGCCGATCAAACATGCCGAGCACGTCCAGCACTTCCTCGCCGAAGCGACCGCTGCGCTCACGGCGTCGCTCGAGTACCGCGAGACGGTGGCGACGTTCGCGCGCATCGCGGCCCGAGAGCTCGCCGATCTCTGCATCGTCGACACGCTCGAAGATCGCACGGTGACGATGCTCACTGCGGCGGGGACCCGGGCCGGAGACGAGGCCCTCAAACGCGCGCTCCCGCGCCCCGCTTTTCTCGCGGCCGCCCCGCCCCCCGCCCGGGCGCCGGGCGCACGGCGAGGGGGAGCGCCTCTCCAGACCGAGATCGGGGGCCCGCGCTGGCTCGGCCAGGCGCTCGGGGCGGCCGACCCGGACGCTCTCCAGTGCATCGGCGCGATCTCCTGCATGATCGTTCCGCTCCGGGCGCGCGGTCGTACGGTCGCGGTCGCCACGCTCGTCTCGGCGGGGTCCGGTCGCCGCTTCGGAGCTGTAGACCTCGCGCTCGCCGAAGAGCTGGCCACACGAGCGGCCCTGGTCGTCGACAACGCCCGTCTGTTCGAAGAGGCGCGAAGCGCGTCGCAAGCGCGCGACGAGCTGCTCGCCGTCGTCTCGCACGACCTGCGCAATCCGCTCTCCTCGATCGCGCTCGGCGCCGAACGCCTCCGCAGCTCACCTCTCGACGAAGGGCTGGCGAAGGTCGTCGACGTCATCTATCGCGCGTCGAAGCGGATGGAACGCCTGGTAGGCGACCTCGTCGACTTCGAGCAGATGAAGCTCAAGCGCCTCCGCATCGAGAAGCGCGTCCAGCCGGCAGCGCCCCTCGCCCTCGAGGCGGTGGAGCTCCACGAGGCGATCGCCAAGGAGAAGTCCGTCCGGCTCGAGGCCGACGTGTCCGTCGTAGCCGACGTCTGCTGCGACCGAGAGCGGATGCTCCAGGTGTTCTCGAACATCATCGGCAACGCGATCAAGTTCACGCCGGAGGGCCGAAGCGTGACCGTGCTCGGACGGCGCGTCGACGGGACGGTCCGCTTCTCCGTGACCGACAGCGGCCCGGGCCTCCCCCGGACCAGCTCGCTCATGTCTTCGAGCGCTTCTGGCAGGGAACGGGTGGCAAGCCCACGGGCCTCGGGCTCGGCCTCGCGATCGCAAAGGGCATCATCGAGGCCCACGGTGGAACCATCGGCGCCGAGAGCGAGCCCGGCAAAGGCTGCACCTTCTTCTTCACGCTCCCCGTGGCGGAGCGCGCGGTGGACGACGCTCGGCGCGATGGCTCGGCCGAGCATCGTCTCGGGTAAACGTCACTTCGCGAGCGGGCGGCCCTGCGCGTCGGTGTACTTGCCGGTGACGATGAAGATGATGTCGACGAGCGTCCAGATGCCGAAGCCACCGCAGGTGATCAGCTGGAGGGCGCCGAAGAGCATATGACCGGTGTAGAAGCGGTGCACACCGAGCGTGCCGGCGAAGAGCGCGAGGATGAGCGTGGTCATCCACGACTTCTGGCCGGCGACCATCGCCCCGGGCGCCATACCGGGAACGCCCATCGGTGCGCCGGCGCCGTAGGGCTGCATTGCGCCCATACCGGCGTTCATCGGGTCGAAGCCGGGCTGCGCGCCGGGAGGCGGACCGAAGCCAGGCTGCGGGGGAGCACCGTACGCGCCGTGCGGAGGCGCACCGTATGCCCCGCCGCCCATCCCGCCGGCGTCCATGCCGCCGCCCGCCGGAGGCGGCGCACCGAACGGATCGTTGCCCGGAGCCGGAGGAGGCGCGCCGAAGCCACCGTTGCCGCCGGGAGGCGGCGCGCCGAAACCGCCCGCATCCGGCGGCGAGCCGAACGCAGGTGCTCCGCCGCCCGGCTCGGCGCCGTACGCAGGCGCCGAGCCGTCGAGCGCGATCGTCGCGCCGAGCGGATTCGCCATCTGCGGAGAGCCGAACTGGTGCTGATCGCCCTGCGGAGGCGCGTCGAAGCCGGCGGGCGCCGGGGGCGGTGCGCCAAAGGCGGGCGGTGCGCCGAAGGCGGGCGGCGCCTCGAAGACGGCCGTGCCCGGCGGCGGCGCCGGGGCCGCTCCCGCGTTGGGCGGTGCAACGCCGACGATGGTTCCCTTGAGGCGGCTCGGGTTGCCCGGAGCGGCCCCCGCGCTCGGCGCGCCGGCGCCGACCGCCGATGCCGGGCCCGCGCTCGGAGGCATCGCGGGAGCGGGAGCCGGAGGCGGTGCGCCGGGGAACCCAGCCGGCGCGCCGGCGCCCTGGTTCATCATCAGCATCGTGCCCTTGAACTTCGGCGCCGCGCTCTTCATCGAGAACCCGCACTTCGTGCAGGTCTGAGCGGTTTCCGGATTTTGAGTCCCACAGTTCGGACAGAACACAGAGAACCTCCGCAGAACGATGGCGAATGCGCCGCAAGAACCGCGGCAGCATACCGGGCCACTTCGGTGGAG
>Ga0066256_1003347_pt1 | contig 15673 bp, 8 predicted proteins | sample ThiBio_1000_biof_FD_87107 | JGI IMG/M metagenome (GOLD analysis project Ga0066256, IMG submission 87107) | Wastewater bioreactor microbial communities from Cape Town, South Africa - Thiocy_expt_1000_biof (version 2) | ecosystem: Engineered > Bioreactor > Thiocyanate-remediating >...
CCAGGTACTTGCAGTTCCCGCCGCAGCACGGTGCACCCGTAGCACGACACAGCAGGTACCACCAGTTGTTGCAGTAGGCATCACCAGCTGGTAGCAAGCAGCAGCAGCTATAGTAGTAATAAGTATGTAAGCTGAGGAGGTAGTAGGTAGCAGTAGCGAGGTAACGGACAGGTGGGGAGAGGTGTGGCGCCAACAACAAATAATAAATCAAAACGCAACGAGCCACATTACGCTACCGCCCCTGTCTACACCATTACTGCCTACTACCACGCCGCCTGCCTCGTTGCTATTTGGTTGTGGTATCCCTCCCAATTATCCATGGCAGTTGGCACCGCGTTGCAGCAGCGTCGCAGCCAGCTGTCGTGTCGTCGCTTGCTAACGGCTATCTCGACTCCGCCCCCACCTCCGCTGCTACTGCTGCTACCGCTGGTTCTGTGGCAACGCACACACACGATTGGGTCGATGGGCGGCAATTCTGGAAGGGAGGTAGTGAGGTGTGGTGCTGGAGGAGGAGTAGGCAGAGGTTCGTGATTTACACGTGCAACCGCAGAGGTGGAATGGCGCCCACAACCTCCACGACCGCCACCGCCGGTGGCTGCGGTGGTGGTCGCAGGAGGACAGCAGTATCCACAACGACAGCAGTGGCCATGGCGACAGCAGCCATGGCGGCAGCGGTGGTGGGGGCGCAGGAGGCGTCGCCCAGCATGGCGCCCTACGCATACACGGTGCCGGATGCGGCGGCGTACGCGCTGGCGGACTCGCTGATAGCAGCGGCGGCGGCGGTGAACACGACGTACACGCGGCTGGCGTACGCCCCCACCGTGTTTGGCCCCCGCTTCTCTGGCACGCCGGCGCTGGAGTTGGCGCTGGACTGGGTGGCGACCACCGCGGCAAACGAGGACAACCTGCGCGTGATCCAGCAGCCGGTGTGGGTGCCGACCTGGATCCGCGGCAACGAGAGCGCCACCATGGTGGCGCCGCGCAACTGGGTGCTGCGGTCGGTGGGTATTGGCATGACCAACAGCACGGGCGGCGTCGTGGTGCAGGCGCCCGTGCTGTGCGTGACGTCGCAGGCGGAGCTGACGGCGGCGGGCGCGGCGGCGGTGGGCAAGATCATCCTGTTCAACGTGCCCTTCACCACGTACGGCGCCACGGTGGCGTACCGCGCCAACGCGGGCGTGTGGGCGGCGGCGGCGGGCGGCGTGGGTGCGCTCATCCGCTCCGTGGCGCCGTTTGGCATCCAGACGCCGCACACCGGCGGCGGCGCGACGGCGAGCGTGTATGCGGCGGCGGTGAGCCTGGAGGACGCCAACATGCTGTGCCGCCTGCAGTCGTACGGCATGACGCCGGAGGTGGCGCTGTACAGCGAGGCGCGGCAGGTGAATGACTCGCTGAGCCGCAACATCATCCTGGAGGTGCCGGGCGCCGAGCTGCCGGACGAGTACGTCGTCATTGGCGGGCACAGCGACTCGTGGGACAACGCGGCGGGCGCCATGGACGACGGCGGCGGGTCATTTGCGTCGTGGGAGGCGCTGCGCCTTATCACCGCGCTGGGCATCAAGCCCAAGCGCACCATCCGCGCCGTGTTCTGGGTGAACGAGGAGAATGGCGCGCGCGGCGGTGCGGCGTACGCCTCCGGCTTTGCTGCCACGCTGCCCAACACCTCCATCGCCATCGAGTGCGACGAGGGCGCGTTCCAGCCCTTTGGCCTCATCTTCAGCGGCTACCCGTCGGCGGTGAACCAGGTGACGCTGCTGGGCCGCCTGCTGGCGCGCATCGGCGCCGGTAACGTGACGGCGTACCAGGGCGCCACCGGCACCGACGTGGCGGCCACCTGCGCCACCGGCGTGCCGTGCGGCGGCCTGGTGGTGGAGGACCCACGCATCGGCTCCGCCAGCAACAACCCCTGCGTGCCCTACAACGTGGACGCCGGCTCCGACAGCCCGTTCCAGATCTCCAACGGCTACTTCTGGTACCACCACACCGCCGCCGACACCATTGAGCGCATGGACTCCGGCCAGCTGCAGGCCGCCGCCGCCGCGCTTGCAGTGTGGGCGGTGTCCATTGCCAACCTGCCCACCCTCCTGCCGCGGTGCGTATTTGCTCGACTCCCGTGCACGATCCAGTGCAATGCACCCACCCCCTCACACTCCCCGCCTACCCCCCTTGCGCAGTGACGGCTATGTGCCGCCCATGCCCACCGACAGCCCCACACCCGGCCCGGACGCCGTGACGGCCGGCAAGGTGGCTGGCTACGTACTGGGTCCGCTGGTTGCCGTCGGCGCCGCCGGCCTCCTGTTTGTGTTTGGCCGCCGCCGCGGCTGGTGGTGTGCCACCGGCGGCGGCCGCTCGGGCGGCTCATACAACTACTACTCCGGCTACTCCACGCTGCCGCCGCCGCGCGTCACCACGGGGACCACACCTGCCGCGTCCGCCGCTGCCGCGCCAGCCGGCCTCGCTGCCTCCATGCCGGCACCGCCGCCGATGGGCCTGTCGTCGTACGACATGTCATAGCGCGCACCCCTAGATTAACTTATAGTGTACCGATTCAACCGTGTGCCAGTTGGGGTGGGAGGTGGGAGATAAGAGTACAGTGGGTGTGGCAGGCGGCAACATGGACGCCGTGGCTCGCCGTACAGGATCGGAGCGGGGAGTGGTGGTGGATACAAAGACGGGACGCAAGGCCCAAACGGCGGGCAACGCAAGTACATGATGCTAAACGGGAACAAACGGGGTGTGTCAAAACTAAAACATGCATGCACACAGCACGCGGCGGCTGCGGTGAACACCCACCGCCGCCGCCGCCGGTGCCGGTGCCTGGTGTCTACGCTGGCGGCGCCGCACCACCGCTGGCAAACTGCAGGCCCATGAGCGCGCGGAACACGCGCAGCCACTGCGCCATCTCGTCGGGCGCGGCAGCCTGCAGGTACAGGGTGCGGTGCGGCGTGGTAACAAAGAAACGAAACGGCTTGTCAGACTTGGGCGCCACGCCGCAGTCCACCAGCTGCGACACCGACAGCGTGCCCACCAGCGCCAGCGGGCGGCTGCCGTCATAGATGACGCTGCCCTTGGGCGGCGGCAGGCCGCTGGACCGGCGGCTGCCGGACGACGCGTCACTGACGCTGCGCATGGACACGCGGCTGAGCCACGACCGCGAGCGCGCCACGGAGCGCTCGCTGCTGCTGCTGCCACTGCGTGCCGACGCGCCGCCCAGGCTGCCGCGGCTGCTGCTGCCACCACCGCCGCCACCACCGCCACCACCGCTGTCGTCAATGCCGACGGCGGCGGCAGCTGCAGCGGCGGAGGCAGCCACGGCGGCGGGGCCCGCCGACTCGTAGTACAGCAGCAGCGACCCCTGCAGCACAAAGTAGCGCAGCTTCCACGTCTGCACCAGGCGGCCGCGCTTCTGCAGCCACCCCTTGTGAATAAAGATGCCGTCAGGGCTGTCCAGCCGGTCACCCGCCGGACTGGCAGGGCTGGCGCCGCGGCCGTACAACGACGGCACCATGCCGCGTGACGAGCCGCCCGTGCCGCCACCCGCAATCACGCCGTCCACCACAGTGCTGTACGGCGCCAGGCGGGAGGTGTCCAGCGGCGGCAGGCGCAGACGCGGCGCGCCAGGCGACTCGGTAAAGAAGGGGTGCAGCAGCGCGGTGGCCAGCGTGTACCGCCGCGCGGGGTCCTTCTCCAGCAGGCCGTGCAGCAGGTCCAGTGCGGCGGGCGAGGCATGCAGCGCGGCGGGGTCCGCCGCCAGCTCAAAGGGCAGGCGCAGGGGCGCGTGCTGGATGGCGTCAAATAGCGCCATGGCGTTGTCTGCGCCGCGCCCGAACGGCGCCACGCCAAACAGCATGATGTACATGCACACGCCCGCCGCCCACACATCGGCGCCAAACGCGCTGTACCCCACCCCCTCGCAAGCCTCTGGGCACAGGAACAGGAACGTGCCCTGCGTGTCCCGCACCCACCCATGTGGCTGCGCCAGCGGCGTGGTCCGCTCGCTGGCGCGGCGACCACCGTCGCCGTCGGTGGTAGCTGGCGGCGCGGGCGGCATGCGGGCAGCTGCTGGCGGGGGCGCGGGCGACACGCGGTCATCGAACAGGGAGGAGCGGTGACCAGGCAGGGAGGTGCCCAGGTACTCGCCCGCCACCGACATGAGCGGCGACAGGTCTGACCCCGCCATCCCACGCTGGCCGTCATACCCATCCCCCGCCGTGCTGCTGCCCGACGCGCGCGCAATGTGCGCCGGCTCCACTTCCCGCCCTGCGCTAACCGCTAGCGCGGCGCTCGTGGTGACCGCGGCAGCGGCAGCGACGGCGCCAGGGGGCGCTGCCGCTGCAGCGGCGGCGTCGTCATCGTCGTCATCGTCATCATCCTCCTCCTCTTCATCATCGTCCTCATCCGGCGCCAGCAGCGAGGCGCGCGCCATGCCCGCAGTCGCAGGAAAAATGGGCACCAAGGACGTCAAGGCATCGATGGCAAGGTCGCTGGCACTAGACCCCGACTCAGACCGGCGCAGCATGGTGGGCGGCAGCTCGCTGGGTGCAAACCGCGCGGCGCTGGCACGGCGGCCACGGAAGTGGCCTGACGGCGGGCGGAACGAGACGCCAGCGTCGCTGTCAGGAGCTGCCGCTGGCGGCGGCGGTAGTGGATACAGGGCTGCCGCAGGTAGCGCAGTGCCGGCATCACGGCTGCTGCGAACCACCGGGCTGGATGGTGTCGACGTGGGTGGCGACGGCGGCGGGAAGTAACGCGCGACACCGACGTCGCCCACCTTCAGCACGCCGTCGGGTGTGAGCAGCAGGTTCTCGGGTTTGAGGTCGCGGTGCGCGATGCCGCGGCTGTGCATGTACGCCAACCCGCAAAGCAGGTCGCGCATGAAGTGACGCACAGCGGCCAACGGGTACGGCCCGCCGGTGGCGCGGCTGCGGAACTCGCCCTCCTCCTCGTCGTACCCCATGAGCGTGCCGCCCGCCACGTAGTCAAACACGAGGTACAGCTCGTCCTTGCCCGGCTCCGTCATCACCTCGCGCAGCGTCACGCAGTTGGGGTGCACGCCCAGCATCTGCAGGATCATGATCTCTGACTGCACCTTGTCCAGCGCCGTCACCACCTTGGTGCCCTTGGCGGTACGAAAGATGTCGCGCTTCTTGGTCAGCCGCCCCTTGCTAAACACCTTCACCGCCACCTCCTCCACGCCGCCGCCACTTGCAGCTGCCACGGTGCCCAACACCACCTCTGCAAATGCGCCCGCACCCAGGTGCGCCAGCAGGCTGTACTGGTTCACATGCACCGTCCGCGCCGGCCCCACCGCCATCGTCGACAGGCGTGCCGTGATGGGTGCCGCCCGCCGTGTGTCGTCGCCGCCCTCACCACCGTTTGCCCGCGCCGCCGCCGTCAGCGCCGCGGCCACACTGGCCAGCGGCGCCGGCGGCGGCGGCGCATCCTCCTCCCCCGCCGCCGTGTAGCTCACCTCCACCACCGCCATGTGGGGGTTTCGGGTTGGGGTGGGGGGGGGGGGGGCGGGAAAATGGAAACGGGGAAAGGTGGGAAGAGAGAGCAGTGTGCTCAACAAGATGCCTGCAGCGAGTTGATGGGTTAGCTGCCAATGACGACGGCGATGGTGTGTGTGTGTCAAAGGGGAATAATGGGAAGGGGGAAAGAGAGGAGGTGGAAACTATGATAGAGGGTAGAGAGAAGAGAGACGAGAGGAGGGAAAGTATGAGAGAGGGGGCAAGGGGGGCAAGGGGTGGTACAAGATGAAATTAAATCACGACATTGTTATGGGCACACGCAGCCGGCGCCCGCCACACAATGATGCATGGCGGACTTGGGACACGCTGCAACATTTGCGCACGCCCTGTGCTTTACAATTATTCTACACACCCGAAAAACCACCTCTAGTACCCCTATGCGGAGTATCAGGCAGGGTGCCCTCTCTCAACTCCCTCTTCGCGGCAGGGCGCTGGCGGCTGGGAGGGCGCTACTGAGATGCAGCATTCAAACACACAGCGCTAAGGAAAGCGGGCGCATATGATAGGTGAAGTGGAGAGACGTGAAGTTTTGCGCCCGGCCGGCGGGTCACGACGGCAGCGGGCAGCGTGGCGACCAGCAGCGGGCAGTGCACACAGCAACATAAATAGGCAATCAATCAAAGGAGCAGGTAGGTGTCACTGGGGACATAACATAACTAAACTCAACATGTCAGCAGCTAGGCGTCGGGGGCTTGGTGGTAGGGGTGGTACACGGTGGGGAAGTTGTCGGGTAGGACGTCCAGGCGGGGCTCGTACTTGAAGGGCGGCACGGTGCCGCGCAGCGGTCTGCCGGCGTCATCCCACCGCTGCATCTGGGCGCAGATGGCGCAGCGGAAGAGGGAGCCGTCGGCGTACGTGGTGTTCACGCCGGCGGCGGCGGCGTACGGCAGGGCGTCAGCAATGACGGCGCGCAGCGCGGAGCCGTAAGTGGAGAAGGGGCGGCGGCGCCAGGCGTGGTAGGCGTAGTATGCGGTGGCGTTGGCGGCCAGGTGCGCCAGGTGGGCAGCGAGGTGCGCGGGCGTGGCGAAGTCGCGCACGTCAATGTACGAGTCGCGGGCGGGCGCGTGCAGCTCAATGTTGCGGGCGCCAAAGTAGATGGGCACCTGGCCGCGCGCCAGCGCGGAGTAGAACTTCTCCGTCACGTAGTCGTCGCCCAGCCGGTTCTCAAACGACAGGTGGAACTTGAAGGTGCGCCACGCCGCCTCCTGCTCCCACCGCGGCAGGCTTGCGCGTTCCGGCGGCGCGTTGGCGAGGCAGGGGTTGGAGTACACCTCCACCGGGATGGCGCGCATGAGCGCCTTGATGTACACCTCGCGGCCGCTGGGCGAGTCGCAGTAGGTGGAGGCCCACGTGATGGTGGCGTCCGGCGCCGTGCGCCGGCGCTCCACCGGCAGGATGGGCCCCGCCGCCTCTAACCAGGTCAGCGACATGAGCGGCACGCCGCGCTCCGCGCCCGCACGCGCCGCCGCCTGCACCCGCTCCATGGCCGACATTGCCGCCAGCGCGTACTGCACGTCGCGCAGCGTGGCGCTCACGCGGTACGACATCTCGCCGTTGAAGGCGTCCAGGAAGGTGGACGCCGCCATGTCAGGAAAGAACTCTGCCGCCATTAGCAGGCGGGGGCGGTGCGCCCGCCCCTCTGACCGCAGGTACTCCCGGTCCGCCGCGTTATTGGCCACGTCCATGGTGGCGCCATGCAGCAGGAAGACGTCGGTGGCGTCGTGGTCCGTATGGTGCGCCATTTCGATGCGGCAGGCGTTTGGGCACTTTGTTGGCCCCGTGAACCAGTGGTGCTCGCCGCCAAACCACGTGCCCACCAGCTGTATTATGTATAACTTGGACGCGGGCGCCTGTGCTGCAGGCGGCGCCTCAGGCGCAGCAAAGGAGTCCGGCGCCCCATGGTGTGGCCGCGGCTGCGTCACCAGGGTCCGTGACGGCGGCGGCGGCGGCGGCGGCGGCGGCGGCGGCGACGGTACCGCTTTCGCCTGCACTCGCACCTGTGCCGGGCTGCCACGCTCGCTCCCTACTCCCTTGCGACCGCCTCCTCGTCCTGCCGGCTGCGCTGCCAGGTTGTGCACGCGCGGCAGCAAGCGCCGCGCGTAGTCGTCAGACTGCAGCACGCGCACCAGCGACGCCGTCACCAGCACCACCGCCACCGCCATGGCAAACACAAATAACACAGACCGTCGTCTGCTGCCCCCGCTGCCGGCCCGCCCCCCAACCCCGGGCTGGGCGTAGTCGCCGCCGCCGCCTTCCTCGCCTGCCCCCTCCTCCCATCCCACCTCATCCGCCACCTCCCCTCCATCGCTGCCCGCCGCCTCCTCCGTAAAGCTGCTCCCTCGGCGCCGTTCATCCATGCATACAGCCCCGCCATCTGCACCCTCTACCCCTGTTGCCGGCACCACAATGCCACCCACTCCCCCCGCCGCCCTGCCGCCGCCTGCCGCCGCAGCCGCAGCCCGGCCAGCGTCTTGTGCCAACGCCACGAACGCGCTGCCGAGCCCGCCACCACGTGGCCCCGATGCCGGTCGCACCAAGCTACCACCGCCGCTGCGGCTACCTCCTCCCCCTCCGCCGCTGCTGGGCGACCGCATCCTGCGTGTTGTCACACTGGCGTCTGCACTGCGGCCGGGTGCGGCCCGCTGTCTTGCTGCTGCAGAAGCAGTGCAGAGCTGCACTGCAGCGCGTGCCCGCATGCACCGAGCAACAGAGAGTACAATGCACCCACTGGTGTGCAATTTAGCGGCAGGTTGTTGGCAATAATATGCCGCCGGGCACACATGACTTGATGGCAGTGGCACGGCGCCGACGGCACTCGCACTTGAGTTTTTTCCGTCGCGTCGCCAACTGCTGTGCCAACGTGATGATGAAAAAACAAGCACCACACAATTATTGATAATAAACAGTGCGGCAGCAACATCTTCACATTGCATATTGGCAACACTGCTCGTTGCTTCAAGTTGCACCATTGGTACGCTCCCCCCATGGCGGCGCGGCAACCCGACTGGTACGGCGAGCTGGGTGTGGCACCCACTGCCACACCACGGGAGGTGCGCGCCGCCTTCCGCGCGCTGGCAAAGAAGCTGCACCCGGACGCGGGCGGCGATGCGGGTGACAGTGCGCGCTTCCAGCGCGTGGTGGAGGCATACGACGTGCTGCGGCAGCCGCACACGCGGGCGGCGTACGACGCGGCACGGAGTGGCGTGGCCAGCGGCGGCGCTGGTAGTGCTGTGCCGCTCACGCCCGTGTATGACGACCCGGCCGAGATTGCCTACGTGCGCGACCGTGCTGCGGCGCTGCAGTATGGCATTCGCGGTGCACAGCGCGTGACGGGTACGTTTGGGGTGTTAGGGCAGCTGCCAGCCTACCCGTTTCACCACCACAGTCACCAACCCCCATCACAACCTGCAGTGGACGGCGCCACGGTGGTGCAAACCATGCGCGCAACGTCGCGCCGCAACATGGCGGTGCTGATCCCACTGGTGGCGGCCATGTCGTGGTGGCTGGCGTCGCGTGTGGGCGGGTCGGAACATTATGCTTCAAACACGGCAGCAGCTGGGGAGGACGCGCCGCCACGACGAGCTCCGCCGCCAGCAGCCGCTGCCGCCGCAGCGGCCTCACATACTGCCGCAAGCGGACCTGCGCCACCACCAGCGCCGGTACACCAAACTGACCGCCTCCGGTGATTCAGGCAGACGAGAGGGGGCGGCGGCCCGCAGCAAATGCACGGATGGCGGCGCGCAGCTGCGCGTCGTCGGTAATGTACGGCGCAAAGGCGGGCGGCAGGGCATCAAACACGTCCACCGCCGACGGCGTACCCGCCAGGTGTGGCGCCAGCTGCAGATGCACCGCGTGCAGCAGCAGCGAGGCGCCCACGACGCGGCCGCCACCGCCGCCGTACTTACGGTCACCTGCAATGCCTGCAGTGCCGCGCCACAGCGCGACGGCGTGCTGGCGCAGCTGGTGCTTGCGCCCCGTTACCGGCTCCATCAGCAGCACGCAGGCCGCGGCACCACCCTGCTGTGTTGCTGGTGGCGCACGCGGCGGCAGCGGTGGTGGCAGCACGGTGTAACGTGACAGCGCGGGGGTCAGGGTGGTGGTGTCATCGGCGCCAGCTTGGTCGCCACCACGCACGGGCACATTGATGGTGCCAGACCACGGCACGCCGGTCGGCAGTGGCGGCCCAACCACCACAGCGACGTACGTCTTACGGATGGCGCCTTCGCGCCCTGCCAGCGCCAGCCGGCACGCCTCTGCCGCAGCACGGGAGCGCGCGAGAAGGAGGAGGCCGCCAACGTCGCGGTCCAGCCGGTGGACCAGCCGCAGCGGCGGCTCGCCCTCACTGCCGCGTGGGGGCGGTGGCAGGTGCATGCGTGCCAGTGTGGGTAGCCATGTGTCTACCACACCAGTGGGCGCAATGCCACTACCACCTTGCGTGGCCACGCCAGGTGGCTTTGAAATGACAGCAACGTCGTCACTATGCCAGCGCAACGCGCTGCCCAGCCAGCGCGGTGGCGTGCCGTGTGGCGCTGTTCTGCGGCCGCCGGCGTCGCCCGCCACTGCCGCTGCTGCACCCGCCCCGCGCCACTGCTGTAAATCATCACCCACACTCTCATGCACAAGAATTGCGTCGCCGGCGCGCAGGCGGTAGGCCAGCGTTGCAGCGGGCGCCGCCGCCCGCCGCCCGTCGGCGCCTACCACTCGCACCATCTCGCGCCGCGACCACGCGTTTATCACCGCCAATCGCGGCGCCTCCCCCGTGCTCGCGTGCACAACACCGTGCTGCAGCACGTCATCCACGCGGCGGCCGGTGCATGTGGAGTCCGCGCGCATCAGTACGCGAAAACGGGTTGGCAGAGGCAGTGGCGGCGGTAGTGGCGCCTCTAGCGACAGCTCTGTGGCTGTTGTTGTTGGTGGTGGCGGCGGCGACACCTGGTTGGCGCCACGGCGTGCGTGGTGCGACGTCAATGCCGCCACAGTGGTTTGGCCAGCAGCAGCCCGTGACGCACTTCGTGTCGGGCCACACGCGGACGCCACCGCTGCCACTGCTACTGCCGCTTGCTGCGTGGTGGTACCTGACAACCACCCACAACCCGTCATGGGTAGCATCGCCCGTGGCGCAACGCGGCAGCGCAAAATAAATGTCGCACACGCCGCCATGCCGTGATTAAATTGCAACGTGCGTGATAAAATTGTGGTCGGTGGCGGCACCATTGCAAACTCGTATTGCTCCCAACCTGCTGGCGGTGCGACACCTGCGAACTCGGACCGCACTACCGGGCTGCTGGTGGCCTGGCAAGCTGGCCGTGAGTCGCGCACCTGAGCGGCCCCAGCGCCCTCCACAGCGCTAGTCTCAGTAGTCTGTGCGCGGGACACAATGCCGCGCACCATTCAAGAGCAGTCACCAGCTACCGATTCAAACGTTCAACTACGACAACGCGGGCGGCGTCGTCGGTGATGGGGGCGGCTGTGCATCTGCCCCACCAGCGGCAGCGCGGTGCTTGTCAAGGCCAAAGCACAGTGCGGTGGCTGCCAGCAGCGCAAACATAAAGGGTGTACGCAGCGCGGGGTACCAAGCGGGCACGCGGCCCACCGCCGTCAGGTGCTCCTCGTATGCCCACAGGCCAAACATGGTGCCGCTCATGAGCGCGTGCGGCAGCAGGGTGTTCTGGGGTAGGCAGAGGCCCACCCACGCCGCCGCCGCAGGGAGTGCGGCCGCCAGGTAGTGGGACGCGCGCGGCACGGGGGCAGCGGCAGCAAAGCCCCAATGGACCGCGCCCATGAAGGTGGTGAGCGTGGCAAGGTAGGCGATGTACCGGCTGCGCACGGTGGCTTGATCACCTGACGCCGCCCATGACACGTCAAACGGCAGCACGGCGGCGGCGCGCGCAATCCATGCATCCCCCGCCGGCGGCAGTGACGTATCCAGCGGCGCGTGCTGCGCCACATAGAAGCCCACCGGCAACAGCGCCAGCGTGCCGAGTGCTGCGGCAGGCACCGGCATGCGTCCAGACCCTCCACCAAACCGCGGGCCTCCTCCGCCGCTACCACCTCCGCTGCTGCTGCTGCCACCACCAGCGCTCACTCCTGCAGTACCGCCAGCAGCACTGCGACCTGCCGCGCTTGCCGCTGTTGCCGCTGGTGCCAGCGGTGTGGGTGCTTGCCCCTTGCGAGCTGTCTTGGAGCCCGGCCGCCCCAGCACCTCCGTCTCTGCCTCGTCTGCCGCGCGCCGCGGCGTCACCACCACCTGCGTAGGATGGTGGTGGTTGTGTGCAGACAGGCCGCGGCTGGGTAGCCGGGGCGCACCACAACGTAGCGGCGCCACCGCCATGCTGCTGCGAGCAGCTGCCAGCCGCCCCACCAGCAGCAGCCCCGCCATCCTTCCGGTCTGGCAACCTAATTAGTCAGCTGCTGGCTGAACCTATAGAATCGACCACCCTGCTCTCGCCCTCTTCTGCACCCCTCCCCACTGCACCCCACCGCCTTCTGTGCCACCGTGTGTAATCTGGCCTCCCCGGAGCCGATGCGTCGCCGCCCATCACTCCAAGCAGCAGCTGCTGGCAGCTTGTTGGAGCAGCAGAAGGAGGAGAAGAGAGGAGGAGGAGAGAGGAGGCGAGAGGAGCAGCTGCAAACGGCCAACAGGGGGGGCCGAATTATGTGGAAATGCAAAATTGCGCAATTTACGGTGGTGAAATAAACAAAGGACGGGAGTGGGCGCATTATGCGGCGCGGTTCTGAACAAGGTACTTTTTATTGCTGGTGGTGATTGTTTTTCATGCGATTATTCCGCGTTTTGCGGCCAGCCTCTCGTCTCCTACTGCACCACCTGTGCTGCTGCACCTGCGCCCCTACTACTGTCACTGTGTTACCCTTCCAACATCCACTGCGCCTTTGCGCCAAACTACAACTGCAACTGCAGGTGCATCACCGGTGCCGCCGCTGCCGCTTCTGGCAGGGCGTGTTGTCAATGAACACTTGAGTGGCTGCGGCGGCGGCAACGAGGTTACCGGAATCCAGATGGCTGCGGCGGAGGGCGGCGCTGGCAGCAGCGTCGTGGGCACGACGCAAGGGGCTGCTGCCGCCATCAAGCTTTCGCCGCCGCCACCGCCGCCGTCGGCGCTGCCGCCGGCCGAATGCAGCTGCCCGCAGTGTGCCGCCTGGCGGCGGCAGCTGCGCGCGCTGACCGCCATGGCGGGCATGCTGCCTGGCATGGAGGCGTCAATTCGTGTGGTGGCAGGCGGGCTGGAGGAGCATGCCGGCGCGGTGGCGCGCGCATGGGTGACGACGCCGGCCACCTTCCATGACGCCTTCTTCCCCACGCCGTTTGCACGGTTCTTGTACACCGGCAGCCTGCCGTCGCTGGGCGCCATTGCGACGGAGCTGGGCGTGCCGCGCGCGCCCTTCCCCGCCGGCACGCCACCCCTAGTTGCTGCGTGGGCCGCCCTGGTGGGGCGACTGGTGCAGGGTGACGGCGGCAGTGACAGCGGGAGCGGGAGTGGTTGCGACGTGCCGGCAGACTGGGCGCCCGTGTTTGTGGTGGGGTGCGGCCGCTCTGGCACCACGCTGCTGGCACGCATGCTGCGGTGCCACCCCGCGGTGGTGGACATTAATGAAGCGCGCGCAGTGTGGCTGGCCGCTGATGCGCGCCTCGACGTGTGGAGCAGCGCGGCGGCGCGCGGCGGCGCAGCGCCGCTGTTGCAGGTTGCCGGTGACACGCTGCCGCGGTCGGCGCTGGACACCATGCGCCGCCTTGCGTACGCCGCCTTGCTTATGAGCCCGCCCGTTACGGCCGCTATCGCCACCGCCGCCGCCGCAACCTTCGAGACAGGTGACGGCGGCGCCGCCGCCGACGACGACGCGCGTGTGCACGCCACCGCGGCCGCCTTTGTCCTGGTGGAAAAGCTGCCCGAAAACGCGTTCCGGACGCCCATGCTTGCAGCCGCCTTCCCGCGCGCGCGCTTCCTCCACATCGTGCGCAACCGGCACGCGGTGGCAGCCTCCATCGCCAAGTTCACGCCGACCGCGTGGTACGGCATGTGCGACGTGAAATGGCGGGTACTGGCGGCCGTCGACTGTGATGCGCGCGCTGCCGCCGACGACGGCGGCGGCAGCGGGAACGACGCCAGCGCCGACGATCGCAGCGCTGGTGGTGATGGTGGCGGCACAACAGCTGGGGCAGCAGCGGCTGTGCGGCCGGCAGGCGGCGAAACTGACATGACGCAGCGTGGCCTGTGGGAGCGGGATGCCGCGGTGGCGGTGGTGCGGCGTGACGCTGCGGCGGCTGGCCGTCGGATTGTGCGCCTGTCAGCGGCGGCGGCGGCACCTGTGGAGGGGGACGCACTGTTGGAGGTTCACCTTGAGGATGTGGTCACCCGACCCCCTGAGGGGTGGGCCCCCCCGCTGGCTGCCCTGCCGCTGCCCCCCGCCCATGGCGCCGCCGCCCCCGACGCCTTTGTGGCGCGCCTCCGCCCAGACCGCGCTGTCGCGCCCAGCCCCGCGCCGCCACCCTGCCCGCCCGCCTCGCCGTTGTAGTTGTTTACACGCCTTGGGCAGCGCGCCATTGATGTGGGCGGCGGGCAGGGTGTCACCATCGTGTCATCGGGCCATCGACCGCATCGATGGGCGGGATCGCTGCCGCGACGCTGCAGAACGGAACGGATTCGTCCGCGCCTTCACTTGTTGGAGAGTTGTTGAAGCAGCGGGTAGTTGCGCCGTTGCCGCTGGGCACACCCGGTGCAAAAATCTCATGCGCGCACACGACCCCCCACCCTACCAGGATGGCAGCGACGCAGTCGAGTTGGAAGGAGGTGCGTGTTGCGCGTGGCGCGGGCGTGGCGGGCGTGGCGCGCCTCTGACGGCGTGATGCCAGAGGGGCGGGGTGCGCGGGCAGCATCGCACGTGCGTGCGGGAGGAGGCGGACCTCAGGCGGTTTTGGGTGCACGCATTAACTCTGGCACAGTGGCGTACTCGGCGCACCACACCGCCACAACTCTTACATACATGCCACGACACGTGCATCTGCTTGGTGGTGTACATGGTTGCTAAGCACAAAGGGCGTTGAGTGCGCTGGGTTTCAACGCCGTCATGGGATGTCAGTGGTGCCACCACCGCGCACTCCATCAGGGTGCGTGGCGGCCAGCCATCAGACGCAATATTCGGGTGCTGCCGCCCACCCGGCGCCTCCCATACGTCAATCTCGCCGTGAACCACGATGGGGCTTTGCTGTGGGGCGGCGGCCTGTGGCGGTGGCACAGCGCATATCCATTTTCCAGCCGCCGCCACGGCCCGCCACCTCAGGTGGAGTGTGGTGGCGACATCACTGGTGAAACAGCAGTGCGTGCGCACCTTCAACCCCTTGGTTGGGCCGTCACCGTCATCATGACATCATGTTGTGGAGTTTGCCCGCCATACACAATTCCACCACAGTAGCACCACGCTCACGCCCACCACACCCACCACATGCAGAATAGCGTGGCGCCCGTGCCCTTGGATGAAGAGGCAGCGGGCGGCCACGCTGGGACTGATGCAACGACGCCCAAGGTCGCGGCTGGCGGTCCGGCCGCGGCGGTGCCTGGCCCCGGCAGCGCGCCCGGCAGCGCGGTCGGCAGCGCGGTCGATGACGGCGACATCGAGCCGGCGGTGACGGCGGACGGCGGTGCACCTGTGATGGTGACGCCGTGGAACAATGCCACGGCTGACTGCCACGCACACGTGGCCATGCCGCCGGCAGCGCATCCGCAAGGCAAGTGCCTGCGGCGCCGGTGCGTCCGGTACGCGGCCGTGGGCATCGCGGCGGGCGTGGTGATGGTGGGCGGGATCATGGCGGCGCTGGTGCGCACGGGCGTGGTGGGCGTGACGGAGGTGACCGAGTCGCCGTTTGCGGCCAACGTTGCCACCACCAAGCCGTTTGCGGCGGCGGCGGGCGTCAACACGTCACTGGTGATGGAAGTGGCGCCTGCCTGCAGCGACCCGTGCGTCGTGTCGCTGGCATTTAACGTGTCGGCCGGCGCGCCGACCGTGCTGGTGTGGGTGCGCGGCCGCAACAACGAGTCGCAGTTGGTGACGGCGTACACGCCGCCAGCGGCCGGCACCGCGGCACGGCGGCAGCTAACCGGCACCAATGCGGACTACGTCGCCGGCGG
>Ga0066256_1003348_pt1 | contig 15671 bp, 12 predicted proteins | sample ThiBio_1000_biof_FD_87107 | JGI IMG/M metagenome (GOLD analysis project Ga0066256, IMG submission 87107) | Wastewater bioreactor microbial communities from Cape Town, South Africa - Thiocy_expt_1000_biof (version 2) | ecosystem: Engineered > Bioreactor > Thiocyanate-remediating >...
TGCTCGTCCGTCAGCCAAAACAAATTACTCATCAGTCGGGCTCCTATACGCCCATCTGAATCACAGCCGTCAGTTCAAATCAATGGGTCCTGACCCTAGTTTATGTTTTTCCCGGTCCGAACCCTCCTGTCCATCGTCATCCTTGCCCTCCTGGCGGGACCGCTTGTCGCCCGCGACGACCGAATCGCCGGCCCGGTGGCGGCTGACATCCTGCGTGTGGTCGACGGCGATACGCTGCTGGTCGAGGCCATGCCCTGGCCGCAGCAGCGGGTGGAGGTCTATGTGCGGCTGCGGGGCATCGATACGCCGGAACTCAACGCATCCTGCCCGGCCTTGCGGGCGCGCGCCGAAGCGGCGCGCCAGGCCTTGATCGACATGGCCGGCGAAACCGGTACGGTCTGGCTGCGCAATATCGGCGGCGACAAATATTTCGGCCGCATCGTCGCCGACGTCACCTTTGCCGATGGCCGCGACCCGGCGCAGGATCTGCAGGCCGCCGGCCTCGCCGTCGCTTATCACGGCGGCCGCAAGCCGGCTATCGATTGCGCGGCAACGGCTGCGCTGGAATAGGAGAAGCGCCAGAATTCAGTCCGGTCCAAGCGTTGGACATCCCCATCATCGTCATGCTCGGACTTGTCCCGAACATCTGACCAGCAGACGTCGGCAGATTCTCGGCACGAGGTCAAGAATGACGTGCGATGGCCCGGGAGACCTAAAACGGAAAAGGGCCGGAGAAATCCCCGGCCCCCTTGTTCTGTATTTCAATAAAACCTACGCCGCGTTGGCGCGGTTCTGGCGGTTGTGGATCAGGTCGTCGACGACGGCCGGATCGGCGAGCGTCGAGATATCGCCGAGCGCTCCGAAATCGTCCTCGGCAATCTTGCGCAGGATGCGGCGCATGATCTTGCCGGAGCGGGTCTTCGGCAGACCGGGGGCGAACTGGATCTTGTCCGGCGTCGCGATCGGTCCGATCTCCTTGCGCACATGACGGACGAGTTCCTGGCGCAATGTCTCGTTGCCTTCCTCGCCGGCCATCAGCGACACATAGCAATAGATGCCCTGGCCTTTCAGTCCATGCGGATAGCCGACCACGGCTGCTTCGGAGACGAGATGGTGCGAGACCAGCGCCGATTCGACTTCCGCCGTACCGAGACGGTGACCGGAAACATTGAGCACGTCGTCGACGCGGCCGGTGATCCAGTAATAGCCGTCCTCGTCGCGGCGGCAGCCGTCGCCGGTGAAATATTTCCCCTTATAGGTGGAGAAATAGGTTTGGATGAAACGGCGATGGTCGCCATAGACGCTGCGCATCTGCCCCGGCCAGCTATCGGTGATGCACAGATTGCCGTCCGTCGCTCCCTCCAGCACATGTCCCTCGCCATCGACGAGTTGCGGCTTCACGCCGAAGAAGGGCAGGGTGGCCGAGCCGGGTTTCAGGTCCGTGGCGCCCGGCAGCGGCGAAATCAGGATGCCACCGGTTTCCGTCTGCCACCAGGTGTCGACAACCGGACATCTCTGCTCGCCGACGACATTATAATACCATTCCCAGGCTTCCGGGTTGATCGGCTCGCCGACCGAACCGAGCAGCCGTAGCGAGGAACGATCCGAACGCTTGACGAAGTCGTCGCCGGCGCCCATCAGGGCGCGAATGGCGGTCGGCGCCGTGTAGAAGATATTGACCTTGTGCTTGTCGATCACTTCCCAGAAACGGCCCTGATCGGGAAAATTCGGCACGCCCTCGAACATCAGCGTCGTCGCCGCATTGGCGAGCGGGCCATAGACGATATAGGAATGGCCGGTCACCCAGCCGACATCGGCCGTGCACCAGTAGACGTCGCCGTCATGGTAATCGAAGACATATTCATGCGTCATCGAGGCATAGACGAGATAGCCGCCGGTGGTATGCAGCACGCCCTTCGGCTTGCCGGTCGAGCCGGACGTATAAAGAATGAACAGCGGGTCTTCCGCCCGCATCTTCGCCGGCGGGCAATCCGGCTTCACCGTGGCGATTTCCTGGTGATACCAGAGGTCACGGCCCGGCGCCCAGCCGATCTTGCCGCCGGTGCGGCGCACGACCAGCACCTTGTTGACGATCACATGGTTCTTGGCGGCAATATCGATGGCGGTATCGGTGTTTTCCTTGAGCGGGATCGGCTTGCCGCCGCGCACGCCCTCGTCGCAGGTGATGACGAAGGTGGATTCGCAATCGACGATGCGGCCCGCCAGCGAATCCGGCGAAAAGCCGCCGAAAACGACCGAATGCACCGCGCCGATGCGCGCGCAGGCAAGCATGGCATAGGAGGCTTCCGGGATCATCGGCATGTAGATGGTGACGCGATCGCCCTTCTTGACCCCATGCTTCTTGAGCACGTTCGCCATGCGGCAGACGTTTTCATAAAGCTGGTTGTAGGTGATCTTCTTGTCGATATAGGGATTGTCGCCTTCCCAGATGATCGCGGTCTTCTCACCATGCGTCTTCAGGTGGCGATCGATGCAGTTATAGGAGACGTTGGTCACGCCGTCCTCGAACCACTTGATCGAAACCTTGCCGATGAAGGAGGTGTTCTTGACCTTTGTATAGGGCTTGAACCAGTCGATGCGCTTGCCGTGCTTGCCCCAGAAGCGATCAGGTTCCTCGATGCTCTCCTGATACCATTTGCGGTAGGTTTCGCCGTCGATGAGCGCGCGACTTTTGGCCGATTTGGGGACCGGATAAAGCTTGGCTGACATGAACTCCTCCTCCATGTTGATGCGCCGAACTATCTATGTGCGCCCTACATAGCAGGTCAACCGGCTGCCGCAATTAGACAAAGGTCATTTGACTTTGAAAGAATTGCAATTCTGCGACAATATCGCTATAGAGCGTCCATAACTCCCGGAAATTGTGGTCAACGCCACGTCCCGCGACACCGGCGCGGGCGGACAGAAGGACTATATCCATGGCTCAACAACTGCTCATGCCGAAGGCGACCGCCATCTGGCTGGTCGACAACACCGCCTTGTCTTTCGATCAGATCGCGCAATTTTGCAAACTGCATCCGCTCGAAGTCAAGGCGATTGCCGACGGTGAAGCGTCGCAGGGCATCAAGGGCCTGGATCCGATCGCCACAGGCCAGCTTTCGCGCGAGGAAATCGCCCGCGGCGAAGCCAATCCGAACCACAAGCTCAAGCTCTCCGACCCCAAGGTGCGCGTGCCGGAATCCAAGCGCAAGGGCCCGCGCTATACCCCGGTTTCCAAGCGCCAGGACCGTCCCAACGCCATCCTCTGGCTGGTGCGCAACCATCCCGAATTGAAGGACGCGCAGATCTCGCGCCTCGTCGGCACCACCAAGTCGACCATCGAGCAGATTCGCGACCGCACCCACTGGAACTCGGCCAACCTGACGCCGATGGATCCGGTGACGCTTGGCCTGTGCAGCCAGATCGACCTCGACTTCGAAGTGGAAAAAGCCTCCAAGGGCCGACCGCTACCGACTGCCGCCGAACTCGGCGCGACACTGCAGCCTTCGCAGGAAACCGAGCGCTTCAGCTATCAGGACGACCGCGAGGAAGAGAAGGAAATCGACGCCGACGCCGTCTTCGCCAAGCTCAAGTCGCTGAAATCGACCCACACGGAAGACGAGGACGAAGACGATCGCTACTGATCGCCGTCCGTAAGCCTTGCTTGACATCGACCCGGCCCGCGGATCGCGCGCCGGGTTTTTGTTTGCCGCGATCAGGTCAATGTGAAACCGCGTTCACGCATCACGCCCTGAATTTCGTCGAGGATCGCCGGATCGTCGATGGTCGCCGGCATTTTCCACGGCAGGCCGTCGGCGATCTTCTGCATCGTCCCGCGCAGGATCTTGCCCGAACGCGTCTTCGGCAGGCGTTGGACGATCATCACCGTCTTGAAGGCGGCGACGGGACCGATCTCGTTGCGCACCAGCGACACGACCTCGTGCTCGATCTCCTGCAATGTGCGCGTCGCTCGGTTCTTCAACACAAGGAAACCGCAGGGGATCTGCCCTTTCAATGCGTCGGCAACGCCGATGACCGCGCATTCGGCGACATCGGGATGCATGGCGCAGACCTCCTCCATCGCCCCGGTCGACAAGCGATGGCCGGCGCAATTGATGATGTCGTCGGTGCGGGCCATGATGTAGACATAGCCGTCCTCATCGACATAGCCGGCATCGGCTGTCTTGTAGTAGCCGGCGAATTCCGTGAGGCAGCCGCTGCGAAAGCGTTCGTCTGCATTCCAGAAGCTGACGAGATTGCCGGGCGGCAAGGGCAGGCGGATGACGATATTGCCGAGCGTGCCCGGCGCCACCGCATGGCCCTCGTCGTCGAGCACATGGATGGCATAACCCGGCATCGGCACGGTCGGCGAGCCGTATTTCACCGGCAATTGCCCGAGACCCAGCGGATTGGCGGCAATCGCCCAGCCGGTTTCCGTCTGCCACCAATGGTCTATGACGGGAATCGCGAGCATCCGCTCCGCCCATTTGATGGTTTCCGGGTCGGCGCGCTCGCCGGCGAGGAACAGGGCGCGAAGCCCAGAAAGATCGTATTGCTGGATCAACTCGCCGTCCGGATCGTCGCGGCGAATGGCGCGAAAGGCGGTGGGGGCGGTGAACAGCGCCTTGACGTCGTATTCGGCAATCACCCGCCAGAAAGCGCCGGCATCCGGCGTGCCAACTGGCTTTCCCTCGTAGACCACGGTCGTATTACCGGCCAGCAGCGGCGCATAGACGATATAGGAATGGCCGACCACCCATCCGATATCCGAGGCCGACCAGAACACTTCGCCCGGCTTCATGCCGTAGATATGCTCCATAGACCAGCGCAACGCCACCATATGGCCGCCATTGTCGCGGATGACGCCCTTGGGCTGGCCGGTGGTGCCTGACGTGTAGAGAATATAGAGCGGATCGGTCGCCTTGACCGGCGTGCAGGGCACGCGCGTGCCTTTCGCCTTCTCCGCCTCGACCAGGGTAGCAAAATCGACATCGCGGCCGGGCGTCATCGCCGCTTCGTATTGCGGCCGCTGCAGGACGAGGCAATGGCGCGGTTTTACCCGCGCGCCCTCGATGGCGTGATCGACCAGCGGCTTGTAGGCGACGATGCGGCCCGGCTCCAGCCCGCAGCTTGCGGCAATCACCAGATCGGCCTCGAAATCGTCGATGCGGGTCGACAGTTCATGCGCGGCAAAGCCGCCGAACACCACAGAATGAATAGCCCCGAGCCGGGCACAGGCCAGCATCGAGAACAGCGCTTCGGGGATCATCGGCATGTAGAGGATGACGCGGCTGCCCTTGCCGATGCCGAGCCCGATCAGGACCGCCGCCACCGCCTCGATTTCCCGCTGCATCTCGGCAAAGCTATAGCGGCGCTTCTCGCCGGCCATCGGGCTGTCATAGATCAGCGCCGCTTGCGCGCCGCGACCGGCCAGGACATGCCGGTCGATGCAGTTGTGACAGGTATTGGTCTCGCCGCCGGCAAACCATTGTCCGTAGACGCCAAGCTGCGGATCGAAAGCCGTATCGAAGGGCCGGAACCAGTCCAGCGCCCCGGCAGCATCCGCCCAGAAGCCGTGCGGATCCTGTTCCCACGCGGCATAGGTTTCGGCATATCTGCTCTGCATGTCTTCCTCCCGATTGCCGAGCCTCTCCCCGGCTCAGCTTCCTGTATCGGAAGAAAAGGTGCAAATGGAAAGTCAGACCAAAGCTCTAGGACAAAAGGCGAAGTATCACCGCGTCCCGAAGACCGCCGAGCCGACGCGCACACTGGTCGCGCCGAAAGCAATCGCCGCCTCGAAATCCCCGGACATGCCCATCGACAGCCGCTCGACGCCGCATTCGACCGCCAGCATGGCCAGCAGCGCGAAATGTGGCCCCGGATTTTCCTCGGCCGGCGGAATGCACATCAGCCCCTCGATATCGAGGCCGAGCTCGTCGCGGCAAAGTCCGGCGAAGGCGACGACATCATCCGGCGCGATGCCGGCCTTCTGCGGCTCCAGCCCGGTATTGACCTGGATATAGAGGCGCGGACGCCGTCCCTGGCGGCCCATTTCCTCGGCAATCGCCCGGGCGATCTTTTCCCGGTCCACCGTCTCGATGACGTCGAACAGCGCCACCGCATCCGCCGTCTTGTTGGATTGCAGCGGCCCGATCAGGTGCAGCTCGATCTCCGGCGTCTCCGCTTTCAGCCCCGGCCACTTGCCCTGCGCTTCCTGCACCCGGTTTTCGCCGAACACACGCTGGCCCGAGGCGATCACCGGCCGGATGGCATCGGCCTCGAAGGTCTTGGAGACGGCGACCAGCGTCACCGCGCCCGCCTCGCGGCCCGCCTGCCGCTCGGCGGTCTCGATCCGCGTCTTAACTTCCTGAAGCCGCTCCTGAACGTCCATCGCCCTTGTCCCGCTTTCGATTTTCCAAGTTCCTGCCTAGCCGCAGATGCCGGCTTTGCCAAGGCATGCGATGCTGCGATTATCGCACCCATGACAAAGATAAAACCCTTCCGCAGGCCACAAAACTTGACGCTTGGGCGGTTTCATGGTGAAGGTCACCCCCAATTCTCCCTGATTTTGGACGATTATTCCCATGGCCACCGAACGTTACAATCCGCGCGACGCCGAACCCCGCTGGCAGGCGAAATGGAACGAAGAAAGCGTCTTCGTCACCGACAACAACGATCCGCGCGAGAAATATTACGTCCTCGAAATGTTCCCCTATCCCTCGGGGCGCATTCACATGGGGCATGTGCGCAACTACGCCATGGGCGACGTCGTCGCCCGCTACAAGCGTGCGCGCGGCTATAACGTCCTGCATCCCATGGGCTGGGACGCCTTCGGCATGCCGGCCGAAAACGCCGCCATGCAGAACAAGGTCCATCCCAAGGACTGGACCTACCAGAACATCGCGACCATGCGTAACCAGTTGAAATCGATGGGGCTTTCGCTCGACTGGTCGCGCGAGTTCGCCACCTGCGACGTCGATTATTACCATCGCCAGCAATACCTCTTCCTGGATTTCATGGAAAAGGGCCTGGTCTACCGCAAGCAGTCCAAGGTCAACTGGGACCCGGTCGACAACACCGTGCTCGCCAACGAGCAGGTCATCGATGGCCGCGGCTGGCGCTCCGGCGCGCTGGTGGAGCAGCGCGAGCTGACGCAATGGTTCTTCAAGATCACCGATTTCAGCCAGGATCTGCTCGATGCGCTCGACACGCTCGACCAGTGGCCGGAAAAAGTCCGCATCATGCAGAAGAACTGGATCGGCCGTTCGCAGGGCATGAGCGTGCGCTGGGAGATCGTTGCCGAGACCGCCCCGGCCGGCACCCAGGAAGTGACAGTCTACACAACGCGTCCCGATACCCTGTTCGGCGCCTCCTTCCTGGCGATCGCCGCAGACCATCCGCTCGCCAAGGAGGCAGCCGCCCGGAATCCGGCTATCGAAGCCTTCTGTGAGGAATGCCGCCGTGCCGGCACCTCGGTCGCCGCGCTCGAAACCGCCGAAAAGAAGGGCTACGACACCGGCATCCGCGTCAAACACCCGCTCGACCCGAGCTGGGAACTGCCGGTCTACATCGCCAATTTCGTGCTGATGGACTACGGCACCGGCGCCATCTTCGGCTGCCCCTCCGGCGACCAGCGCGACCTGGATTTTGCCCGCAAATACGACCTGCCGGTTGTCCCGGTCGTCATGCCGAGGGATGGCGACGCCGCCACCTTCGCCATCGGCGACGAGGCCTATGTCGAAGACGGCGTGATGATCAATTCGCGTTTCCTCGACGGCATGACCACCGACGAAGCGTTCGAAACCGTGGCCGAGAAGCTTGGCGCCCAATCACTCGGCAACCAGCCGCAGGGCGAACGCAAGGTCAATTTCCGCCTGCGCGACTGGGGCATTTCCCGCCAGCGTTATTGGGGCTGCCCGATTCCGGTCATCCATTGCGCCGATTGCGGCGTCGTGCCGGTGCCGAAGGCCGACCTGCCGGTCAAGCTGCCCGACGACGTCACCTTCGACGTGCCCGGCAACCCGCTCGACCGTCACCCGACCTGGCGCCACGTCGCCTGCCCGAATTGCGGCCGCGATGCCCGCCGCGAAACCGACACGATGGACACTTTCGTCGATTCGAGCTGGTATTTCGCCCGCTTCACCGCGCCCTGGGAAGACAAGCCGACCGACCCGAAGGTCGCCAGCCACTGGCTGCCGGTCGACCAGTATATCGGCGGCATCGAACATGCGATCCTGCACCTGCTCTATTCGCGCTTCTTCACCCGCGCCATGCGCGAGACCGGGCATCTGGACCTCGCCGAGCCGTTCAAGGGCCTGTTCACGCAGGGCATGGTGGTGCACGAGACCTATCGGGTCGGCAGCGCCTCCAACGGTCGCTGGCTGGCGCCGGGCGAAGTCCGCATCGAGGATGCCGGCGGCAACCGCCGCGCCGTCGAGATCGCCACCGGCGACGCGGTGACGATCGGCCCGCTCGAGAAGATGTCGAAGTCGAAGAAGAACACCGTGAGCCCGGAGGAGATCACCGACGGCTACGGCGCCGACACGGCGCGCTGGTTCATGCTGTCGGATTCGCCGCCCGAGCGCGACGTCGAATGGACGGACGATGGCGCCGCCGGCGCGCATCGCTTCGTGCAGCGCGTCTGGCGCCTGGTGTGCACGGCGGCCGAATCGCTTCCCGGCGTCGAACCCCGGGCCGCGCACGAAGGCGAGGCCGGCGCGGTGTCGCGGGTTGCCCACAAGATACTGAAGGCCGTCGGCGAGGACATCGAGAAGCTGGCCTTCAACCGCGCCATCGCCCGCATCTACGAGCTCGCCAACGCGCTGACCACGCCGCTCAACGAGGTTGCGGAAGGCAAGGCTGACGCGGCGCTGAAGGGCGCCTGCCGCGAGGCGGCCGAGATCCTCGTGCACCTTGTCGCCCCGGTCATGCCACACCTGGCGGAAGAATGCTGGGAAACGCTCGGCGGGACCACGCTTGTGGCGGAGCGCCCGTGGCCGGTCTACGATCCCGCGCTGGTGGTCGACAACGAGATCATCCTGCCCGTGCAGGTCAACGGCAAGAAGCGCGGGGATTTGACAATTGCCCGCGACGCGGATCAAGGTGCTGTCGAGAAGGCGGTGCTGGCGCTCGACTTCGTGCAGAAGGCGCTTGACGGCAAGGCTCCGCGCAAGGTGATCATCGTCCCCCAGAGGATCGTCAATGTCGTTGCCTGATCGGGAAAAGACTGATGTGGCGCGCAGGCTGCGGCTTGCCGTCGGCTGCGGCCTGATCGCCTCGCTGGCGCTGGTCTCGGCCTGCACGGTGCGGCCGCTCTACTCCAATGCGCCGCTGGTCGCGGGTTCCCAGGTTGGCGCGCGGGCCGAACTGGCTTCGATCGCCATCAAGCCGGTCAAGACCCGCTACGCCCAGCAGGTCCGCAACAACCTGATCTTCGGCTTCACCGGGGGTGGCAACCAGACGTCCACGCCCGTCTATTCGCTCGATCTCGGCGTCAGCGAGCTGGTCGACACCGGAACGCTCGTCCAGGTGAGCACCGACGAGAACGAGCCGACGTCGGGCACCGTCACGCTGACGTCGACCTATGTGCTGACGGATGCCAAGACCGGCGCCACGATCTCGTCCGGCAAGCGTTCGATCACCTCGTCCTTCGACAAGCCGCGCCAGGAATACGCATCCTACAGGGCGCAGCTCGACGCCGAGAATCGCGCGGCGCGCGAGCTGGCGGAACTGCTCAATCTCGCGGTCGGGCAGGATCTGGTCAAATACGGGAAGAAGGGCGCGAGCTGAGGTCGTCTCGCCGCACTGCCCCATCCCTCATGAAAAAAGGCCGGTCTTAGCCGGCCTTTTTGCATTGCGTCGAAGGCGCTTTCGTCAGCCGATTTTCTGGCCGGTCTTGGCCCAGTCGGCGAGGAACGCGGCGAGGCCCTTGTCGGTAAGCGGATGGTTGACCAGAGCCTTCAGCGTCGCCGGCGGCGCGGTCACGACGTCGGCGCCGATCAGCGCCGCCTGCTTGACGTGGTTCACGGTGCGCACCGAGGCGACCAGGATCTCCGTCTGGAAATCGTAGTTGTCGTAGATCTGGCGGATTTCCTGGATCAGTTCCATGCCGTCCGCGCCGGTGTCGTCGACGCGACCGACGAAGGGCGAGATGAAGGAGGCGCCGGCCTTGGCGGCGAGCAGCGCCTGGTTGGCCGAGAAGCAGAGGGTGACGTTGACCATGCGGTTCATCTCGGTGCGGATGGTCTTGCAGGCCTTGAGGCCGTCCAGCGTCAGCGGCACCTTGATGGTCACGTTCGGCGCGATCTTGGCCAGGATCTTGGCCTCGGCCATCATGTCCTTGTACTCGGTCGCCACGACCTCGGCCGAGACCGGGCCTTCGACGATGTCGCAGATCTGCTTGGTGACCTCGGAAATCTTGCCGCCCGATTTCAGGATCAGGGACGGGTTGGTGGTCACGCCATCGACCAGCCCGAGATCGTGCAGATCCTTAATTTCCTTGATATCAGCCGTGTCGACAAAAAATTTCATAGCGATCTCCTGAAGATTTCCGCGTGCCTACCGCGCACGCGCAGCGTCGACCTTTGATCTAGACCAAAGTCGGGGCAAGGTCACGCATCATGATGGAAGATTCGCCCTTTCTCGAAGCCGCACCCGTGCTGGTGCCGATGCCGGCCGAGCGGCCCTACACCTACGCCGTGCCGGCCGACATGCGCGTGGTCCCCGGCGCCATCGTGCGCGTGCCGCTCGGTCCCCGCCAGGTCGCCGGCATCGTCTGGGACGGCAGCGTCGAGAAGGTCGATTCGCGCAAATTGCGCCCGATCGAACAGGTCTTCGACTGCCCGCCGATCGACCGCGCCATGCGCCGCTTCGTCGACTGGATCGCCCAGTACACGCTGTCGCCGCCCGGCATGGTGGCGCGCATGCTGCTGCGGGCGCCGGAGGCGTTCGATCCCGAGCCCTGGATCGAGGGATTGCAGCGCGGCCCGATGGCGCCCGACCGGATGACCGCGGCCAGGTCGCGCGTCCTGGAGGTCGCCGAAGGTGGCCTGGCCTGGACCCGTTCCGGGCTGGCGCATGCGGCGGGCGTCTCCTCGACGGTCATCGACGGCCTGAAGGCGCAGGGCGTGTTCGAAACGGTGATGATTCCGCCGCGCCCGGTGGTCGCCGCGCCGGATCCGGAATATGCCAGGCCGGCGCTGATGGCCGACCAGGACGAGGCGGCGGCGCTGCTGCGCGCCAACGTCGCGGCCGATGTCTTCAACGTCGCCCTGCTCGACGGCGTGACCGGTTCGGGCAAGACAGAGGTCTATTTCGAGGCGGTGGCGGCCGCGCTCGAAAAGGGTCGGCAGGTGCTCATCCTGCTGCCCGAGATTGCACTCACCCATGCCTTCCGGGAGCGCTTTCAGCAGCGTTTCGGCGCCAAGCCGGCCGAATGGCATTCCGACCTGCCGCCCAGGATGCGCGAGCGGGTCTGGCGCCAGGTGGCGGAAGGCGGCGTTCGGGTCGTCGCTGGCGCGCGCTCCGCGCTGTTCCTGCCGTTCAAGGATCTCGGCCTGATCGTCGTCGACGAGGAGCACGACCCCGCCTACAAGCAGGAGGACCGCGTCTTCTACAACGCTCGCGACATGGCGGTGGTACGCGGCCATATCGGCGGCTTTCCGGTGGTGCTGGCCTCGGCGACGCCTTCCGTGGAGAGCCGGGTCAACGCCAGCCAGGGGCGTTACAGCAGGGCGGTGCTGTCGTCACGCTTCGCCGAGGCGGCGCTTCCCGACCTGAAATCGATCGACATGCGGCGGGCGCCGCCGGCGCGCGGCGGCTTCCTGTCGCCGGTCCTGCTCGACCAGATGCGGCGCACGCTGGAAAAGCAGGAGCAGTCGCTGCTGTTCCTCAACCGGCGCGGCTATGCGCCGTTGACGCTGTGCCGCGTGTGCGGCCATCGTTTCGGCTGCCCGGTCTGTTCGGCCTGGCTGGTCGAGCATCGTTTTCGCGGCCAACTCGTCTGCCACCATTGCGGCCATAACGAACGCCGCCCCGAAGCCTGCCCGGAATGCGGGACGCTCGATCATCTGGTCGCCTGCGGGCCGGGCGTCGAGCGCATCGCCGAGGAAGTGGTCACGCATTTCCCGGACGCTCGTGCCATCGTGCTGTCCTCGGACCTGATGGGCGGCGTGCGGCGGTTGCGCCTCGAACTCGAAGCCATCGCCAACGGTGAGGCCGACATCGTCATCGGAACCCAACTCGTCGCCAAGGGGCACAATTTCCCCAACATGACGCTGGTTGGCGTGGTCGACGCCGATCTCGGCCTTGCCAATGGCGACCCGCGCGCCGCCGAGCGCACCTTCCAGTTGCTCAGTCAGGTGACGGGCCGCGCCGGTCGTACCGGCAAGAAGAGCCTTGGACTGTTGCAGACCTACCAGCCGGACCACCCGGTGATGCGGGCGATCGTGTCTGGCGATTCGGAAGCGTTCTACGAGCGCGAGATCGCCGAGCGCGAGGTAACGGGACTGCCACCCTTCGGCAGGCTCGCCGGCGTCATCGTCAGCGCGGCCAGCCGGGCCGAGGCCGAGACGCATGCGCGCGGCCTGCGTCGCGCGGCGCCGCAGGCCGCCGACATCCGCGTGCTCGGCCCGGCCGAGGCGCCGCTGGCCTTGCTCGGCGGCCGTCACCGCTTCCGGCTGCTGGTACAGGGCGAAAGACGCGCAGACATGCAGGGCTTCATCCGTGCCATGCTGGCCGAGGGGCCGAAGCAACGCGGCTCCGTGCGCGTCCAGGTCGACATCGATCCGCAGAGTTTCCTGTGACGGGCTACCGCCAATTTCGCGCCCGCAAGCTGGCGCCGCGAAAACCGAATCGGCGCGGCTGGCGCATGCCTTGCCTTTCGCTAGAATACCCGGTGCTTCGACACGAGATTCCGAGGGGACAAGATGGAGTTTACGTTTCCGTGGCCGATGAGCCAGGGCGAATGGCTGGCCTGGTCGAGCGCCGTCGTCACCTTGTTTCTCGGCCTGCTGCTGTTCCTGGCGCCAGGCCTGGCGTTCCGCATCCTGCGGCTGCAGGTGAAGCCCGAGAAGGCGGCGGCGATCGCCGAGGGGCGCGGCCGCATGTCGGGCTTCTATCTCGGCGTCAGCCTGTGCTGCATCCTGCTGGCGCAGCCGCTTCTCTACATGGCGCTCGGCTTCTCCTGGCTGTTCACCGCCTTCGGCCGTTTGCTGTCGATGATGTCGGATGGCGCCAATACGCCATTCAACTGGGCGTCCATCGTCGTGGAGCTGGCGCTGGCGGCGCTTCCGCTGGCCTTTGCCTTCGGGTTTCTGCCCTGAATCGGCCAAACGAGGCCGAGTCAGGCGGCCGGATGCGACAATAGTGCCAAAAACCATGCGGAACGACGCATTGCGGTCTTAAAAGGCCTGTGCTAGACGGCAATCGACTTTCGGCCGGGGATAGCGGAAGCCGCTCCTCCCTGCTTGGAAAAATGCAGTAAGGTCAAAGATTTAGCCAGAGTTTTCGCTCGCGCCAACAATCTGCGGCCTGTCAGACAAGAGAAAAGACGGTCCGTGGCTCAATCGTCATCGCCAATCTCAGCGGTCGCAGAACGCTACGCCAGCTCCCTCTTCGAGCTCGCGCAGCAGGCAAATTCCGTCGCCAAGGTCGAATCCGACCTCAATGATTTCGAGGCGATGCTCAAGGACAGCGCCGACCTTTCCCGGCTGATCAACAGCCCGGTCTTCTCCAGCGACGAGCAGGCCAAGGCCATCGACGCGATCGTGGCCAAGGCCAAGATCGCCGGTCTCGCCGGAAACTTCCTCCGCGTCGTCGCCAAGAACCGCCGGCTGTTCGCCGTGCCCGGCATGATCCAGGCATTCCGCCGGATCGCCGCCGAGCATCGCGGCGAGACCGCGGCCGAGGTCACGTCGGCACATGCGCTGACGGCGGCGCAGCAGACCGAGCTCAAGGCGGCGCTGAAAAGCGTTGCCGGCAAGGACGTTGCCATCACGATCACCGTCGACCCGTCGCTGCTCGGCGGCCTGATCGTCAAGATGGGCTCGCGCCAGATCGATACGTCGCTCAAAACCAAACTCAATTCGCTCAAGCTTGCACTGAAAGAGGTCGGCTGATGGACATCCGCGCCGCGGAAATTTCCGCAATTCTGAAAGACCAGATCAAGAATTTCGGCAAGGAGGCCGAGGTCTCCGAAGTCGGTCAGGTTCTGTCCGTCGGTGACGGTATCGCCCGCGTCTACGGCCTCGACAACGTCCAGGCCGGCGAGATGGTCGAATTCCCGGGCGGCATCCGCGGCATGGCGCTCAACCTCGAAGCCGACAATGTCGGCGTCGTCATCTTCGGTGCCGACCGCGACATCAAGGAAGGCGACACCGTCAAGCGCACCGGCGCCATCGTCGATGCGCCCGTCGGCATGGGCCTGCTCGGCCGCGTCGTCGACGCGCTCGGCAACCCGATCGACGGCAAGGGTCCGATCAAGGCGACCGAACGCAAGCGCGTTGACGTCAAGGCGCCCGGCATCATTCCGCGCAAGTCGGTGAACGAGCCGATGTCGACCGGTCTCAAGGCCATCGACGCTCTGATCCCGGTCGGCCGCGGCCAGCGTGAGCTGGTCATCGGTGACCGCCAGACCGGCAAGACCGCCATCATCCTCGACACGATGCTGAACCAGAAGTCGGTTCACGACAACGGCCCCGAGAAGGAAAAGCTCTACTGCGTCTACGTCGCCGTCGGCCAGAAGCGCTCGACCGTCGCGCAGTTCGTGAAGGTGCTGGAAGAGCGCGGCGCGCTCGAATACTCCATCATCGTCGCCGCCACCGCTTCCGATCCGGCGCCGATGCAGTTCCTGGCGCCGTTCACCGGCGCCACCATGGGCGAGTATTTCCGCGACAACGGCATGCACGCGCTGATCAGCTATGACGATCTGTCGAAGCAGGCCGTCGCCTATCGCCAGATGTCGCTGCTGCTGCGCCGCCCGCCGGGCCGCGAAGCCTATCCGGGCGACGTCTTCTACCTGCATTCGCGCCTGCTGGAGCGCGCCGCCAAGCTCAACGACGATCTGGGCAATGGGTCGCTGACCGCGCTTCCGATCATCGAGACGCAGGCCAACGACGTGTCGGCCTACATACCGACCAACGTGATCTCGATCACCGACGGCCAGATCTTCCTCGAAACCAACCTGTTCTTCCAGGGCATCCGTCCGGCCGTCAACGTCGGCCTGTCGGTGTCGCGCGTCGGTTCGTCGGCGCAGATCAAGGCGATGAAGCAGGTTGCCGGCTCGATCAAGGGCGAGCTCGCGCAGTACCGCGAAATGGCGGCCTTCGCGCAGTTCGGCTCCGACCTCGACGCCGCCACGCAGCGTCTGCTGAACCGCGGTTCGCGCCTGACGGAGCTGCTCAAGCAGCCGCAGTTCTCGCCGCTCAAGACGGAAGAGCAGGTCGCGGTGATCTTCGCCGGCGTCAACGGCTATCTCGACAAGCTGGCGCTGAACCAGGTCGGCAAGTTCGAGCAGGGCCTGCTCAGCCACATGCGCTCGTCCGGCAAGGACGTGCTCGACGGCATCCGCAAGGAAAAGGCACTGTCGGACGATCTGCGCGCCAAGCTGAAGGCCGAGATCGACGCCTTCGCCAAGACCTTTGCTTGAACGAAGCCGGACGCACGGGATCGGG
>Ga0066256_1003350_pt1 | contig 15668 bp, 17 predicted proteins | sample ThiBio_1000_biof_FD_87107 | JGI IMG/M metagenome (GOLD analysis project Ga0066256, IMG submission 87107) | Wastewater bioreactor microbial communities from Cape Town, South Africa - Thiocy_expt_1000_biof (version 2) | ecosystem: Engineered > Bioreactor > Thiocyanate-remediating >...
CGGCACCCCCAACCTGCGCGCGCACGCCTTCCAGCGCGCGCGTGCGGGCAAGACCGAGTACCGGGGGGAAGGCCAGGACAGCTTCAGGAGCTGGCGCCACCTGACGTACCGCTTTGCGGCGCGCAACACGCCCGAATCGCTGGAGGCCATTGCGACCTGGCTGTATGTGGAGATGCTGGAGGCGGGCTACACCAGCGTGTGCGAATTCCACTACGTGCACCACGACCAGGGCGGCACGCCCTATGCCGATGACGCCACGCTGTCGCTGGCACTGCTGCGTGCCGCGCAGCGTGCGGGCATCGGCATCACGCTGCTGCCGGTGCTGTACCAGACGAGCGGCTTTGGCGCCAAGCCACCGCGCGCGGACCAGGCACGCTTCATCCGCAGCACGGACAACATGCTCTCCTTATTGGAGCGCCTTGCGCCCGCTGCACAAGCGCAAGGGGCCGTTTTGGGCCTGGCACCGCATTCATTGCGTGCAGTGCCGCCCGACAGTCTGGCGGCTGCCGTGCAGGGCCTCACGGCGCTCAATGCGCAGGCTCCCATCCACATCCACATTGCCGAGCAGACGCAGGAGGTGGATGACTGCGTGGCCTGGAGCGGTCAGCGCCCGGTGCAGTGGCTGCTGGAGCACCCCCCCGTGGACGAGCCCTCAGGAATACCAGGCCGCAGCGCGAACGGGCGCCGGGGCAGGTATCTGCCCCACCACCGAAGCGAACCTGGGCGACGGCATCTTCGACATGCCGCTGGGGCTGCAGCATGGTGGGCGCTGGGGTGTGGGCTCAGACAGCCATGCCTGCGTGAATGCGGCTGAGGAGTTGTTGATGCTCGAATACGGCCAGCGCCTTTCGCTGCGCCAGCGCAATGTGCTGGCCACCGCCGCGCAACCCGAGGTGGCCACGGCCATGACCTTGCAGGCCGTGCAGGGCGGGGCGCAGGCCGCTGGCCGCGCCATTGGCGGTCTGGCAGTGGGGGAGCAGGCCGACCTGGTGGCGCTGGATGCGCAGCATGTGGCGCTGCGCGATTTGTCCGCACACAGCATGTTGTCGGCCCATGTATTTGGCAGCCACCGCACCTCGGCCATCGACAGCGTGTGGGTGGCGGGCCAGCAGCGCATTGCGTGTGGCCGGCACACGCTGCACGATGCGGCGGCCCATGCGTTTGTGGCGGCGCGCTCGGCCACCATTGCACCCGACTGAAGCGTCCGATTGAATTCATACCCGTGAGCTTGTGATGACCGATACCTCTCCACCTCCTTTTGTCTTTTACCCCGGCACTGCGCCGCTGCTGGTGTCCATGCCCCATGCAGGCACCTACGTGCCGCCCGCGCTGGCCGCGCGCTTCACGGATGAGGCCCGCCAGGTGCCCGATACCGACTGGCACATGGAGCGCCTCTATGCGTTTGCCAAAGACCTGGGGGCCTCCATCCTCGTGGCCACGCACTCGCGCTATGTGGTCGACCTGAACCGTCCGCCCGATGGCGCCAGCTTGTACCCGGGGCAGAGCGTGACCGGCCTCTGCCCGGTCGATACGTTCGACGACACGCCCATCTACGCAGCAGGCGATGTGCCCGATGACGCAGAGATCGCTGCGCGCCGTGAGGCTGTCTGGGCGCCATACCACGCGCAACTGCGTGCCGAGCTGGACCGTATCCGAGCGCAACACGGTGTGGCGGTGCTGTGGGACGCCCCCTCCATACGCTCGGTGCTGCCGCGCTTTTTTGAAGGCAAGCTGCCCGACCTGAACCTGGGCACAGCCAACGGCGAAAGCTGCGACCCGGCGCTGGCGCAGGAGCTGCTGTCCATCGCCAAAGAGGCCCAGGGCTACACCGCTGTGCTCAATGGCCGCTTCAAAGGTGGGCACATCACGCGCCACTATGGGCAGCCCGCGAAGAACATTCACGCGGTGCAGCTGGAGATGACGCAGTGCAGCTACATGCAGGAGGCCCTGCCGTTTGACTATCTGCCCGAGGTGGCTGCGGGCGTGCAACCCCACCTGCGCCGCATGTTGGAGGCCGCGCTGGCCTTTGCGGCAGCGCAATCGGTGTGAGGCTTACGCCCCCGGGCGGGAAGTATCGGTGCTAGTATGGGCTAGTCGGTCCGCCATGGACCGCCGCCTGGGCCCACATCCTCGCAGGGGCCCGTCATCGCGGGAGGAGCCGCACCCCATGGACCCCACCGCGTACTACTACATGCCTTTGTTCAAGCCAGGCACCTTCGTGCAATGGAACCGCCAGCGCGAAACCGTGAGCCATGTGGTGGTGCGCCGCCACGCTCTCATGGTGTATCTGGTGGGGCATGAATCCCCTGTGTACCCTGAAGCGCTGCACCTCGCGCCCACCGCCTTCCGGCTCACGCGCACGCCCGACGCCGACGGTTCGTAAGCGCGTCGCGTCGGCCAAGGGGCTGAAGGTCAGCCCCCAGAGCGCTGCGCCATGGCTTCACCCAGCTGGATAGGACGCGTGGGTGACCACTGCGGGTTGAATTGCAGCGGCCCTTGTGGGAACAGCATCACCACGGTGGAGCCGAGCAGGAAGCGGCCCATTTCTTCACCCTGCTGCAGACTCACCTGGCCCTTCGCGTAGTCCCACTGCCGCAGCACACCGGTGCGCGGCGGGTTCACCTGCCCGTGCCACACGGTGGCCATGCTGCCCACAATGGTCGCACCCACCAGCACCAGCACAAACGGGCCCTGGGCCGATTCAAAAAAGCACACCACGCGCTCGTTGCGCGCGAACAGGCCGGGCACGCCGCGTGCCGTGGTGGGGTTCACCGAAAACAGGTCGCCCGGCACATGCACCATGCGCGTCAGCTCGCCCGCGCACGGCATGTGGATGCGGTGGTAGTCGCGTGGGCTCAGGTACAGCGTGGCGAAGTGGCCGTTGTCAAAACGTGCCGCAGCAGCGGCGTCGCCACCCACCAGGGCGGTGGTGGAGTAGGTGTGCCCCTTGGCCTGAAAGACCTGGTCCTTGGCGATGGGGCCGAACTGGCTGATGGCGCCATCCACGGGGCAAATCAAATCGGCTTGGGCCAGTGGGCGGGCGCCGGGCTTGAGCGCCCGCGTGAAGAAGTCGTTGAACGAGGTGTAGCTGGCGATGTCGGGGTTGGCCGCCTCGGCCATGTTGACGTTGTAGCGGCCCACAAACCAGCGGATCACCGAGGTGGTGAGGCCGCCCAGCCGGGCCGATGCAAACTTGCCAGCCAGGGTGGTCAGTGCCTGCTTGGGCAGGAGGTATTGCGGCAGAACTGCCAGGCGATCAGACACGGGCGAACCCCTCAAAGACGAAAGCGGACGATTCTATCGGCGGGGCGCTATCGCCCGCACGGGGTCATACCCCGAGGTACTGCTCCAGCAGCAGGGGCTGCGCATGCAAGGCGTCCGAGCTGCCGTCAAACACCACCTGGCCCTTGACCAGGATGACGTTGCGGTCGGTGATCTGCGTGACGTGCTTCCAGTTCTTGTCCACGATCACGCTGCTGATGCCGCTGTCCTTGATGAGGCTGCAGATACGCCAGATCTCGCGTGCGATTAGCGGTGCCAGGCCTTCAGTGGCTTCGTCGAGGATGAGCACGTCGGGGTTGGTCATCAGCGCGCGGCCGATGGTGAGCATCTGCTGCTCGCCGCCGCTGAGCTGCTGGCCGCCGTGGCCCAGGCGTTCCTTCAGGCGCGGGAAGGTCTCCAGCACGCGCTCGTAGGTCCAGTCCCGCTGGCCGCGCGTGCCTGCCCGGGCGGCCATCTGCAGGTTCTCGAGCACGCTCAGGTCGCCGAAGATGCCCCGGCCCTCGGGCACGTAGGCGATGCCCAGACGCGCCACCTCGTAGGGCGGTTTGCCGGTCATGTCGCGGCCTGCCACGGCCACGCTGCCCGAGCGGGGCTTGACCAGACCCATCAGCGACTTGAGCAGGGTGCTCTTGCCCATGCCGTTGCGGCCCATGAGGCCGATGGTCTCGCCCTGGCCCACGGTGAAATCAATGCCGTGCAGGATGTGGCTGCTGCCGTAGAAGGTGTGGATGCCCTTGGCATCGATCCATGGAGTGGTCATGTCAGTGGTCCTCTCCCAGGTAGGCGGCCTGCACGGTGGCATCGGCGCGTACCTCGGGCGGTGTGCCGTGCGCAATCACCTCGCCGTTGACCATCACCGTCAGGCGGTCGGCCAGCGCAAACACCGCATCCATGTCGTGCTCGACCAGCATCATGGCGTGGGCGGGCTTGAGGCGCTGCAGCAGCTCCACCATGCGTTCTGCCTCGGCCACGCCCATGCCAGCCAGGGGCTCGTCGAGCAGCAGCACCCGCGGCTCGGGGGCCAGGGGCATGGCCATTTCGAGCTGGCGCTGCTCGCCGTCGCTCATGGCTCCCGCCATGGCCATGCGCCGGTCTTTGAGGCCTGACAGCTCGATAGCGCTTTCAAGACGTGCGCTGGTTGCTCTGTTTTTGATAGTGTCCGAGCGGGTGTCCTGCCACCAGCGCAAGGGGTTCCAGGGTTGCTGCGCATCGCGCGACTGGGCGGCCAGGCGCACGTTTTCGTGCACGGTGAGCGGCAGGAAGATGTTGGTCTTCTGGTAGCTGCGACCCAGGCCCTGGCGTGAGATGCGTTCAGGCGCCCAGCCGGTCACATTGGTGCCACCCAGCAGCACGGTGCCCGAGGTGGGGGGCAGGTCGCCCGAGAGCAGGTTGGTCAGCGTGGACTTGCCCGCGCCGTTGGGACCGATCACCGCGTGGATCTTGCCCCGCCACAGGTCTACCGAGACACCATTGACGGCGGCCAGGCCGCCAAAGCGCTTGGTGACCTTCTGTGCAGACAACAGGACTTCAGCCATGGTGCGATCCCTCCGAGGCCTTGGCTGCGCCCCGCTGCGCAAACATGCCCAGCAGCCCGCGCGGTGCTGCGACCACCACCAGCACGATGAAGCCGCCCATCAGCAGTTGCCAGTGTTTGCTGATGTCCTTGAATACGTGCAGCAGGTACTCGAACGCAAACGCACCCACGATGGCGCCTGCAAAGTTGCCCATGCCGCCCAGGATGACCATCATGATGGCGTGGGCGCTCATGTGAAAGCCCATGAGTTCAGGATTCACATAGCCGGTCTGCGCGCCCCACAGGTACCCCGCCAGGCCCGCCAGCGCCCCGGCAATGGTGAAGGCGGTGAGCTTGTAGCCCCGCGTGCCAAAGCCCATGGCGCGCATGCGGTGCTCGTTGATGCGGATGCCTGCCAGCGCGCGGCCGAGTGGGCTCCACAGCAGGCGGCGCAGCAGCACATACACCAGCACCACCAGCGCCAGTGTGAAGTAGTAGAAGGTCTTGCGGCCCTCCAGATCGAACGGCAGCCAGCCGAACAGCGCCGCATCAGGCCGGAAGTTGATGTACAGGCCGTCCGATCCCCCCAGCACCTTGTTGTCGAAGAACAGGTAGAACACCATCTGCGCAAAGGCCATGGTGACCATGATGAAGTAGATGCCGTGGGTGCGCACCACAAAGAACCCGATCACCAGCGCCACCAGGCCCGACACAGCCACTGCCAGCGGTAGCGACCACCACAGGCTGACCGGCATGTCCGCTGGGGTGAGAAAGGCGAGGGCGTAGCCCGCCACACCAAAGTACGCCGCGTGGCCCAGCGATACCAGCCCGGTCACGCCTTGCAGCAGATCCAGGCTCATGGCAAAGATGGCCATGATCATCATGCGGGTGACCATTTGCACGTAGAAGTCGCTGCCCACCACGGGGAAAAGCAGCAGCGCAGCCAGCCCCAGTGCCAGGGAAAACTGCACGCTGCGCGGCAGCACTTCGATATTGGCGCGGGGGGTGCTCATGAGTTGCCGCCGGGCCGCCCCAAGGCAGCGAAGGCCCCCTCGGGGGGCAGCGAGATACACGAAGTGACGAGCGTGGGGGGAGTCATTGTTTAAACAGGCCCTCGGGTTTCCACAGCAGCACCGCCGCCATCAGCATGTAGACCAGCATGCCCGCTGCCTGTGGCAGCAGCACCTTGCCAAACGTATCGACAAAGCCCACCAGCAGCGCCGCAATGAGCGCACCGCGTACCGAGCCGATGCCACCGATCACCACCACCACAAAACACATGATGAGCACTGACGAGCCCATGTTGGGATACACGCTGGACACTGGTGCAGCCACCATGCCCGCAACCGCCGCCAGGCCCACGCCCAACGCAAACACGATGGCATGGATCAGCTTGATGTTCACGCCCAGCGACTCGGCCATGTCGCGGTTGAAGGCGCCCGCGCGGATCTTCATGCCCAAACGCGTCTTGGAAATCAGCAGGTACAGCGCCACAGCCAGCGCGATGCACACGCCCGATATGAAAAGCCGGTAGACCGGGTAGGAGAGGGTGTCGGTGAGCGGAATCGACCAGTCCAGCACCTTGGGGATGGGCACGCCATGCACATCGTCGCCCCACAGAATGGAGCGCAGTTCTTCAAAGATGTAAATCAGCCCGAAGGTCAGCAGTACTTGGTCCAGATGGTCGCGGTGGTAGAAGTGGCGGAACAGCAGCCATTCAAGCGCCAGCCCAAAGGCCACCGACAGCAGCGCGCCGCCTACGATGGCGAGTGCCAAGCTGCCGAAATGCCCCGACAGCGAATACGCAAGGTAAGCCCCCAGCATGTAAAAGCTGCCGTGCGCCAGATTCACCACGCCCATGATCCCGAAGATCAGCGTGAGCCCGGCCGCCAGCATGAACAGCAGCAGGCCGTATTGCACGCTGTTGAGCAGCTGGATCAGGAACGTCGCGAAATCCATGGAGGGCTGGGTTTGGAGTGCAAAAAATCAACCCGCGCAGCACGAGGCCGGCGGAGGAAGCCCGGCATGCAAGCCGGGCGGTTGGGGCGGAAAATGGGCCGACCGAACGGCTTAGCCCATCCTGCAACCAGCGCCACTGTCGGCCAGCGCCTTGGCGGCCACGCCGATCACTTTGTTTTCCTTGTTCTCCACCCGGCGCAGGTAGATGTCCTGCACGGGGTTGTGGGCCTTGCTCATCGTCCACTTGCCGCGTGGGCTGTCGATGACGGCGCTTTCCATCGCCTTGATGACGGCCGGCTTGGCAGACAGGTCGCCCTTGACGGCGTTAGCGCCCTGCACCAGCAGCAGGCCGGTGTCGTAACCCTGCACGGCATACACGTCGGGCTGGCTGCGGAAGGCCTTGGCGTACTCCAGGCGGAACTGCTTGTTGCGCGGTGTGTCCAGCGAGTCGCTGTAGTGCATGGTGGTGATGATGCCGTCGGCCGCTGGGCCCGCAGCATCCAGCACGCCTTCGGTCAGGAAGCCCGAGCCATACAGCGGGATCTTGTCCTTGAGGCCGGCCGCCGCGTAGTCCTTGATGAACTTGGCCGCGCCGCCACCGGCAAAGAAGCAGGCCACGGCATCGGGCTTGAGCGCGGCAATCTCGGTCAGCAGTGCCTGGAATTCGACGTTGGGGAAGGGCAGGCCCAGTTCCTTGACGATGGTGCCGCCCGCCTTAGTGTAGCTTTCCTTGAAGCCCTCAAACGCTTCGTCACCAGCTGCGTACTTCCAGGTGATCCAGACGGCCTTCTTATGGCCCTTTTCGACCATGGCCTTGCCCAGCGCCAGCGTGGGCTGGGAATTGCTGAACGAAGTGCGGAACACGTTGGGGGCGCACAGCGTGCGGGTGGCTGCGTGTACGCCTGCGTTGGGGATCAGGTTGAGCACGCCGGTGTCGCGCGCCACCTTCTGGATACCCATCTGCACGCCCGAGTGCACGGTACCGATCAGCACATCCACCTTGTCGCGCTGCACCAGCTTGCTGGCGTTTTCAACGCCCTTGCTGGGCTCGGACTCGTCATCCACCTTGAACCATTCGATCTCGCGCCCGCCGAGCTTGCCGCCTTGCTGGTCGATGGCCAGGCGCACGCCGTTTTCAATGGCCACGCCCAACTGGGCAAATGTGCCGGTGTAGGGCAGCATGAACCCCACGCGCACCTTGCCGCTTTGCGCACGCACGATGGAGGGCAGCAGCAGGCCCGTGGATGCTGCGCCAACGAGGGCGGCACTGCGGCTGATGACGAGGCGGCGGGTGGTCATGGGGCTTGTCTCCTTTGTTTAGGCTTAAAGTAATTTACTGCAAGCGTTCGGTGGTGAATACCTATGGGTTACCCGTACCAGCGCTCGTTTCGGGTTTCAAGAGCGGGGGGAGCTTCACGGCTTTTTTGTCTTCGCTGCTGAGAAGCCTGACGGATCGGTGCGGCATGGGTGCCAATGTGGATGGTCACTGCAGCCCAACGGAAAATTTGAAACATGAATTAAAATGCATGTATTGAATTTTTGTGCAGTATAGAGCGTGTTTTTGGATTGGGGTGGTCGATTTGGGCTTGCGTTCTAGGTAGTTTCCAGCACGGGGCGCAGCAGCGACACCGATCAAGGCGCAGCAACTCCCCGTCGCACCGAAAACCTCCCGTGCCCCAGCAGCATGGCGCTGCCTGCACAATCGTGGTCTGATCATGCGGTCCGTCGCATATGGTCAGACGGCCTGGCCGGGCGATAGCGTTGTGGACTGCACCGTAGCCCACCATCCCGCAGTCTGCGCCGAGTTGATGCAGCTTGCCGCTGGATCCGCATTTTTATTCTGTATGCCTTCTTCTCCCTCCGACCTGTCTCCTTCCGCCCCGTCCCGGCCGTCTTGGGCGGCTCGCTTGACCGAATGGCTGCGTCATTTCTGGCCCGCCCCGTTGGGCATTGATGGCAAAGAGCGCCTGCGGTTTGTGGTGGGCGCGGTGATCGGTGTGCTGCTCACGGCGTGGCTCAGTCGCTGGTGGGCCCAGGGCAATGGCTCGGGCCCGTGGATGGTGGCTTCGCTGGGCGCCAGTGCCGTGCTGGTGTTCGGCATGCCTTCCAGCCCGCTGGCCCAGCCCTGGCCGGTTTTGGCGGGCAGCACGTTGTCGGCGCTGGTCGGGGCGGTCTGTTCTGCGTTGATTTCAGACAAGGCCTTGGCGGGGGCGGTGGCTGTGGGGCTGGCGATTGCGCTCATGGTGCCTTTGCGTTGTCTGCATCCGCCGGGCGGGGCCATGGCCTTGTACGTGGTGCTCACCTCGGGCGATGGCTGGCACCTGGCCGCGTTTCCGGTGCTCTTCAACGTGGTGCTGCTATTGATTGCCGCTGTGGTCTACAACGGATTGACGGGCCGCCGCTATCCACATCCCCAGCGCCTTGCGCCGAAGGCGGCAGCGAGCCAGGGGGGGTTCACCGCATCGGACGTGGATGCGGCGCTGGCTCATTACAACCAGGTGCTCGATGTGAGCCGTGCGGACCTGGAAGGGCTGTTGCACTTGGCGGGTCGTGCGGCTTTCCAGCGGACGCTGGGGGAATTGCGCTGCGCGGACATCATGTCGAGCCCGCCGTACGCTGTGGAGGCCGGCGTTTCGCTCAAAGAGGCGTGGGCGCTGATGCGGCTGCAGCAGATCAAGGCACTGCCCGTGGTGGACGCCCAGCGCCACGTCATCGGCATCGTGACGGTGGCGGACTTCATGCGGCTGGCCAATCTGGACACCCACGAAGGGTTGGGGCAGCGCCTGCGCACGCTGGTCATGGGGCGCGGCGGGCAGCCCCAGACTGTGGGCGAGATCATGTCGCGCCCGGTGCAGGTGGCGCGTGCAGGGCAGCACGCGATGGATCTGGTCCCCCTGTTTTCGCAGGGTGGCCACCACCACATCCCCATCGTGGATGACGTGGATCACCTCGTGGGCATCATCACCCAGACCGACCTGGTGCGTACGTTGGCCTCCGCAGTGCAGGCGCGATAGCGGGCGGCAGCTGCTTTCCTGATGAACGGGCGCGGCGCCCACGCCACAGAGGGCCCCGGCCGTGCCATAGGCAACTTACAGGTTGTCGCGGTACAATCGACAGGCTTTGCGCAGCGCTGACGCCTGTTCATTGACGCCGTCTCCCGGCCCTCTGCCTGATCTGCGCCCTGGGTGCAGCGACTCCCACCGCCCGCCGTGCACCGTGTGTCGAGTTTCGACAACGCTGCAGCTGCCGTGGTGAATGCAAAAAACCGCTCAGGCGCCGACCACAGAACATTTGCTTTGAAGAGATAGAGAAACACATGGCCAAAGAAGAACTCATTGAAATGCAGGGCTCCGTCACGGAAGTCTTGCCGGACTCGCGCTTTCGCGTCACGCTGGACAACGGTCACCAACTGATCGCCTACACCGGCGGCAAGATGCGCAAGCACCACATCCGCATCTTGGCGGGTGACAAGGTGTCGCTCGAAATGTCGCCTTATGACCTGACCAAGGGCCGCATCACCTTCCGCCACCTGGCAGGTCGTGGCCCTGGCCCGTCCTCCAGCCGCTGATCGTTTCTTTCCCGGTCCGTGGCAGACCGGGGAAGGTGTTTGATTTTTCTGGTTCGTCTTTTGTCACGTCGCGGCCCTTTGGTCGTGTTCCTTTCATCTCTTCGCCTTGCCACTTTCTAAAAAAAGTCAAAAAAGCAGGCGTTGAATCCAAAACGGGGAATTTGGCGGGTTAGAATACGAGCTGTCGGAGCGTAGCGCAGCCTGGTAGCGCATCTGCTTTGGGAGCAGAGGGTCGCGAGTTCGAATCCCGCCGCTCCGACCAATGTTTGAAGGCCTTGCAGCACATGCTGCAAGGCCTTTTTTCTTGCTCGCTTCGAGGCATCGCGTCGGAACAAACAGGCTCACTGGCGGCGGATCAATGCCATGTTCAGCGGGTATGTCGGAAGGCAGGCCGAATCTCCGTACCATTGGCTCCATCGCCCACAGACGCCCGTAGACACTCATTTGCACCTGACCCTGCCGTGTATCGCGCACAGGTGCTTGGCCGCTACCCCCATGACCCTTTCCGTGCATTCCAAAGCCGCTGAGGCTTCTGCAACGCAGCCCTATGGGCCAGACTCCCTTGCCATGCGTCGTTACGACACCGTCGATGCATTGCGTGGCGTAGCGATGGTGTGGATGACGGTGTTCCACTTCTGTTTTGATTTGAGCCACTTCGGTCTGTGGCCACAGAACTTTCGTGTGGATCCTTTCTGGACCACGCAGCGCACATTGATCGTGAGCCTTTTCCTGTTCTGTGCAGGGCTGGGGCAGGCCATCGCCTGGCACCAGGGGCAGGGCTGGCGCAGGTTTGGGCGTCGGTGGATGCAGATCGCCGGGTGCGCGTTGCTCGTATCTGCCGGGTCGTTTGTGATGTTTCCAGCCAGCTTCATCTATTTTGGTGTGCTGCACGGCATGGCGGTGATGTTGCTCATCGCTCGCTGTACCGCTGGTTGGGGGCGCTGGCTGTGGCTGGCCGGATTGGTGGCTGTGGCTTTACCGTGTGCTGCGCAGCAGCTTCTGACGGGGGTATGGGCAGATGCCGCACCTTGGTTCAATGGGCGAGCGCTGAATTGGCTGGGGCTGGTGTCACGCAAGCCGTTCACCGAAGACTATGTGCCCGTGTTGCCGTGGCTCGGTGTGCTCTGGTGGGGGCTCGCCGCAGGCCAGTGGGCGGTGCGCGTTCGCAAGGGTTGGCTGCAGTGGCGGCTACCCGGCGGGCTCACGCCTTTGGCAACGCTGGGGCGGTGGAGCCTGAGCTACTACATGCTCCACCAGCCGGTGATGATTGGCCTGCTGATGGCGGTGGTGTGGGTGATGGGGCGGACTTGAGCCTCGTGAATTAGGTGGGATTGCGGCACAGCCTGAGCCCATAAAAAAACGCGACCGAGGTCGCGTTTTTTTGTTGCCAGAGCGGCTGAGTGCCCGTTGGCTTATTCCACCTTGGCCTTGGCGCGCAGGTCTTCCTGGAACTTGGCCAGCTTTTGCTGTTGCAGCTGCTGTGCGACTTGTGGCTTCACTTCTTCGAGCTTGGGCAGCTCGGCTTGGCGCACGTCGTCCAGGCGGATGATGTGCCAGCCAAACTGGCTCTTCACGGGCGTCTCGGTCATCTTGCCCTTTTCGAGCTTGACCAGCGCTTCGGTGAATTCGCTCACGTAGCTCGATGGGTTGGCCCAATCGAGGTCGCCGCCCTTGGCGCCGGAGCCTGGGTCCTTGGACTGCTTCTTGGCGATGTCTTCAAACTTCGCGCCCTTCTTGATGGACGCGATGATGGCCTTGGCGTCGGCTTCTTTTTCCACCAGGATGTGGCGGGCCTTGTATTCCTTGCCGCTGTTGGCAGCCACGAACTTGTCGTATTCGGCCTGGATTTCAGCGTCCGTGACGGGGTTCGTCTTCTGGAAGTCGGCGAACAGCTCGCGGATCAGAATGGCCTGGCGGGCCAGTTCCAGCTGGGACTTGTAGTCGGCCGAGGTTTCCAGGCCGCGCTTTTGGGCTTCCTGCATGAAGATTTCACGAGCGATGACTTCTTCCTTGATCTGGCCTTCGATGTCGGGCGTCACAGGGCGGCCCGAGCGTTCCACCTGCTGCTTGAGCGCTTCGACACGCTCCTTGGGAACCGCCTTGCCGTTGACGATGGCGACATTCTGGGCGGAAACGGGCAGGGCCAACGTGCCCAGCACGGCAGCGGCCACCAGGCCGGACAGGAGCTGTTTCTTCATGCGAAATCCAAAAAAATAAGGGGTTTGTTTGCCAGCTGAAATCCGGCAGCTATGGATCTGGGGCCGGTTCAGAGAACTTCAATGGCGAGGGCGTGAACGCCTTGGTCAATAAATTCTTGCAGCGCATCATACACAAGGCGGTGTTGGGCCACGCGGGTGCGTCCTGTAAAGAAAGGTGACGCGATCCGCACCCGAAAATGGGTGCCAAATCCGGTGCCGTTGGCACCTGCATGGCCTGCGTGGGCCGAGCTTTCGTCCAGCACCTCCAGGTGGCTGGGGGTGAGGCGGTCGGCCAGTGTCTGGTGCATCTGGTCTGCGATGGAGGTCATGGGCTTTGTGCGCGTTCAGGTGGTAGGCTCATCGCCCTTGAGGTGGGGGGCGATGTAGATGCCCTGAGCCACCAGGAAGACCAGCGGAAAGACATAGCCCCAGAGCTTGAAGTCCACCCAGGCCTCGGTGCTGAAGTTCATCACCACGTAGGCGTTGATGGCCGACATGAACGCGCAATAGACGATCCAGGCCACGTTCAGGCGCTGCCAGACGGCGTCGGGCAAGTTCAGCTGGCTCCCCAACAGCATCTTGAGAAAGTTCTTCTTGAGCGCCCACAGCGCCACCGCCAGGGCCATTGACATCGCACCGTAGAGCACAGTGGGTTTCCACTTGATGAACCGGTCGTCCTGCAGCACCAGCGTGAGCGTGCCGAACAGCAGGATCAGCACCAGCGTGACCTTGTGCATGGTCTGCAGGCGCCGGTCGATGGCGTAGATGATGGCCATCTGCAAGGCCGTGGCCGCCATGAGCACGGCGGTGCCTACGTAGATGCCGTAGAACTTGTAGGCTCCGAAGAACAGCAGGATGGGGAAGAAGTCGATCAGAATTTTCATGGAATCAGCAAAGAGTGCCGGGCTTCAGCGGTCTCCGGACTCGAAGTCCAGCGATGCCGAGTTCATGCAATACCGCAGCCCGGTGGGCGCTGGGCCGTCTTCAAACACATGGCCCAGGTGCGCCCCGCATTGTGCACACACCGTTTCGGTGCGGACCATGCCATGGCTGCGGTCCACGATTTCAGTGATGGCACCGGGGACGGCTTCGGAAAAGCTGGGCCAGCCGCAGCCCGCATCAAACTTGGTGACCGAGTCGAACAGCTTGGCGCCGCAGCAGATGCAGTGGTAGCTGCCGTCAGCCCAGTGGGCTTCGTACTTGCCGGTGAAGGGGCGCTCGGTGGCGGCATGGCGCGTGACCTGGAAGGCCACGGGTTCGGCGCCTTTTTCGCGCAGCACGGCTTGCCATTCGGCATCTGTCTTCTGGATAGGGTGGGTCATGATGAACAGCTGATCTCGATGGAAGACGCCCAGTCGGGCGGGAAGGCGGCGTAGGCGTCGTGCCCCGGGTGCTCGTCAAACGGGCGCTCCAGCAGCCGCTGCAGGGTTTGGAGTTCGCCAAAGTCGCCAAGTTTCGCCGCACGGATGGCCTGTTCGCCCAGGTGGTTGCGCAGCACGAACTTGGGATTGGTTTTGAGCATGAAATCGGATTGATGCGCTACATCCATATGCCTCGAATGCTCTGAATAGAGTAGCAACCATTGGTCAAGGCCGGCGCGGTCGGCAAACAGGTCGCGCACGGGCTCCATGTCTTGGGTGCCCACGGCGTGCGACAGGCGGCGCCAGAAGATGGGGTAGTCCACCCCGTTCTGGGCCAGCAGCAGCAAGATGCCGTCGATGAGTGCGCCATCGCCATCGCTGGCCTCCACCAACCCCAGCTTTGCGCGCATTTGGGCCATGAAGCTTTCTGGGAAAACTGTTTTGTATGACTCCAGCGCCTGTTTGGCCAGGTCCTGGTCGCCGATCAATGGCAGCAGCGCCTGCGCCAGGCAAAACAGATTCCAGTAAGCCACATTGGGCTGGCGGTTGTAGGCGTAGCGGCCTTGCGAGTCGCTGTGGTTGCACACGTGGCCGGGCACAAAAACGTCCAGAAACTGGAAGGGCCCGTAGTCAATGGTCCGGCCCAGGATGCTCATGTTGTCGGGGTTCATCACACCGTGGCAAAAGCCCCCGGCCTGCCCCTGCGCCATCACGCGCGCCGTGCGCTCCCTCACCGCCTGCAGCAGGGCGGCGTAGGAGTTGCCTGCCAGGCCGGTGCCGTCCCGGCATTCGGGGTAGTAGCGGTCGATGACGTAGTCGGCCAGCGTTTGCAGGGCAGCCTCCTGGCCGTTGGCTGCAAAGTGCTCAAAGTGGCCAAAGCGCACAAAGCTGCGTGCCACCCGGGTGACGACGGCAGCGGTCTCGATTTCTTCGCGGCGGACGTGCCCTGGGGAGCCAGTGATGCACAGCGCGCGCGATGTCGGCACACCCAGGCCGTGCATGGCTTCGCTGCACAAAAACTCGCGGATGCTGGAGCGCAATACCGCACGACCATCGCCCATGCGCGAGTAGGGGGTGCGGCCCGCACCCTTGAGCTGCACTTCCCACCCCGTGGCTGTCTCGCCGAGCAAGACAGCCCGCCCATCGCCCAGCTGGCCGGCCCAGACGCCAAACTGGTGCCCGCTGTACACGCTGGCCAGGGGCCGTGAGCCTGCCAGCAGGCGGTTACCGGTGAAGGCCTGCAGGGCCTCGTCGCTGCGCAGGGCGGCTTCATCCAGCCCCAACAGTTGCGCCACGGCGGGGCTGGTCCCTACCCAATGGGGCGAGGGCAGAGGGGTGGGGCGCAGTTCGGTGAAAAAGTCGGGGCCCAGCGCGGCAAAGCGGTGGTCCCAGGCGAGGCCGAGGTCGGTACGGGCGTCGCTGTCGGCGGTCAGGGTCATGGGCTGGATTGTCTCGCAGGCAGGATGCCCCGGCGCCCACAGGGCCATGGCAGGATGGGGAGGGCCAGCACTGCAACCGCTAGAGCGACGCTGCCGCTGCCAGGAAGGCCGCGCTGGATGTAGGTTGCAGCAGCTGCTGGCGGTACTGGCCTGGGGGCATGCCGAACCAGCGCTTGCAGGCCCGAAACAGGTTGCTCTGGTCGCCGAACCCCAGCTGGTCTGCCACCCCGGCCAGGCGGCGGCGGGGGTCGGACAGATACCGGCGGGGTCAGCCCCCGCCGGGGTGGGGCCAGCGGTGGCGGAAAATCACGCCCCCCCCCCGCCCCCCCGCCCACCCGGGGCCGGCAG
>Ga0066256_1003353_pt1 | contig 15653 bp, 5 predicted proteins | sample ThiBio_1000_biof_FD_87107 | JGI IMG/M metagenome (GOLD analysis project Ga0066256, IMG submission 87107) | Wastewater bioreactor microbial communities from Cape Town, South Africa - Thiocy_expt_1000_biof (version 2) | ecosystem: Engineered > Bioreactor > Thiocyanate-remediating >...
CCCCCCCACACACACACACACACACACCCACCCCGGCGTGCAGGCACCGACACCTTCGTCCTGGGCGCGCCGGCATTCACCAACGTCACTGTCATGGTCCCCAGCGTGCCCACTGACCCCTCCTCCCCGCTGGTCCCCATCCTGACGGTGCTAGCGAGCAACGCCAGCGCGTCCAACGTGTACGTGGCGTCCGTGACGGTAAACGGCGACGCGCCGCCCTCGCCTGTTGTTACCCAAGCAGACCTGTTCCCAGACGCCAACCCGCGCAAGTATGGCCCCGCCGTGCTGCAATTCGACATGGCTGCCACGCCGCAGCCCTGGCAGGCGGCGACGCGCGGCGGCGGCGCATTGTAAGTCCCCTCTGTACCACACCACCTGCCGTGATTCTGCCGTAACACATTGACGCGCACAAACGTTTGAATGGGTGGCCATGTGCGTTGGCGGCCAGGCCAGGAGGCAAGCAAACGTGCCACAATAATTAATGCGCTGACACCACAGATAGGGCGAATAAATACGATAAAACCATTATTATTACGGCGCGCTACACTGAGGCGCCGCCAGCGCCATCCACGGTGCGGTGACTGGCCAGGCGAGCATCGCCGCGAGCAACACGGGTGGCAGCAAAGGAGACGGTGCGCAGGCCGACGGGTGCTGCGTTAGTGCGCGCTGCCGCGGAGGATGTTATGGCCGGAGGGGCAGTTGGCAAGCCCTCCAATGTCACCACCCCGAGGCCACCCGGCGTGCTGGGTGCCGTGGGTGCGGCAGGCGCCATAAGCAACACGGAGGCGCGGCGGCGGCCGAACCCACCGGTAATTGTAGCGCCGCCTCCCCACTCGTCTGGCGGCGGTGCCGCATGTGCCGACGACCGCAGGGGGTTGACGGTTGTCATGGACGCGGCCGCCGGCGGCAGCTCCACGGCAGCGCAGTGGGCATGTGGCGTGGTGCGACGGGGGGTGCGCAAGTGGGTGGATAGGTGGTGCGGGGCGCACGCCGCCACACACGCATCCACACGGAGTACGGCGGCGTGCAGGCCAGGGTGCTTGGCGGACAGGTCGCGCACGCGGCCCCACTGCACGCGCCACCACAGGTATCCCAGTGTGAGCAGCATGCCGAGGTTGAGCAGCACCAGGAAGGCGGTGACCGCCCACTCGATGGGCGTCATGGCGTCCGGCGGGTGCAAGTCCGCCGCCGCCACATCCACATTAAACTGCAGCAGCGCGGTGGACAGCACCGCGGTCACAAAATTGGTGCCCAGCGTCGCCAGCTCCAGGCGGTTGAACTTGGTCTGCGCGTACGGCGTGAACTTGAGCTGCAGCAGGATGGCGCCAAAGAACCACAGCGTGGCGCCCACACATTGCATGTACGGGTTGGTTACCAGCACCGCCAGCAGCACCACGCCCGCCTTACGAATCAACACCACCGTCTCCCACCACGCGCGGCTGTCGCCCGCCGTCGTCAGCGCGGCCACCATGTGCATGGTCGACTTGTGGCTGCGGTCTAGCCGCCGTGGCGGCTTTATCTTGCCCTCGCCGCCTGCCGCCACCAGCGCGTCGGTGCCACCGCCGGCCGACAGCGACGACGTCGACGTTACAGAACCAGAGAAGTGGCTGGGTGCGCGTGGGAACCGGTAGCCGTCGTACAGGAAGCCCCACGCGGCATGGAACGTCTTCTCAGATAGCTGCGCCTTGGGCGCGGCACCCAGCAGCCACGCGAGGCTCAACGGGAAGCCTATGCCCACCACCACTAGCACGACGTACGCCAGCGCACGTGCGACGGCGTGCTGCCCCACACCGCACTCCACCGACAGGTTGGACCGCAGGTACCGGATGCCTGCCACCGGTCGGATGCAGTCCAGCGCGCGCAGCGACGCCGACACGATGGCCATGTACGCCAGGAACAGGACAAACAGGAAGGTGGAGAGGTGGCGCTTAGATGCTAGCCAGCCACGCACGGCGGCGGTCGCGGAGGACACGTCCAGCCGGCACACCGGCCGGATGGAGCGGCAGAAAGTGGCGGTGCAGAATATAACAACGACGGTGACCGCTGCCAGGAGCGGCAGCAGGACCGTCATGATGTATTGCGTCAAGTACGGCACGCGGGAGATGCACTGCAGCGCGCCGGCGGACATGGGGCTGGCGCTCACTACCTCCGTCCACCCCATCACGTTGGCATACGCCTGCGTGGAGCCCGCCGTGAACACACGCAAGCTGCCCACCGCCTGCAGGTAGCTCATGCCAATGCGCAGCACGATGGCGTCGTCGGGGTAGGTGCTGTAAGCCTCGCCAAACAGCGCCACGTGCGTCAGCAGCGCCAGCACCACGAGCAACACCACCGCCATGAAAAACGCAGACGCGCCCGTGGTCCAGCAAGGCGCGCACGCGTCACCAAACTGCGCGTAGTTGGCCGCCACGTCACACACGCCGCACAGCGCGCCAGAGTAGCCAGGCGAGCAGCCGTACTCCACGTTGCTGCCATTCACCGCCAGTGTGCACGCCGCCGTGTTGTAGCACGGGTGCAGCTCGGTGTCGGGTCCCAGCGGCTGCCCCGCTTGCGCCGCCGGCCGGAAGTAGTTGCGCGCCAAGTGCAAGATACCGCCGTCACACGTGGCACCCGAGGGTGGGCAGCCGACGCAGCGCGCATTTGTGCCACCAAAACTGAATGACCCGTCGCCGCACGCCACGCACGTCACCGACAGCGACTGCTGCCCCGCCGGGCAGCCGTCCAGGCTGACGGTAAATGGCAGCAGCGGCGGGATAACCAGGCCGCCCACCGTGCAGCGCAGCGTCAGGCCGTATGTGGCGCCCTGCGGTGCCACCAGCGCAAAGGCGCCAAAGGTGGCATTGTGCGACGCCGCATCCACCGCCGCCACGCTCTGCTGCAGGAAGATGTTGGCGGTGTCGTTGCTGGTGGAGGCGGTGACGTTCAGGGCAATGGCGCACACGATGGGCGGCAGCGCCACGGCGGTTGGAGTACCTACGCATGGCAGCTGCTGCGAGCTGCCACCAAGTCCGGTGGTGTGGCCCACCCCAACAGTGAATGGCAGCAACGATGTGCCCACCGTCGTCATGCTCTGCGGCGCGCTGCACATCGCCGCACGCAGCTGCACAGCTTCCATGACGAACTGGAGCGGTAGGGGCGCGTCGCCTGATGCGGTGCGGCGGCACGTCAGTGACAGCGTGACGTTGGAAGTTGTGTACGCCGTCTGCACAATGAAGCGCGGCACCACCACCGTGCTGGCGCCAGGCTGCACAGGGATGGAGAGCAGGGTGGTGGCACCTGCCGTCTCGTCAGCCAAGAACAGCTGCGCGGACGGCGTAGCGGATGTGAGCGCGCACACGACGTCGTCCACTGGCATGGAGCCCTCCACCGTCACCACGGCAGCCACCAGCGCCGGCTCCACCGGCCAGGGCATGGTGGTGTCGCTGGCAATGAAGGCGGTTGGCAGGGTGAATACTGGCCGTAGCGTCAGGGTTGCCGTGGTAACGCGCAGCGGTGGGGTGCTCAGTTGCTTACCCCACGCGGTGCACACCGCCACGAGATACGCGGTCGTGCCGGGCGGGGCGTGCAGTGCGGCGTGTGGTGCCGCCGGCAGCACGACGCTACCACCACCACCGCCGCTGGCGCTCGGGTCCAGCATAAACTCCCAGCCGTCAGCTACCAGGGATGCAGCGCGGCTGGTGGCATTGAGCAGCACCAAGTCGCAGTCACCGGTGGTGGCGCCTGCCGCACCGGCAGCGACGCCGGCGTGCAGCGTGGCTTGTAGCGGCAGCGGCGTCGCCGTGTAGCCTAGCACCACGTCAGGCGGTGAGGCCCATGCCAGCGACGCGTCCACCGTGGTAAACGCCATCGGCGGCAGGCGGACCCGCTCGCCCGTCGCAGACCAGGTGCACTCTGCCGCCACCACTAGGGCAGCGCGCAGCGGGCAGGCGGCGGTGGGCAGCGCCTGAAACGCGACCACCAGCGTAGCATTGCCAGCCGCAGCATCCAGCGTCACGGTGGCAGCGCTCACGGACGCTGCGGCGCCCGGTGCCAGCGCCAGTGGCACTGACAGCGGCAGCGGTGCGGCGGCGTCATAGATGCCCGCCATGCACGACAGCGCGGCGGCAGGGTGCAGGGCGGCAGGAAACGACACTGCTGGCACAGAGGCGACCCGCGCTACCAGCGACGGCAGCGACTGCGACGGTACAATAGTGGTTGGGTAGGCGGAGCTACTGGCGGTGTCCCAGTCGGCTTCCAGTGCCACCACGTTGAGCGTGATGACGTCTGTCGCAACGGCGCTGCGACCCACGCCGTCGCGGCAGGTGACAGCCAGCGTGGCGACGGTGCCGCCCGGCGCACGCAGGCCCACTCGTGCAAGCGTGGCGTTGGCGCGCGTGGCGGCGGCCGGCAGCGCCACAGACACGGCAACGTCGCCCACCAGTGCCACCGTGGGATCCGCCAGCCCCAACCCGTGACCCGCGTCGGTACCCGGCGGCGGCACAGCGGAGGCAATACAATCCAAGGAGCAGGTGAGAACCCCTTGCGCGGGCGCCGTCACTGTAATGGGCGCGTTCCAGGGCGCCAGCCCCGATGCCAGCGCACTGGATGGCCACGCACGCCGCTGCGTGCCGTCCACCACCGTAACGACGTAGTCGGCTGTGACAACCGGCAGTGGCGCGGCGGCAACGATGAACGTGCCCCACAGGGTGCATTCAAACCGCACCCACATGGCCTCCGCCGGTGGCCCTGCCACCTTCAGCCACGTCAAGGTAGGCGTCAGACCGCCAAGCAGCAGCACGTCCCAGCGCGCAGCAAGGCTGTCAGGCGCCAACGCCAGGGATGGCACGCTGGCGTTGATCCCAACCCAGTGGCAGGTGCCAGTGCTGCTGGCGAATGGCGCCGGCAGGCTGGCAGGCGTGGCGCTCAGTGACGCAGTGACGTACGCAGCCTCAAAGGCGTTGACCCGCAGCGGTAGGCCGCTGGGGACCGCCAGCTCCACATGCACGTCAATCACGCTGAGAGAGAGTAAAGGCAGCCGCAGCCGCTCGCCAGTGAATGTCCACGTGCACTCGGCGCCGACGGTCAGCGCCTGGTGCAGGCGCGCACCACTGGCAGTCAGGCCGCCAAAGTACACGGTGGCGGCGGTTTGGTTCGCGCCTGCCACCACGCCTGCCACGCTTGACAGCACGTCGTGTGGCCGCATCTCGTCCAACGGTGTCGACGGCAGGGCGGCGTCGGCGGCAACCAGTACTGCGACACAAGTCAGCAAAGGGGTGGCGGTGAGGTTCACGGCGCCCGCAGCAACGGCAGCAGACAGAGCAGCGCTGGGCAGCAGGGAGAAGGAGGCATTGAGGCGCGGCAGCGGGGTTGGCGTCACCACCCACTGCGCCGGCAGGTCGGCATTGGACCAGGCAAGCTGCCAGGCAGGCAGCGTGATGGATGGGCTGGGGTGGCCTGCAGTGGAGTCAGCAAACCCATTGACGTCAATGCACGACGCCACCAGCACGCCGCCGCAGCCGGAGGCGCCGCCCGCTGACAGGCCGGTAGTCGGCACCAGCACCAGGGAGGCGTTGACAGTGCCGGTAGCGGGGATGGGCACGGCAGCCGTGCCCAGTACGGCCATCGCGGCGGGGCGGCTCAGCAAGGAGGGATCTGACGGCGGCGCGCAGGCGGTGGCATTGAGGGTTATGGTGCAGGTTGCAGCGTCGCGTGCCTGCACCGCTAGGGTGGGAACCGGCGTGAACGGCGCGCCAGGCAGTGCCAGCAGGGGCGACGTGGTGTTCCATGCCACCCCAAAGCGCACCGGGTAGCCAAGTGTGACGCCCGTCTCGGTGGACCCCGCGCCGACGGCGTTTGTCACCGACACTGCCACCACTGGGTAGCCAGGCGCGGAAATCGACGGCGTGGGAGCAATGCAGCTAACAACCTCCGGTGATATGACCGTCACGCTGTCGCAGTGCACGCCACCAATGACCACGATCGGTGCACTGCCGGCGCCATCTGAAAAGCCGGCGCCCGATACCACCACCATCGCGCCAGCGCCCGACACGCTGCGCGGCGTGACGGCGCTCACAACTGGGCGCAGAGCCACCCACACACACGCGTCACACGTCAGCGCCATCGAGGGCACTGACGCCCACACGGCTGACGCATTGAGGGCGGCGGTGGGTGAGGGCGGCAGCACGCCCGCCGGCGCAACCCACCCTACGCACGTCACCTGCGTGCCAGTTGTACAGACAATGGAGGCGCACGCGCCGCCACCAACCCGGGCAGATGCAATGCGGGGTTGCGCTCCAACACACAACCCAACGCCGGTCAGCACAATGTTTGTTGGTGTGGTTGCGGGCGTCGGTGGCAGCAGGGTACGGGCGGTACCCGCCTGCGGTGCAGTGAGCACGGGGGCGGCAAACGCGGTGGCTGGCAGGCTGCCGGTAACATTGAAAGCGCCACCCACCTCCACCACAGCCGTCACAGCGCCATCCAACGCCGGCGCGGTGCAGACTACCGTTGTCAGCGTCTGCCAGGCAGGCGAGCTGCATGGCGCGCCTCCAAGCCACACCGTCACACCACTAATGTTTGCCGGCCGAGGCAGTGCCCACGATGCAGCATCCCAGTCCTCGCTTGTCAACCGACTTTGCGGCAGCTGCAGGGTGATCCGCGCGCCGGCCACCAGCGGGGCCATGCTGCCGCTTCCAGCAGGCACAACCGTCACAGCGGGCGACACGATGGTAACGGTGGCTGCCAGCTGTTGCCAGTTGAAGCCGCCGCCGCTGGAAGACACCCACAGCTGCAGCGGACTAGAAGTGGCAGCGGCATCGGGGAGTAGGAAACGCACGGTGCACGTGGCTGCTGTAGGGGACACCGCCACAACGGGTGCGCACGGCACACGGATGCCAGGCACCGCTGGATTTACCAGCGCCACAGCGTTCCAGCTGCCCGCACCGTCAGCAATGAGTGTCAGGGTGGTACCCCACGTGGCAGTGGCATTGCACGAGGACGCTGCGGTTGCAGGCGTACACACCGGGCAGGTGGTACCCGCAGCTGGTGTGGCAGTTGCAGTGCCGCGTGCGCAGGGCGTGCATGACACTGCACCAGGCTCCGACACCGAGTTGGCGCCACATGGAATTGGAGCCGCCGATTCTGGAGGGCAGTAGCTGCCAGCAAGGCAGGGCAACGCAGAAATAGCACCGCGCGGGCAGAAGCCCCCTGCCGGCCAGCTGGGTGGGGCTCCCGCACCCGTCCGCCAGAAGTATCGAGCAGGACACGCGGCTGGTGGCGCCAGGCCGCCGACACAGCGGCTGCCTGCCGGGCAAGGCGTGCAGCATGCGGCTGCCACCCACATAATAACGTACGAGCCAGGCGGGCAACCAGAGGTAACCAGCGGGGTGCCGCTCATATTCACCATCACCAATTGTGGCTGCTTGGCGGCAACAAAAGCGGCGCAAGACGCTGTTGCAAGCGAGTTACCAGATAGTAAAAGCGCGCGCAAGTAGGGCGCAGGATCAAAGTCGCTGGCGCCCACCGCTCCCACCGCATTGCTGCTCAGGTCTAGTAGCGAAATCCCCGGAAGGGCTAGTAGGCCGGAAGGCTGCACGATGGTGCTTACCATTCCTATTGCCGACAAGTTTGCCAGCCCGGGAACGCCATTGCAATTGATACACGTCAGGTTTGCCGTTAACCCGGCAAAGGCACCCGGCCACAGTTGCAGTGTGGCGGCGGGGGCTGACAGCAATAGCGTGGTCAGCGCCGGCAGATTCAGGGCATTGGCAGGTAACGAGGCGGCCGTTAGTGTGAGAGCGCGCAGCCTTCGTTGTGCTGACGTTGAGAAGGTGGCATTGCCGGCGGCGCCTGCCGCATCGCGGGGCGCGAGTTCCACAGGTCCCAACACCAGATTTGTAATGCGCGGGTTCATGCCGGCGGTGTTGGCGGCGCTCAATGGGGACGAAAAGGTGACGCTGCGGGCATCCAGCGGCACGGAGGAGGACCCAGCATACCATGTGCGCCACGCCACCAGCTGGTCGGTAGGCATCAGCGGCGACGGTGGCATCGGGGCGGTCGAAGTTATTGATACCGCGGGCGGCGATACTCTAAGCCGCCGGATCGCGCCGCCATAGCACCCGGAATCACCGACATAGATAGTCCCCGCGGCATCTACTGCAATGGACGTTGGGGTGGTAAACGTGGCAGCGGTGCCGTCATTGCACGTATTAGAACCGCTGCTGCCAGCTATCACACTTGTAGTGCCAGTACTAGTAATGCTACGAACACGAGTGCCATCTGCTGCGTATACTCCGCCAGTTGGTGCCGCTGCCAGTGCAGCAATCGTGGTTGAACTATAAAGTAGTGTGCTTGGCGCCGAAGCTGTTACCAAGCCGGTTGCACTGCTGCAGTAGATTGTCGGGCCAATGCCGCCGACAGCGATGGCGGTGTATGCGACTTTTGCCAAAGGAGGAGGTGTTGGGACGCTTGCAGGGAACTGTTGGATTGTACCAGCGGTATTCCTGCTTCCTGTACTAATTGCATACACTGTGCCTCCAAACACCTTGAGGTCTACTAGGTTAGTGACGCTCAACAGGGGCGATACGACTCCTGCAGCTGAAACAGTACGAACGCGGTCGTTGCCAATGTCTGCCACATACAAGTTGCCATTGGCATCCATATCAATGCCACCTGGCGAATGAAATCGCGCAATTGTACCCGTGCCGTCTGAACTGTCAAAGCTTCCCACTAAACCTGCGACCACCGTGGCGCTGCCGTCAACCACACTCGCCCGCCGGATGACGTGATTTGTCGAGTCTGCAACATACACGGCCAAGCGGTCTGCCGACACTGCCACACCGCTGGGTGTCCCCATTCCAATTGCAATCGTGTCCGTAATCCAAGGCCTCTTTATTAATAAGCTGTAGGTGAACGTAGCAATTGTGGGGTCAATGACCGCCCTGTCAGCAACCAGCAGAGTGGCAATCACGCCGCCGCTGCGCGCATCCACCTCAGACACGATACAGCCCCAGGACGTGCATGCCACCTCATATGCTGCCGTTGATAACACGCCCGACAGAGCCCCCCAGCATGTCAGCGTACTAGGCGGGCCGGCACCAGACAGTGCACACGTCATGTTGACGCCTGCAGCCAGCCACCACACTTCCGTTAACCCAGGAGGCGGTGTGGCTTGGCCCACAGAAATGCTGCCCCAACATGCCACGCTGCCGTCCACCTTAACATAGCACGCGTACCCTGTACCGCATGCAACATGTTCTGCGTCAGTCACGGCAGGGATTGGCGAAGGAAATAATGTCCCCCAACAGCGGATGCCATGTGTGCGCAGCACGCCACACGCGTACGTCGGCCCCACTGTAACTGACTGGAACAGCCCCGCCGGCACCGCTGCTGCGCTGAGTGGGCCATAGCACGCAACGGTGCCATTTGGCATCAAACCACACACGCTGCTTGCCCCGCCGTGCGCGTCAACAAAGAACTGGCGTGGTGGCGGTGGCGGAGACAATGGTGCGCCCCAACACGCTAGGTTGCCGCTTGTCGTCAACCCACAGCTGTAAGTGTCACCCACCATCACGCCGTGAAAAGTATATGTTGACGGCACTACTAACATGCTATTTGTTGCCATGCCATAGCATGCAGCGACACCCCCTGGCTGCACCATGCAAACATGAGTGCTGCTGGCCGCCACGACGCGCTCGCCCGCCACGCTTACAATGCCGCCGCCCGACACTACCATCGTTACGGTCGCCAGCACAAGCGCAGCTTGACGCCTGCGCCATTGCGTCGCTACCCGCCTTCTGCGACGCGGCGTGGCATGCTCGCCAGCACGTGTGCCGGCACGCAGGGCGACGTGGAGCGCCGCCATGTGTTGTCGTTGACGGATTTCGAATACTCCAGCGACACGATGAAGACAGCTGCTTTCCTGCTGCCACCACGCGGCTAGCGGGGGCGACACACCGCAACCAGCCTCGATTCCCAGTCAGAGCATTACAAACGACGGTCAAATTACAAATGGAGGTCCGTCTACCTGCACTTGTGTGCGTGTCCGTTCAGGCAGGGCGCTGCGGTTGGCCACCTGCAGCGATGAGAAAATCGATTCTGCAAAACTAACGCGCGCGCGCCGTCACATGTAAGCATGGAATCGCACCACCACACACAGTACGTCACAAGTTTGCGCTGCATTAATTTGCACGCGCCGTGCGCCTGTCACGTCCGCGTGACGACAAATGGCGACTTGCCCCTTGCTGCCCTCTCTTCCACTTTTCACCCCACCCAGTTTTTCACACCGTCAGACCCACTGCCACAACGATCAGTCGCGTAATACAACAAAATTATCAAACTCACGGTTGCATTGAGTAAGTCGTTTCAGCGGGTAGTGCCAATGTGTGCAGCGGTTCATTTGATTGGGAGATTTTTGACTGAGTCGGTAGCAGACTGCTGCAGCAGCCTAATGCAGTGCAGCAGCGCAGCAGCGTGTCAGCCTGAGAAGTCACGCTTTGGATGCAAGTTGGCAACACTCGCCACAAACCGCAAATTCACGCGCGCGCATGCAGCGGAGCAGCAGCGTGTGATGGCAGTGTGATCGTGGTGCGCCTGCCGGTTTGCTGACGTTCCGATTGCGTTGTTTTCAACCATTTAACAACTTGGACGCGCAGGCTATCGCTGCTTTCTGCTTTCTAAATCGACAGCTGCCTCCGGCGCCCTCCACTGCCATGGCGCGCGCGCACCAAGCGCGGAGGCTGGCGGGGCGGCGGTGGGCGCGGTTGCAGGTGGTGCTTGGTGCGGCAGTGTGCGCAGCAGCGGTGTCAGCCTCCGACGTCGGCGACAATGAGGCGGTGACGGTGCTGGCGGCAGCGGCGGCACGGCGGATCGCAGAGGGCGAGGCAGTCCTGGCAGACGCTGCAGCGCGGTCACCTGCGCTTGCCGCAGCGCTCGCGGCACCCCCACCTCCGCCGCCGCCGCCGCTGCCGGTTGCCATTCCGCTGCCGCCGCCCGAGCCGCCAGTTATGGGCGGCGGGGTGCCCCTGTTGTCCGCCATGCTGCACCCTGAGTTGGCGGTGCTGCCGCCGCCCCTACCGATCCCACCGTTCCTCCTTGACGCGCCGCCGCCATTTGCGCCGCCACCACAGCTCGCGGGGCCACCCACAGTGCTGCTGGTTCGCGCCCGTGTGCGCCGCCGCGACACGGAGTCGCGGCCGGGTGACATGGGCGAGCTGGTGGCTGCCATGCGCGCTGACGTTGCTGCCGTGCATGCCGAGGTGGCGGACGTGCGAGGGCAGCTGGCGGACGTGATGGACAGCGTGCGCAGCAGCAGCGGCGCCGGTGTGGAGGCAGTGCAGCGCGAGGTGCAGCGTGTGGTGGCGCGCGTGGGCGGCCTGGAGGCGCGCGTGGCACGCAGCGAGGCGGCGCTGCGTGGTGCCGGCGAGGTGCTTGCGCGCCGCCAGCGTGTGGCGGCGGCTGACGGGTTACGCACCGCAACGACGGTGGTGGGGCTGGCGCGGCGGGTGGACAGCATGGCTGGCATGGCAAGCCATGTGCAGTACCTGACGCGCGCGCTGGATGCCGTGAACGCACACGTGTCGTCCCTGGCGGCGGCCATGGCGTCGCTCCAAGGCACGCAGCTGGCAGCGGCAGCGGCTGCAGTGCCACCCGTTGCTGCCGCACCCGCAGATACCCCTGCTGTCCCCGCGCCGCCTGCTGAGCCGCCGGCGCCTGGTGGCAGCGCGGCTGCTCCTGCCGTCGATGACAATGGGCTGGAGACGGTACTGCGCGCCGCGGACGTGCCGATTGAGATGGTGACGCAGCCTGGCTCGCATGTTGTTGTCCTGCCGCTGCCGGCCCTGCGGGGGTACCCAGCTGCTGGCTTGAATTGAATTCATCGTGTGTGAGGTCAAAAGCGCAAGGCGGCAGCGATGGCGTCGGTCGTCCAACTGCTGTCGTCATCGCGGCCAGCGTCATCACCACCAGCATCGCTGTACGCAACATACGCGCCGCCGGTCTCCAAGGCTGCATCAATATCATGGTTGCCTGCCGTAAGCACGCGCTCGGCGGGAGGCGCACGTTGCCGCTTGCTGCCTGCGCGCGGCGATGGGGGTAATGGTGGCGATGCCGAAGGGGACCGAGCCGGCGGCGACGGCACACCGGCAGACGGCGGTGAGGCAGCTGTCGGCGAGGCAGCAGGCAGTTGGGGTGGCGCGGCGTCATTGGCGGCAGCGCTTGCAGGTGGCGCTGCCGCTTCTACGTCGCGCATGGCAGCCAGTCGGTACTGCCAGTACCCGTGGTGCGGTGACCAAGCTTGAAGGAACGCGAGGGCGGGGTTGCCACTCTGCCGCTCCGCTACCATTGCGCTGAACCCAGCACCCGCCTTGGCGGCGTGCGCCAGCAGCTTCTCCATGGTTGCAATCACCGTGTCAGGCGGTGGCGGCGGCGGAGGCGGTGGTGGTGGAGGTGGAGCTGCTGGTGGTGGGGCTGATGGCACTGTTATTGGTGGCACCTCCACGGCTGCCTCGCTGCTACTGCTACTGCTATCGCTGCGGCTGTGTCTACCACGGCTACCTGCGCCACCGCTGCCGTCACTCTCGCTGTCACTGCCGCTAGAGTCATACGAGATGCCCAGAATGTTTCGTGAAGGGGGCGGCGGTGGCGGCGGCGGCGGCTTCGTCGCCGGCGCCGTTGGTGATGGCAACGCGGCAGCATCTGCTGCCACCGCCGGTGCGGCATCATCCACTGGCGAGCCGGCAACTGCATCCGGCCAATCTGCATCTAGCAGCGCAGCGCGCCCCTTTAGCGCCGCGTACAGCGGCCAGTGAGGTGAGGCATCGTCTAGGAAGGAAAAGGTGGCGCTGTCGCCCTGCCGCATGCGCAGCATGACCTCCAGCTGCGGCGCGCCGTGCACGCGGCGTGCCGTCTTGGCAATCAGACCGTAGGTGGCGGCAGCGGGTGGCAGCGGCAGGTCCCGCGGCAGCGGGTGCAGGACGTATGGAACATGATACGATGGCGGCGCCGGTGCGGCAGCCTGCGATGGAGAAGTCGGCGGCGGCGATGGTGGGCGCCACGTGAACGGCACATACGGGGTCGCTGCCGGTGGCGGCCGAAAGCCCAAGGCAGGGAACGCTTGTGGCGCCAGCCACCATGCGCGCCACCGCTCTGCGTGCAACGCGCGTGGGACAGGCGCGTCTGGCGGCACGTGCTGAGGCGCAGCCAGTGCGGCAGCCAGGTGTGGATACAGCGTGCGCACATCGAACGGATCGTGGCCATGGTCATCCCCCGCTGCTACCGGTGCCTGGCGTGTTACGATGTCACGTTTGCCGCCTTTACTGCTAGCCACGCCATCATCTACCGTGTCACAGCCGCCGCCGTCGTCACCGTCGTGGTTATCATCGTCGTCATCAACAATGCGGGTGGCGTACATGCCGCGGCGTGCCGACAGCAACGCCGTATCGGCAGGTCGACCAGCGGCACGGTGCGTGCTGCCAGCACCGCCCTCCGTCGCTGCAGGCGGCACACGAGGCGGCACAGTCGGTGGCTCGTGCAAGGTGGCGGCGCTGCCAAACACCACGAGCTGCCGTAGCTGTGCCTCGGTCAGCCCGCCGGACGCATCGTCGTCCTCCTCCTCCCCGTCGCTCCCGCCCGTCCATCGGCGCGTATCCCGCCGTCCCCCACCACCGCCGCCACCATGCCATCCACCCCTACCACCACCACCGCTGACTGCGGGGCCGTCAGCCGCGTCCCACACGGCACGCCGCTCGCCACCTCGGCTGGTGGCGGGCCGGCCACCACCCCAAACAACATCATCCTCATCCCCTTCCATGCTCACGATGACAGCATAATGCAGCAGGTTCGTATGTATACTAATTGTTTGTGTCGTTAATTGCAAAAATGCACTGCATACGGCGTCGCTTGTGTATATTTCGTTGTTGCCAACTTGCAACAACTGGTTGCAGTGCAGCGCCGTCGTATCTTTTGGAGCATCCGGCGTCGCCGCCCTGTGCGCGCGGCTGCCGCCTCCACCACAAGCCGGCAGTCGCTGGTGGTAATGCGCGCGGGTCTAATTGCATGCCAAGTGCGGCTCGAGTGGCGCCAGATTCAAGAAGAAAGAATGCCAACCAGCGGCTGCCACAGGCGGGGGAGCAGACGCCGCAACGGTCACCTGCGGCGCTGCGCCGCCACGCTGCGCAACAGAAACTGACGCAGCTGGCCTGGCGTCTGGCGCAACAACAAGAAGGAGAAGCTGCTGGCGGGATGCACTTCCAGCCAGCCGGGCGTTGCAGCAACGCGTGCGGCGCCGCACGCCGTGTGCCGCGCGACGGTCACGCCTCGCGCACTTAGCACTTGCCGGGGTCCGAGCAGATCTTCACGTCGCTGCACCCCTTCTGCGCCCAGCAGTCCTCGTTGCACTTGGCCTCGCACGCCTTGCACGCGATCTGCAGCTCGTGGGTGTGCGTGTGGGGGTGCGTGGGTACGTTGGTGGCGTTCAACTGGCAGCGCGGCGACACAAACAGCGTCCACACGCGTACGACGTACCTCCGCCGCCGCCTCGCAGATCTCGGCGAAGGGGCCGCACAGCGCCGACAGCGCGCCCGCCAGGCCCTCGCAGCCCAGGCTGAACGCCAGCTTCACGCCCTCCTCGCAGATGTCGCAGCCCAGGCCGGTGACCTGCAGTGGGGTGGTGGGTGGCGTGAAGAACGGTTGTAGTGGTGCCGCCCAGGTTGCGACCCAGCCAGCGCCCTCACGCGGCGGCACGCACCTTGCCGCTCAGGGGCTCAATGGGCACCATGCCGGACACGGTGCGGTTCAGGCCTGCAGGGGTGTGGGGCGTGGGTATCGGCGGCGTGGGCGGCGGCGTGCCAGTGGTGCACTTCAGGTGGTGCAGCGGAGGTGTCATTCCGTCGGCACGGCGCCCACACGCACCCTCCACATGCGTGGTCATGGGCATCCAGGCGAAGCGGACAGGGCCCGACTTGCGCGCCGACACGGCGGCGACCGCGACGGCGGCCAGGAGCAGGACGCGGGTGATGGACACCATTCTGGCGTGGGCCACAGGCAAGGTAGGAGGTAGGAGAGCAGAGTAGGAGGCGAGAGGGGAGAGAGGCGGAGGAAGGGCAAACTGGCAATACCGATAATAAAACCCGTGTGGTGGTACAAACTGGCACGCGTGAGCACGCCATCCGGCTGGTATACCGGTGCGAGTAGACGGTCGTGCGCGTCCGGCGCACGGTGTGTTTACTTGTTTCAAGTCCTTTTTCACCCCCTACTCAGACTCCTCTCCTCTCCTCCCCTCCTTGTGTCACGGCAGTTGCTCGCTGCTACCGTACTGCGGAGCTGCTCGTCACGGCGTCATCACCAACCGCAGAGAAACGCAATTATCACACTGCACCACTCACACACACGACCACACGACCACAATGGTGTCTGCCACCCGTGTCCTCCTGCTCGCCGCCGTCGCGGTTGCCGCCGTGTCGGCGCGCAAGGCCGGCCCCGTCCGCTTTGCGTGGATGCCCATCACCACGCACGTCGAGGGTGCGTCCTGGGGGATACTGCTGCTGCGGCTGCTGCAGCTGCGAAAGCGGCGCCACCACTGCCCGGTGTGGGGTGTGGGTGTGGGGGATGTGTGGGGTGCTGCAGGGCGGGGGCTGCAGGGGCTGCAGACTGTTGAGGTTGGCAGCAGAGGGTGCGGT
>Ga0066256_1002610_pt2 | contig 15652 bp, 11 predicted proteins | sample ThiBio_1000_biof_FD_87107 | JGI IMG/M metagenome (GOLD analysis project Ga0066256, IMG submission 87107) | Wastewater bioreactor microbial communities from Cape Town, South Africa - Thiocy_expt_1000_biof (version 2) | ecosystem: Engineered > Bioreactor > Thiocyanate-remediating >...
TTCATTCAGGAACTGCTCACCCGTGTAGACGTGGTGGACATCGTGGGGCGCTACGTCCAGCTGAAAAAAGGCGGCGCCAACTTCATGGGACTGTGCCCGTTTCACGGGGAAAAGTCGCCCTCTTTCAGCGTCAGCCCCGCCAAGCAGTTCTATCACTGCTTTGGCTGCGGCAAGAACGGCAACGCCATCAGCTTTCTGATGGATCACGCGGGCATGGGGTTTGTCGAGGCGGTGCAGGACCTGGCCCAAAGCGTGGGCCTGCAGGTACCCGACGACGACATCTCCCCGCAAGAAAAGGAACGTGCCGCCGCCGCGCGCCAGAAGCAGGCCACGCTGAACGAGGTGCTGGAGAAAGCCGCCGACGCCTACCGCCGCCACCTGCGCGAATCGCAGCGCGCCATCGGCTACTTCAAGGGCCGGGGCGTCTCGGGCGCGGTGGCCAAGCGCTACGGACTGGGCTACGCACCCGAGGGCTGGCGCAGCCTGGCGAGCGTGTTCCCGAGCTACGACGACCCGCTGCTGGAGGAAAGCGGCCTGGTCATCGTCAACGACGAAGACGGCGGCAAGCGCTACGACCGGTTCCGCGACCGGGTGATGTTCCCCATCCGCAACGTCAAAGGGGAATACATCGGCTTTGGCGGCCGGGTGCTGGGAGACGACAAGCCCAAGTACCTCAACTCACCCGAAACCCCGGTGTTCCACAAGGGGCGCGAGCTGTATGGCCTGTTCGAGGCCCGCACGCCCATCCGCGAGGCGGGGTACGCGCTCGTCACCGAGGGCTACATGGATGTGGTGGCGCTGGCGCAGCTGGGCTTTCCGAACGCGGTGGCCACGCTGGGCACGGCATGTACACCCGAGCATGTGCAAAAGCTGCTGCGGTTTACCGACGCGGTGGTGTTCAGCTTTGACGGCGACAGCGCCGGGCGGCGTGCGGCCCGCAAGGCGCTGGACGGCGCCCTGCCCCATGCGACCGACACGCGCAGCATCAAGTTTCTGTTCCTCCCCGCCGAGCACGACCCGGACAGTTTCATCCGCGAGCACGGTACGGACGCGTTTGCGCGCCATGTCGAGCAAGCGACACCGCTGAGCCGGTTTCTGGTGGAAGCGGCCAGCGAAGGCTGCGACTTGGCCACCGCCGAGGGCCGCGCCCACATGGCCAGCAACGCGCGTCCTCTGTGGACGGCGCTGCCCGACGGTGTGCTCAAGCGCCAATTGCTGGGCGAGTTGGCCGAGCTGACCCAGCTCAATGCCCGCGACCTGTCGGACCTGTGGGGCCAGACTGCCGCCCGCGACGGCGTGCGCGCCGCCCACCACGCGCCCCCCCAGCGCCAACAGCCCCGCCCCACGGCCGATGACGCCCCCAGCTGGGACGCCCCGCCCGACGCCGATGGCTGGCAGCCCCACACCGAATCGGCGGGCCCGACCCATGACCCCGGGGACGGCAGCCACAGCCCCCCGGGCGGGCCCCGGGGGCCAAACCGGCACCCGGGCCCCACCGGGCCTGGGCGGGGGCAAAACCCCCTTCCCCAAAGGGGCGGCCGGGGAAAGGCGGGGGGGGGGGCAAAAGCCCGGCACGAGGCCCCCTGGCCCCCCCACCCCCGCCTGCCCCGCACGCCGGCCATGAGCCGCGCCGACCATGCCGCGCGGCTGCTGCTGTCGCACATGGCGTTTCTGGAAGAGCTGACGCACGACGACCACACCATACTGGCGGCGCAGCCGGGGGCCCATGGGCCGCTGTTCGCGTGGCTGGAGGCGCAGTTTCATGAACACGGCCCCTTGGCCTGGGCCGTACTGCGCGAGAGTCTGCGCGACCACGAGTGCGAAGAGCTGGCCGTGAAGGTGATGACCGGCTCGCACGCGCAGACCGAGGGCGAGCTGCACGAATTGCGGCTGGAGCTGCGCGACCTGCTCACCCGCATGCAGATCGAAGACATCAAGGAGCAGCAAAAAGTGCTGGTGCTGCAGGTGGCACAAGACCCATCAGCCCTGGAGCGCTACCGGGCGCTGGCCGAAAAGCGCAAGGAGCTGGAGCAAATAGCGCCAAAAACCACTTGAATCGGGTGCGGGCGGTATAATATAAGGTTAGTTATTGGCAAGAGCGACAGCAGCACCTCCGAGCCGGGCCACCGTGACAAACGCGCACCTATGCGCTGATGGGCCCACTTATCGCAAGGACTGCACACCAAATGATCGCCCAGACATCTTGCCGCTGAGGGCTCCCCCTCAAGCGCAAAGCCCCTGTTGCTTTGCGTTGCCACCCGCGCCGGGATCTGAGGCGCTTGCGTTTTCTTTGTGTCCGTTTTTGATTCTGAGGTTGCTCCATGCCCGCTCAAAAGTCCGCGAAGTCGCCCAAGTCTGCCTCAGGCACTGCCGCAAAGGCTGTCTCCAAAACCGCGGCCAAAGCGCCGGCCAAGGCGGCCCCCAAAAAGGCCGCTGCCGCTGCGCCCGCCCCGGTCGCCAAGAAAGTGAAAACTGTGCCCGTGAAAAGTACCGCCGAGCTGATCAAAGCTGCCGATGAGTTGCTGAAGAAAAAACCTGCACGCGCCAAGGCCGTCGCCGCAGCTGCCGACGACGAAGAAGCGCCCAAGAAAAAGCCTGGCCGCCCCGCCAAGGCCGCTGGTGCCGCCGAAGCCAAAGCCCCCGCCAAGCGCGGCCGCAAGCCCAAGGCAGCCGCCGGTGGCGATGAGAGCGTGGACGACACCGACCTGTCGGACATCGAAGCCGACCTCGAAGGCGAGATCGAAGAGACCCCTGAGGCCGCCGCCACGGTCGAGAAGGTCAAGCCCCTGCGCATGAAGATCAGCAAGGCGAAGGAACGCGCCTTGATGAAAGAATTCGGCCTGGACGAAACCGTCCTGTCCGAAGAAGACATGCAAAAGCGCCGCCAGCGCCTGAAGGCCCTGATCAAGCTGGGCAAGACACGCGGCTACCTCACGCACGTGGAAATCAACGACCACTTGCCCGACAAGCTGGTCGATGCCGAAACCCTCGAAGCCGTCATCACCACCCTGAACGACCTGGGCGTGGCGGTGTATGAGCAGACGCCTGACGCCGAAGCGCTGATCATCACGGACAACGCTCCCGCAGGTGCCACCGAAGAAGAAGCCGAAGAAGCTGCCGAAGCCGCGCTGTCCACCGTGGACTCGGAATTCGGCCGCACCACCGACCCGGTCCGCATGTACATGCGCGAAATGGGCACCGTGGAGCTGCTGACCCGCGAAGGCGAAATCGAAATCGCCAAGCGCATCGAAGGCGGCCTGATGGCCATGATGGAGGCGATCAGTGCATCGCCCGCCACCATCGCCGAGATCCTCAACATGGGCGAGGAAATCCGCGAAGGCAAGGTCGTTATCTCGACCATCGTGGACGGCTTCTCCAACCCCGATGAGGCCGACGACTATGTGGCCGAGGAAGACTTCGACGAATTTGACGAAGCCGATGACGACGACGGCAAGGGCGGCAGCAAGGCGCTGACCAAGAAGCTCGAAGAACTCAAGAAGCAGGCGCTGGAGCGCTTTGACAAGCTGCGCGAGCTGTTTGAAAAAGTGCACAAGGTGTACGACAAGGAAGGCTACGGCACCCCTGCGTACCTCAAGGCCCAGCACGCGTTGTCGGCCGAGCTCATGACCATCCGCTTCACTGCCAAGACCATCGAGAAGCTGTGCGACATGGTGCGCAGCCAGGTGGACGATGTGCGCAAGAAGGAACGCGAGCTGCGCCGCATCATCGTGGACAAGTGCGGCATGCCCCAGGAAACCTTCATCAAGGAATTCCCACCCAACCTGCTGAACCTGCAGTGGGTGGAAAAGCAGGCCGCCGCCGGCAAGCCCTGGTCGGCCGTGATGGCGCGCAACATCCCGCCCATCCAGGACCTGCAGCAAAAGCTGATCGACCTGCAGTCGCGCGTCGTGGTGCCGCTGGCCGAGCTCAAAGGCATCAACAAGCGCATGAACGAAGGTGAAGCCACCTCGCGCGATGCCAAGAAGGAAATGATCGAGGCCAACCTGCGCCTCGTGATCTCGATTGCCAAGAAGTACACCAACCGTGGCCTGCAGTTCCTCGACCTGATCCAGGAAGGCAACATCGGCCTGATGAAGGCGGTGGACAAGTTCGAATACCGCCGGGGCTACAAGTTCTCGACCTACGCCACCTGGTGGATTCGCCAGGCTATCACCCGCTCGATCGCCGACCAAGCGCGCACCATTCGTATCCCGGTGCACATGATCGAGACGATCAACAAGATGAACCGCATCAGCCGCCAGCACTTGCAAGAGTTCGGCTTCGAGCCCGATGCTTCCATCCTGGCGGCCAAGATGGAAATCCCCGAGGACAAGATCCGCAAGATCATGAAGATCGCCAAAGAGCCGATCTCCATGGAAACGCCCATCGGGGACGACGACGACAGCCACCTGGGCGACTTCATCGAGGACGGTGCCAACACCGCCCCCATCGAAGCCGCCATGCAGGCCGGCTTGCGCGACGTGGTCAAGGACATTCTCGACGGCCTCACGCCGCGCGAAGCCAAGGTGCTGCGCATGCGCTTCGGTATCGAGATGACCAGCGACCACACGCTGGAAGAAGTGGGCAAGCAGTTCGACGTGACCCGCGAGCGCATCCGCCAAATAGAAGCCAAGGCGCTGCGCAAGCTCAAGCACCCCAGCCGCTCGGACAAGCTGCGCAGCTTCATCGACTCGCTGTAAGCGCCGTAAGCCTCGCAACCCAGCCTCTACTGGCTCCAACGCCCTGCCCCGCACCTGCGGCGCAGGGCGTTTTTCATGGTGCACAGATCCGCTCGACCGCTCTGGATGGCGCCCCAAACCCCGCGTTTACCCTGATGCCAGCGACAGCAGACTGACAGCTTGGCTGGCGACCATTGCGCGCAGCCCAGGTGGTGGTGCGCAGGTCCTTCCCTGCGCATGCCCCACCGGCTGACGGCGTTGCCTCGGCGTGGCAACGCGCAAACACACTCAGGGCGCTCCTGCAGTGGCCTGAATATCTGATTCCCGACGCCTTTCCTGCCTCCCCACTTGTCAAAGGACTTTCCATGTCTGCAGCCATCGACCGCCGCCGGGCCATCGCCCAATCTGTCGCTACCGCCCTGGCCTGGACCACGCTTGGCCCTTCCGCCTGGGCGCAAAGCGCTGCCGGGGCAGCCCGCCCTGCCCCCGCGGCCGCCAAGGCAGCCAAGCTGGCGGGCACCGTGCGCATCGTGATCCCGGCCAATGCCGGTGGCGGCTGGGACCAGACAGGCCGCGCCCTGGGCGCCGCCATGGTCGCTGCGGGCGCTGCGGACCAGGTGGAGTACGAAAACATCGGTGGCAAGGGCGGGACCATCGGCCTGGCCAAGTACGCCGAAAAGTACAGCAACGACCCCAACACGCTGCTGATGGGCGGCATGGTGATGGTGGGCGCCGTGGCGCTGCAAAAGCCTGCAGTGGATATGACCCACATCCAGCCCCTGGCGCGACTCACCAGCGACTACCTGGTGGCCGCTGTGGCAGCCAATTCGCCCATCAAGACCACGAAGGACCTGGCCGATGCAATGCGTACCGACCTCAAGGCCGTGCCGATTGCCGGTGGCTCGGCCGGTGGCGTGGACCACATCTACGCGGGCGTGCTGGCGCGTGCGGCCAAGGCCAACCCCGAAGGGCTGGTCTACAAGCCCTTCCCCGGTGGTGCCGAGGTGGTCGAGGCCGTGCTGTCGGGCAACGCGGCGCTGGGCCTGTCGGGCTACAGCGAGTTCAACGATGCGATTGCCAGCGGCAAGCTGCGCGCGGTGGGCGTGTCGTCGCGCCGCAGCGTCTTTGGCCTGCCTTCGTTCCGCGAACAAGGGCTGGACGCCGTGATGGCGAACTGGCGGGGCGTGTTCACCGGCAAGGGCGTGCCCGCCGCGCGCGCGGCGGAGATGCTGGCTGCTGTCGAGGCCGCCACCCACCACGAATCCTGGCTGCGCACGCTCAAACAGAACCGGTGGGAACCCTCTTGGCTCACCGGCAAGGATTTGGCAGAGTTCATGGAGCTGGACCTCACCACCGCCCGCGTGATGGTCTATTTGCTCAAGCTGAAGGCCTGATCTCACCACCAGGCCCTCCGGGCCCACTGCAGAACCTTTGGAGCCTCTGATGAAAATGTCCCACTACTCCATCGGCGCACGCATGGCCACGGCCCTGGGTCAGGTGCTGGCCCTGTTGCTGGGGGCCGCGCTGTTCGGCATTGCCGCCCTGTACCGAACCCTGGGCACCTACGACACCACGGTGCAACAGCGCGTGGCGCAGGAGCGTGCCGTGAGCCGCATGGAAAGCGAGTTCAAGACCCAGGTGCTGGAGTGGAAGAACACCCTGCTGCGGGGCGAAGACTCCCGCAAGCGCGAGCTGCACTGGAACGCGTTCCAGGCCAGTGAAAAGCGGGTAGCCGATGCCGCCAAGGCGCTGGAGCCCCAGCTGACCGACGCGCAGGAAAAGGCCGCGCTGCAAAAGTTCACCCAGGCCCACGCGCAGATGGCGCAGGGCTACCGCAAAGGCTTTGAAGTGTTCCAGTCGCTCGGCTTTGTGCCGTCGGCCGGCGATGCGGATGTGGCCGACATCGACCAGGGCCCCGCCAAGCTGCTCACCGAGCTGAGCCAGCAGGTGGCAGCGAGCAGCGCGGCCATCGCCCAGGAGGCAGCGCAAGACGCCCGGCGCGCACTGTTCAGCAGTCTGGTCGCCCTTGCACTGGTCACGGCGCTGGGGGCCTGCGCGGGCTGGCTGCTGACGCGGTCGGTCGTGCGCCCGTTGGGTGTGGCGGTGTCGGTGGCGCACAAGGTGGCGGCGGGCGACCTGACCACCCGCATCGAGGTGGAGGGCAAAGATGAGCCCGCGCGCCTGCTGGAGGCCCTGCGCGCCATGCAGGACAACCTGGAAAACGTGGTCTCCGGCGTGCGCAGCAACGCCGAGGGCGTGGCCAGTGCCAGCGCTGAAATCGCCCAGGGCAACGCCGACCTGAGCCATCGCACCGAAGAGCAGGCCTCGTCGCTGGATGAGACCACCTCGTCCATGCAGCAGCTGCAGTCCACCGTGCAACAGAACGCCTCCAACGCCCAGCGCGCGAACGAGCTGGCGCGCAACGGCGCTACCGTGGCGCGGCGGGGTGGCGATGTGGTCACGCAGATGGTGGAGGTAGTGCAGGGCATCCAGGACAGCTCGCGCCGCATTGCCGACATCATTGGCGTCATCGACGGCATCGCGTTCCAGACCAACATCCTCGCGCTCAATGCCGCCGTCGAGGCCGCGCGCGCGGGCGAACAAGGCCGGGGCTTTGCCGTGGTGGCCAGCGAGGTGCGCAACCTCGCCACCCGCAGCGCCAGCGCCGCGCGCGAGATCAAGCAGCTCATCCAGACCAGCGTGGAGCGCGTGCAGGCCGGCTCGGACCTGGCGCGCAATGCAGGCACCACCATGGCCGAGGTGGTGTCGTCCATCCAGGGCGTGAGCGCGCTGATGGAAGAGATCAGCCAGGCCAGCGCCGCGCAGACCAGCGACATGCTGCGCGTGACGCAGGCCATCGTGCGCATGGACGAGGCCACGCAGCAGAACGCCGCCCTGGTCGAAGAAAGCGCCGCCGCCGCGGGCAGTTTGAGCGGGCAGGCGCAGCAACTGGTGCAGGCTGTGGAGGTGTTCCGCCTGCGCCACGCCCACCCTGCACTGCCCGCGCCGCGCGCCTGACATCGGGCGCGCAGAGCAGTTGCCCCTCACGCTGACCTCCGATGGCACCACAGCCCCGCGGAGGCAGTGCCCTAGCGTTCACGCGAATGCTATTAATACGATAGCTGCTCAGGCATATTGCACTTGCGCATGCGCCGAAAAACCCTCAAAACCGGCCTGACGCCCTGCAAAAACACGCCGCAGGCGGCCTCTCTCTGCGCTGCGTCAGTCGATCTTCACGTTGGCGTTCTTCACCACCTGTGCCATGCGCGCCGCTTCGCTGCGGAAGAAGGCGGCTGCTGGCTCAGGCGGGGTGAGCTTGATCTCGTAACCCTGCGCAATCAGCGCGTCGCGCGCCTCGGGCATCTCCATGGCGGCCTTGAAGCCGTTGTACAGCCGCACCAGTTCGGCCTTGGGCAGGCCCGCAGGCGCCACCGGGGCAATCCACCCGTCCAGCTCATAGCCTGGCAGGCCTTGCTCCGCAATGGTGGGCACGCCGGGCAGTGCCGCCACGCGGTTGGCCGTGGTCACGCCCAGGGCGCGCAATGCGCCCGCCTTGATGTGCGCAGCCGCCGGTGCCACCGCCACCACACCCAACTGCACCTGGCCGCCGAGGATGTCGTTCATCAGCGGGCCCATGCCGCGGTAGGGAATGTGCTTGATGTCGAGCTTGGCCTGGTCCACGAACATGGCCGCACCAAGATGCAGGATGGTGCCGTTGCCCGACGAGCCGTAGTTGAGCACGCCCGGTTTGGACTTGGCCAGCGCGATCAGCTCCTGCACCGTCTTGGCGGGCACCGCAGGGTGCGCGACCAGCACAAACGGCGTGGCGCCCAGGATGGTGATGGGGGTGATGTCGGCCAGCGAGTCGAACGGAATGTTCTTGTACACGCTGGGGTTGACAACGTGGTTGTTGGACACCACGCCGATCACCGAGCCGTCCTTGGGCGCGCGCACGATCTGCGTGGTGCCGGTGATGCCGCCCGCGCCCGGAAGGTTCTCGATGACGATGGGCTGGCCCAGCGCCTTGGCCAAGCTGGTGCTGATGGCGCGGATGGCGCCGTCGGCCCCCGAGCCCGCCGACAGCGGCAAGATCACACGCAGCGGTTTGCCGTCGCCCTGGGCGCGGGCCACGCGCGGCAGGCCCCAGGCCGCAGCCGCCAGCGCGGCGGCGCCGGTGGCCAGGGCCTGGCGGCGCGTGGGCAGGCCGTGCGGGGCAGGCGCAATGCGGTGCATGTCAAAAGCAGGGGTGGGCTGGGGCACGGTTGTCTCCGGTGGTGGGGTTGGAATCCGGGGCCTGCGGTCTGCGCCGCGTGATGAGCCCCGGTCGTCAAGGAAAAATCAGGCAATGGCCCCGCTGGCCTGCAGTGCGGCCACTTCATCGGCGGTGTAGCCCAGGTCCTGCAGCAGCTCGGCCGTGTGCTGGCCCAGGCGCGGCGGGTCGCAGCGCACATCCAGACGCTGGCCGTCCATGCGCAACGGCATCAGCGTGATCTGCGCGGTCTGCCCGGCGCGCTCGCCATCGGGCAGCGTGATGTCGGCCAGACCGCCCGTGGCTTGCAGGTGTGGGTCGTCAAACAGCTCTTCGGGCCGGCGGATGGGCGCAAACGGCAGGCCGTGGCGCTCAAAGATGGCCGCCAGTTCGTCAGCCGTGTGCTGCGCCAGGCGCTCGCGCAGCACCGGCATCAGCGTGGGGCGGGCGCGCACGCGGTCGTTGTTGGTGGCCAGGCCGGTATCGGCCTTCAGGTCGGCGTAGCCCATGGCGTCGCAGAAGGTCTGCCACTGCGCATCGCTCACGGCGGCCAAAAAGATCTGCCCGCCGTCTTTCACGCTGAACACGTCGTACACGGCCCAGGACGAGATGCGGTCGGGCATGGGCGCGGCCGGTTTGCCGGTGACGGCGTACTGCATCATGTGCTGTCCGACCAGGAACACGTTGTTCTCGAACAGGGCCGAGTCCACCTCTTGCCCGCGCCCGGTGATGCCGCGCTGCATCAGCGCCGCCATCGCGCCAATCGCACCAAACATGCCGCCCATGATGTCGTTCACGCTGCTGCCTGCGCGCAGCGGGTCGCCGGGGCGGCCGGTCATGTAGGCCAACCCGCCCATCATCTGCACCACCTCGTCGAGCGCTGTGCGGTGCTCGTACGGGCCCGGCAAAAAGCCCGTGTGGTTGACGTAGATGAGGCGCGGGTTGACCTGGCTCAGCGCGGCGTAGTCCAGGCCGTATTTCGTCATCACGCCGGGCTTGAAGTTCTGCGCCACCACGTCGGCCGATGCGGCCAGTTTGCGTGCCACCGCCAGGCCCTCGGGGCTGCGCAGGTCGAGCGCAATGCTCTTCTTGTTGCGGTTGAACATGGGGAAGAAACCGGCGCCAGCGCCCAGCAGGTGGCGCGTGCGGTCGCCATCCACGGGCTCGACCTTGATGACCTCGGCGCCCAGGTCGGCCAGCACCATGCCGCAGGTGGGGCCCATGACCATGTGGGTGAACTCGACTACGCGCAGGCCTTCGAGCGGCAGGCGGGGGGACGAGAGGGTGGCGGGTGTGTCGTCGTTCATGTTCAGGGCGTTCCGAAAAGGGGTTCAGGCCGTTGCTGCCAAGCGCAGCGCGGCGGGTGCGGCATTCTGCGGCAGCCCGGCCTGCCAGAGCGTGCCATGCAGGGTCTCGCCCGACAACCAGCCGGCCACGCGCTGGCGCAGCGCGAGCAACGCGGTCACGTCGATACCAGTGGCAACGCCCATGCGCTCCAGCATGAACACGAGGTCTTCAGTGGTGACATTGCCACTGGCGCCCGGCGCGTGCGGACAGCCGCCAATGCCCGCCAGGCAGGCATCAAAGCGCGTGATGCCTGCCTGCCAGGCGGCATAGACGTTGGCCAGCCCCATGCCGCGCGTGTCGTGGAAATGCGCGCAGGCCAGGCGGTCGCCCACCAAGGCGCGGGCCTTTTCAAACAGCCGGGCGACCGAGGCCGGGTCGGCGTAGCCCACGGTGTCGGCCAGGCTCACGCGGTCGGCACCTGCGTCTAGCAGCGCCTGCATCAGGCGCAGCACCTCGCTCTCGGCCACCTCGCTTTGCAGGGTGCAGCCAAAGGCCGTGCCCACACCGCCTTCGATCAATGTGCGGCGGCCGCTGGCATCGCGCAGCGCACGGATGCGGGCCACCTCGGCTACCACCTCGTCGGGCGTCTTGCGCAGGTTGGCCAGGCTGTGGGCGTGGCTGGCAGACAGGGGCACCACCATCAGGTCGGCACCACACTCCAGCGCACGCTCGGCGCCCTTGAAATTGGGCACCAGCACCGAGGCCACCAGGCCAGGCAGCGTTTTGGCATGGGCCAGCACTTCGGCCGTGTCGGCGAGCTGGGGCAGCAGGCGGGCGGGCACAAAGGAGCCCACCTCGATCTCGCGCTGGCCGGCGGCGTAGGCGGCGTTGATCCAGTCGATCTTGTGCGCGGTGGAGACCACGGTGGCAATGCTTTGCAGGCCGTCGCGCAGGCCCACTTCGCGGACGATGGCGCGGGCCACCGGGGGCTGCAGGTCGGACGGGATCGGGGAGGTGTGCACGGGATGTCTCTTTCGGGTGGGTCTGGGCAAGATTCTAAAAATTCCCGAATGAATCAGAAAATACATCTCGGAAGCCATAACATTCCCAAACGGAACATCAAAACACTTGGAGGTTTGCCATGCGCGACCTGGACTTGCAGACCCTGCGCCTCTTTGCCGCCGTGTGCGAGCAGCGCAGCATTGCGCGCGTGGCCGAGCAGGAGTCCATCGTGGGCTCGGCCATCAGCAAGCGGCTGGCGCAGCTGGAAGACACGGTGGGCACACCGCTGCTGCTGCGCAAGCGCCGGGGCGTGGTGCCAACGCCTGCCGGCGAGACGCTGCTGGAGCATGCCCGCACCATGCTGGCCAGCGTCGGGCAGATCGAGCGCGACATGGCGGCCTACGCCACCGGCACGCGCGGCCATGTGCGCATGCTGGTCACGGCCTCGGTCATGGCTGAGTCGCTGGCCGACGACGTGGCGGCCTTCTTGCAAGACCCGGCGCACCGCAATATCCAGATCAGCCTGGAAGAACGCGTGAGCCCGGACGTGGTGCAAGGCGTGCGCGACGGCAGCGCGTCCATCGGCATTTGCTGGGACGCAGCCGACCTGTCGGGCCTGGAAACCAGCGCCTACCGCAGCGACCACCTGGCCGTGGTGGCGCACGAGTCGCACCCCGTGGCCCAGCTGCAGAGCGTGCGGTTTGCCGACGTGCTGGAGCATGAATTCGTCAGCATGCCCGCACTGAGCGCGGTGCAGGTGCTGCTGGCGCGCGCCGCTGCCGTGGAAGGGAAAATGCTGGCCCACCGCGTGCTGGTGTCCAACTTTGATGCGGCCCTGCGGGTGGTGCGCGCCAACCTGGCCATCAGCGTGGTGCCACGTGAGGTGGCCCAGCCGTTTGCCCAGCTGGCGCCGGTGCGCATCGTCCCACTGAGCGACCCCTGGGCCCAGCGGCGCTTTGCCATCTGCTACCGCAGCGCCCAGTGGCTGCCCCCTGCGGCCCAGTTGCTGGTGGGGCATCTGGCGGGGCTGGGGCGTGCCTGACGGGGGCCAAAAACCGTGGCCCTGTCGCAACAGTTTGATACGCAACATTGTATTTTTCGCCACTAGCGCATGTGTGCTGTGCGTTCTGAGCTACTAAACTTGTAGCAAAATGGGTTCCGCGCTATAGTCTCAGCGCATCAGCGGGCCCGGTTGACGGCCGCCCGCACTGAATCCAGATCCAACACTTGCGCGAGGAGAAGCGTCCATGAGCTCCAAAGAAAATGCTTCCATCAACCAGCTTTTCGAGAAACTTGAATGCCGCTATGCGCTGCGCGTGCTGTGGGCCCTGAAGGACGGCCACCCCCAGACGTTCCGCCTGCTGCAGGACAGCGTGGGTGGCATCACCCCCAACACGCTGAACACCCGCATCAAAGAGCTGCGCGAAGCCGGTTTTGTGGACCATGGCAGCGACGGCTACACCGTCACCCCCTCGGGTGCTGACCTGCTCAAGCGTCTGTCGGACGTGCAGGCCTTTGCCACCCGCTGGGTCGCAGGCCGCGCCAAGAAGGCCTGAGCCCTCTTCCCTCCCCCGTTTGCCCTGCCCCGCAGGGAAAAGCCCCGCCGGACCTCCGCGCGGGGCTTTCGTTAAAATGAGGGTCAAAATAGCTTCAAGCGCAATCAATACATGCGCCTGAAGCTATATTTTTAATAGCAACCAAGGAATTCCCATGGCACTGACCACCACCGCATCCGGCCTGCAATACGAAGACACCACCGTGGGCGAAGGCGCCGAAGCTACCAAGGGCCAGAACGTGTCGGTGCACTACACCGGCTGGCTGTACAACAACGGTGAGCAAGGCGCCAAGTTCGACTCCAGCCGCGACCGCAACGACCCCTTTGAATTTGCACTGGGCGCCGGCATGGTCATCAAGGGCTGGGACGAAGGCGTGCAAGGCATGAAGATCGGCGGCCAGCGCACGCTGATCATCCCTGCCGCCCTGGGCTACGGCGCCCGTGGTGCGGGTGGCGTGATCCCCCCGAACGCCACGCTCAAATTCGACGTGGAACTGCTGAAGGTGGGCCGCTGATCTCAGCCCCCTTCCGGTCTGCATCGGCAAAACAAAAGCGGCCCTCGGGCCGCTTTTTTCATGCTCGCCTGTCTGGCGAACGGTCTGCGGAGTTTGATTCCCCACGCTCCTATCCAGCCAGAGCGCGCCAGAACCCCAGAGCCTCAATCAAACAGCGCCTTGTCCAGCCGCTCGAACTTGGCATCACCCACCGCCTCGCGGATCTTGGGGGCGAGGGCCGCGAGGTCTTCAAAACTGCCGGCTCCCTCCACGGCCAGGTTCAGGCGAAACCCCCGCAAACCCAGGCCCGCCGTCAGCTCGGTGGCGATGGGATAGGCCGCCTTGTAGCGCTCCATGGGAGAGCGTCCCGAGCCCTCAACCGGCGACGCCACCGTACCCAGATCGGTGGCAGGAGCCTCTGCCCACGCAGGGGCGGCTTGGCCAGCCACCGGGTTGGCTGCTGCCGCAGGCATCTGCCCACCCACCGGTGCCAGCAGCCCCTGAGCAATCATGGCCTGCACGTCGTCCTGCGTGATGCCCATGGCCGCCGTGGCCGCCAAAATCTCCCCCGTGGTGCGCTTGCCGTCAAAGAGAATGAAGGCCGAGCGCTGGCGTGAACTCAGGCTGCCGTGGCGGTCCTTGAGTGCTTCCTGGCCTGCGGGGGTTTTGACGAGAACCATGAGTCTCCTAGTTATGAGCAAGGGTGGGGAAGGCCGCAAGGCTATCACCCGCAAACCAGAATCCCATGTTTTGGCACCTCTGCAAATCGGGGTTTACACATAACCCCCGCGCAGTGCCCACCCTCACATCTCCGAGCGGATGCGGGGCAGCGGCGGCGCAGGCCGGGTGATCCAGCTGACCACCAGGGTCACAAGCAGGCCACACGGCACCCCAAACACCCCCGCCGAGATGGGCTGGATGCCAAACCACAACCCGTCGGCCAGCAGCCAGCGCGGCAGCACCTGCATGGCCGGCACATGCGACAGCATGTAGTACACCGTGATGGCCAGTCCGCCCAGCATGCCGCCCACCGCGCCCTGGCGCGTGGTGCCCCGCCAGAAGATGCCCAACACCATCACCGGCACAAAGGCCGATGCCGCCAGCGAGAACGAGGCCGACACCATGGGCAAAATTTCGGACGGCTTGAGCGCCGCCACAAACGCAGCCGACAAGGCCACGGCCAGCAGCGTGAACTTGGTCAAGATCACGCGCTGCTCAGGCGACGCCTGGCGGCGCGTGTCCTGAAAATACAGGTCGCGCACCAGCGCGTTGCTGATGGTGAGCAGCAAGCCGTCGGCCGTGGACAGCGCCGCTGCCAACCCCCCCGCCGCCACCAGGCCCGACACCACATAGGGCAGCCCGCCCAATTCGGGCGTAGCCAGCATGATGAGGTCGGCCCCCAGACGGATCTCGCCAAACTGGATCAGGCCATCGCCGTTCACATCTTCGACCGACAGCAGCGAGCTGTCCACCCGCGCCCATTGGGCCATCCAGGTGGGCAGGGCCTCGAAACTGCTGCCCACCAGATTCTGCATGACCTCGAACTTCACCAACACCGCCAGCGCGGGCGCGCTGAGGTACAGCAGTGCAATGAAAAACAGCGACCAGCCCACCGACGCGCGCGCCGCCGACACCGTGGGCGACGTGTAATACCTGGTCAGCAGGTGGGGCAGCCCCGCGGTGCCCACCATCAGGCAGAACATCAGCGCGAGGAAGTTGCGGCGCGTGAGCTCGTAGTCGCGTTGCTCCTCCGGCGTGCCATGGGGGTCGCCCGCATAGGCTTGGCTGTGGGGGGGCAGCCCGCCCAGGGGGCGCGCGCGCTCGTAGTTCTCGCGCATCTCGCGGGTCCAGCGTTCGCGCGCCGAAGCGGCATCGCGCGGCAGCGCGGCCAGCTCGCGGCTGGCGGAGACGATGAGGCCCACATCGGCGTTCTGCGCACGCAGCGCCCGGATACGCTCACGGCCCTTCTCACGCTCGCGCTCCAGGGCAGCCTCCACATCCTGCAGGCGTGCCTCGAAGTCTTTGGCGCGCTGCAGGTAGGCCTGTACCACCTGGTGTTCGGCCGGGGAGTCGAGCAGCTGCGCCTCCAGGTCGGCAATCTTGCTGATCTGCGCGCCATACACCAACGGCGCCAGCGGGTTGCCCAGCTGCTTGTACGCCAGCCACGACACCGGGATCATGAACGCCAGCAGCAGCACCACGTACTGCGCCACCTGCGTCCACGTGATGGCCCGCATGCCACCCAGGAACGAGCACAGCAGCACCCCGCCCAGGCCCAGCATGATGCCGATCTCGAACTGCACGCCCGTGAGGCGCGACGCAATCAGCCCCACGCCATAAATCTGCGCCACCACGTAAGTGAACGAGCACAACACGGCCGCCAGCG
>Ga0066256_1002708_pt1 | contig 15649 bp, 16 predicted proteins | sample ThiBio_1000_biof_FD_87107 | JGI IMG/M metagenome (GOLD analysis project Ga0066256, IMG submission 87107) | Wastewater bioreactor microbial communities from Cape Town, South Africa - Thiocy_expt_1000_biof (version 2) | ecosystem: Engineered > Bioreactor > Thiocyanate-remediating >...
ATATACGCTGTCCGAAAAGTCTGGGAACTATGACTGCCCTTATTAATAATTGCATGCAGCTCATCCACTTCTGTCTTTGTTAGTTTAATTGTATAACGTATCATTAGCCTTTTTTACACAAAGATAACGACATACGTCATAATATATTTAACTTAACACTAGGATAAACATTGATACTAAATTAAAAGATTGGCTGACCCTTGGTACAAGAACCCAGCTTGGATATACTAATGCCAACGGAATTGCTCCTTCTTTTGATGGGAGTCAGGGAGCATACCAATATAATCCACTGACAACTCCGTTTGATGCAAACGGAAACCAGAATATTAATCCATGGCCAGAGTATGTGAATTACGGCAATGCGTTACAGGGGCTTCTTGCAGACAATATTGACGAAGGTTATCAGGTGGTAACCAATAATTATGCAATTGTTGATTTTCCTTTTGTCAAAGGCTTGCAGTACCGGATAAATACAGGTGTAAGGTTTGGGGTGTCTAACGATGCCACTTATTATGGACGTAACACCCAAAGAGGATTTCGTGATGGGGGTAGTGCCTCAACGAGCAGGGGAATATCTAAAGATATCGTGATTGAAAATATTGTGAATTACAACAGGGATTTTGACAAACACAGGGTTTTCTTAACTGGGGTTTACAGTTTTGAAAACTCCCGAAGCAACACGAACCGTTTGAGTGCACAAGGTTTTCCAAATGATTTTTTAAAATGGTATGGCGCTCCGCAGGCAGCATTAAATGTCCCGGGCTTTTCAAATAGCGAAACCACATTATTATCCGCTATGGGACGCATCAACTATTCATACGATAGCCGTTATCTGCTTACGCTGACCGGACGTAGCGATGGTTATTCCGGCTTCGGGGAGAAAACCAAACAAGGATTTTTCCCTTCAATGGCCTTGGGATGGAATATCATAAACGAGAATTTTTTCAAATGGAAAGATATCTTTAGCCAATTGAAATTAAGGGCTTCTATTGGGCGTAACGGAAACCAGGCTGTTTCCGCTTATGAAACAATTTCCCGCCTGGCTTCCCGGGACATTGTGGATGGTACAGTCACATTGCCGGGATATATTCCCAGGACGATAGGTCAAAATAACCTTGGTTGGGAATCAACCAAAACATTGAACTCAGGCCTTGATTTTGGATTTTTAAATAACAGGATTACAGGCGATATCAATCTTTACAAATCAAATACCACAGATCTGCTTCTTGACAGAACGATTTCTCCAGTAAGCGCTTTTGATCAAATTACTCAAAATATTGGGGAAACTGAAAATAAGGGACTGGAATTCTCTGTAACGTCAACGAATATATCAACAAATAATTTTAGGTGGGAAACTACAGGTAATATCGCGTTTGTTAAAAACAAAATTGTTTCCCTATACGGTTTTAAGGATGATAAAGGAAAGGAAATTGACGATATAGCAAACAGGTGGTTTATAGGAAAACCTATACGGGTAAACTATGGCTATCAATGGATTGGTGTTTGGCAATTAGATGAAGCAACTGAAGCGGCAGCCCATAAAACCCAGCCAGGATATATCAAAATTAGAGACGTGAGCGGGCCAGACGGAGTACCTGATGGCATACTTTCCGCAGCTTATGACCGAATAATTATTGGTCAGAGCGATCCAAAATATACCTGGGGAATGAATAACTCCTTCTCGTATAAAAATCTGAGTTTCAGCGTATTTATGTACGGCATTCACGGAGTTACCAAAGAGAACGATTTGTTGAACGATGATGTCGGCCGGGACATCACTCAAAATACTATCAAAAAGAACTGGTGGACGCCGGATAATCCGACAAACGACTGGGTTATGAACCGTCTCGATGCCAATCGCCAGGAAGGGCAGATTGCAGGAGCTTACGAAAACGCCAGCTTTATCCGGCTCAGAGATGTGTCCCTTTCGTATGATTTCCCGAACGATATTCTGACCCGTTTGGGGTTAGATAAATTCCAGATTTACGTATCCGGAAGAAACCTGCACACTTTTACAAAATTCGGAGGAACAGATCCTGAACTCACTGGGCAAAGAGATATTCCATTACAAAGGGAATATACCATAGGACTTAACCTCGGATTTTAAAAATTAAAAGTTTCCAAATTATGAAAAAGATAAAAAATATCATCGTTGTTTTTATTGTGATATCTCTTACAGGGTCCTGTTCAAAAAAGTGGCTGGAAGAAAATCCTCCACATTTGATCACGACCGAAACACTTTATACTAATCTAAATGGATTTGAAGCAGGGCTTAACGGATTATATTCTTTGGTAAGAGGTGAGCGGGAGGGAAGAGACTTCACTACCGAAAATCTTGTGGCTGATATTGCCATGATTGGGACAGACAACATCGTTCCAAACCAAAGAGGAGGTTTTGGATTTATTGCTTTATTATATAATACAAATAATGAATCTAACAACAGCAACCTCAGAAGTGTTTTTTTGTGGTTATACCAAACGATCAATGCGGCAAATACAATCATCAATCAAGCTGAAAACAGAACTGATATCGACTGGGAAAGTGGTGGAACGTCTACAGATGCAAATAAAAACCGGATTATTGCCGAAGCTAAAGCTCTCCGGGCATGGGCATACAGACATCTCACTTTTTGTTGGGGAGATGTACCACTGAACTTGGAGGAATCGTTGGGTTCAAATATTAAGACAGATTGGACTCGTACACCTGTGGCAGATGTTCGCGAGGTAATGAAAACTGACTGGCTGTTTGCTGAGCAATATCTTGACGCAGAGCCGAAAATTCGGGGGAAAATCAGTAAAGGCGCTGTTCAACATTATCTTTCGGAGTTATATTTAACTATAGGCAAGCCGGACAGCGCTTTGATTTGGGCGAACAAATGCATCAATACGCCAGCATATAAGTTGATAACAGAAAGATATGGTGTAAGAGCCAACCAACCTGGAGTTGCTTTTATGGATATGTTTTACGAAGGAAATTCTAATAGAGAAGAAGGAAATACCGAAGCCCTTTGGGTATGGCAGTGGGAATACAATGTTGTGGGGGGAGGGGCAGATTACGGGAGTATAATGAGGAGATACCATAATGCAACCAGTCATCATTTACAAATCAAAATTGGGGATGTTGTTCCGCTGCAAAAAACTCCTGAAAGAGGTGGAATAGGAATTGGCCGTGAACAGCCTACAAAGTGGGCCATCAATTTATATGAGCCACAAGATGATCGTGGTTCAAATTATGCGATACGTAAATATTACATTCTGAATACAGCTGCAGAAAATGCTCCAGCTCCTGCAGACAGATTACCCAATGGATACAATTATGGGGATACAATTAAATTAAGTTGGGAAAATGACTTAACAGGACTAGGAAATAATCTGGTCAATAATTATCCATTTATCAGAAAATATGACACTTACAAGGCTGAAACGGATCCTTTGAGAGGATCTTATAACGACCAAACTTATCTTCGGCTTGCAGAAACTTACCTTCTTAAAGCCGAGGCCCAATTAAAACTTGGTGACAAACCTGGCGCTGCAGAGACTATCAATATCGTGAGGAGAAGGTCTCATACCAGCGATATATCTGCTTCGGATGTAACTCTAGACTTTATCCTGGATGAACGCTCACGTGAATTGATTGGAGAAGAACACAGGCGTTATACGCTGCTTCGGACAGGAAAATGGCTGGAACGAGTACAATTGCATAACCATCGTGGAGGGCAAACAGCTGCAGCCCGTGATACCCTGTATCCTATCCCCCAAATTGTTATTGATGCCAACCTGACTAAGAAAATGCCTCAAAATCCGGGATTTAATTAATTGATTTTTTTTAAAGGCAAAATCTAAATTTATTGATTATGATTAGTCGGTTTCTTCTTTTAATAATAACACTACTGGTAATAGGGGTATCTGTTATCGGCAATCCTTATCCTGCAAATGTGTTCAATAGCTGGGCAGGAAACAGTAATCAAATACAAGCCAATGATTTTTCTACCCATTATCCGCCATCCATTGGCGACAGTGTTTATACAATTACGAAACTTTTTGATACGGTATCGGAGACCAGTTACTTTTTAACGGAAATAAATAGTAATAAAACAAATTTACAGATGGCACTTGCCGGCAAAATTGCTGGTGAAACCGGTACTGAATTCGCTAAAAGGATGGATTGCTGCATAGCATTTAATGCTTCGCTGGGCATAAATAACCCGCCCCCTGGAGAAAGGCATCCTATTGGTATTCAAATTGTTGATGGCGTTATTATTCAGGATAATATAAATAGCAGACGATACACATTAGGTATAAAGCCTGAAAATGTATTAGTGGCCTATCCTCCTTACGAAACAGCGTCAAATATTCTGAATGATGGGGCAAACTATGCACTCACGGCCTTTACGCCGTTGATTGAAAAGCATAAGGCAGTATCACAGTCTGTTCTGAATACTGTTGGAAACTATAAAGTTAAGCACCCGCGGCAGGTTATTGCACAGTATGATAACGGAAATATCTTAGTCCTTAGCTGTGGTGGGAGAGGCTACGACGGTAAAGGTATGACTGCGGCCGATGTTATCCGGATTCTGTCTGCCCTTGATGTCAGGTTTGCATTTATGCTTGATGGCGGAGGCAGCGTAACAACAATGGTTAAAGGCAAAAGGATTACCCCCATGATAGATGAGCACGGAACGATAGAAAGGCCCCGCCCCAATTGGTTGTATATTCGTTGCCAACATAACAAGTGAGGCAGGGGCAATTGACAAAATGGATAATTTATTATAATGCAAAAAAAGGAAGAGAAACATTGCGTAGTTTTCGGGTTAAACGCCATACGAATTATGTTGGTTGTTTTCTTGCTGCAAGTTGTTTTTGCAGAGGGACAGGCTCAGTCTTCAAAAAATACACGCTATATCCCTGCCACGGATATTACGATTGTGGGAAAAGTGATGCCTACTGCCAATCCATACTACCGGGTTGACACAGCGAAATATTCAAACTTGCCCAAGAGAGTGTTAGATCGTTTAAAACAATCTGCAGGCTTGGCTGTCGCATTTAAAACGAATAGCTTATTCGGATTCGCTTACTTCACGCGGGCCAAGGTCAATGGTACAATCGAGGCCAACTTTTTCGCCGCGCGGCATTCGTATTGATCTTCGTTTTCCATACCTGAACAAAGAACTGGCGAGAGCCTGGGATTATTTAATACTGGCATCGCCAAAGCTCAGGAATAGCGACGGCTTCAGATTTGATTTAGTAGATATTACGCGGCAGGTATTGTCGAACCATGCCGTTTCTATTCATACGCAACTTACCGATGCGTACAACAAAAACGATTTGGAGCGATTTAAAAAATTTGCTTCAGACTTTATAACATTGATTGATGACCTTGATGAATTGACAGGCACCCGCGAAGATTTTTTATTGGGCAGGTGTATTGAAGACGCAAAAAAGCACGGTACTAACGAAGCTGAAAAAGCACTGTATGAAAGAAATGCGCGCAATCTCATCACCACCTGGGGCGATAAAGATAACCGACTGCATGAATATTCGGCGAGGCAATGGAATGGCTTATTACGCAGCTTCTATAAACCTCGCTGGGAACAATTTTTTGCGGACGCAGAAAATTCACTTTTGAAAAATGAAAAGTTTAATCAGGATGCGTTCGTTTCAAGAATCCGCAATTGGGAATGGAATTGGGTAAACGGGAGAGAGCTATTCCGTACCGAAGCAAGTGGTGATCCGGTTGAAGTCTCTTTAAAAATGTTCCGGAAATATCATCACATAATAATGGCGGCTGAAGAACCGGAAAAACAGCCGTCAACTCAATTAGCCAATATCCCGTAATGGGTATAGTTTGTAAAACCGTTACCTTTGCAGCCGAAATTTGGTGCAGCCTGCAACTGCCCGATTATTAAAACTATGTTTTGCAATCCTAAGCCGCCGAAGGGTAAAACATACAAATTTCAAATATCATGGCTTTACACAACCGCGTTTCCCGCCGGGAACTTAAAGATCGCATTTTACAGGACAATACGCCCCGCACCACTATTTCCTTTTATTGTTATTTTAAAATTGAAGACACAATTGCTTTCAGGAATCAGTTGTACCGCGACTTTGCGGCGATTGGTGTTTTGGGTAGGATCTATATTGCTGCTGAAGGAATTAACGCACAAATTAGCGTGCCGACAGAAAATTTCGAGAAATTAAAAGAAATTTTAGATGCGGTGGAACCTTTAAATGGTTTGAGATTGAACATTGCCGTTGACGATGACGGAAAATCTTTCTATGTACTCGATATCAAAGTGCGCAATAAAATTGTTGCCGATGGCATTGATGATCCTGCATTTGATATGGAAAATAAAGGCAGGTACGTGAATGCTGAAAAATTTAACGAACTTACAAATGATCCCGAAACGATTGTTATAGATATGCGCAATCATTACGAGTTTGAGGTGGGCCATTTTGAAAACGCCATTGAAATCCCAAGCGATACTTTTCGCGAGCAATTGCCGATGGCTGTTGAAATGATGCAGGACAATAAAGATAAAAATATCATCATGTACTGCACGGGTGGCATCCGCTGCGAAAAAGCATCAGCATACATGCTGCATAAAGGATTCAAGAATGTGTTTCACCTGGAGGGCGGTATTATTAATTACGTGAACCAGGTAAAACAAAAAGAATTACCGGTAAAATTTCACGGTAAAAACTTTGTGTTCGATCAAAGACTGGGGGAGAGGGTTACAGAAGAAATTATTTCGCAATGTCATCAGTGCGGTAAACCGGCAGATACGCACGTGAATTGTGTGAACGACGCCTGCCACTTACTGTTTATACAGTGTGATGAATGCCGCGAAAAATATGAGAATTGTTGCAGTGAGGAATGCCGGCAATTCATTCATTTGCCCTTAGAAGAGCAAAAAGAAAAACGCAGCGGCATTGATGCTGGCCGAAACGTTTTTAATAAAGCAAAGTCGAGACTGGAAGGTTTGAAAAAAGATTCGTAAAACTTATTGCGAAGATTTTTTCACTGGCTTTTCGTTTACCATTTTTTCAAGCTCCACCGCAATTTTTTCAATCAGGTTTGAGGATGCTACCAAAAAACTTTCAATCGCCGGCTGGCTGGTTTTAGCAATCCGGTCTGCCCTGTCTTCAATCACAATTTTTATTTTATCTGCAGAACGCTGGATAGATTCGGCTGCTTTTTCCATATTCCTACCCGCTTCTTTCATTGGGTCTGATTGGGCTTGCGAAATTGGCTTTTCTGCCTCTTTTTTAGTTTCCGTTTTATTGCCAGGAGCCTCAGTAATTTGCGCCTGCATATTTGAACTGAACATGAATAAGCCCGCTGTAAGAAAAGCGGTATAAAAAACTCGCTTCATAATTTGATAATTTTTACTTACGTAAGACAAAGATTATATTGTTTTGGTTGGCTTCGGTGTTAAATATTTTCCAACTTCTAAAATAGGTAATACGGGTGTGAATAAATAATTGATTATTACTTTATTATACTGATTAGCTGATCAATTTCTTCGAGTAAGTAGGCCTTTTTGTCCTCAGTAAAACATTTAGAAAAATCCCCCAATAGTTTCTGAATAATCTGCTTGTTGTTCGCCGGTTTAAAAAAATCAGGGCTAACGGCAGTCGAGGTTCGGTTAAAATAATTGGTAAGATCGGTGTGCGTGAACGCCTGCCCTGTGACGGGGTCAATAAAAAGATCAATATTAAGATGTAGTTTTTGTTGTTCTTTATCGGCCTGCGATTTGAAATAGCCCAATACAAATTGATTTGGTATCGGAAGCAGCCTAACAGGCAAATCAAGCATTTCTGAAAGTATCAAATATAAAACCCCGTTGCCTGTCTGATTCCCTTTTTTTGATTCGATGATCTTGTTAATCAGGTATTCGTTTGGTTTTTTGGGGTCGTTATAATCGCCGCGCAGGCCAAAATAATTATAAAAAATATTATTGAAAACGGTTACCTGTTCTAAAGGTGTGAGGTAATTATTAAGTTCCAGCCAAATATTCCGCCGCAACCTTTCAATGTCCTGAATCACTTTTGCCGTATGCAAATTCGGGTACAGTAATTTAGCAACGAGCAAGGCCCCGGGCAACAATTCCTGATGTGGCGAGGCGCCCCATTCTATAAAGTCCTGGGTTAACCCATTAAAATGCAGGCGATGGATGAGTTGCTCAATTCTTTCTAAAACCTCATTATCTCCTGTGTTCTCCCAAAGATTTTCAAGCTCGGGAATGATCGGGGTTCCATAAGCGATAATACGGCTGCTCACCGCCTCAAACACTTCCGGGTCAGGATCCTCAATCAAATTGAGCAGGGCATTCAGTTCTTTTCCATCTTCGTTCATTGCAGCAAATATAATTGTGCAGAAAGGCGATTGCAAATATTAAAATCCACAAAGCGTGGAAAGTTTGTTTTAAAATAGACCTTTAAATACAGCGCAGTAGTTAAGCTGATTACTTTTACATTTGCGCAGAATTTATGCAACCACAACGGTCTTCATATAAAAAAGGTTTACTATTTGCAATAAGCGCTTATTTTATTTGGGGGATTTTCCCATTATACTGGAAAATGCTCGACAAAATCCCTGCAACGCAAATATTAGCTCACCGCATTGTGTGGTCGTTTGTTTTTCTTGCAATCGTGATTTTTATAAGCCGCAACCGAAAATTTCTGCAGTATTTGAAAAACAAACGAATTATGCTGTTGCTCACAGCTTCCGCAATTTTGATAGCGGCAAACTGGGGCATTTATATTTATGCGGTAAACAGCAATCAGATTGTAGAAGCAAGCCTGGGCTACTATATCAACCCGATGGTGAATATTGCACTGGGGATGATTTTTTTGAACGAAAAATTAAACAGAATTCAAACGCTCGCGGTGTTATTTGCTTTGGCCGGATTAGTGTATTTAACGATTGAAGTTGGGAGGCTTCCTGTTATTTCGCTGCTGCTTGCAATTACATTTGGCTTGTATGCGTTGGTTCGAAAAAAAGCAAACCTGCAATCAATGCCCGGCTTATTGATCGAAACGATGATTCTGGTGCCGATTGCGCTCATTTATTTGTGGGCGGTTGATTATTCCGGTAACGGTGCTTTTATGCATCAATCGGCATTGACTAATTGGTTGTTGGTTCTCGCAGGGCCGGTTACGGCAATACCTTTATTCTTGTTCGGGATTGCGGCGCCGAAAATTCCGCTTTCAACGATGGGCTTTATTCAGTATTTCTCACCAACCATTCAACTGATCATTGCGGTAGTTGTTTTTAACGAAAATTTCTCGCACGCTAATTTAATAAGTTTTGTATTGGTTTGGATTGGATTGGCGCTTTACAGTTACAGTCTTTTAAGGCAATTCCGCAAACGAAAAATTATTAGCCGGATGTAGTGGAGCAATTGCACCACGCCAAACTCTCGCTACGTTCCGAATACAACCGCATTGACCGCGGCGATGATGCCACGATGAACGAAATCCTCCGGAATTATTCAAAAGGTGAAAAGCCGTATCCTAAAAAGTTTGCAGGAAAGGATGAGGACGATTGATGTTATTTAATCTTTCTATATTTCAAAGTATAAGGGCCGTCACAAGCAGGCCAGAAATTGTTTAACAGCAGGCCGTCTTTCAATTCAAGCGACTCTCCGGTTGCGAAGCAACTTTCATATAAGTCGCCATATTTATCAGTTGGGTATTTTAAAGAAACATGATGCGTTCCTTCAATTATCATATCTGTGTACGTGCCATTTAGCTCTTTTGCCTGGCCATTGCTAATCCTGGTTTTTATATAGGTCCCGTCTTTTTTCAGAACCAGCGTTTGAGTAAAGCCTAATTTGGCTTCGGTTTTCGTCTCGGCCTTTACGCCTGTAAATTGAGGGGCAGTCCTAAGCTCGGTGACTTTCCATTCGCCCACAATGCTGACAGTATCTACAGTTGATGAAGATTTGTCGCAGGAAAGCAGTATGCCAATCATGAGTAGTTGTAGTAAGATTTTCATAATAGTTTTTTTTGATTAAGACGCACAAAAGAGGTAAAATGCAACAGTACGTTTCCAAAAAACAGATTTCCTCAAACTATGAGATAAACCAAACAAAAATTACCACATCCATTTCGCAAATAGCAAAGAGAACTATTTGTTTGTTCCAGGCTCCTTACTTCTTCTTAGCAGCGGTTTTCTTCTTCGCCGGAGCTTTTTTCTTCGCTGCAGTTTTCCTGGCAGGTTTTTTAAATGCATCAGGGAGTTGCTCTTCAATCATTTTCTTCACATCTTCCAAAGGCAGCGTGGTGAGTTCGTCTGCCACATATTTTTCACCATCAGGTTTGCGGCCAAGTTTCAACATTTTTTTGTTAAAGCGGATGAAAGGCCCCCAACGCCCATTCTCAATAGAAATTTTTTCCTCAGGCCACTGCTGAATATAACGGTTAGCTTCCTTATCAATTTTTGTAGCAATTAGTTCATCAATTTCGGATTGTTGCAGGTTATCAAAATTATAACGGCGTGGCACATTAATGAACATGTCGTTCCATTTAATAAACGGCCCAAAACGCCCTTTGCCTTTTGTTACCGGTTTGCCTTCATATTTAGCAATCGGTGCATCGGCTTTTTGCTTTTCAGTGATCAGCGCAACAGCGCGTTCCATGTCAACCGTTAAAGGGTCCTCATTACGCGGGATGCTCATAAAATCATCGCCCCATTTCAAATAAGGCCCAAAGCGGCCTGCGTTTACAGAAACCTCTTTTCCTTCGTGTTCGCCCAAAGTAAAAGGAAGTTTAAAAAGTTCAAGGGCTTCTTCCAAACTTATTGTTTCAATGCTCTGTCCTTTTTGCAGCGATGCGAACCTTGGCGTTTCTTCTTCTTCAGCATCACCAATTTGTACCATCGGGCCAAACCGCCCCATGCGTGCGTAAACCGGTTTGCCCGTGCCGGGTTCTGTTCCTAATTCGCGTTCGCCTTTGATGCGCTCTGCATTTTCAATCGTTTTTTCCACATCCACTTTAAAAGGATTGTAGAAATCGTCGATCATATCATTCCACTTCATTTTGCCTTCGGCCACATCGTCAAATTCATTTTCAATGCGCGCCGTGAAGCCATAATCCATAATGTCCTCAAAGTATTGCTTTAGAAAATCGGTGACAACGAGGCCAAGATCTGTTGGAAACATTTTTGCTTTTTCAGTACCTGTTATTTCCTGTGCCGTTGATTTTTTAATGTTGTTGTCCTTTAAAACCAGCACCCTGAAACTTCTCGGAACCCCTTCTTTATCGCGCTTTTCAACGTATCCTCTTTTTTGAACGGTAGAAATAGTTGGCGCATAAGTTGATGGCCGGCCGATGCCTAACTCTTCCAATTTTTTAACAAGCGAAGCCTCAGTGTACCGTGGTAGCGGCCGCGTGAATTTTTCGGTGGCGCTCATTTCTACCAGCGGTAACTGCTGCGAAACCGTTAGTGGCGGCAGCATTCCTTCCTGCACTTCATCTTCTGAAATATCTTCTTCATCGCGGTCTTCGCGATAAACTTTTAAGAACCCTTCAAACTTAATAACTTCGCCGCTTGCGGTTAATTCTTCTTTATTGGTAGAAATTTCAATTTTAGCGGTTGTCTTTTCAAGTTGTGCATCTGCCATCTGGCACGCCATTGTGCGTTTCCAAATCAGTTCATACAATCGTTTCCAGTCGTTGTTTTCAACGGTGGTATTGCTCATGTAAGTGGGGCGAATAGCTTCGTGCGCTTCCTGTGCGCCGCGGGTTTTAGTTTTGTACTGCCTGAACTGGTGATAGTTTTCGCCATACATGCTTTTCACCGTGTTAGTAATATCACCTAAGGCTGAATTACTCAGGTTCACGCTGTCGGTACGCATATAAGTGATCAACCCGTTTTCATATAATTGTTGAGCAACCAACATGGTTTTACTAACGCTGTAACCCAGTTTTCGGCTTGCCTCCTGTTGCAGGGTGGAGGTGGTGAAAGGCGGTGCCGGACTGCGTTTGCCGGGTTTTACCTGTATGTCGTTTACTTTATAATTAGCATTAACACAGCTTTGTAAAAAATTTTCAGCATCGCCTTCAGTATTATATTTTTTTCCTTCGGCTTTAAAGTTGATGCTTTTGCCGCCATTATCGTGCGCAGTAAAAATGGCATCAATCTTAAAACTATTCTGTGTTTCAAAAGCGTTAATCTCCCTTTCCCTTTCAGCGATCAATCTTACCGCAACACTCTGCACACGGCCTGCGCTTAAGTTGTTGCGCACACTAATTTTTCTCCACAGTACGGGGCTGAGTTCAAATCCCACGATTCTGTCAAGCACCCGACGTGCCTGTTGCGCATCCACTAAATTCATATCAACCGTACGCGGATTAGCCACAGCTTCCAAAATGGCAGGCTTCGTTATTTCATGAAATACGATGCGTTTTGTTTTGTAGGGGTCGAGACCCAGCACTTCGCACAGGTGCCAGCTAATGGCTTCTCCTTCGCGGTCCTCATCCGTTGCAAGCCACACTTCATCAGCTTTATTTGCAAGGGTTTTCAGTTCTTTCACCACTTTTTCCTTTCCATCACTGATGCGGTAACTGGGTTTGTATTTGTTAGCAATATCAATGCCCATTCCGGCTTTTTCCAGGTCGCGGATATGCCCGAACGAACTTTTTACCTGAAAATCTTTTCCCAGATATTTCTCAATGGTTTTTGCCTTTGCGGGGCTCTCTACTATCAATAAATTTTTTGCCATCTACTATATAATATATTACCTCTTGTTGCCGCAAGATTAATATATTTTTTATAAATGCAAATTTTTTATTGAATAAGTTTTTTGTATTCTAATAATTTATTAAATAGAAATGCAGGGTTAATTTAGTAAAAAACCTGTTTGAATGATAGTTTAAAAATGAAACAGCAGCGTCCTAAATTTCTTCCAATATTCTGGTTGTTGCGTCAAGGTCATGGGCAAACACGCGTATTTCAATACCTGCAAGCGGTGTCATGCCCGCCACATTCATATCATCTACAATCGCTTTAATGCCTGCTTCTTCCAGTTTTTCTTTCGCAGATGTGGCGGCGCCAATATCGTCATACACTTTGGCAACTACAATATCTTCGTTATTGTTCATGGTGAGAAATTTTACGTTGAATAAATCTAAAAGTAAATCGTAATATGAACTACAAAATTCATGCCCTGTCTTGGGAGTTTGATCACATCAGTGTGTTCATAATAGTATTGATTGAAAATATTAAGCCCTGTAAGGCTGGCAACAATTCTTTGTTTTGGTAACTGAAAGGCTTTTACGAAGCCAGCATTCATCACGTTAAAAGCGGGCGTGGGCTTTTCACCATAAAATGGACTGACATTGTTCTGAGCAGCGGCATAAACTGATTCTGCAAAAACATTCCAGTTGTCGCCAGGCGCCCACTCGATTTTATTGGTTGAGTGAAATGGGCTGATCATTGGCAGATGATTTTTATTATTATCAATCCCCGATTGATATGTGTTTACACTGCTGACACTGATATCCCTGAAAGGATTGATTTGTAGGAACGCTTCTCCACCGGAAATTCGTGCACCGGAAATATTTGAATATTGCTTTACACCTGTAGCGCCCATTGTAGGAGTTACACCGGGCACAACGGTTCCGGCAATATAATTTTTAAAAAGATAGCTAAACCCTTTTACAGAGGCGACTACCCCGGCGGACTTATAATTAACGGATGCATCAAAATTTAACGCCGCTTCATTTTCCAAAGAAGGATTGCCGATGTATTCATGATCATCAACCCTGTTCAACAAGTAAACAGAATATAATTCCTTCAAAGTTGCTGGCCGGGAAGCCTTTGCAAATTTCAAGGTTGCCTGCCATTGCTGCGACAAATCGAAAATGCCCTGCAGGTAAGCGTTCCATAAAAAATTATTTCGGTTGGGGTTACCGCTATAAATTCCTGTAAGCTGATTTTTGCCTGCATCGCTGAAAACTGAAGATAGGTTAACCTCAAGCCTGGTTCCGGCTACCAGACTCATAACATTATTTAAATGAATTTTGTCCGCCACGTCAAGGCCGGTTACCCAACGCTGTGCATCAGGAATCGTAAGCATAAACATTGCGCCCGAACTTCCGTACATCGTCATTTCGGCATGCCATCTGTTCAAATAATTCTCAATTTTAAACTGTAAATTTTGATGCGGCAATTGAATGGAGGTTTTGGTAAAGTGGCCCGCCGTCCAGGAGTAGCCGGGCATATCCATGTGCATGATAATTTGCTCGGCCGGCCGTTTGGTATCGTCCATCGCGTGATTCACACGATTAAAATATAAACTGCTTTCAATTGACTGAACCTTTCGGTTCGCTTTGAAATATTTATAATTTACCGAGGCAATGCCTGCATTAGCAAACGCTACATCCATGGTTAATGCAGGGTAACCAATATTATTTGCACGATCGATAATTAAGTTGGATAAAAGTGTATTATTTTCATTCAACAAAAGTTTTAAGCCAAACCCCGCATTCCATTTTTCATATTGAGAGAACCTCACGCGGGCGTTTTCATCCACGCTGAAACCTTTTTCTTTCGTCCAATTGCTAAAGCTGTTTCGTAAATCATTTTTATTGCCGCCGGGCGTGTAATTTTCAGCCTTTTTATAAATTGCATTTGCTGTAAACGCAATTCTTTTACGGCTATATTGAATGCCTCCTAAAATTTGCTTTGCCGTGGCGTTTGATTCAAAACCCGTTCCTGCATAGCCTTCCAGCATTTTAGCTGCATTAACTTCCGGTTCTTTCAGCGTAAAATTTAATGAGCCGCCGATTGTTGCAGCGCCCACTTCAAAACCCGGTCCGTTGTTAAGTTTGATACTTTGTAAATTGTTCGGTTCAATATAGGAAGTTGAAGGGTCCATGCGGTCAGTACAAGCCCCAAATACTTTCATACCATTTATATTCACCTGAATTTAACCATCGCTCAATCCTCGTATGACCGGCTCCTGCGCAAAAGCGCCACGGCTGATAATTGAAACGCCAGGTATGTTCTCCAAAAGCCTTTCAGTTCTAGCCTGGCCATCTTTTCGTTTAGTTTTATTGTTTTGCGAATTGAAATCAAATCCGCTCTGTATCTGTACTTCTTCTAATATTAATGCTTTAGCTGAATCTTTAGCGGATTCAGTTTGTGCGTTTGAAGATATGCCGGCTGCTAACAAAAAGATGCTGATAAAAAAATATTTCAAAGCAAAAATTTATGGTAAAAACTTTAAGGCTGCTTCCAATCACAGGAAGCGCCTTAAAGAGAGATAAAGAAATTTTAAAACAGAACGTCTATGATGGCGTGGTTTGCAAACGTGCTGCCGTCGCCGGAAATCGTGAAATCCAGCCGCCAGTCGCCGGTCATCGTAAAATTCACTTTCCCTTTGTAATGGCCTTTTGTTGTAAATACAGGGTTTACATTATTAGGTGAGCCGTGCCCCATTGAAGGCATTGTAGGTTCAACCGTAACATTCATGCCGTCAACGGCAGGATAGTCCATCATTGTATTTTTCTTGTAGATGCCCACTTCAAGATCGTTCATCCCAACCTTTTGATCGGGTTTTTGTGGGTTGATCAGCACCACATAATAAGGGGCATCGTTCTGATTTTTCGTCATGCCAATCAGTTTAATTCCGGTTTGCGT
>Ga0066256_1003355_pt1 | contig 15645 bp, 14 predicted proteins | sample ThiBio_1000_biof_FD_87107 | JGI IMG/M metagenome (GOLD analysis project Ga0066256, IMG submission 87107) | Wastewater bioreactor microbial communities from Cape Town, South Africa - Thiocy_expt_1000_biof (version 2) | ecosystem: Engineered > Bioreactor > Thiocyanate-remediating >...
TCTTCGGGAAACTCAAAAACGCCAGAGGCTTGGCCACCAGATACGACAAACGAAGCGATAACTTCCTCGCTGCCATCAAGCTCTTCTGCACACGCCTATGGATCGCCGCTAATGAGTCTACGCCCTAGGAGCGGCCAGCCGATCCCGACGAGCAGCCGGTTGGCCCCGGTCATGTTCGCGGCGGCGTAATGGACGTAGTTGGATCCCGGGTCCTGGCCCGCGCGCCAAGCATAATAGAGATCGACCGCATATTCCGGGAGAACCGTGATCAAAGCCACGGCCGCGAGAATGAGCCCCGAGGAAATCTGCCCTTCGGCCGATTCCGCTCCCCAGGAGAGCATGAATCCGGCGGCGAGAATCGCCACTCCGAAGATCGCGGCATCGATTACAGGGTCGGGCCGCGCGCCGGTATACCGCAGTGCCAACGCCGGCACGGTGGCCGCGATGGCGACCGCGAGCCAGAACAGGAACCTGCGAAAGATCGCCCGTTGCTCCGATTGCGTTTGCGCGTCTGGTGCGCCCAAGTCCCTGTTCATCGCTGTTCCTGTTTCGAACTGTTCAGGCCGTCGGCGCGCGCGTCAAACGCACCTGGCGGCGCTTTAACGACTCAGTTGCGCGGCCGCACGTTGGTAATGACCAGGCGGCTCTGCGGAATTGCGGGCATCCTCGACCGGCTGACGGACAGGTCTTGCGGCGGCACGTCGTAGTCCAGCCGGTTCGCGAGCATGTCGATCGCCCGTTTCATGATCTCCACCGTGATCGGCTCGCCGGGGCAACGGTGGTTGGAGCGCACGTCTCCGCCACCCTGCGGAATGAAGCTGTGGGGATTATCGTCCCATTCGAGGAAACGCTCCGGCCGGAAGCTGTCCCGTTTATTCCAGCTGCGCTCGTCGTGATTGGTGCCATAGAGGTCCAGCAGGACCCAGTCCCCCTTGCGGAACCCGTGACCCCGCCACCCGAACGACTCGAGCGCCCGCCCGCCGACGACGGGAAAGAACGGATAGTAGCGGCGGACTTCCTGGGCAAAGGCTTCGAGTTCCGGATCGCCGCCGCCGGTGACGAACGCGCGCGCGTGCGGCTGCTCGACCAGCGCCAGGCCCGCGAAGACGATGAACCGGTCGACCGCGAACGTCGGCCGAAGCAGGTTGATCAATTCGACGGCGGCGTCGCTGGCGCTCAGCGGATGGCCGGAAAGATCCCTGTGCCGCGCGATCACCGCGGCAGGACTCTCCTCGGGAACAACCCGCGAGCCGTTCCGGATATCGGTGATGACGCGCCGCGCCCAGCGCTCGGTTCGCCTGCGCAGCCAGGCCCCACGCCATTGCCGCGGACCGACCGAACCGGCCCCGTCGACCATCGCCGCCAACTCGCGGGTTCGCGTCTTGAGCGCCTTGCCGCGCAGCGGTGCCCCGGCCCATCGCGCCACCGCGCTGCACAGGATCGGCTGGATCTCACGGAACAGTACGATGCGCCTCTTCGCCTCCCATGCGGGGAGGCGGCTCTGCCACTCATCGGCGAACATGTCGCCGAGTCGCCGAACCGAGGCCGGCGTTATCAGCGACAGGAACATCGCCTTGCGGTGGCGGTGCTCCTCGCCGTCGAGAGTGGCGACGCTGCCCACATCCTGAAGCAACCGCAAGGTCGGCTGCGGGATCGCACCGCGCCTGGTGAAGCGGCCCGGCTCGTAGAACATGCGGGCGGCGTCTTCGCCCAGAACGCAGGTGACGCGCCGGAGCATCAGCCGCGTGTCAAATGCGTCGGAGCCGTAACGTGCGCAGCGGTTCGAGATGAAATCATAGCCTTCCCGCAGCAGAGCGAGCGTGCTGTCGAAGCTTCTGGTCCGCGGGATTTGGGGCATCGGCAGGTCGGCCTTGTCAGTGCGCGTTGATCAACGCGTCGGCGACCTCGGCGTTTCGGGGAGGGGGCATTATTGGGAACTTTGCACTTACTGTCGTCCCGCCTAGATCACCGACATGACTGCCGCATCTCCTGCGCGACGCGAATGACGTCTGTCCGGATCAGCGGCGGCGCAGTGCGGCGCAGGTCGGTAGCCGACGCTCTAAGCGCCGGCTCTAGCCTGTTAAGCCGTTCTGACGGCGCGTGACGCTTCCCTGATGAGGCGGATCGAAGGGGACATGGCCAAGATGCGCGCCCGCATCGACCGTGGCGCGCCCGTAGACGAGGTGCGAGCGCAAGTCGCGGCAATATAGAGACGTTCAGCGCGACCTCAGCGGTTTGAGCGCAACGTCGGAATTCCGCTCCTTCCGAGAACTGGCCGAACCCAATGCGGTCGACCGGAACGCGGCGGTCTAGTCATAACCACCATTTTCTCTTGGCTCATGTCGGCCATCGTATAGCCGATGCCGCCGGTCCCCAGTCCCGATTGTCGACGACCAGCGAATGGCATCCAGTCGACGCGAAATGCTGTGTGATCGTTGACGAGTACGCTTGAGGCAGCCAGCGCTTCGATACATCGGTCCGCAATATGCGTGCGCTCGGTGAAAACAGCCGCTTGAAATGCATAAGGTAGCTCGTTCGCTTGGGCGATTGCGGCGTCGAGTTTGTCGTACCCGTAGACGCACACTACGGGCCCGAATACCTCCTCCCGAGACACCATCGCGTCGCGCGGTGGATCGACCAGGACGGTCGGCCGGTAGAGAGTTGCGCCGATGCGGTTGCCACCTGCGGCTAGCCCGGCGCCGCCCTCTACTGCGGCATCGACCCACGCTTCGACCCGGTCAACCTCGGCGGGGCGGATGAGAGGGCCGCACTGAGTTTCGTCTTTGATCGGATCCCCCACGACCAGCGCCTCCGCCCCGGCTCCGAGCTCGGCGGCGAAGTCAGCCAATTCTGCCCGCGGCACGAACACCCGCTGCACCGAGACGCACACCTGTCCCGAATGATAGAACCCGCCGGTCAGCAGACGCGGAATCACCCTCTGGGGGGGGACCTGCTCGTCGACTATGACTGGAGCCGCGCCCCCATGTTCGAGCGCAACGCGCGTGCCCGGCGCCAGCTTCGACCGGAGCATCCACCCTACTTTGGCCGATCCGATGAAGGAGAAGAACGCCGTTCGCGGATCGGTGACCATCCGCTGGGCAACCTCATCGGTGCACGGCGCGAAGCGGCACCAATTTTCCGCCAATCCTGCCTCCAGCAGAATTTCGACGAAGCTTTTGCAGGAGAAGGGAGTGTCCTTGGCCGGTTTCACCAAGACCGGGCACCCTGTCGCCACAGCCGGACCCACCTGATGGACGATCAGGTTAAGCGGATGGTTGAAAGCCGATATCGCCACGACCGGTCCGATCGGCTCGCGGAAGGTATAGGCTCTTCGCCCTTCTCCCGCCTCGCTCAGGTCCATCGGAATTTCCCGGCCCCCGCTGGCGAAGAGTTCGTGGACGCACAATTCGACGCTTTGAATCGCGCGGCTGGTTTCGACCCGCGCGTCGACGATGGGTTTGCCGCCTTCGCGCGCGATCTGCTGAGCCAGAGCCTCGGCGCGCTCGCGCATCAGCAGGCTTGCGCGCTGCAGAATGGCAATTCGCTTGTCCGTGGGAAGCCACGCTGACCCGTCGGCATGAAGAGCGCTCGCTTCATCGAGCCAGCGATCGATCTGCGGCCAGTGGACCAGTTCCACGCTGCCGATGGGCTCCTGGTCGAAGGGGTTGAGGACCTTCCAGGTCATTGCAGACCGCCCATGGCGCCTAGCTCATCGATTAGAACCTTCCGGTTTTCCGAGTAGTCGACCGGCAGGTCAACGAGGTGGACGCCGCCGCTCTCGAAGGCTGCATTCAACGTGGGAGCTAGCGCCTCACTGCTGGCGATGCGGTGTCCAGTTGCTCCATAGCTCTGCGCGTAGGTAACGAAATCCGGGTTCGCGAAGGTCAGGCCGTAATCGGGAAACCCGAGCTGCTCCTGTTTCCACCGGATCATGCCATAGGCGGAATCGTTCAGCACCAGCACTACAAGATCGAGACCCAGCCTGACTGCCGTCTCCATTTCCTGCGAATTCATCATGAACCCGCCATCACCGCACACGGCCAAAACCCGCCGGCCTGGCGACAGCATCGCCGCCATCATCGCCGAAGGCAACCCTGCTCCCATCGTCGCCAGCGCGTTGTCGAGCAGAATGGTGTTCGGTTCGTGGGCGATATAGTTGCGGGCGAACCAGATTTTGTAGATGCCGTTGTCGAGCGCGACGATGTCGTCGCGGGCCAAGACCTGACGCACATCCGCGACGACGCGCTGTGGCACCATGGGGAAGCGGTTATCGTCGCTTGAGCGGCGGATATGCGCGGCGATGTCTTCGTGAACATTGGCGTAAGCTGTCGGATCGCTTGCCCGCTTCCCTTGGAGTCGTTCGCCCAGTCGTTCGACCGAACCAGCAATATCGCCGATGACCTCCAGCTGCGGGAAGTACACCTGATCGACCTCCGCCGCCTTGTAGTTGACATGAATGACCGTGCGTCCATCGGGCTCCATGAAGAAGGGCGGTTTCTCGACCACGTCGTGGCCGATATTGACGATCAGATCGGCGCGCTCGATGGCGCGGTGGACGTAGTCGCTCGATGAAAGCGCCGCGGTACCGAGATACAGACTGCTCCCTTCATCCAACACTCCTTTTCCCATCTGCGTGGTGAAGAACGGAAATCGGGTCTCTTCGGCGAATTGGCGCAGCGCGCGGCAAGCGGTGCGCCGGTTCGCCCCGGCACCGATCAAGAGCAGCGGACGCTCGGCAGCCAGGATACGCTCGGCCGCTTCGTCGATGGCCGCGTCTCCTGCTACCGCATATTGGCGGGGATGGGGCGCGATGACAGGTTCTGACGTTTCCTCGTGCGCAATGTCTTCGGGCAACTCCAGCAGTACCGCGCCGGGCCGCTCCTCCTGCGCCCTCCGGAAAGCTTCGCGAACCAGAGAAGGGATGCGATCTCCATTCACGATCTGCTTCGCCATTTTGCACAAGGGGGTAAAAAGCGAAACGACATCGACGATCTGGAACTGGGCCTGCTTCGAAGCCTTGATGGGTTTCTGGCCCGTAATGATCACAAGCGGAAACGCGCCAAGCGCCGCGTAGGCGGCTGGCGTCGTCAGGTTGGTCGCCCCCGGACCCAGAGTTGCCAGGCAGACACCCGCCTTTCCGGTGAGACGACCGTAGGTGGCGGCCATGAACCCCGCTCCCTGTTCGTGACGTGTGACGATCAACCTGATCGAAGATGTCCGAAGCGATTCGAGAAGGTCCAGGTTCTCCTCACCGGGTACGGCGAAAATGTATTCGACCCCTTCGGCTTCCAAGGCGGCGGCTAGGAGATCGGATGCTTTCATCACTCGGTTCTTTCCTGCATTTCCCGCGCGTAGGGGCCAGTTCACGAACGGTCTCGACCTCCTTGTTTGCTTGATCGAGGAATGAACTCGGATCGGCAAAATCCTAGAGTTGCAGGAATTCGTGAGGTCGCGCTTAAAGGGGAACTATGTCGGTCGGTCCATGTTCCGCCCCGCCAGCGGAGGCCGCGACACAGACCAGCCCGTTGCGGCCACCGACTGCGGCGGCAAACGGAACGGCGACCCCATGCTGCCGTTTCTCAATCGAGCGCATTTCGCGCCGCGACACACAAGGAGATGAACCATGGAAGCCCGCGATGTAATGACGCCCGAGCCTGCTTGCTGCAGCCCTGCTGACAGCGTCAAGGACGCCGCCGTCCTGATGGTCGACAACGATTGCGGTGAGATTCCCGTTGTCGATCAGTCCGGGCAGCTAGTCGGCGTCGTGACCGACCGCGACATCGCATGCCGCTGCGTTGCGCAAGGCAAATCCGCGGATACGCCCGTCGAGGAGGTGATGTCTTCTTCACTCGTGACTGTCAGCCCGGACGCGAGCATCGACGAGTGCTGCAAGAAGATGGAGGATAATCAAATTCGCCGCCTCCCCGTGGTGGACGATCAGGGCAAGTGCTGTGGCATCGTTTCGCAAGCAGATATCGCCCTTCATGTCGATAAAAGGGAGACGGGGGATCTCGTCCGCAAGGTCTCCGAAGAGACAAAGGAAGCAACCGCCGCGGTTGTTGGGTAGGTTTTGGAAACCAGCCTTGGCACCCCCCTCCCAGGCGTGCGGGCCAAGGCGGTGAACCCGAATTTCGCCTATTTGTCGCATTGGCAGCTTCGCTTCAACGCGCAGCCGTCAACCGGGGAGAAGGCAACAGCGGCCACATGCATCATTCAGAGTGGGTAGCAGCTTCTTAAGTTCGGCCTCCGACAGCGCCAGTTGGCGCGCCGCACCGATGATCTGCAACCTGATAATTTGGCCAATCAGCGCCTTCGCAGCATCAGCGGCGCCGCAGTTCGGCGAGCGTCGGCAACCGGCAACCAGCGGCGGTTCTATAGTAGCGCGAACGGCGACACATATTCGTTATGTTTATCCTGCGCGGGGCGCCAAATACCGCCGTGTGCCGCCGTATTCCACTAAAGGTCCGCTGCAAGCACGCCAGCGTAGTAGGCCAGGCGGTCATCGGCGGTACGGGAGTTCGCATCACCTACACGGAGGCAGCTGTGCGGCCATTCCGGACCTCGGCGAGTGCTGCCGAGCTTCCCAGAATGCGAATTCGCTTGTAAGCGTCTGAGATAGATGGATAGCGCGCGTTTGCGGCGACCCTTGGCAATGCGGCAACCGTCGTGGCCCAATCATCGTAATCGACTGTTAGCCGGCGCAGCAGGATAGCTTGGACACGTCCTTGCCGAATCCTTGTGCCGCAAGCTTCAGCCCCTCGACGGTCGTCAAATAGGGAAAGATTGTCTCGCCCAATTCCTTGGTGGTCATCCCGAACTTCAGCGCTAGCACCATCGTCTGGATGCTGTCAGCTCCCTCGGGCGCGAGGATCTGCGCGCCCAGCAGACGATCGGATTGCTTATCGGCGATAAGCTTGATCAATCCCCGCGTGTCGCGGGCCGCGAGCGACCGCGGTACCTGGTCGAGCGGCACTACTGATGCTTTCGTCGCAAAGCCTCGCGCCTTGGCCTGGGCCTCGGTCAGGCCGACGCCAGCAACCTGCGGATCCGTGAAGACGACCCATGGCATCGTTGCATTGTCATAGGCGAGGCTGTCGCCGTTGAGAGCGTTAAGCGCGGCGAGCTTCGCACCATAGGCCGCCATGTAGACGAACTGGTCACGCCCGGTCACGTCACCAGCGGCGTAAATGCCGGATTTCGATGTACGCATGCGCTCGTCGACGACGACTCCACCATTCGTCGCCACCTTGACGCCCGCTGCACCGAGGCCAAGGCCGGCCGTGTTGGGCGTGCGGCCTGTCGTCGCCAGTACCTGTTCGGCGATCAGCGTTTCCGCTTTGCCGTCCACCTCGATGGTGAGCGCGACCTGGCCCTCGCGGCGTTCGATCCGGGAATAGGCCAGGCCCGTGCGAACCGTGACGCCTTCATCGGCCAGATAGCGGGTCAGCGCTTCGGCGATTTCCGGCTCCGCCTCCGGAAGCAGCCGGGAGCGGGTGACGAGAGTTACGTTGGTCCCGGTGCGTGCAAACATCTGGGCGAGCTCGCAGCCGATATAGCCGCCGCCGATGACCAGAAGCGAGCGTGGGTGCTCGGTGAGCTCCAGTGCAGTCGTGCTCGTCAGCCAAGGCACGTCGGCCAGCCCTGGAATATCCGGCACGGCGGGCGCGGAGCCGGTCGCGATGATGATCTTTCGGGCGGCAATGACCCGGTCATCCACGGCGACGCCATTCCGATCCAGACGGGCCGCGCCTTCTAGATAGGTGACGCCGTCATACTCGGGCAGAAGGTCGATATATTTCTTCTGCCGAAGCGTGGCGACGAGATTATCCTTGGCCGCGATCAGCTGGCGCCAGTCAGTGACGCGAGCCTCTCCGGCGAGACCCGGAAAACGGCTTGCGGCGCCGGCGCCGTGAAGGGCTTCGGCTGCACGGATCATCGTCTTCGACGGAACGCAGCCGACGTTCACGCAGGTGCCGCCGATGGTGCCGTGGCCAATCAGTGCGACGCTGGCACCCTGCTCGGCGGCGGTGATCGCGGCGGAAAAGCCGGCCGATCCGGCGCCGATCACGGCGATGTCGAAAGCTCGGCCTTCGAACCCGCCGGTAGTGCAGCAGTCACGGGCGTCCACTTGATTGTCCACTGTCGCATTCCTTCTATATTCATGGGGGCCGCGACTGTGGCGATGCCCCAAAAGGCATGTGTCACACCATTGAGCCGATGTCTGAGGCGTAGCTCGGATACGCGAAGATCACTGCCTTGATCTGGTTGGCGGTCAGGCCTGCCCCCATCGCCATGGCAAACAGGTTGATCTGTTCCTCGGCCCCCGGCCCCATCAGATGCGCGCCAAGGATTCGGCCGGTCTCCCGTTCGACAAGAATCTTGTAGCCCGTCCATTTCGCCCCGACCCGCAGCGAAGAATACCAGCCCTGTGTCTTCTCGAAGTGGGTGTCGAACTTTAGTCCCTTCTCCCGCGCAGCCGTCTCCGACAGTCCGACCGTCGCAACCATGGGAAGGGTGAAGACGACGCTCGGGATCGGCGGGTAGGACACGCTGCGCTCGTCGTGGCCGGCCAGCAGGTTCTTGGCGGCGATCCGGCCTTCGTAGGCTGAAACCGGGGTCAGGTTGGGGCCGCTGTCGGCGCAGTCTCCGGCGGCGAATATGTTTGGATTGGTGGTGCGCATCGAGGCGTTGACCTTGATGCCACGCGGTCCATGCTCCACCCCGGCGGCGGCGAGGTTCAGTCCGTCGATATTGGGCACACGCCCGGTGGCGTGGACCACGGTATCGCAGGTAACCACCTTGATGCCGCCCGGCGTCTCGACCGAGACGGCGAGTTCGCCGCCCTGTTTCTCGACCTTCAACACTTTCGCTTCGGTCCGCAGAGCGACTCCGAGTTCGGCGGTGGCCTCGACCAGCATTGTGACAAGATCGGGATCGAAATTGCCGAGCGGCCGCTCCATCATCTCCAAGACCGTGACCTCGCTCGCACCGGCCCGTTTCGCGATATGGGCGAATTCCATGGCGATGAATCCGCCGCCGACAAAGACGACCCGGTCCGGCCGCTCCGGCAGGTCGAGGAAGTCGGTGCTGGTGATCAACAGCTCTTCGCCGGGGATGTTCAGCGTCATCGGCCGCGCGCCGGTGGCGATGTGGAAATGCCGCGCGCGCAGGCTTTCCCCGTTCAGCTCAATCGTGTCGGGGCCGGTGAACCGAGCGTCGCCGTGCAGCGTCGCGACGCCCGCTTTTTCAAGCCCGGTCTCGATGCGCCGCGGCATGGCGTCGGTGAAGCTGCGCTTGAAGGCCATCATGTCCGGCCAATCGACAGAGATCTGAGCCTCGAGACCCTTGCCCTTCAGGTTCTGCGCCCAGTCAACGCCCTCGGTCACCGCCACCAGCATTTTCTTGGGGTCGCAGCCGCGCAGAGCGCACGTTCCGCCGTAGGGCAGGCTGTCGATGCTGGCGACCTTCCAGCCCGCCGCAGCAGTCATCCGGGCAACCCCATTGCCGCCGGTTCCGGCCCCGATCACTATCAGGTCGAAGTCATATGCGCTCATGCGTGTCCTCCTCATCGGATCGGGTCGGCTAATCTTGTCGGCGCGGCAGTTCCGGGCTCGACAATCATGATCTCGTCTAGCGCCGTTGCCGGCGCCACATGGCGTAGGCGGTCAGACCGACGAAGAATAAGAGCGCGGGCAGCAGGACATAGTCGAGGTAGCCGACGATCGCCGCCAGGCCGACCACGCCCGCCAGCACCACAAGCACCGGCGTGAAGCAGCAAAGCGCTACTATCGCCGTCCCGATAAGCCCGGCGCCGAGCAGCGTCCGGTCTTTCACCCGCGTCAGATCTTCGTCGCGCGCGCCGGATAGCCCGCGTTGGTTGAGGCCCTGGCGATGGCGGCAATCGTCGTCTTGGACGCGTCGAACCTGACCGTCGCGGTCTTCGCATCGAAATCGACATTGACGGCCTGGACGCCTGTGACGCCTGCAATCGCCTTCTTCACGGTGATTGGGCATGTGGCGCAGGTCATGTTCTCGATCGCGAAGGTCGCGGTCTGAGCGCGGGCAGGCGCCGCTTTGGCCGGTTGCGCGGCAAACGGCGCGAAAGCCGCCGTGGAGATGATTCCCGCACTGGTCAGCGCAACTGCGCCGGCGGCAATGATGAAGGGTCGTTTCATGAGTATATCCTCTCTAGGTAGAACGGGGCGGCTCAGTAGAAGTACGGAGCCCACCAATCGATCGTCAGCGCCAGGGCGATCAGGACGGTTGCGATCCAGAGCGCCGACTTGGTGATGATCGAAGAGCGCGGCCGAGCGCAGTAGGAGCCGTCGACGCATTCCGGCGCGGTCCGGAAATAGACGTGCCAGAAGCCGAGCGCGATGAAGACCAGCGTCACCGCCGCGAAATAGGGCTTGAAGGGTTCGAGGGCGGTGAGATTGCCGATCCAGGCTCCAGACACACCAAGGCTTAGAAGCACGAGCGGGGCGAGGCAGCAGGATGACGCCAGCACCGCGCCCATTACTCCACCCGCTGCAAACCATCCCTTCCGGGCGGCTGGCCGGGAAGGCGCCGGATCCAAGCCTGCTTCATACACTTTGACATCGTCCATCGCGAATCACCTTGGCTGTCGTTCAAGAACCATATAAGGTCTGTATGGACTACAGGCTCAAGAGGTATTTTAACGTGACCGCCGGGAATCCTGAGGAAGGGCTGCACCGCGCCAAGCTGGCAAAGCATACGGGCTGCAATCTCGAGACCGTCCGCTATTACGAGAAGATCGGCATGATGCCCGATCCCCCGCGCACTGCCGCCGGCTATCGCGTCTATAACGAAGGACACGTATCGCGGCTCCGCTTCATCCTACGCGCGCGAGAGCTCGGCTTCTCCATCGAAGATATCCGGGGCTTGCTGCGTCTCGTCGACAGGGGCACCCAGACCTGCGCCGAAGTCCAGCAGCTTACCGAGGCTCATCTTGCCGACGTACGCAATAAAATCCGGGACTTGAAGCGCATCGAAGCTGTCCTGGCCGCGACCGCCGCACAATGTTCGGGGGAAGTCGTTCCTGATTGCCCAGTTCTCGATGCGCTTGCCTCATAGTGCCTCCCAAAGGAGCCACGACCACCTGGCGGGCTAGCGGCTAACCGCGGTTGGCCGATCGGCGCGCATGTGCGGCCAAGAACCGCTTGCTATTCGCTAATTGCGGCGGCCGCAGGCTCGCCACACTATCCGCCCCATTCGGCGCCGCCGTGCTGGCGCTCTGCCTCTTAGATAAAGAGAGGCGACAAGTATCGGCCAAAAGACATGGGTCGATTCTGCAGGGGGCGCCGAATTGTCTCCTGCAGGTAGCCGGTCGTTAGGTGTCGGCGACGGCCAATCGCCTTTTTGAACGCCCGGTACTTGCGCGCGGCAAACTCAACCCGGCCTGTCGGTATACGGCCACCTCTCGCCGTTAGCAGTAGCGTCTACGCACAGATGCGGCGGTCATTTGCGGAGAGCGGCGGCCTCAGGCGTTGCTAGGGTAGTGCAAACGGCGACACATATTCGTTATGTTTATCCGGCGGGGCGCGCCAAATACCGCCGCTTGCCGCCATTTCATCTCAGCCACCGCCCAGAGTACCCTGACGTAGTGCAGGCGGCGGCACATTGCGGGCATCTGAGCGGCGTTGATAAACTAGCCAACCTCACCTCCGCCCGTCGCCGTGGAACACGAGCCGCCCGCCGGGGCTGGTGGTGTCGATCGCCCGGGTGAGCCCCCGAAGACCGCTCTCGCGCTTGGCGAAATCTTCGTCCGTCTCAACGAACTGTCGGACGGAGCGCGCCAGCCGGTCGAGCTTCCACAACGCCAGCTTCTCGCCGGCACGGAGATAGTCAAGGGCGCCTTTCAACTCCGGGCTGTCGCGTTGCGCTCCCGACGGCGTCTCCATGAACACCCACCCGCACCCGGCTTCCCGGAGCGCGTCTCGTTGGGGGGGCAGGGACTGATCCCTGGTGGACACGCGCACATAGCCGACGAGCAAAGGCCTTCTCCTGAACCTTGCCAGAACCTAGCCGGATTTCGGAGACTGAACCGAGGGACTGTTTTCGGAGGCTGAAGGGCCATTTCCAGAGCCTTCCGCCGCCATCGGTGCGGCTCTCCCGCGAACGAGCGTTCGCGGGAGACGGGAGATAGGACATTATCACATGCTAGACAGGGGGGAAATCGTGGCTGGACCCTTCATGTCATCTTGCGGAGGTACACGTTGCCATTGAAGGCTGGCTGGCGCCATTCATCCGCTCTGGAAACGATGGATTGAGAAGCCGGCGTGCGCTCGCAACAGCCCAGACAAGCGCACCTGGCAAACCCTGCGGTATATCTGAGCTGCCCAAAGCCGGCTCAGCGTACGTTCGCGTAAGAAGCAGCAACAGCGCGCGCTCGTCCGCGCTGAGCATTGGATTACAACAGCATTCGGCAACCAATGCCCGGCCAAGGCATCCTTCAGTGAGTTGAAAAACGCTGGCCAGGGCGACCACCGCAGGAGCCGGAATCCCGAACTCGCCCCCTAGTCTGGTGAGCGGCGGCAGGGGTTGCTCACCGAGTTGCCGGCACGCCGCGTAGCGGCGCAGCAGCCGCACCACGATCCGCTCGGCGTCCCCTGCATTGGGGTCCATGCGCACCATCACCGTCATCGCCCATATTTCATCAGAGTCGCTATTGCGATGCATTCGCATCTAGCATAGGGCGCGTCAATGATTGAGAACGATTCGCAAAGGGGGTGAAATGAGGAAAAGTAGATTATGCGGTGCGCTAGGCCTTGGAATGATGGCCGTGCCCGCAGCGGCTCAGGATCAGCCAGCCATCCCGGCTACGGACGCCCGCCAAACAATCATCGTCACCGGCGTCCGGGACGGCTACCAAGTCGACGCGACCAGCACCGCCACCCGCACACCGACCAGTCTCAAGGACGTTCCGCAGGCGGCGTCGATCATCACCGAGGCGCAGATTGACGACCAGGCGATGCGCTCGATCGCCGACGTGCTTCGCTATGTCCCCGGCGCGGTGATCTCTCAGGGCGAGGGCCACCGCGATCAGATCATCCTGCGCGGCAATAACAGCACCGCGGACTTCTTCGTCGACGGCCTGCGTGACGATGTGCAATATTACCGCGGCCTCTACAATGCAGAGCGGATCGAGGTCCTGAAAGGCCCCAACGCGATGATCTTCGGGCGCGGCGGTGGGGGTGGGATCGTCAACCGCGTCACCAAGCGCCCCGTTGCCAACGCCTTCATCAGCGGCAGCGGCTCGGCGGACACATATGGCGCATGGTATGTCGACACCGACATCAACCAGCCGATCGGCGAATCCGCCTCCGCTCGGCTGAACGCCGTTTACGAGGAGTTCAACAGCAACCGCGATTTCTACGACGGACGCCGGATTGCGATCAATCCGACCTTTGCCCTATCCCTCGGTGGCACCACCCGGATCGACCTGGGGTTCGAATATAACAATGACAAGCGCACGATCGATCGAGGCGTCCCCTCGGCTGCGCAGGGCTCTCTGACGAGCCCGTCACGCCCCCTCACCGGCTTCCGCGACACCTTCTTCGGTGTTCCGGGTTTCAACGTCAGCGATTTCGAGGCCAAGGTCCTGAGCGGGCGCATCGAGCATCGGTTCAGCGACAACCTGACCCTGACCAGTCGGGTCCTGTACGGCGACTATGACAAGCTCTATCGGAACGCCTTTGCGGTGACCCCGGTCACGCCGCGCGTCGGCATCCAAAGCGTCGGCATCGAAGCCTATAGCGATCCCACGACGCGCAAGAACTTCTTCAACCAGAACGACCTTGTCTGGACCGTCACCACCGGCCCCGTCCGCCACGTGCTGCTCGCCGGCTTTGAAGTTGGTGATCAGCGCACGCGCAACCAGCGGATCAACGGCTTTTTCGGAAGCGGCGATATCGTCAATGGAGGGCGGCGTGTCTTTGTGGGGTTGGCCGACCGGATCACGGTGCCGCCGGTGACGCTGCGCACCACCGCCAATACCGGCTACCGGTCGATCCGGACAAATGCCGACGCCACTGCCTTCTATGTGCAGGACCAGATTTCGATCGGCGAACATGTCGATGTCATCGGCGGCGTTCGCCGCGACCGCTTCAAGCTCAGCGTCGACGACCTGGTCGCCGGGCAGAGCTATAGCCGGACGGACACTCTCTGGTCTCCCCGTCTGGGGGTGGTGCTGAAGCCGGTGCAACCCGTCTCGATCTACGCCAGCTATAGCCGGTCCTTCCTGCCCCAGTCGGGCGATCAGTTTTCATCGCTCGACATTACAAGCGCCGCGCTGGAGCCGGAGAAGTTCGACAATTACGAACTTGGCCTCAAATGGGATATCTTTCCAACGCTGAACCTGACCGCTGCTGTCTACCGCCTCGACCGTACCAACACCCGCGCGACCGACCCCAACGACGCCACGCGGACGGTGCTTACGGGCGCGCAGCGCAGCAAAGGGCTTGAGCTCGGCCTGAGCGGCGCGATCACACCCCAATGGCAGGTCAGTGCGGGCTATGCACTGCAGGACGCGAAGATTCGCAAGACGACGAGCGCGGCCCCGGCCGGGCGCGAGGTACCGCTGGTTCCCAAACAGCAGGCTTCGCTCTGGACCCGCTACGACTTCACCCCTCGCTTCGGGGCCGGCGTCGGCGTCTACCACCAGTCGAAGAGCTTCACTTCCATCAGCAACACCGCCGTCCTGCCCGCCTTCACCCGTGTGGATGCTGCCGCATTCTTCAAGCTCACCCCCCAGATCGAGGCGCAAATCAACGTCGAGAACCTCCTCAACAGCAACTATTTCTCGTCCGCCTACAACGACAACAACATCATGCCTGGTGCGCCGACGACGGCGCGAGCTACGGTTAGAATGAGCTTTTAGACAAAGGCGTGGGAGAGATGGATGTGGGCACAAAGCGCGTAATCGAAGGCGCTGTGGCGGGCGCGGCTGCAGGGTTGATGGCCTCATGGGTAATGTCCGAGTTCCACGACGCCTGGAAAGTGGCATCCGGCGAGAGGGACGTCGGAGACGAGCCCAACACCGTCAAGGTGGCCGACGCTGTAACGGAAGCAACCGTAGGGGAGCCGGTGCCGGAGGAATATCGCGAGCCCGCCGGAGCAGCTGTTCATTACGGCTTTGGGATGTTTCTCGGCGCTCTCTACGGAGCCGCGGTGGAGGTTCGCCCAGAGACCAGCGCTGGGTTCGGAACCGCCTACGGAGCGGCGGTGTCGCTGGTCGCCGACGAGATGGCGATGCCGGCGTTGGGCTTCAGTCCCCCCGCTTCGGAGGTCGCAGCTTCGACGCACCTCCGCGGCTTTGTCTCGCACCTGGTTTTCGGCGTAGCTCTGGAAGCAGCGCGGAGGCTCCTAATTGCGGGTGTCAGAGCGAAAATCGGCTAAAACGGTATGCTCGCGACCTTCCCCCGCGCACTCTTGCGAGCCAGCCGCGTTGTCGCTCTCCAGAAGTGACAACGGCGCGGTGGCCCGCGCCGTTGTGCATCCTAGGTCACAAACTCATAAATGGGATTCCCTTTTTGGGGTGGTCGTGATTCAAGCTCCTGGAAGGGAGCTTATGATGAGCGTGCGTCGCTACGAGCTGTCGGATTTCGAGTGGTCGGTGATCGAGCC
>Ga0066256_1003356_pt1 | contig 15643 bp, 12 predicted proteins | sample ThiBio_1000_biof_FD_87107 | JGI IMG/M metagenome (GOLD analysis project Ga0066256, IMG submission 87107) | Wastewater bioreactor microbial communities from Cape Town, South Africa - Thiocy_expt_1000_biof (version 2) | ecosystem: Engineered > Bioreactor > Thiocyanate-remediating >...
TTGCCGGGCCCGGGACGGGCAGATAGAGCGCGACCAGCACCGCCGCCAGCCCGCCGACCAGCATCTGCCCGTCGCCGCCGAGATTGACGAGGCCGGCGCGCAAGGCGATGGCGACAGCAAGCGCCATGCCGACCAGCGGCACGCAGCGGGCGAGCGTTTCCGCCAGCCCGCGTCCGGCGAAGGCCCCCTTGACGATTTCCAGATAGACCGACAGCGGATTGGCGCCGGTCGAGAGAACGACGCAGCCGCCAAGGACGACCGCCACCGCGATGGAAAGCAGGATGGCCGCCAGACGGGATTTTGTATCGAGGCTGCCTGCCGTCATGTGCCTTGCACTCCCCCCATCATCCATGTGCCGATGGTGTTTTCGTTCATGTCGCTGCCGGTGAGGCCGGCATTGATGCGGCCCTCGAACATCACGAGGATGCGGTCGGAGAGCGCGAGCAATTCGGTGAGGTCGGACGAGACCACCAGAATGGCGCGGCCCTTGTCCCGTTCGGCGATCAGCGTCTTGTGGATGAACTCGATTGCCCCGACATCGACCCCGCGCGTCGGCTCCTCGATGACGATCAGCGGCGCGCCATGCTCGATCTCACGGGCGATCACCACCTTCTGCATGTTGCCGCCCGAGAGCGAGCCGACCGGCACCTGCTCGGAGGCGGCTTTCACCCGGAACTGCTCGATCAGCCTGCGCGCCTGCGCCCGGATCGCCTCCTTGCGCAGGAAGCCACGCTTCGAGGCCGCCGCGCCGCGATGCCTGCCGAAAACGATGTTTTCGGCAATCGACGCGGCCGGCGCGGTGCCCGTCAGGGGACGGTCCTCCGGCACATAGGAAATGCCGGCGGAACGACGCTGCGCAATCGAGAGGCCGGAAACATCCCGCCCGGCAACGACGACCTCGCCGGTGGCGGCCTCAAGGCCGGTCACCGCCGATATCAGTTGCGGCTGGCCGTTTCCCGAAACGCCGGCAATGCCGACGATCTCGCCCGGCCGGACGTCGAAGGACACGTTGTCGACCACCGCGATGTCGCCCTTCCGCACGGAGAGGTTTCGAACCGAGAGCATTGGCTCGGCCGTCGGCGTCATCTTCGGCGCGACGGTCGGCGGGACGTTTCGCCCGATCATCGCGCGGATGATCTCGGCTTCGCTGGTTTCCCTGGTGATCAGCGTGCCGGACAGCCGCCCGTCGCGCATGACCGTGATCCGGTCGGTGACGGCGACGACCTCGGGGATCTTGTGGGTGACGAGGACCAGCGCCATGCCCTGAGCCGCCAGATGCCGCATCGCCGCAAACAGGCTGTCGCGCTCCTGCGGCGTCAACACCGCCGTCGGCTCGTCGAGGACGAGGATGCGCGCCTGGCGCGACAGCGCTTTCAGGATCTCCAGCCGCTGGCGGATGCCGACGGCCAGATCGCGGACGCGGCTGTCGGGATCGATCTCCAGACCATGCTTTTTTCCGAGATGCCGCACGAAATCGCGCGCGGCATCTGCGGAAACGAAAGGACCGTTGCCGGGCTCGTTGTGGAACACCAGGTTTTCCCAGACCGTGAGGTTAGGAAACTGCCGGAATGTCTGGTGGACCATGCCGACCCCAGCCGCGATGGCGCCGAGCGGGCTTGAAAAATCCATCGCCTTGCCGTCGATCAGGATCTCGCCGGCATCCGGTTTCAGCAGGCCGTAGAGGATGTTCATCAGGGTGGACTTGCCCGCCCCGTTTTCCCCCATCACGGCATGGATTTCACCGCCGTTCACCGACAGGCTGACGCCGTCATTGGCGACAAGGCTGCCGAACCGCTTGGTGATGCCTTTCATCTGGAGCAAGGTCATCGCTCGACTCCGGACCCGTCACTGCGCCATCGGATCGGGAATGGCGATCTCACCGGAAATGATCTTGGCCTGCATGTCCTTGATCTGGGTGATAACCTCGGGCTTGCCGGCGATCACGCAGCCGGATGACGCAACGTCATCGGCCGTCGCGAGCAGTTGCAGCCCGCCTTCGGCGAGGCCGAAGCTGACCACCGGCTTGGCTGAACCCTTCAGGATGCCGTCGATGGTGGCCGGCAGGACGACGTCCACGCGCTTGAGCGTGCTGTCGAGGATGGCGCCGGGCGCATCGCCGCACTGGTTGACGTCGAGGCCGATGGCCATGGCGCCTTCCTTCTCGGCCACCGCCTTGAAGACACCGCCATTGCTGCCGGCTGCAACGGCATAGATGCGGTCGGCGCCGTTCGAAAGCTGCAATGCCGCCTGCGTCTGCGCGCGCACCGGATCCTGGAACGGATTGTCGCCGCCGATCCACGATGTCGGCAGGACGTTGACATCCGCACGCGCCGCCTTGGCGCCGAGCGCGAAGGAATCCGTGTAGCGATGCAGGAAAGGAATATCGAGCGCGCCGATCACCCCGACCGTCTTGCTGGTCGATGTCAGCGCCGCCTCCGCCCCCGCGAGATAGGCGGCCTCCTGCTCGCGGAACACCGCGCAATAGACATTTTCGGGCGCTTCAGGAATGCAGGTATCAACGATGACAAACTTTGTCTCGGGATTTTCAGGCGCGAGGTCGGCGACGATATCGCCGAATTCGAAACCCATGACGGCGACAATCGGCGCCTTCATGTCGATGGCCGCCTGAACGTTCTGGCGGCGGGTCGAGGGATCGGTGCCCTCGAAGATGCGGGCCTTGACGCCCTGGGCTTCGGCGGCCTTCTCGATGCCGGTCTTACCGAGACCGAGGAACTTGTTCACGCCGATGCGGCTGGGCGTCACCAGCACGTAGGATACATCCTCGGCCTTGGCCGGAACGAAGGTGGCGGCGAGGGAAAAAACGGAACCGAGGCACAGATGCAGGAACTTGCTGGCAGTCGTCATTGTGGACTCCATAAGCTTGATATCGCGGATTGATGAGGTGCGCCGGCGGCGCGGCGCGTCAGTAGGGCGTGTCGCCGCCATCGGTATTGATCGCCTGGCCGCGAATGATCATCGCGTCGTCGCTGAGCAGGAACGAGATCGTCCGCGCCAGCTCGGTGGGATCGATATGCCGGCGCAATTGCGAGCTGATCAGCTGCTTGAACACCTCGTCGGGCGCCTGGCTGACCAGATCGCCATAGGCGACGGCAACCTCGCGCAACATGTCCGTCGCCATGCCGCCGGGGCAGACACAGTTGACGTTGATATCGTTTGGCGCAAGCACCTCGGACAGCACGCGGGTGAAGTTGATCATCGCCGCCTTGCTGGCGCTATAGGCCAGCGACTGGGTATGGCCCTTCTTGCCAGCCTCGGATGCCACGTTGACGATGGCCCCCTTGATGCCTTGGGCGATCATGGCCTTGGCGACCAGCCGGGCCGCCTCGAAGGCGCCGAAGACGTTGATGGAGAAGATGCGCTCCCAGTCGCTCCACGGCGTTTCGAGCGGATCGACATGGCGCACGATAGCCGCGCAATTGACGAGGCCGTCGATGCCGCCGAGCTTTTCGGTGGCCTGCTCGATCGCAGCCGCGACGGAGGCGGCATCGCCGAGATCCACCACGACGCCGGTGACCGCGCCGGCATCCGGCCCGAGGCTGGCGATCGCTTCGTTCAATGCCTGCTCACGGACATCCGCGATGACGACGGCAGCCCCCTCGGCCGCCAGCAATGCCGCGGCCGCCTTGCCGGCGCCACCGGCACCGCCGAGAACCAGATAACGCTTGCCGGCATGCGACCGGGTCGGCACCACATGCCGCACGGCCAGCGGGGCATGCTCGCCCCTGGTGGCAAAAGAACCCATTTTTCCTCCCTTGAGCCTCCTCGTCGGAAACTCACTCCATTCCTCGCAGACCAAGTTGCTCTAATCCTCGGCTTCTGACAAAGTCCACTTGGCGAGAAGTGGACCAGCAATGAACAGGATTTCACCAGCAAGGATCAGCCGGCTCATCGGCAACTGGCGCGGGGCGGACGGCAAGGTCAGCCAGCAGTTGAGCCTGGCACTGGCCCGACTGATCGCGGCGCGGGAAGTGCCGATCGGCGGCCTGCTGCCGTCCGAACGAAGCCTCTCGACGGCGCTCGCGGTCAGCCGCGGCACCGTGGTCGCGGCCTATGCGTCGCTGCGCGATGCCGGCGTGCTCGACAGTCGCCACGGCAGCGGCCATCGCATCACCGCGCCCGCCGCCGCTTCTGGTGCCGCGCACACGCGCCTTGTCGGCGAAGTGCTGGCCCTTCCCCAGGATATCGACATGACCAGCGGCGCCCTGCCGCCCTCGCCGATCCTGACGGACATGCTGGCGGCGCTGCGCGGCACGGACCTTGCCAGCCTCGCGGCGGGCCTGGGCTATGACGCCTCCGGCCTGCCCGCGCTTCGCTGGGCCGTGGCGCGCTACTATGCGGATCTGGGCCTGCCGACCCATCCTGACAACATCCTCATCACCAGCGGCGCGCAGCAGGCGGTCTGGCTTCTCGCCAACGCCATGGTCGACGCATCCGATGCGGTCGTGGTCGAGGATCCCGTTTACCGCGGCTCGCTGGAGGCGTTTCGCCGGCGCAATGCGCGGATCGTCCCGGTCGCGGCCACGCAGCACGGCCTGGAGATGAAACAGCTCGAAAAGGCGCTGAAGAACCGGCCGAAGCTGCTCTATCTCTTCCCCGAGGCCCACAATCCGACGGGCAGGTCGCTGGACGAGGCGAGCCGCCGCACCCTCACGGATTTGCTGCAGCGCTACCCGACCTTCCTTGTGGAAGACGGCGCGCAGAACGAACTCTCCACCCGGGCGGGCATGACCCCGCGTCCGATTGCCGGCCAAGTCGATCCCGACCTCGTCGCCACCATCGGCACGCTTTCAAAACTGTTCTGGGGCGGCATCCGCATCGGCTGGATCCGCGCAGCACCGCCGGTCATCAGCCGGCTGGCGAGCTTCAAGGCCGTCAACGACCTCGGCTGCTCGATGTTCGACCAGCATCTCGCCATCGGCCTGCTCGAAAACATCCGGGAAGCGCGGGCTTACCGTCATGCCGAGGTCGCCAGCCACCTCGATATCGCCGAAAACCTCATCGAGCGAAGGGTGGCAGGCCGGTGTCAATGGACCCGCCCGTCCGGCGGGACCGCGATATGGATCAGAATGCCCGGCATCGACACTGTCGCACTCTGCCAGGAAGCGCAACGCCGCCGTCTGTTCCTCTCGGCAGGCCCCGGCTATTCCGCCCAGGAGAATTTTAGCGACGTCATCCGCCTGCCCTTCGTCCGTCCGCGCGAAACCATGCAGTTCGCCATCGATACGATCTGCGACCTCACGATGTGAAAACCCGCGCGCCCTATTGTTCGAGATTCACATAGGATTGCGGGAAGAAGCGCGGCGTACACAGGCAATAGAACTCCAGGTCCACCGAACCCGTATTCTCGATGCGTTGGGCCGCGCCGGCCGGAATAACCGCCTGGTCGCCGACTTGCAGCTTCTGCTGCGCGCCGTCGATTTCCAATATCCCCTCGCCCCGCCGGACGATGTAGCGCTCGATCACCCCGGTCAGGCTGTGCAACTGCGTCATCACGCCGGGCTCGACGCGCGCCACGGCCAGCGACGATTCCGGCGACGCATCACAATTGTGCAGTTCCGTGATGTAGCAGCGCTCCTCCGTCCAGAATTCTCCCTGCGCATTTGCCGGAACGAATATGTTCATATCGATCGCCATCATCTCCTCCAACCGGTTGACGGCGTATAAGAACGAAACGCAGGAAGGCGCGGCAAGGACCACTTTTCAGAAAGTGGCTTACTCCTGTGGAAGTCGGCGTAGCCTGCTCAAAGATAAATCTCCTGCTTCTGGCCACCGGCATCTTCGCCACGACATACCGGCCTCAGTTCAATCGCTTGAACGGTGCTTGGCCAACACCCTGATTTCGATGAGTGATGACAGGAGCTGCAAGGCGATAACCGTGACGACATAAAAGACAGCGGCCAGCATATAGGCTTGTAGATTGAGAAAAGTTGCCGCCGCTACCATCTGCGCGCCGCGCATGAGCTCGTTGACACCGAGTTCGTATCGCTCGATGCGCGCACGGGCAGGCTTACCTCCTCTTCCGACTCGAACGGGCGGACCGAAGATTTCCGCCACCAGACCTCGCTGTCGAGCGCTAGGTCGGTGAAGACGGTTCGCGCGCCCCAGAAGCCCTTGTCGAAACCGTCGTAGCGGCCGCCCCAGGCGATGGTCGCGCCCTGCGCAACGGCACGGTCGATATGGCCGAGCAGACCTGCCCTGGTTCCAGAAGACGCCGAACATGATCCGCTCGACCGCCTTCTCGATATCGCTGTCGGCGAAGACTACGAAGGGCGACTTGTCGCCGAGTTCCAGGCTGATGCGCTTTATATCCTTCGCTCCGGCGGCCTTGATGCGCGAAGCGACCGGGCCGGACCCGGTGAAGGCAATCTTGTCGACCTGCGGATGCTCGACTAAGGCCGCGTTGACATTCATTTGAGGGCGATTTGGATGGCTCTGAGGAATATCGCTGCTGTGAAGCTGCAATCTGTTTTGTCGTAGCGTGTTGCAATGCCCCTGAACTGTTTGAGGTCAGAGAAGAAATTCTCGATCAGATGGCGCCATCCGTACATGGCGAAATCGCAAGAGATGTGCTCCTTGCGATCTGCTTTTAATGGAATTACGGCCTCTGTTTTCGCTTGGCGCAGTTGGCCGCGAAAGCGATTGTCGTCGAAGCCTCTATCGCCAACAATGCTTCCATGTCGACACCGTCAATCAGGTCCGGGGCAGCGATGCTCCGCAGCATCCAAGCCTCCCAGCAAAGGGCGCCAAACTTGCGTCTGTCAACGCGCCCCGCTTACGTTATCGAAGGCTTGTACTCTGGACTATCCGATCGATGATCATTGCGCAGAGAAGAATGGCAAGCCCGGCCAGCAGGCCTTGGCCGACCGCCGCATATTGCAGCGCGTTCAGCACGTCCTCGCCCAGCCCCTTGGCGCCGATCAGCGAGGCGATGACCACCATCGACAGGCACATCAGGATAGTCTGGTTGACGCCGGCCATGATCGACGGAGCAGCGAGCGGCAGGTCCACGCGCGTCAGCAGGAACCAGCGGGTTGCACCATAGGCTTCAGCCGCCTCGCGAATGCTCGTCGGCACGCCCTGCACGCCGAGCGCGGTAAGGCGCACGACCGGCGGCGTGCCGAAGACCAGCGTGGCGATGACGCCGGGCGGCTTGCCGATGCCGAAGAGGGCAATGACCGGGATGAGATAGACGAAGGCCGGCATGGTCTGCATGAAATCGAGGATCGGCCGGATCGCCGTATAGACGGCCGGGCGGCGCCCACACCAGATGCCGAGCGGAATGCCAATGATGAGACAGAGCACGGCCGAGGTGCCGAGAAGCGCGACCGTTTCGAGGCTCTTCTCCCAGAAGCCGAGCACCGCGAGATAGGCTAGTGCCGCCGCGGTGAAGATCGCGACGCGGTTGCCCGCCAGTTGCCAGGCGAGAATGACGATCATCGCCATGGTGACCAGCCACGGCATCGTCGTCAGCCCACTGGCAGCCGTGTCGAGTACGATGTTGATGAGGCCGGTAATGGCGGAGAAGACGGCATCGCCGGATTTCGACAGCCCATCCAGCGCGCGGTCGAGCGTGGCAGCGACGATCCCCTGCCATTCGCGATTGACCGGCGCTGTCGTTAGCCAGGACGGTGGCGCCTGTGCGGCGACCCGCCAGGCGACGAGCCCATAAGCGAGGAGACAGAACGCCGCTGCAAGCAGCGCACCGGCCTTATGAAAGCCATGCCGCAGCCTCCGGTTGGAGCGCCAGCGATTGAAACGGCGCTCCAGCAGCGGATTGGCCAGCACACCGACGAGGAGTTTTCCGATGAGCAATGTCAGCAGGCCCGCGCCGATCAACATCGGTCCGCGCGCCTCGGCGGCTTCGGCCTGCCGGGCGGCATTTTCCGCGGCGACCTTGAGCCCATCGGCGGAGCGCAGCATGCTGTCCGCGCTGCTCTCGCCAGCCGTCTTGGCCTTCTCCGCTTCGACGCGCCGCTCGTCGGCCTGCTTGAACAGGCGCTCGGCGCGCACCCGCTGCTCGCCGCCGAGATTGCCGGCAAAGCCGGTCGCAAGCTGGGCGACAGCGAGTGTTTCGAAGAACAAGGCGAGCCAGAAGAGGATGGGAATGTTGCGGGCTGTCGCCCAGATCGGCCCGAGCACGGCGGCCGCCCAGTTGAATGACCAGGTGAAGCCGGCATGGCTGCGGATGCGGGCGAAGACGCTGGCGTAATAATCCGCGCCCTGCTTCGTGAACTCCCTGACCAGCCCATCCTCGGAGGAAATCTCGCTCATGATGCCTCTTTTCGCTTCAGCCCGTTGAGGATCGCCGTCCGGTCGATGAGACCGACAATCGCACCCGCCTCGCGCACGGCGATGTCGCCGGAATGGCCGGCGGCGATCTCAACGAGGTCGCCCAGCACATGATCGGGGCGTACCGAAGGCAAGGCGGCAAGATCGGCTTCCGTGAGGTGGTGTTCGCCAACCGGCACCATCATGCTGCGCGCCGTCAGGATGTTGAGGCGGGAAATGTCGGCAACGAACTTTCTAACATAATCGTGCTCCGGCCGGGTGACGACCTCCTCCGGCGTTCCCACTTGCAGGATCATCCCGTCCTTCATGACCGCAATGCGATCACCGATGCGCACGGCCTCTTCCAGGTCGTGCGTGATGAAGACGACGGTCTTGCCCATGGCCGTCGAGAGTGACAGGAATTCATCCTGCAACTGACGGCGGATCAGCGGGTCGAGCGCGCTGAACGGCTCGTCCATCAGCAGGATATCCGGGTCGGCTGCAAGCGCGCGGGCAAGCCCGACGCGCTGTTGCATGCCGCCGGAAAGCTCATGGCAATAACGATCGCCCCAGCCGGCGAGATTGACCTTTTCGAGTGCTTCCTCGGCAATGTCGAAGCGCTTCTGGCGCGAGGCGCGCTGGATTTCCAGCGGCAGAGCGACATTGTCGCGCACTGTGCGATGCGGCAGCAGGCCGAAATTCTGGAACACCATGCCGATTTTGTGGGAGCGGAGAGAACGCAGATCCGCCGGCGATTTCGCCATGACGTTCTCGCCGCCCACAAGGATCTCGCCGGCCGTGGGTTCCAGAAGCCGGTTGATGTGCCGCACCAGCGTCGACTTGCCGCTGCCGGAAAGGCCCATGACGCAGAAGATTTCGCCGCGATCGACCGACAGGTTGACGTCGGCGACGCCAACGACACAGTTGAAGCGCTCAGCAATTTCTCGCTTGCCCGCAGCGCCCGCACGCAAGGCGGCAAGTGCTTCGGCCTGCCGGGCGCCAAAGATCTTCCAGACGTTGCGCATAACGATCAACGGCTCGCCGTCTGCCGCTATGCGTCCGCCGACATCAGTCCGCAACCGATCGGTCATCGGGCCGCCCGGTCAATGGCCGAACCACTTGGAAACCGTCTCGGTGTTTGCCTTGATCCAATCCTTGGCGACATCCGGGGCGGGTTTCTTGTTGACGATTATTTCATAGGCCATCTTGCTTACGTCCTCGGGCTTGAAGCTCATGCGCTCCAGGGCTTCCACCAACGCCGGCTGGCGTTCCGCAAGCGAGGCGGCGTAGCCAATATGGACCGTCGTCTCCGGGTAGCCCGACGAGACCTTCGATTTCGCGAACCATTCTGGATCGTCGTTCGGCTGCACGACGACATACTTCGCCGGGTCGTTCTTCGGCTCCTCGAGCATGGCAAGGTCGTAGAGCGCGAAATTCTGGTGCGGGCCGTAACAATAGCCGACCCACGGCTTGTTGGCCTTGGCCGCCCGGTCGAGCGATGCGGTGGCGACGGCCTCTTCCGTCACCTGCTGGTCGAAGAACTCGCCAAAGCCGTAGTCGCGCGCCTTCACCTTCTCGATATTGGTCGATTGCCAGCCGGATGCACCGAGCCAGATTTCGCCCTTGCCGTCGCCGTTGCTGTCGAACAGCTTGGCATTTTCCGGGTTGGCGAGGTCGTAGACGCTCTTGATGTTATGGTCTGTGACGGTCGTCTTGGTGACGCAATATCCCTGCGCCGCCTTGTAGCCGTTCTTCGACAGCTTCACCGTCTTGCTGCCGTTGACATATTTGTCGACCAGCCCCTGCTGGTTCGGCAGCCAGACGTCCGGCCAGATGTCGACCTCGCCCTTGTTGCGGTCCATGGCTTCCCAGATGACGGGCACGGCCGTGGTGGTGACGGTCGAGACTTCGAGGCCCAGCTCCTGCTCGGCGGCGGCCTTGATGACGTTCATCACGGCGGTCGCCGTGGCATAGTTCGGGTCCGGCATCGTCACGTCGGCGGCGAAAGCCGGAACGGCTCCGGCGGTCAGCAGCGAGAACAATACAGCGGTGAAAATGCGTTGGCCCATGTGGTTCCCCTTTTTGTAAAGCTCTTTGGTAAGGTATTGAGATCGCTGGCCCGCTTCCAACGGAATTGGAATCATTAGCCAAATTGATCGGCGGCATTAGCGGCCGCATCTCAGTAGTAGTTCTGGTCCGGCATGCTTTCCTTGCGCTTGGCGATGAAGGCTTGCAGGGCCTCGTCGATGGAAGGGTCGAGGCCGGGATCCTGGTAGCTTTCCAGCAGTTGCTTCCATTTGCGGTTGGCGCGCTGCGCCGCATCCAGCCCACCCTCGGAGCTCCATTGCTCGAACGAATTGTTGTCGGCGATGGTGGAAAGATAGAAGGCGCTCATGAAATTCGACTGGGTATGGGCGCTGCCGAGGAAGTGCGAGCCGGGGCCGACGGCGGCGATGGCGTCCAGCGCCTGGGCGTTTTCCGAGAGATCGATGCCTTCGAAGAAAGCGGAGATCTTGCCGCATAGATCGGCGTCGATGACGGTCTTCTCGTAACCCGTCACCAGCCCGCCTTCGAGCCAACCGGTCGCATGGTTGACGATGTTGGCGCCGGCGAGCATCGACATCATCAAGCCCCAGGTCGCCTCCTGCTCGGCCTGCGCATCCGGCACCTTCGAGGCCGACAGCGTGCCGACGGTGTGAAACGGCACGCCGAGCCGGCGGGCGAGCTGGCCGCAGGCGAGCACCATCTTGGCGGCCTCCGGCGTGCCGAAGGTCGGCGCGCCGGATTGCATGGAGATCGTCGAGGCGAAGCTGCCCATCAGGCACGGCGCGCCGGGATTGATGAGCTGGACAAGGCAGAGCGTGGCAAGCGCTTCGGCAAGCACCTGCGCGACGGTGCCCGCCACGGTCACCGGGCTCATGGCGCCCGCAAGCGTCCAGGGCGTGCAGGCGACCGGTTGGTTGTTGCGGGCATAGACCTTGAGCGAGCCGGACATGTTGGCGTCGAGCACCAGCGGCGCATTGGTGTTGCTGACGTTGTAGAGCACGGCATTGTTGGCGACGAAGTCGTCGCCGAAGACGATCTTCGCCATGTCCACCGCATCCTGCGCCCGCATGCCGCCGATGAACGCACCCATGAAGCAGCGGTCGGAATGGCGGATATGGGCATAGAGCATATCGAGATGCCGCTTGTTGGCCGGCAGGTCGACGGGCTCGCAGACGACGCCGCCGGAATGGTGCAGATGCGGGATCGTCTGGTGGATCTTGATGAGATCCTGGAAGTCGGCATAGGTCGCGTAGCGCCGACCGCGGTCGAGATCATGCACGAAGGGTGGTCCCCAGGCGGGGCAGAGCACCGTGTTGTTGCCGCCGATCGTGACCGTGTTGGCTGGGTTGCGGGCGTGCTGCTGGAATTCGCGCGGGGCGCTCGCCTGGATGATCTTGCGGCACATGCCGGGCTCGAAACGAACCCGTGTGCCCTGCACATCCGCGCCGGCATTGCGGAACATGTCGAGGATTTCCGGATCGTCATGAAACTCCATGCCGATCTCTTTCAGCAGCCTGTCGGCATTGCCCTCGATCAGGTTGAGGCCTTCCTCGTTGAGGATCTCGAAGGGTGCGAGCTTGCGGTTGATGAAGGGTTTTCGCGGCGCCGCGGCATTGGCGCGCTGCTCCACCCGTCCCGACCGGCCACCGGTGCGGGAACGACCGCGCTCCGGCATCGTGTCCGAAGCACTCACTTTTGTCGTGTCCATGGCTCAGCCCACTTTCTTGATTTGCTGCACCGCGGCTTCGATGCCGCGCGGCTTGAGATTGTCGGGGTCGTAGGTCGCCGCCTTCAGTTCCGTGATGGCGAGATCGCGGTCGATGACGCGGATGCGCATCGGCGCCGCCGTCGCCTTCGGCGTGAGATAGGCGAGCACGAGAGGCTTGCCGGTGCGGAAGCCGTAGGCACCCGACGTGACCACGCCGACGGCCTGATCGTCCTGCCAGACGGTATGGTTGTAGAAGGGCAGAGAAATGCCATCGTCCTCGACGGAAAACAGCGCCATCCGCCAGGCGGTTTCGGATGCAGCCCGCGCCAGCATCGCCTCGCGGCCGATGAAGCTGCGGCCCTCTGTCCGCACGAGCGCCTGCAGCCCGGCTTCGAGCGGCGTGCGCTCCGTCGTGAGATCGGCGCCCCAGCCGCGATAACCCTTTTCCAACCGCATCGCGTTGACGGCATAGATGCCAAAGGGGGCGAGGCCGAAGCTTTTGCCCGCCTCCGAAACGGCCCGGTAGAGATCGCCGAAGCGGTCGAGATCGGCATGCAGCTCCCAGCCCAGCTCGCCGACATAGGAGACGCGGAGTGCGAGCACCGGCACGCCGGCAACCGTCACCCGTTGCGCCGTCAACCAGGGAAAGGCCACGTTCGACAGGTCCGCATCCGTCAGCGCCTGCAACAGGTCACGCGCCCTCGGACCCATGACGCCGAGGATGCCGCGCTTTTCCGTCAGGTTCTCGATGGTGACGCCGGCACCCGCACGCAACCGCAGCAGATCCTCGTCATGCCGTTCGGCAAAGGCGGCGGCGGTAAGGTAGTAACGATCCTCGGCAAGCCGCGTGACGGTGAATTCCGAGGCGACGCCGCCGCGCGAGGTCGGCGCGTGGGTGAGGCCGATCCGGCCATCGCGTGCCGGCGGACGGTTGGAGCCGAGCGAGGCCATGAAATCGGCGGCGCCCGGGCCGCTGATCTCGAACTTCGAAAAGGCGGATAGGTCGACGCTACCGACATTGTCGCGCACATTGCGGCACTCGCCGGCAACCGTCTTAAACCAGCCGGGGCGGCGGAAGGTCAGGTCCGGCGCCGCTCCATCCCTGGCAAACCAGTTGGGGCGCTCCCAGCCGTAGGCGGCGCCGAAGACGGCCCCCTGCGCCTGCTGCTGACCGTAGGCCGGCGTTGCGCGGCGCGGCCGGCCGGCCTCGCGCTCCTCATAGGGAAAGTGGATGCCGAATTGCAGGCCGAAGCATTCGACGGCCTTGTCGATGCGATAGTCACGGTCGGCGAATTTGCCGAAGCGCCGGCCGTCGATTGCCAGTGCATCGCGCGGCGGCGCGCCGTCGACGATCCAGTCGGCGAGGAAGGCTCCCGCGCCGCCGCCCTCCATGACACCCATGCTGGAGCCCGTGAGCAGCCAGCCATTCGGCACCCCGAAGGCGGGGCCGACCATGGGATTGGCATCCGGCGTGAAGGTAATCGGTCCGTTGACGACCGTCTTGATGCCGGCATTGGCAAGCGCCGGCACACGCTCCATCGCCATGGCGATGATATGCTCGATGCTGTCGAGATCCGGCGGCATGAGTTCCATCCCGAAGGCCGGCGGAATGCCGTCGACGGCCCAGGGATGAGCGGTCTTCTCATAGGGGCCGACGATATAGCCGTCGCGTTCCTGGCGCAGATACCAGCTTTCCTCGGGATCGCGGATGATCGGCAGTTCCGGCTCGCCGGCGCGGATCCGTGCGACAATCTCCGGCACCTCCGCCGTGACGACATATTGGTGCAGCATCGGCACGACCGGCAGGTCGAGACCCATCATCTCGCCGATCTCCCGGCACCAGGTGCCGGCGGCGTTGACGACATGCTCGGCGACGATCGTGCCCTTGACCGTCTCGACCAGCCATTCGCCCGAGGCGTTCCTGCCGAGCGACAGGACAGGATTGTGGCGGACGATTTCGGCGCCCAGATTGCGCGCCGCCGTCGCCATCGCATTCGTGGCGAGCGTCGGATCGACGTGACCGTCATTGGGCTCGTAGATGGCGCCGATGATGCCGTCGAGTTCGACCAGCGGATAGATTTCCTTGAGCCGCTGCGGCGTCAGGATGCGGAATTCGTGTCCGACGAAGTCGCCGATGCCCTGGACGTGGCGGAACTCGTTCATCCGCTCCTCGGAGCGGGTGACGCGCAGCGCGCCGCTGGCATGGAAGCCGGTCGGCAGTCCTGTTTCGGCCGTCAGCCCTTCGCGGTACAGGCGGATCGAATGCGCCCGCATTTCCATGATCGTGGCGTTGTGGGCGAAATGCGTGCAGAGACCGGCGGCATGCCAGGTGGAACCGGCGGTCAGCTCGGTTTTCTCGACCAGCATGACGTCGCTCCAGCCGCGCTTGGCAAGATGGTAGAGCAGCGAAACGCCCATGGCGCCGCCGCCGATGACCACGACCCGTGCATGTGTTCTCATGTTCAACTCCTCAGCCGGGTCCCGGCAGCGTCATAGGGAACCTCCGCAAGCGGCCGCAGATGGTGGCGCTGGCCTGCGATGGCGATTTCGTAGGTGGATGTCAGAAGCGCCTCGCGCGGCTCGCCGGCCGCACAGGCGATATAGCCGAGGCAGAGCGCAAGCCCGGTTCGAAAACCCTGGCCGCCGGAGGTCGTCAGCCCCGCGAAGCGGCCGTCCCGGTAAATCGGCTCGTCATGCAGCAGCAGCGGATTGGCGCCATCGACGGCGAAATGCATCAGCCGCCTGGTGACGCCTTCGGCCTTCTGCCGGCGCAACGCCTCTTCGCCCAGGAAGCCGGATTTCTTCCAGGCGACCGCGAAGCCGAGGCCGGCTTCCAGCGGCGTTTCCTTGGGTCCGATATCGTGCCCCCAGTGGCGATATCCCTTTTCCAGCCGGCAGCCATCCAGCGCATAGTGGCCACAGGCGACCAGCCCATAAGCCTTGCCCGCCTCCGTCACCGTCGAGAGAAGCTGCTCGGCAAGCTCGGTGGCGACGTAGAGTGCGAAGCCGAGTTCGCCGACGAAGCTGACGCGTGTCGCCCGCAGGTTGACCATGCCGATATCGATGCGGCGCGACGTGGAGAAGGCAAACGCCGCATCCGAGAGATCGTCGTCCGTCAGGCTTTGCAGCAGCGCGCGCGCCTGCGGCCCCATCACCGCCAGAACGGCTTCCAGGGAAGTGACATCGGAGACGACAACCTCCAGTCCGCGATCCTCGGCATGCCGGGCGATCCAGGCGACATCCTTCTGGCGGGTGGCAGCGCCGCTGATGACGCGGAAATGGCGCTCGCCGAAACGGGTCACCGTGACATCCGCCTCGATGCCACCGCGTATGTTGAGCATCTGGGTATAGACGGCCTTGCCTTCCGGCACATCGATGCGGTTGGCGCAGAGATAGTCCAGCAGCGCCAGCGCATCGCGGCCCTGCACGTTGATCTTGGTGAAGGGCGAAAGCTCGAAGAGGCCGACGCCCTGCGCCAGCGCCTTGGCTTCGCGCGCCGCAGCCGCCCACCAATGCTGCTCGCCCATTGCGTAGCGGAAGCCCCGTTCCGACTCATTGCCGGCAAACCATAGGGGCCGCTCCCAACCAGTCGGGGCGCCG
>Ga0066256_1003357_pt1 | contig 15642 bp, 13 predicted proteins | sample ThiBio_1000_biof_FD_87107 | JGI IMG/M metagenome (GOLD analysis project Ga0066256, IMG submission 87107) | Wastewater bioreactor microbial communities from Cape Town, South Africa - Thiocy_expt_1000_biof (version 2) | ecosystem: Engineered > Bioreactor > Thiocyanate-remediating >...
CCGATGTGCTGGGTGATACCGCCCGCCTCGCCGGCTACAACATTGGCACTGCGAATGTAATCGAGCAAGGAAGTTTTACCGTGGTCAACGTGGCCCATAATCGTAACTATCGGGCTGCGCGATGTTAAATCTGTTTCATCATCCTCTTCTTCCTCATCTTCCTCCATCTCCATTTGCTTTTCCATGTCGATGAATTCCACTTCATAACCAAACTCACTTGCCACAAGCTCAATCACCTCGGCGTCCAGCCTTTGGTTGATGGATACCATGATACCGAGACCCATACACTTGCTGATCACCTCGGCAAAGCTTACATCCATCAGGTTAGCCAGTTCGCTCACGCTGATAAATTCGGTAACCTGTAATGTGTTGTCCTGCTCGCCGTCCTGCATCGCCTCTTCAGCTTCATGACGTTTGTCGCGGCGGGCCTTGGCGCGTAAGGCTTTTTGCTTGTTACCACCGCCACCGCCTGACAACTTGGCCTGTGTTTCACGAATCTTGTCCTGGATTGCTTTTTCGTCGATTTGCTTGTCTTCACGCGGGTGATGATGCCTTCCCCTGTCTCTGTTGAAGCCACCCCGCTGATCTCCTTTATTAAAGCTACCGCCGCCCTGAGGTTTCCGGGCCTGTGGATCGGGTTTCACTTCTTTTTTCTCGATCGGGATGCGCTTACGTTTGCGTTTTTCATCGCGTTTCGGACGGGTGTCATTATCAACCGGCAGTTCGATCTTACCCAAAATTTTGGGGCCCTCGATTTTTTCTGCTGCTATTTTTATTATTTCAGGAGCTTCAACCTGAGGTTGTTGGGTTTCAACAACGGGCTGAGGTTCGGGCTGTGGTTCAGCCTTTGGTTCCTCTTTCGCCTCAACCTTCGGCGTTTCTTTTTTGGCGACTTTTTTAGGCCTTGTTGAGGAATCGATTGTGGACAGGTCAATTTTGTCCAGCACTTTAGGCCCCTCAATTTCAGGAACATCAGCTTTTACAACAGTTTCAACCTCCTCCTCAGTTTTCACTATTGATTCTGCCGGTTCCAGTTCGGGCTCTACTTTTTCAGGTTGCGGCTCAACCTTTGGTTCTTCTATAATTTCGGGTTGAGGCGCCGGTTCCGGATTAGGTTTTACCTCTTTTATCGGAATTTCCTCCTCCTCCTTACGCTTACGAGGTTCGCTACCTTTTACAAGCTCAACCTGATCGCTTTTTTGCTTAGCTACTTTATCGCTGGCGAAGCCTTGCTGCAATGCTAAATACATAGGTTCGGTGAGTTTGCTGGAAGGCTTCAGGTCATCACGCGAAAACCCTTTACCCACCAAAAACTCGATAAGTGTATCCTGGCCAATATTAAATTCCTTGGCCGCTGCTAATAATCTTGGAAGTTTTATTTCTGCCATAAATGTTTTTAGTCTCTATAATTTAGTTACAAGTTGCAAATTTCAGATCGCACAGGTACTTGTAACCGGTAACCTGAAACCGTTTATTCTCTTTCAAGTTCTTCCTGTAATATCCTTCTCACATCGTCAACTGTTTCTTTTTCGAGATCGGCACGCTTTTCAAGCTCTGCAGGCGACATTCTCATCACGCTGCGGGCAGTGTCGCAACCAATTTTCTTCAGCGCATCAATTACCCACTCGTCAATTTCATCTGCAAATTCTTCAAGATCCACATCAAATTCTTCTTCCTCATCTTCGCCATCCCTGTACACATCTAATTCATAACCAGTTAATTCTGATGCCAACTTGATGTTGACACCGCGTTTACCAATTGCCAGCGAAACCTGGTCGGGTTTAAGGAAGATACTGGCGTGTTTGCCTTCAGTATCGAGGCTCATGCTGCTGATCTTCGCCGGTGTTAAAGAACGCTGAATCAACAATTGCATATTAGCCGTCCAGTTAATCACATCAATATTTTCATTTTTCAGTTCGCGAACGATGCCATGAATACGGCTGCCTTTCATGCCCACACAGGCGCCAACCGGGTCAATGCGGTCATCGTATGACTCAACAGCAACTTTAGCCCTTTCGCCCGGCTCACGTACAATCCTTTTAATGATGATAAGGCCGTCAAATATTTCGGGAACCTCAATTTCAAGCAGTTTTGCCAGGAAATCAGGTGATGTTCTGGATAAAATGATGACCGGGTTATTGTTCTTCACATCAACCCTCGTAACCACGGCGCGAATGTTTTCGCCTTTTTTGAAATAATCCTGCGGGATTTGCTCGCTTTTGGGGAGGATCAATTCATTGCCCTCTTCGTCTAAAAGCAAAATTTCTTTTTTCCAAACCTGATAAACTTCCGCGCTGATGATTTCACCAATGCGGTCTTCGTATTTTTTTGCAAGAATATTCTTTTTAAGGTCACTGATGCGGCTTGCCAGGGTTTGCTTGGCAGCCAAAATTGCCCTGCGGCCAAAGTCGATCAGGTCAATCTCTTCAAAAAGTTCTTCACCCACTTCGTAGTCGGGTTCTAATTTAACGGCTTCGGTAAGCGGAACCTGCGCCAGCGGATCTTCCACCTCGTCGTCTTCAACGATCACACGGTGCCTTACAATTTCAAGGTCGCCTTTTTCAGCGTTCACGATTACGTCAAAATTTTCATCGCTGCCGTATTTTTTGCGCAGCAATGTTTTAAAAACGTCTTCCACCACCTTCATCATTGTGGGGCGGTCAATATTTTCGGCATCTTTAAATTCCTGAAATGCTTCGATTAAGTTAATGCTTGCCATTTAGAACTTTATTAAAATTTTAGTTGTTTTAATATCATTGAATTGAATTGTGTGTTGTATTGTTTCTGCTTTCTTTCCCTTTCCTTTTGTTTCTTCCACCACAATTTCCGATTCAGAAGCTGAAAGTAATTTCCCTTCTCTCACCGAGCCATCCTGCAGGGTTACCTGAACATCGCGGCCGAGATTTTTTACATATTGCCGGTATAATTTTAGCGGTTCATCTAAACCTGCAGAAGAAACTTCCAGTGAGAAATCGCCATCGGGGAACATCCCTTCTTCTTCAAGCTGCTTGTAAAGTGTGCGGTTGTATTTTACGAGATCGTCAATTCCCACACCTTTGTCGCCATCCAGAAACACTTTGATATTGTTGGTGGGCTTTATTCTGATATCCACCAAAAAATGATCATTTTGAGAAGCAAGGATACTTTCCAATTTTTGCTGAACCGTATGTATGATCGCCTCTTTGCTCATATAGGTATAAAGAAGAAGGGAACGACCACCGTTCCCTCTCTCAAATTCCGGTGCAAAGGTAGGGTTTTAGGTTGGAAAATAGAAATTCTAAATTTCCCGGTACAAAGCGGGTTTGGGAATCGTTTAAGAGTTTAAAAAGGGTTGAACTTTACCGCAAAAAGCCAAGGGTTCACCGATATTTTGGGTTTGGAAACTGCCAAAGCAGCAACATTTTAAGGGATGGACTGTTATTTGTAGTAAATTAGTAACTGAATATTAATACAATGAGCTATATTTTACTCGCTTTATTTATTTTGATCATGTACAACTTTGTTACAAGGTTTGTACTGCCTATTTACATGACGAGCAAAAGGGTAAAAGAGCAATTCCGGAATATTCGTGAGCATCAGGAAGCTTACCAAAAGCAATATCAACAGCAGCAGCACCCCCCGCAGCAGGAAGCCCCCAAGGAGAAAGAAAAGGTTGGCGAATATATTGAGTTTGAAGAAGTGAAATAAGAAAGCAGTTTTCGGGCGTTAGTATCGGGTTAATGCTTTTTCAGTTTGCCGCGGTTCATTTCTTTACCAGTTCTTTCAAAAAAGCCCGATACTTTACTATTTACCTATTTATCAAAATTTGGGATTTTCATCAGCTCCCCATTCTTTAACGCCGACTCATGCGCCACAATGCCCGGAGCGGTGTAAGCCAGTGCTTCATAAACGTCAATTGTTGGCTTTCGGTTATTAATCAACGCATCAATAAACTCGTGTGTTAAAAAAACATGAGAGCCGCCATGGCCACTATTATGCCTTAAAGGAGCGGGCAATAAATCAGTTTGCCACCACATTTTAGGCTTAAATTCCTCAATGCTATTTGCCTTGTAATCAAAACCGCCATCGTCTTTCTTTATTTTATCACCAGTGCGCACAATAATTTCTTTATCCCGGTCGTTTTGCCCCGAGTAAAAACTCATTTTACTTCCGCGCCATTCGGCTCTCTCCGCTCCGCGCAAAGCGCCTTTCCAATTAACTTCAACCCTGAAAGGCGTATTCTTATTGGTTTGAAAAAATGCAGTTTCGTTCCAGAATGGATTTTTAAAATGATTGTTCAGAAGCATAGGATCATCATCGCCCCAACCCAGGCAACTTACCTTTGTAAGCCGCTCACCGGTTATTGAAATAAGAAATGAGGTACAATGGGTTGGATACTTCATTGGTGGCAGTCCATGCCGCCAGGTGGGTTTCCCGTTTTCAAAAAACAAAGTTTCCAGGCCGGGATGGTTGTATTCAGCAGCCGCGCTAAATATAGTTCCAAACTCTCCACGGTTATAAAAATCCCTAACAGACATGGTGTTTTGCCTGTAATAGCTGGTTTCTGCCATCATGTAGGTAAGGCCGGAGCGCTTTACCGCATCCCTTAATTTATAACACTCTTCAACCGTCATAGCCGCAGGAACCGCGCACAGAACATGTTTACCCGCTTTTAAAGTTTGCAGGGTGTGGTTCACGTGGTCAGGAGCAGGAGTGGCAATAAAAACCGCTTCCACGTTTTTATCTTTCAATAATTCCGCCAGTGAATTGTAACTCTTTGAGCAGTTGTAAACCTTCATCAATTTTTCGCGCCTGTCTTTCCTCAAATCACTTACCGCCTCCACAATGCAATTGGGGTCTTGGTGAAATTCAAACCCTGAACCAAATCCGCCACCTACAATGGCCATTCTTATCTTTCTGTCGGAGTTTCTTTTTGGAAACCCAAACGCGGAGTACGATAAGGCGATTCCGCCCATAGCCATTCCGGTTTGAGCTATAAATTTTCTTCTGTTCAGGTAAACCATATAAAATGTTTAATAATTTTCTTGAATGTGGAAAAACGTTGCGTCTTGATGTTGTAAATATAAGTTCTTTGAAGGTATCCCCAGCAATAGGTTCCTCGGAATTTTGTGCCACAAACGTTTTGCTTTCCTGCCGCCACGTTGATGCCTGTACAAGAAATAATCAAAAAGAACGGCGTGGCGAACGCCTGTGTTACTAATTTGCAGGACGAGTAAAGATTTTTCAGCTGAAGTGAGTGACACAAGGAAGTTGCCATTTATTGTTAGCTGATTCAATAAAATGATCATTTAAGAAGCAATCAAATAAAAATAGTGTTACCGTTTTATCCTTTATTTTTGAACCGTAACATTTTGATATGACAGCAGTAAGCGAAAAAGGGATTTCGTACACGGGTGGGTTTTTTATGTTGATAGCGCTGGCCGTGGGAGGCATGATCCTTGGCGGATTATTGCCTATTCCTATAATGATGGCGATGAGCGGCAATAGCCTAACATCAGTGACCGAAATGATGGGGAACCCGGCTTATTACCGCGAAATGCAGGTGCCACAAGGCGTTTCAGCCGTTTTTGGTTTTTTGTTACCAACCTTCGCTAATGAGCCGCAAGCCATTAGAATTAACCGGTTTTAAAGGCGCCATCACGGGCAAACAAATTTTACTGACTGCTTTAATTATGGCATGCGGGTTGGCATTGAGTAGCGCTTTTGGTTATATGAGCTATCAAATCCCCTTCCCGAAAGAATGGACAACTTTTTTTCAACGATTAGAAAGTGATTACGCAAAGATGGCCGCCAATCTCATCAACCTTGACAATGGTTATGAATTGTTTATTTCGATTATTGTTCTGGCACTCATTCCGGCAATTTGCGAAGAGGCTTTGTTTCGGGGCGGGCTGCAAAACTATTTGTACAGAGGCTATAACAAGTTCTGGTTTTCAATCGTCATCGTAAGCCTTATTTTTAGTGTGGTACACTTTTCATTTTACGGCTTTTTATCAAGATTTGTTTTGGGAATTATTTTAGGCCTTTTGTATCAATACAGTGGCAAATTATGGTTTCCCATACTGGCTCATTTTATAAACAACGCTACTGCGGTTATTGTAATGTACAGCCAAAAATCAAGCGGAAAAACAATTGAAGCAATCATGAATGATAAGGACGGTTCGTATCTTGGATTTTTGGCGCTGCCGTTAATTATTTTTCTTTTTGTAAAATTCAGGCAGGCATCTGTTACACAAACAACTACTGATGGCATTTAACTGGCAAACCTTCTGGACAAGGGCTTTCACGGCGCTCATTTTTGTGGCGGTAATGGCCGCGGGGATGCTGTATAACGAATGGAGCTTTTTCGTACTGATTGCTGTGATTCATTTTGGGTGCTGGCATGAATACGGCAAACTGGTGGAAAAAATTCATAAAACATTTTTTCATCCCTACATCGTTTGGGGCTTTGCATTAGTTGGCTTTCATATTATTTTATTGTTGAGCGATGGGTTGCAACTGTACTATTATTCAGTAAAAAAAAGTTTTGCACTTTCTTTTTTACTTGCCGGCTGTGTACTGGCGTTAATGGGCATTTTTAAAAGATATAAAGTAACTCCAAAAGCAATCGGCGCACTGGCATTGGGATTGGCCTATATTTCTTTAAGTCTGGGATTACTGTTGCACCTGCGGCTTTCGGAAGACATCAGGGTTTTAAATTCAGGAGAATTTTTACTCAACCAGCCAAACGGGTTTTATATCCCGATCCTCATTATCGTAGCCATTTGGATCAATGATACGATGGCCTACCTTGTTGGTTCCGCAATTGGTAAAACACCCTTTTCTAAAGTTTCTCCAAAAAAAACATTGGAAGGAACGATAGGAGGTATGCTGCTTTGCATACTGGCGATGGTTTTTATTTTAAAACCCTGGTTCGATTGGAAAGTATTACTTGGCATTTCAATAATCGTTGCCGTGTTTGGAACTGCCGGTGATCTGCTTGAGTCAAAAATAAAACGCATGGCGGGCGTGAAAGACAGCGGCAAAATAATGCCAGGGCATGGCGGATTTTTAGACAGATTTGATTCATTGCTTATTGCTGTACCTGCGGTGTGGTTATTTTTGCAACTTCTTAAATAGTTATTATCAATTTTGGTATTTGGGAGTGAATAACCTGAATCCAAATGCACATTCAATCAGGCAACAAAAATTACTGCTGAAAATTATTACGCTCATAGTAAAAATAAAAATGCACGCCGAAAAAGTTTTAACAGATTGTGTGCCGAAATTTGAAAGGTACTGAAAATGATTGCCCGGGATTTTTGTTTTGGCCGGCCGAGGTAAAAAATCAAATTGCGTTTTAAACAATTTCATAAACTGTTAAACGTTATAGTCTTCGCAAGGAGTTTTTATTCAGATTCCATACATTTGTAAGGTACCCTATAAAAAAAAATTATCAATGTTTAGGAAGTTATTAATTATTAGTTCGTTAGTTATTTTTCTCCCTTTTTTTGCCACTGCTCAATATAAAAGCAACCTTGCACCGCAGCAATGGGTCGATAGTGTGTACAAAAGCCTCAGCGATGACCAACGTATTGCGCAACTGATGGTAATTCGCGCGCACAGTAACCTTGGCCCGGATCATGTTGCCAAAGTAGTTAACGATATTAAAAAATATAATGTCGGTTCATTGTGTTTTTTTCAGGGCGGCCCGCTAAGGCAGGCTAACCTTACTAATTATTACCAAAGCATCGCCAAAACACCCATACTTGTTACTATTGACGGGGAATACGGGCTTGGAATGAGGCTCGACAGCGTGCCAAAATTTCCCTATGCCATTACGATGGGCGCCATGAAAAATACTGAAGCCGCTTATCAAATGGGCCTAGCCGTTGGCGAGCAGCATAAAAGGTTAGGCGTTCATGTAAATTATGCGCCGGTGGTGGATGTAAATAATAATCCCAACAATCCGGTTATTGGTTTTCGCTCTTTTGGTGAAGACAAATACCGTGTTGCCAACATGGGCATCGCTTATATGAAAGGTATGCAGGATGCAGGCATCATGGCTTGCGCCAAACATTTTCCGGGGCATGGAGACGTAGCCGTTGACTCTCACCTTGATTTACCGGTGATCAATAAAACCCGCAGCCAGCTTGAAGAAATGGAGCTATACCCGTTCCGTGAAATGATCAAAGCCGGTGTACAAAGTGTAATGGTTGCCCACCTGTCCATTCCTTCAATTGATAATGGTTTACACCGGGCCACCTCTATTTCAAAAAATGCTGTGAACGGGTTATTGCGCAATGACCTCGGTTTTAAAGGGCTTACTTTTACTGATGCGCTTGAGATGAAAGGCGTTGCCAAATATTTTCCGGGCGGCACGATTGCTGTTGAAGCTTTAATTGCAGGAAACGATATGCTTTGTTTGCCGGAGAGTGTTCCGGGAGCCATCAATGCTATTAAAGATGCGATCAAAAAGAAAAAGCTAAGCTGGAAAGACATTGAAGAAAAAACGAAGAAAGTTTTACTAGCTAAATACAATCTTGGCCTCAACGAAACACAAAAAGTTGATACCCGCAATTTGCTTTCTGATTTAAATGCAAAAACTGACGGCATCAGAGAGCAGATCGCCGAGCAGGCTTTAACCGTAGTGTCGTTTCAAAGCCCTAATACCTTTAGAAACGAATTTTTAACACTGCCTTTAACTAAAAGTAAAAAGGTTGCTTATGTGGCTTTCAGCAATGGCGGTTCTCAAACTTTGGGCAACACATTAAAGCAGGATCTTAATGCCGACATCTTCAACATAAATTATAAAGACCCTGTAAGTGTAGGCGGCACGGTAGTTAAATCAATTTTAAACGGGCGTTATGATGCTGTGGTAATCGGATTTCACGATATTAGCCTCAGAAAAGGAAGCAGCAATTACGGCATTTCGCAAAGCGCAATTCAAAACTGGTATAGCCTGAATAAAACCAATGCTGTTACAATGGTATTTGGAAACCCACTGGCAATGCAAACCTTTTGTACAGCAAAAAATCATGTAGGTGTTTATGAAGATGACGCTGTTTTTCAAAACGTAGCGGCTGGTTGGCTCAAAGGTCAATTTATAGCGTCGGGCACATTACCCGTTACTGTTTGTAATTGGAAGGCGGGTACCGGAATGAACATTGGGGAAACCGCCTATTTGCAACCTATTGGCGACTCAAGGTTTGCAACGGTTGATTCCATCGCACTTGACGGTATTAAAAAAAAAGCATATCCCGGATGCGTAATACTGGCCGCGAAAGGCGGTGAAATTGTTTATTATAAAGCGTTTGGTAATTATGAATACACCGGGGGAGCGCCACCCATGCAACTAACCAGCATTTTCGATCTCGCTTCTGTTACAAAAGTTTCTGCCGTTACGCTCGCCGTAATGAAATTGGAGGAGCAGGGCAAGATTGATCTTAAGAAAAGGCTCTCCGATTATCTTCCCTGGACAAGGAGAACCAATAAAGCCAATCTCACTTTAGAAAATATTATCCTGCACCAGGCAGGCATGGGTCCCTTTATTCCTTTTTATAAAGAAACGCTTGATAGCGCCGGCAATCCCAAACCCGAATTGTACCGAACAGCTCCTGAGGCCGGCTTCAACTCGCAGGTTGCGAGAAATCTTTACATCCGCAATGATTGGAAGGATACAATCTGGAAAAGGATCTTAGACAGTCCCATTACGCCGCAGGGCAAAAAATATGTGTACAGCGATAACGATTTTTGGTTTTTGGGAAAGATAGTGGAAGCGGTAACCAAAATGCCTTTAGAAACCTACGTTCGCGATAGTTTTTATACCCCCATGAACATGCAAACAACGGGTTTTCGGCCTTTGGAAAGATTTGCTTTGAACCAAATTGTTCCTACCGAGGAGGAAACAGGTTTCCGCAAGCAATTAATTCAGGGCACCGTGCACGATGAGGGTTCGGCACTTGGCGGCGGTGTGGCCGGCCACGCGGGATTGTTTTCCAACGCCTACGATTTGGGAAAGCTTTACCAAATGCTGATGAACGGTGGAGAGTTGAACGGGCATCGTTACCTGAACTGGGCAACTATTCAGGATTTCACAACGTACCATAGCCCAATCAGCAGGCGTGGTTATGGTTTTGATAAACCTGAAAAAGATAATGCCACAAGCCGGGATCCCTACCCCAGTAAATTAGTATCGTTGCGTACTTATGGCCATACCGGATTTACGGGAACCTGCGTATGGGCCGATCCCGCTAATAATATTTTATATATCTTTCTTTCCAACCGCGTAAACCCTACAAGGGACAATCCGCGCCTCGGCAGTCTGAGAATCAGGGGAAATATTCAGGATGCGATTTATAGGGGCTTGGGGATAGATGGATAATGAAAGTGAAAAACAAATAGGGAAATATTAACGTAGCATGAGCCGGGCAATCCGTTGTGAATTGCACTCAGATTTATTAATACCTTAGGTCTTTGAAAACGCACAACGGACGGGTATTGCCGCAGTGCAGGGAATTCATTGATTGTCCAGCCCGGAACAAAGGCCCATTTAAAAATATGTTGTTGAAGTTATGAACTAAAGCTGAAAATTGAACGCCGAGCCCGAACCGCTGCTGATGTTTGCACATAGCTAATGTTACATTGTCAAGCCCTGCTTTTGCAAATACTTCTATTGGCAGAAGTACATCTTGTTTAATATGCTTGTACCAATACCTCGGTCGGAATACGCCATTTATTGTGAAGCTGTCGAATCATGTCTAAGGAAAGTTTTCGTTTTCTACTTAGGATTTCGCTGGCTCTACTTTTTTGTCCTACGATGTTGGCTAAATCAGTTTGCGTCAAACCTGACTGTTCCATTCGAAATTTGATGGCTTCGATTGGGTCTGGCAGGTCTATTGGAAATTTTTCGTCTTCATATTTCTCAATTAACAAACTTAAAATTTCCAGTTCGTCTCCCTTGGGTGTCCCTTTTTTTGCGTTAAAGATTTCCTCAAGCCGAAGCATTGCTTGCTCGTAGTCTTTTTTTGTCTTGATAGGCTTGATGTTCATATTAAATAGTTTTTGCGTTTACTTTGTCATATTCAGGATGTGTCCCGATAAAACGTATCCATATCATTTGATAGTCAAAATTGATTTTGATAATTAAGCGATAGGAGTTGCCTTTTATATTGAACACAATTCTGTCATTGCCAATTATGCTTGCACTCGGGAATTCAGTCTTTATCTCGTTGGGATTTTTCCATTCGGCTTTAGAGGCTTCCTGAAACCATGCCTTCAATTGTTGTTCACAATCGTTATGCTTCTCCCAAAATTCTCTAAGTACTTTCTTTGCTATAACTCGCAACTCTTTTGTTTTGTCAAAAGTAAGCAAAAGTTACCAAATTGGGAAATATTTATGTGAGAAGGTGTTATTGTCCCGGATTTCTGCCAACGCCCGGCGTGTTGGCGAAGTGGGCGTTAAAAAAATTGGTGTACGATTTTTAATTTTTCATGAATTGTGATATCCAAATGAAATTAAGCATAAACGATTATTTGGACAATTTTTTTATAAGGACACGGGAGCCATCACGGATGTTGCCCATTGCGCCAACAGGCCAGATGGACGACCGTTTGCCACGGTAGTACCATTGTGGTCACCACGCTCTTACAGGCAACATGAGTGAAACGCCGGGCGATGGACAAAATTTAGGTTATGGCAGCTTTGAGGCACGAAAAGCGAATAACCGTGCGCACAGGCTCGGTGCAGTGGCAAATTTTGTCCATCGTTTGTATTGGCGCATAAATGTAGTTGTGAATTGCTTTCAGATTTATTAATACCTTAGGTCTTTGACAACGGCAGGCGGCGCGGTCCTCGTTATCGAAGATAAAAATGTGATTGATGAATTTACGCTTTACCGGAATATTAACGGCAGGTTTGACGGCAAGGGCATCAAGGAGCATTACAAGGATTTTGACTTGTATTTGAAATACGATGGCAGGTGGCAATACTTTAATCAAAAATCCTGGGTAACGTTTTACAGTGAATATAAAAGCAAAATCCCGCGCTAACGGGACTTTGGGTCAGGCTGACAGGCTGTAAAAGCTTGCCCTCCTGTACTGCAAATATACAATAATTATGGCAGATATAAATATACCTGGTTACGAAAAAGAAATACAGGAGGCGCTGGAGTACATTAAAAATGAACTCCCGGATATTATTGGCACGGAAGCAAGAAAGCATTTTAAAAATAATTTTCAGCAGGAGGGCTTTGATGGCCAAAAATGGGCAGCGCGTAAAACAAAGCGCAAGGGAAGTACTAATAATCAAAAAATATTGTCCAAGTACGGCGGCCTGAAAGATTCTATCAATTACCGTGTGGATGGCGAAACAATTGTTATTTATACCGATGTAAAGTACGCGTTGTGAATTGCTTTCAGATTTATTAATACCTTAGGTCTTTGACAACCCCTGCTGCATTAGCATTACCCTCGGCGGTAAACCTTGCAACCTGCTGGCGTTGCTGTGCAATGAAATTATTTTTAGCGGCATCTATTTGTTTGCTAAGGTTAGAGGCCGTAGGCCAGCCTTCTTTTTGCTGTACCCAATGCTGTATTTCGTGGGTTAAGAGCTGGGTTAGTTGAACCTGTCCAAAATCAGACGTTTCTCTCCCCACTTGTTGTAATCCCACCCCTCTTTGGCTTCCTGCTCTGTTATCGGCACCCGGTCTGCTTCCGGTATAATATCCCGATGAATTATACTTGCGCGATACTTCTCTTTTAGAATTGATAGCGATTCGCTGAATTGGTCGTCCGTCTCTTGTGTTGACTGTTTCAAAGTTTGCATAATCTTCTGTTGTTTCGTCATTAAAAATTTCTACTTGTAATGTAGCTAATTCGGGGTATAATTTACCAAGTTCCCCCAAATGTACTAAATCCCCAAGTTTTTCTGTTATAATTTCTCCGGATTGGGCAAGTTTAAATTTATCAACCAACGATTGTGGTACTTTTATTGGTGCTGCATCTGTTTGCCAGTTACCGTTTTTGTCTTTCTGCCATCCGGTAGCTGCCCATATTTTGTCAGCGGAAATACCTTTTTTATCTAATGCCTCTGCATTTACCAGTGATGCTTTTTGTGTTTGCGAAAGATTGGCGTTCCCGCCTACAATGTTAAACCTTATGTCATTTGTTTCTTTTTGTTTTGCCTGAAACATCGCAATACCTTCGCCTACCGCTTCCCTCATTTCCGGGGTTATGTCTATGCTGTGTTGAATCTTCGCTCCATCTTCCCCTGCATCTATCTCCGTTTTCCCGATCTTCACATTCTTTTCGCCTGTGATGTCTTTTACCGCTTCCTGAAAGGCTTTGCCTACTATGCCTGTGTGTCCTTTCTCGTGAATAGGTTGTATTTCATTTTTAATATCCCTTGCACCGCTCGTTTTGTTTAGCTTCATGGTGGTGTCTATGGCATACAACTTGCCATCTATACCTTTTAATACGTTTTCATCGTGCAGGTCGTTTTTGTGCGTGAGTTCATTTTTAAAATGCGTACCGGCATCGCCCATTGTTTCATCTTCGGTATAGCCTTGTTCATTTACTGCTTGTTTTATTTCTTCTGTGGTGGCTTTTTCTTTGCCTGCCTGTATGTGAGGCTGCTCAATAAGGGCAACAAAATCACCATCTGTATTTCTGCCAAAGCCTATTACCTTCTGTGCTGTTTCGGGATGGTCGGTATTATGTAACGTAATACCATCTAAAAAATGCTGTACATCGGGGTACTCAAAAGTGTCTTTGGATTTGATAACGGTATCACCATTATCATAAACCTTCGCCTCTTTGCCGCTTGCAAAATGTTCTCCGTATTTTTCTTTGAGGTAGGTATCTGCATTATCGTGCCATACACCTTTTTTCTTTGCGTATTTCTCTAATTCTTTTTCCTCTCTTTCGGTGCGGCCTGCTTGAGCCTCAACGCCTGCTGTCTCTTCTCTTCCCACGATAAGGGATGCTTCTGCATGGATTTCACCCCCTCTATTGAACCCCACAAGCTCTCTTTGGGTAAATCTGCCGTAGGCTGCTCTTCCTTCTTTAATTTCTCTTGCATATTGCTCTAATTTTTGTAAAGTCTGATTGGTTATTCTACCGTTAGCAATGCCTAAAGATACGTCATTCAGGGGTGTGTTTCCAAATGTTTTTTGCTGCGGTACGCTTCCATAAAAACCTTTCATACCGCTACCGCCTACCTGTAAATCTTGCCCTCTTAGTGTTTTTGCTCCTCTTATTACGCCTACCCCCCTTCTTTTTTCCCCTTCACCATTAATCATCCGTTTTGCAACATCCTTGCCAACAAAACTTTCAAGTTCCTTTTCGGATATATAATTTTTAAAAACGGCATTTTCATCCCCGTCTTTCTCTGCATTAAACGAATATGTTCCATCTCTTTCTTTTACATAATGAATAGCATCCACCTGTTTACTCAAATCGTACCGCTCATTCTGCGTTTCACCACTCGTCCATGTTATCTTATCCGCACCACTGTTTGCCGCTTCTTTGATAGCGTATTTAGCTAATAGTTTTGACCATGCAGAAGTGTTGGTTACGAAGGGGGCTTGTGGTACGCCCCTATCTATTTTTTTCTTTTCATTTACAACGTAATCAAAAGCCTCTTTCTGTGTAGCGTATCTTGACTTAGCAATTTGTAAAATATTGCCAGGCACTTCAAAATACCAAAATCTGCCTGGGTCGTTGGCAGCAGGGTTATTATCATTTTCGTTGATTGGTTTTACTTCTTCGGCTTTATACTTCTCATCAAAACCCTCCTTCTTTCCTTTCTGCCCCCAGTCCGATTGCAGTTCCTCAATATGCAGCACATTGTTTCCATCAGTATCAGTACGGTCGCTCATGCGCAGGTGTCCTGCTATGTTGGGTTCGTCAAAGTGGGATGAACGGAAATCAACACTTTCATCTATTCTATGACTTAACAATTGAATTTGAGAATCTACATCTCTAATTGATTCACCTCTTCGAAGCAGTTCATCTCTCTTTTGTTTTAATATCTCAAGCCTTTCTTTGTCGCCACTTTTTTCAATCTTAGTTTTAATCGGCAGCGTTACCAGCACTTCCCTGTAATTGTTTGCCTCGCCGGGTAGTTGGTATTTGTCAAATTTTGTCCCCTCTCTGCCCATTACTCCATTTTGTTCATCATTACTCTTGCCTTCTTTATCTTTCACCACCTCCACAAGTTGCACCCGATTATCCTTCATATAATCAAGTATCTGCTGTTTGGTTACCCTTTCATCGCCCTTGCTTTGCAGCCATTCTTCTATGCCTGTCCATTGCAGTTCATCGGCTTTTACGCCTTTGCCCTGCCTAATCATTTGCAGTATTTGAGCGGCTGTGCCTTTGGCTTGTTTTAAGCCGTGTACTGCGTTTTCTATGGGAGAATAGAACCCATTCACCACATCGGCAGCTATGCGCCTTACGGTTTGTTTAGTGCCGTCGGGCATGGTTATTTCTCTGCCTGCGCTCCACCTTACATTTTCTACATCGGCATCAGATATACAGGGCGGACGCATAAATTTTATTTGATTTTTAATAACATAGCCAGAACATGGTCATTTTGCCATGCGGCGATGTTACGTTTTCTTTTTATACTCATTTTCTTGGTGCCGGTATGCTCCGGTACTT
>Ga0066256_1003358_pt1 | contig 15642 bp, 19 predicted proteins | sample ThiBio_1000_biof_FD_87107 | JGI IMG/M metagenome (GOLD analysis project Ga0066256, IMG submission 87107) | Wastewater bioreactor microbial communities from Cape Town, South Africa - Thiocy_expt_1000_biof (version 2) | ecosystem: Engineered > Bioreactor > Thiocyanate-remediating >...
GCATCGTGCGCATCGACCGGGTCAAGGACGCGCTCGACGCCGGGCAGGAAATCATGGCGGCGGACGTGGCGATAAAACTTGCCATTCCCGAATGGGCGAGCTTCCCCTTTCCGCAACAGGCCGAAAGCTGATGGCGGCCGACCGCGCCGGCGCGCCGGTCCGCGCCTGGCAGCGCATGCTGTCCGGGCGGCGGCTGGACCTGCTCGACCCCTCGCCGCTCGACATCGAGATCGCCGACATCGCCCATGGGCTCGCCCGCGTCGCGCGCTGGAACGGCCAGACCAGCGGCGACCACGCCTTCTCGGTGGCGCAACACTCGCTGCTGGTCGAGCAGGTGTTCCGGCGGCTGATGCCGGAGGCGAATGGCGCCGAGCGGCTGGCCGCGCTGCTGCACGACGCGCCCGAATATGTGATCGGCGACATGATCTCGCCGTTCAAGGCGGTGGTCGGCGGCGGCTACAAGGAGGTGGAGAAGCGGCTGCAGCGGGCGATCCACCTGCATTTCGGCCTGCCGGCGGAGCTGCCGGACAAGCTCGTCCGCGCGATCAAGCGGGCGGACCAGGTGGCGGCGTGGTTCGAGGCGACGCAGCTCGCCGGCTTCTCCGAGATCGAGGCGGCGCGCTATTTCGGCCGCCCGCGCGGCTTCAGCGCCGACGATTTCGACCTCGCGCCGCGCGCGGCCAAGACCGTCGAGCGCCAGTTCCTGGCCGCGGCCAGGACGATCGAAATTTCACGCGGACCTTAACGGAATCGTTGCTCCTGCGGCCTATTGCTGCCCCCACGGGGCGCCGCGCCACACGCGCGGCCGGGGACAGGGCGTGAAGCAACTCACCGGCGAGCAATATCTGACGATCGGCTGCGTCGCCTATGTGGCGGCGGCCGAGGCGATCGCGCCGCAGGAGTTCTCCGCGTTCCTGATCCAGTACGCGCTGGTGATCGGGGCGGCGCTGCCGCTGCTGCTGCTCGTCGCCTTCGCCGGCCTTGGCATCATGGAGAACCCGCGCGCGCCCTTCTCGGCGATCCGCGAGGCGCTGCGCGGCTCGATCGGCGCGGGTGCGGTGACGGCGGTGCTGTTCATCCTGTCGATCACCGCCTTCACGACGCTGAAGTTCGAGATCCCGCAGACGGTGCCGTTCTACGCCGACCCGTGGATCGCCGACATCGACCGGACGCTGCATGCCGGCCAGGCCTGGCGGCTGGCGCATGCCTGGGCGCCGTCGTGGACGCCGGCCGTCATCGACGTGATCTACTCGAAGGTGTGGTTCATCGAGTGGTTCGCCATCTTCTTCTTCGTCGCCTTCTGGAAGAACCGCGACGCCCGCGCCCGCTATCTCTGGGCGTTCTCGCTGACGCTGCTGATCGTCGGCACGCTGCTGGCGACGCTGCTGTCGTCGGTCGGGCCGATCCTCTACGACCAGATCTATGGCGGCACGCGCTTCGCCGGGCTGGTCGGCACGCTGAAGGCCGGCGGCAACGACAGCTTCCTCGGCTACGCCAACTACCTGCTGGCCGCCTACCAGCACCGCGAGACGGCGTTCGGCACCGGCATCTCGGCGATGCCCAGCGTGCACGTGGCGATGGCCGTGCTCAACGCGTGGTTCCTCGCCAGCCTCGACCGGCGGCTCGGCGTGGTCGGCTGGCTGTTCGCGGCCGCCATCCTGTTCGGCTCGATCTATTCGGGCTGGCACTACGCGATCGACGGCTACACCTCGGCGGTGATCCCCTCCGCGATCTGGCTCGTCTGCGCCCCCTTCCGCCGCGAGCCGGCGGCCGACGCGGTCAGCGCCCCGGCCGTTCCAGCCGGTCGATGAACCACTGGGTGAGCTTCACCCAGACCTCGTCCTTCTCGCCCGAATCCTCGCAGCCATGGTCGAGGTTGGGATTGTCGTTGACCTCGATGACGTAGACGCCGTCGGGCGTCTCCTTGAGGTCGACGCCGTAGAGCCCGTCGCCGATGCAGCGGGCCGCGCGCACGGCGATGTCGATCACCTGCGGCGGCGTCTGCGCCAGCGTGAAGGTGCGGAAGCCGCCCTGGTCTGGCCGGCCGCGGCGGTCGTGGTTGACGATCTGCCAGTGCTTCTTGGCCATCAGGTAGTGGACGGCGAAGATCGGCTGGCCGCCGAGCACGCCGACGCGCCAGTCATATTCCGTCGGCAGGTATTTCTGCGCGATCAGCAGGTCTGAATCCTCCAGCCACTGCGTGGCCAGCGTCTTCAGCTCGGCGAAGTCCTTCGCCTTCTTGACGCCGCGCGAGAAGGAGCCGTCGGGGATCTTCAGCACCAGCGGGAAGCCCAGCGTCTGCGCGGCAACCTCGAGATCGCTCGCCCCGGCGATCATGACGGTCGGCGGCACCGGCACCTTGTTATGGGTCATCAGCTCGTTGAGATAGACCTTGTTGGTGCAGCGGATCATCGACAGCGGGTCGTCGATGACGGGCATGCCCTCCTGCTGGGCGCGGCGCGCGAAGCGGTAGGTATGGTTGGAGATCGACGTCGTCTCGCGGATGAAGAGCGCGTCGAAATTGGCCAGCCGCGGCAGGTCCTTCTTGGTGATCGGCTCGACCTCGACGCCCATCTTCTCGGCGATGCGCGACCAGTAGCGCAGCGAGCTGATGGAGGACGGCGGCAGTTCCTCCTGCGGGTCGATCAGGGTGGCGAAGGAATAGCGGGCCGAGGTGCGCGTGCGCGAATCGCGCCATTCGCGCGCAGTGTACTGCTCGAGGCTGTGCAGGAAGCGGGCCTTGTCGTCGGGGCTCATGCGGCCGAGCGGGTGGAAGCCGATCTTCCTGATCGAGGCCCACTGGCCGTCCTCGATGGTCACCTCCAGCGCCGGCGCGCGGAACCAGTCGAAGACCAGCCGCGCGAACCGCTCCCAGGCCTTGCCGGGGCCGATGCCGAAGAAGATCGCCACCTTGTGCGGGAACGAGCCGCCGAGCGCGGCGCGGCTCTTGTTGAGCGCCTGCTCCAGCTCCGGCAGCGCCGCCTCGTAGAGCTTGCGCTCCGACAGGTCGATCATCGTCTCGACGGTGGGGATGACGCGGTGGCCGCGCGAGCTCGCCAGCAGCGAGGCGTAGTAGCCGCGCGACTGGTAGGCGTAGTTGTTGGAAAGGTTGATGACCTTGGGACGCTGGCCGCGGAAGAGCTGCGGATGGGCCAGATACTCGCGGTTGGTGATGATCTTGTGGGGCGTATCGACCTGATCGAGCGCACTCGTGCGGCCGGTGAGTATGACCCATGTCATGATGACGGGCGTTCTCCGAGGATGACGGCGGCGCGCATGCGGCCGAATTGCGCCATGCCGTAGAATACCTGATGCGGAACCGGGATGGCCGCGGCGTCTATCTTGGCTTCGTCTCGCTTGTCCTCGACCCACGGGTCGTGGACGATGAAATGGTCGTCGTCGCCGCCGACGACAAGAACCCAGTGCGGCACCTTCTCGCCGAACATCAGGAAGCCGCTGACCAGCACGACGACGAGGCAGCCGGCGGCGAGCGCGCCGCGGATGTCGTCGAGGGTGAAGGCGCGGTAGTCGACGGGGATGCCGAACTCCTCGGCGCGGGCGCGGAAATCGGCCTGCGCCAGCTCCATCACCATGCGCTTCTCGGGATTGCGCACCGACTGCAGGAACAGCGCGCCGTGATGGGTGACGAGGATGCGGGCCGACAGTCCCCATTCGCGGGCGGTGACCGCCAGCCCGAAGGGCTCGCAGCCGCCGGGGCCCGACATCATGAAGACGGTGGTGGCCTCGCGCCACAGCCGGATCTCCATCACCTGGCTCGGCTCGAAGCCCGGCGTGAAATGCGCGAGCGCCATCATCAGGCAGCACGGGCCGCAGGTGAAATCGACCGACTGCTGGAAATAGGGAACGGCCGTGCGCGGCGGCCGGTTGCCGCGCAGCAGCTTCTCGTAGCGCAGCGCGGCCATGCCGTCCTGATAGTAGGCGTCCTCGCGGCCGATGCGGCGGTAGCCGTTCTTCTCGTAGAGCGCGATGGCGCGGGCGTTGTCCTCGCGCACCTCGAGCCGCAGCAGCAGCCGCTCCTCGTCATAGGCCGCCTGCTCGGCCGCCTCGAGCAGCGCGCGACCGATGCCGGCGCCGGCCGCCTGCGCCGGCAGGGCGGCGATCGAATAGAGCCGGGCGACGCCGCTGCCGGCCCGGTAGAGCACCATGCAATAGCCGCGCACGGCGCCGTCGACCTCGGCCACCAGCGTGTCCGCGGTGTTGCCGTCGATCAGTTGCCGGAAGGAGCGGCGCGAGATGCGATCGGTCGCAAACTGGCGATTTTCGATCTCGACCAGTGCGTCCACGTCGGACTGCCGCGCCGGGCGGATTGTTGCGGGCATGCGGGGCGGAATTCCTCGATTCCGGGAAGGTCGCCTTGCTGGCCCCTCTGCTGATCTGGGGGCCGCCTGCGTCCGACCTTCTGCCGCGCAAGCATAATCGGCTAACGCTCCGCGATTAAGGCCGAATTGTGACAAAATCTGTGTATGGACCAGCGGTCCCGGCGGCCGCAGTTCCGGGACCGTGCCGGCGCCACGAAGTACACCTATATAGGCAGGATGAGGACCCGAATCGCACGCCCCGGCAGGCTGGCTGCGCTGGCTCTCACGGCGCTCGCGGCATTGCCGGCCGCAACGCCCGCGCATGCCGGCGCCTGCCCGGCACGAGTGAACCCCTCCTTCGGCGAGACGGTCGATTCGATCGCGGCGCGTTGCGGCGTCACGCCCGAGGCCCTGCGGAGCCGCAATCCCGGCCTCGACGCCGACAGCCCGCAGATCGGCATCCGCATCGAGGTGCCGCGGCCGGCGCTGCCCTCCCCGCAGATCGAGGTCGGCGGAAATCGCGGCATCGTCGCGCCGGCGCAGCCGACCATCAGGCTGCCGCGGCTCTGAACGGCGCGCCGAACCATCAAATCAATTGAACGCTGCGACGATTCAATTCGTTTGTGCTTATGCGTCCCGGTCTCTAGATTCGCCCGCACCTCAACGGGACCTCCAGCATGTCGCAGTCGACCGTCGCCCGGCCGGGCAACCCCAGCCTCCCCTGGCTCATCATCACCTGCGGCTGCCTGATCGCCGCGCTGACCTTCGGCCCGCGCTCGGCGATGGGCTTCTTCCAGCTTCCGATGCTGGCCGAGAAGGGCTGGGACCGCGAGACCTTCGGGCTGGCGCTGGCGATCCAGAACATCGCCTGGGGCATCGGCACGCCGATCTTCGGCGCGCTCGCCGACCGCTACGGCACCTGGCGCGTGCTGGCGCTGTCGGGCGTCATGTACGCCGCCGGGCTGGCGATGATGGCGATGGCGACGACGCCGGGCATGCTGCATCTGGGCGGCGGCGTGCTGGTCGGGCTGGGCGTCGCCGCCGGTTCGTTCGGCATCGTGCTCGCCGCCTTCGCGCGAAACGTGACGCCGCAGCAGCGCAGCCTCGCCTTCGGACTCGGCACGGCGGCCGGCTCGGCCGGCATGTTCCTGTTCGCGCCGCTCGGCCAGGGGCTGATCTCGGCCTATGGCTGGTTCGATTCGCTGCTCATCATGGGCGCGATGATGCTGGTCATCCCGCTGCTCGCCATCCCGCTGCGCGGCAACTCGAAGTCGGGCATCGCCCAGCAGGCGGTGTTCGAGCAGACGGTGGGGGCGGCGCTGCGCGAGGCGCTGGCGCATCGCAGCTACGTGCTGCTGGTGTCGGGCTTCTTCGTCTGCGGCTTCCAGGTCGCCTTCATCACCGCGCATTTCCCCGCCTACATCGCCGACATCGGCATCGAGCCGCGCTATGCGGTGATCGCGCTGGCGCTGATCGGGTTCTTCAACATCATCGGCTCGCTCGCCTCGGGCTATATCGGCCAGCGCCACTCCAAGCCGATCTTCCTCGCCTGGATCTACATCGCCCGCTCGGTGGTGGTGACGGGCTTCCTGCTGCTGCCGCAGACGCCGGCGAGCGTCATCGTGTTCTCGATCCTGATGGGCCTGCTGTGGCTATCGACCGTGCCGCCGACCAACGCGCTGGTCGCCATCATGTTCGGCACGCGCCATCTCGGCCTGCTCGGCGGCATCGTGTTCCTGTCGCACCAGATCGGCTCGTTCCTCGGCGTCTGGCTGGGCGGCTATTTCTACGACCGGCTCGGCAGCTACGACCCGGTCTGGTGGCTCGGCGTCGCGCTCGGCCTGTTCGCGGCGGTCGTGCACTGGCCGATCAAGGAGCAGGCGGTGGCGCGGCCGCAGCTTGCGGCCGCCGAATAGGGTCAGCGGCCGCCGTTGAGCCTTTCGACGGGGAAGATCGCGCAGGTCTCGGTACCCATGGCGAGCAGCTTGCCGTCGGCGTCCTTCAGCGTCGCCTCCGAGACGGCGAGCGTGCGGCCGCGGTGCACCACCCTGCCCTCGCAGACGACCTCGCCGGTCTTTGGCGTGATCGGACGGGTGAGGTTCACCTTGAACTCGGCCGTGGTGTAGGCCTCGCCCTTCGCCATGGTGGTGTGGATGGCGCAGCCGAGCGCCGAATCGAGCACGGTGGCGGCCCAGCCGCCATGCACCGTGCCGAGCGGGTTCAAGTGCCGCTGGCCGGGCAGGCCGCGGAACACTGCCCTGCCCTCGCTCACCTCGACGAGGCCGAAATTCATGCGGGCACCGATCGAGGGCGCCGGATAGTGCCCGTCGACGATGCGCTGGAGGAACTCCAGCCCCGTATATTTGACGATCTCCTCATAGGGAATCGTGCCGACGCCGAGCGGCGCGACATATCCGGGAAAGAGCTCGACGGAGGTCATGCGGCGGTGTCTCCGGGGATGGCGGCGGCGGGCTGGATGGCGCGGCGCAGGCTGGACAGGAAGCCGCCGCGCGCCTCCGGCTCGGCGATGCCGCGCGGCTCGTAGACGTGGCGGGCGAAGAAGAAGCCGGTGAGGCGGAAGGCGTCCTCGATTCCCGCGAGGTCGCCGCGCAGGCCGGAGCCGGGGCGGATGAAGGCCGGCAGAGCGAGCAGCCGGTCGCCCCACGGCGCGCCCGCCTCGCGCGAGACGGCACGGCCGCTCTTCGGCGAGACGTAGACGAGCTCGTCGCGGCGGCCGGTGGCGGCGCATTCGGTCAGATCGAGGCCGAAGCCCAGTTCGTCGAGCAGCAAGAGCTCGAAGCGCACGACGAGCTCGGCCGCGCTCGCCGGCTCGGCGAGATGGCCGATCAAAAGGCCGAGCGCGTCATAGAGGCCGAGATGCGGGTCGCGCTCGGGCAGCAGGCGCAGATGGGCGGCCAGCAACTGCAGGCCGTAGACGGCGCAGGCGCTGTCGAACAGGCCAGCCGCGTTGAGCTCCAGCGCCTCGGCCTGGAAGGTGCCCAGATGCTCGTCGAGGCGGGCGCGCCAGACGAGGGCGACGCGGTTTCCCGCCTGCAGCACCGGCTGCATGCGGCGCGAGCGGCCGCCGCGCACCAGCCCGAGATGGCGGCCGTGGCCGCGCGTCATCACCTCCAGGATGGCGCTCGTCTCGCCATGCCTCCGGGTGCCCAGGATGATGCCTTCGTCACGCCATTCCATCGGCCATACCTGAACCGGATTCCCTGTGGCTTCAAGACCGGCTAAATTCGGGCACATGAAAAGCGCGTCGCAGGATGAGGGGGAACGGCCGGCCGCCGCCGCGTTCGATATCGTGGCGGTCGATTCGAACGGCGATGAGGCGCGGCGGTGCCTGGCCGCCTATTTCGCCGAGCTGTCGAGCCGCTTCGAGCAGGTGTTCGACCCGGCCAGGGGCGTGTCGGCCAACGAGCCGCCGCTGGCGCCGCCGGACGGCTGCTTCCTCGTGGCGCGGCTCGACGGGCGGGCGGTCGGCTGCGGCGGCCTTCGCAAGCTGGAGCCGGGCGTGGGCGAGATAAAGCGCATGTGGGTGGCGGGCGAGGCGCGCGGGCGCGGCCTGTCGCGGCGGCTGCTTCAGGAACTGGAGACCCGCGCGGCCGGCATGGGCATGCTGCGGCTCAGGCTCGACACCAACCACACGCTGGCCGAGGCGCAGGCGCTCTACCGCTCGGCCGGCTATCGCGAGATCGCGCGCTTCAACGACAATCCCTACGCCGATTTCTGGTTCGAGAAGCAGCTCGCTGCCGGCTGAGGGCGTGTGACGCTCAGGCGCCGGGCAGCGGCAGAAGGGCAAGCGGCAGCAGCCGCGAATCCTCGACGGCCGCCGTGCGGTGGCCGATGCCGGCGAGGTAGGCCTCGTCCTTCGCGAAGGCCAAAAAGGCTTCCACCGAATGCTGCCGGACCAGCATGGCACGGTCCCACCGTTCGCCAGCCGGACCGATGAGCCATGGGCCGCCTTCGCCCAGCAGCATCAGCTCGCCACCCGAGGCCGCCAGATGAGGCTGCGTATGGGCGATGTAGAGGTCGTAGGCCTGCGCGCCGCTGATCGGCGCGTCGGGCGCCAGGCCGGGCGTCGCGGAATAATCGGCGACGGCGCGGAAGCGCAGCAGGTTGAGCATGACCACCGGCCCGGCAATCCCGCGCATGACGAAATCGCGGCCGGCTTCAAAAGTCGGGTCGAGATGGGCAGCCACCGTTCGCTCCTGTCTGCCCGCGCAGGGCCTTGAATTATTTTTACCCGGATATTATTTAGCCGCCAATAGCACCCGGCTCGAATGCCGGCAAGCGGCCGGACGGCTGGAGACGACGATGCAACGGGACGAGCGCAAGGCGGCGACGGCCGCCTACAAGGAACGGAAGACCGAGGCGGGCATCTACGCGCTGCGCTGCGCGGCGACCGGCGGCGTGTGGGTCGGCCGCGCGGCCGACGTCTCGACGGTTCAGAACCGGGTGCGCTTCTCGCTCGCCCACGATGCCGGCCTGCGCGCCTCGCTCAAGGCGGCGCTGCGGGAGCACGGCGCCGACGCGATCTCCTTCGAGGTGCTGGAGCGCTTCGGCGAGGACGACATCCCCTACGCCCGCGACAAGTTCCTGCGCGAACGGCAGGAGCACTGGCGCGAGAAGCTGGAAGCAGAGGCGATCTGAGGAGAAGCCTCAGGCGGGCACGACGTCCGTCAGCGGAAAATCGTTGCCCTTGAAGAGCAGCGGCGCGTTCAGCGAGCGCGCGCAGGCATAGGCGAAGCAGTCGCCAAAGTTCAGCCGGGCACGATGGCCGACCACCTTTCCGTAGGTCTTGCAGGCTGCAATGGCACCAAGCCGCACCTCGGAAGTGATGGGTATTTCGACCGCGCCGATTTGCGAGAAGAAGCCTTCGACAAGTTTCTCGGCCTGTTCGAGAACAGCCCGCGGGACCGGCGCGTCGCTGTGGCTGACGGCAAATTTGCTTCGAGCAAAGCCGACGGTCGCCTCATAGGCGACCAGCGGTGAATAAAAGAGAGGACCCGCAGCCTCTTCGATCTTGTCGACCAGAGCTTCGGCATCCTCCTCATCTGCGAGAATGGCAATGATGGCCGAAGCGTCGAGGAACATCACATGTCGCCCCACATCTCGTCCATATAAGCCTTGAGGTCGAGATTTGGATCGCCGGGCCCCATTGCCCTTGCCGCGTCCTGAAGCTTTCTGATCCGTTCCCTCAAGGGTTCGGCTTTGCGCACACGCTCCAGCTCGTTCTGCAACGCGATACGGACAGCCTCGGTCTTGCTTGGCGCATTGGTGGCGTCCTGCACCTGCCGGGCAAGAACGTCCACCTCGTTGTCGCGGATGTAGAGGGCCATCGCAGCCTCCGTCTCTGTATATTCCACCTGAATATACAGCGTCAGCCCGGAAATTCCAGGCCCATCTCGCGGTAGCGCTCGGGGTCGTCGCCCCAGTTCTCGCGCACTTTCACGAACAGGAAGAGGTGCACCTTCTGTTCGAGGATGGCGCCGATCTCGTGGCGGGCGGCTTCGCCGATGGCGCGCAGGGTCTCGCCCTTGCGGCCGATGACGATCTTCTTCTGGCTGTCGCGCTCGACATAGATGACCTGCTCGATGCGCACCGAGCCGTCCTTCCTCTCCTCCCACTTCTCGGTCTCGACATGGGAGGAATGGGGCAGCTCCTCGTGCAGCCGCAGATAGAGTTTTTCGCGCGTGATCTCGGCGGCGAGCTGGCGCATCGGCAGGTCGGATATCTGGTCCTCCGGGTAGAACCACGGTCCCTGCGGCAGCGTGCCCGCCAGCCAGTCGAGCAGGTCGTCGCAGCCGGAGCCGGTCAGCGCCGAGACCATGAAGGTGCGCTCGAAGGCGACCTTCCCGTTGGCCTGCGCGGCGAGCGCCAGCAGGGTGTCGCGCTTCACCGCGTCGACCTTGTTGAGCACCAGCGCCTTGGGCTGGCGGACCTCGGCGAGCTTGTCGAGGATACTTGCCGCCTCCCCTTTCAGGCCGCGCTGGGCGTCGATCAGGACGAGCACGAGGTCGGCGTCCTGCGCGCCGCCCCACGCGGTCGTGACCATCGCCTGGTCGAGCCGGCGCTTGGGCCGGAAGATGCCGGGCGTGTCGACGAAGACGATCTGGGTCCGGTCGCGGGTCGCGATGCCGCGCACCAGCGCGCGGGTGGTCTGCACCTTGTGGGTGACGATCGACACCTTGGCGCCGACCAGCCGGTTGACCAGCGTCGACTTGCCGGCGTTCGGCGCGCCGATGATGGCGACGAAGCCGGAGCGGGTCGGCGGCGTCTGGGCTTCCTCGCTCATGCGCGCTCCTCGGCCTGCCATACGCCCTCGCGCACCAGCATGGCGGCGGCGGCGTTCTGCTCTGCCTCGCGCTTGGAGCGTCCCGTTGCCTCGGCCTCGGCGCGGCCGTCGACGCGCACGGCGACGGTGAAGACGGGGTCGTGGTCCGGCCCGGCGCGCCCGCGCGTCTCGTAGACGGGCGTGGCGCCGGCGGCCTGGTGGGCCCATTCCTGCAGCTCGGTCTTGGGGTCTCGGCGGGCCGCGCCCGCGGCCTTCGCGCGCGGCTCCCACCAGCGCAGGATGAAGGCGCGGGCAGCCTCCATGCCTCCATCCAGATAGAGCGCGGCGATGAGGGCCTCGGTGACGTCGGCGCGCACGTTGATGCGCTTGTGCGGCGACAGCGCGCGCACGTCGGCCGCCGCCCGGATCAGGCCGCCCAGCCCGATCTCCTCGGCGATCGCCGCAAGCGCCTCGGCGTTGACCAGCGCGTTCAACCGCACCGACAGCTCGCCCTCGGGCGCGTCGGGGAAGGCGCGGTAGAGCATCTCGGCCACGACGAGGCCGAGCACGCGGTCGCCGAGGAACTCCAGCCGCTGGTAGTCGATGCGCGAGGCGCCGCGGGCGCTGGCATGCGTCAGCGCGTATTCGGCGAGCGAGCGGTCGCGGAAGCCGTGCCCGGTGAGCGCGGCGAGCTCGTCGAAGCGGGTGTCGTCGAGGCGGGCCTTGCGCGCCATGTCGCGGCCGATGCGGCTCAGTCGACCCAGTGGAACAGGCGAGAGGCGCGCATCTCGGTCGGCCACTTCCAGATCTCCAGCGGGCTGGCGCCGCCGGCGATCGAGAAGAAGATGATGTTGGCGCGGCCGATCAGGTTCTCGGCCGGCACGAAGCCGACGGAGAAGCGGCTGTCGGACGAGTTGTCGCGGTTGTCGCCCATCATGAAATAGTGGCCGGCCGGCACGACGAACTCGCGCGTGTCGTCGCCGATGCCGTTCCTGGTCAGGTCGAGCGTGTCGTAGGAGACGCCGTTGGGCAGCGTCTCGCGCCAGACCTCGACCGGGCGGTCGACCTCGGTGATGTCGGGATTGTTGATCTCGCCGACCTTCTCACGCGGCACGGCCACGTCGTTGATGAAGAGCTGGCCGCCCCTCATCTGGATGCGGTCGCCCGGCAGGCCGACGACGCGCTTGATGTAGTCGAGCGAGGGGTTGGGCGGGAACTTGAAGACGACGACGTCGCCGCGCGTCGGCTCGCCGCCCCAGATGCGGCCGGAGAAGATCGGCGGCGAGAACGGCAGCGAGTTCTTCGAATAGCCGTAGGCCCATTTGGTGACGAACAGGTAGTCGCCCTCGAGCAGGGTCGGGCGCATCGAGCCCGACGGAATCGAGAAGGGCTGGAAGAAGAAGGTGCGGATGACGAGCGCCAAAAGCAGCGCCTGGACGATGACGCTGATGGTCTCGCCCCAGCCGCCGGACCTCTTCTGCGATTTCTCAGCCACGCTCATGTCCATCCTCGGTCGTTTGCAGCCGTCTTAGATCATCGTCCAAGGTCGAGCAACGCAATTGCGGCCGCCATAAGGCCGCGCCGTCCTCACGCTCCAGCGAGCGGCAGCGCCTCGATGATGACGAAGGCCTGCGCGAGCGGAAAATCGTCGGTGATGGTCAGGTGGATCACCGGCCGGTGGCCCGCCGGCACCAGCGCGGCCAGCCGCTTCGCCGCGCCGCCGGTCAACTGCATCGTCGGCTTGCCGCCCGGCAGGTTGACGACGCCCATGTCGCGCCAGAACACGCCGCGCGACAGGCCGGTGCCGAGCGCCTTGGCGCAGGCCTCCTTGGCTGCGAAGCGCTTGGCGTAGGAGGCGGCGCGCTGCCTGCGGCGCTCGGAGCGGGCGCGCTCGACGGGCGTGTAGACGCGCTCGATGAAACGCTCGCCGTAGCGCTCCAGCGAGCGCTCGATGCGGCGGATGTCGATCAGGTCGCTGCCGATGCCGAGGATCATGCGCGCCGCTCAGGCCGCCGGCGCGTGGCCGGCGTCGACGCGGCTGCGCGCGCGCTCGGCCAGCCGGTCGCGGCGGCGCTGCTGGAACCCGCGCGCGCCCCACAGGGTGAGCATGTAGAAGCAGAGGGCGACGGCGGTGCCCTCGACGAGGCTGCCGACCGTCATCGGCAGCAGCAGCGGCTTCCAGATCGAGGCGAAGTCGAGCTGTGACAGCGCATGGCCGAAATGGATCGGGCCCGCCACATGCCCGCCGCGGCCGTAGAGGATCAGCCGGCCGAGCTCGAAGGTCGAGGCCCAGATGGCCGGCAGCAGCAGCGGGTTGCCGATCGCGGTGCCGAGCGCCGAGGCGATCAGGTTGCCGCCGATCAGCCAGGCCACGATGCCGGCCAGCACGAAGTGGAAGCCCAGAAAAGGCGTGAAGGAGACGAAGACGCCGGCCGCGATGCCGGCGGCGATCGCATGCGGCGTCGCGCTGAGCCGCAGCACGCGCCTTGAATAATAACGGAAGGAGCGCGCAAAGGAACGGCGCGGCCACAGCAGCGTGCGGACGCGCTCGCTGAAACTGGCCGGCTCCCTGCGACGAAACAGCATGATCCAGAAAACTCTTGGCGCGGGCCTCGCCCGCATGCGCACGCACATATGCGCACGCGCGCCGTTAGACAAGCGCGGCCGGCCGGCGACCGCGCCACAGGGTGAACATATAGGGCTGCCGGGCGCGCGGCGCCACGCCGCGAACGGCCTGAGGTCCCTCAGATGTTGCGGCTACCCGGCTTTACCGGCGGAATTGCGGCGAGTTCCGGGGGCAGCTTGTCGGCCGGATAAGCCGGCACCTCGTACTGCGCAAGCGCGATCAGCGGCACGCCGACATCGGCCTTGCCGGCCGCGCGGTCGATGATGCAGGCAGCGGCCGCGACCTCGATGCCGAGCTTCCTCAGGCAGTCGATCGTCTCGCGGATCGACAGGCCGGTGGTGACGATATCCTCGACCACGACGACGCGAGCGCCCTTCTCGATCTCGAAGCGGCGCAGGCGGAACTCGCCGCCTTCCCGCTCGACCCAGACGGCCGGCACGCCGAGATGCCGCGAGGTCTCGTAGGCGGGAATCAGGCCGCCGATGGCCGGGCCGACGACGTAGTCGATGCGGCCGGGCACCTTCTCGCGGATCAGCGCCGCGAGCGCGCGGCACAGCCGCTCGGTCTTGTCGGCATGCATGAAGACGCGCGCCTTCTGCAGGAAGACCGGGCTGCGCAGGCCCGAGGTGAGGATGAAGTGGCCGGTGAGGATGCCTCCCGCCTCGCGGAAGATGTCCAGCACCTCGTCAACGGTCATGGCGGTCTCCTGTAGGCCAATTCTGCAGGGCAGAGTCCCTTCGCGCCCCCCTCTGCCCTGCCGGGCATCTCCCCCACAAGGGGGGAGATCAGCCTTCATTGCCGATTTCGCGAACCTTCAGCGATTGGCGAAAGCAGAACCGACAGCCGATCTCCCCCCTTGTGGGGGAGATGTCCGGCAGGACAGAGGGGGCAACGTAGAGAGCCGAATCCCGCAAGCCGGTCAAATCCGTCACCCGTTCACCCGCTTGGCATCCGACACGCTCGGATTGTCGCGGAGCTGGGAGAGCAGCCGGTTGAGCTGCTTCAGGTCCCAGACCTCCAGGTCGATCATCATCTCGGTGAAGTCCGGCGCGGTGCGCAGCATCGAGAGCATGTGGATGTTGGCGTCGTTGGAGGCGATCACCTGCGAGATGTTGGCGAGCGAGCCGGGCTCGTTGATCGCCGTCACCGAGATGCGTGCGGGGAAACGCTCCTTCATGTCCTCGTCGATGTCCCAGCGCACGTCGACCCAGCGCTCGGGCTGGTCGTCGAAGGCGGTCAGCGAGGGCGACTGGATCGGATAGATGGTGATGCCGGAGCCGGGCTGGAGGATGCCGACGATGCGGTCGCCCGGCACCGCGCCCTCCGGGGCGAAGCGCACCGGCAGGTCGCCGGAGACGCCGCGGATCGGCAGCGCGGCCTTGTCGGTCTGCTTGCGGCCCTTGCGCGAGGCGCGTCCGGGAAGCTGGAACAGCATGCCGGCGGCGTTGCGCAGGTTGACCCAGCCCTCCTCGCGGGTCTTGCCCGTCGACGCGGTGACGCGCTCGTCCTTGTAGTCGGGGAAGACGGCCTTGAGCACGTCGGGCGACGAGATCTCGCCGCGGCCGACGGAAGCCAGCACGTCCTCGACCTCCTTGCGGGCCAGCCGGTGCAGCGCCGGCTTCAGCGCCTCCTTGGAGAAGGTCTTGCCGGCGCGCTCGAAGGCGCGCTCGAGGATGCGGGCACCGAGGCCGGAATACTGCTTGCGCGCGGCGAGCTTGGTGGCGCGGCGGATCGCCGAACGCGCCTTGCCGGTGACGACCACGTTCTCCCACGCCGCCGGCGGCGTCTGCGCCTTGGAGCGGATGATCTCGACCTCGTCGCCGTTCTTCAGCTCCGTCATCAGCGGCATGATGCGGCCGTTGACCTTGGCGCCGACGCAGGTGTCGCCGACGTCGGTGTGGACGGCGTAGGCGAAGTCGATCGGGGTGGCGCCCCGCGGCAGCGCGATCAGCCGGCCCTTGGGCGTGAAGCAGAAGACCTGGTCCTGAAACAGCTCCAGCTTGGTGTTTTCCAGGAATTCCTCGGGGTTGTCGCCTTCCGACAGCGCCTCGATGGTGCGGCGCAGCCACGCATAGGCGTTGGTGTCGCGGGAGATGGCGTGGCTGACCTCGCCGGCGGCACCCGCCGTATCCTTGTAGATCGAATGCGCGGCGACGCCGTATTCGGCGATGTGGTCCATCTCGCGGGTGCGGATCTGCAGTTCGACGCGCTGGCGCGAAGGGCCGACGATGGTGGTGTGGATCGAGCGGTAGTCGTTCTGCTTGGGCGTCGAGATGTAGTCCTTGAAGCGACCGGGCACCATCGACCACGTCGTATGGATGGCGCCCAGCGCGCGGTAGCAGTCGTCGACCGTCTCCACGATGACGCGGAAGCCGAATATGTCGGAGAGCTGCTCGAAGGAGAGCGCCTTGGTC
>Ga0066256_1003360_pt1 | contig 15633 bp, 15 predicted proteins | sample ThiBio_1000_biof_FD_87107 | JGI IMG/M metagenome (GOLD analysis project Ga0066256, IMG submission 87107) | Wastewater bioreactor microbial communities from Cape Town, South Africa - Thiocy_expt_1000_biof (version 2) | ecosystem: Engineered > Bioreactor > Thiocyanate-remediating >...
CGGGATCTCCTGCGGTCCCTCCCCCCGGCGTCCCCCCGGCTTTCGCCGGGGTGACGGCCGGTCACGAAGCCAGCGCCGCCCCGAGCGCCGCGCCTTCCTCGTCCGCCAGCGCCGCCTCGCGAAGGCGCCGCAGCCCGGCCGCGTCCAGCCCGCCGGCCCGGTAGCGCTCGACGATGCGGGCATAGTTGCCCAAGCCCCGCTCGAACGTCTCGGCATAGCCCTTGATCAGCCTCTGGCAGCGGACGAGTTCGATCGCGGCATCGGTGTCGCTGGCGCGGATCAGCGACAGCCAGTCCTCGATCCGCGCCTGCTCGACCTGATAGCGCAGCGTGCCCCGTCGCCAGCGCCGCCAGCCGGCGAGCAGCGAAAGCGCCAGGAACCAGCGCAGGCTGGTCGTCTCGACATGGCGGCCCCTGGCGAACAGCGGCGCCAGCCGGCGCGACCAGCGCTTGCTGGCGAGGAGGCGGCCGCCGATGCCGGCGGGCAGCGTTTCGCAGACCTCCTCCAGCCGCGGATGCATATATTCGGTCAGCTGGACGATCTGGTCGTCCTTCGCGCGGACCTCGCCGCGGACGCGGGCGAAACGGCTGGGGGGGGCCCTGGGGGCCGCGGCGCGGGGCGGGTCCTCCTACGACACCCACACCCCGAGGTGGCGGGGGGGCCCGGCGGGGGGCCCGGCCTTGCCGCCCCGGCCGTCGCGCCGGGGCCGCGAGAGCCGGGCACAGGCGGGGGGCCGGCGGTCCATCATCCCCCGCACACCCCCCCCCGCCCGGCGCCCCGCCCCGCCCGGGGGATCGGCTTCGATCCTTGCGGCCAGGGCGCGGCCGGCGTCGGTGGTGGGGATGATGGTCCGGACGTCCTCATCCTGCGGTTCCGGCTTCCCCTGGGCGGCATCGAATCCCGCGGCGAAACCGCGCAGATTGGCCTCCACTGCCTTGCCGCCGGCGCGGATCGCGTCCTCGAAGGCGATGCGGGGGAAGGGCAGGGCGCCGCTGCCGGCCAGCGCGCCGAACAGCACCGAGCTGATCACGCTGCCCGTGCGTTCGGCGACTGCGTCCATGTCGAAGCCGATGAAGCGCTTCGAGCGCTCTCCGGCGGCCGCCACGATGCGCTCGGCACCGGCGCGGCCGTCGCCCATCGCCGACTTCTCGGCGATGGCGTAGACTCGGTGCGTGGAGCCGATCAGCTCGGTGCGCTTCGTGACGAAGCCCCGAAGGATCGCGCGGCCCGCTTCCATCAGCTCCGAGGCAAGGACGATGTCGACATCCCCGGGGACCGGCGTGAGCGCCAGTACCGGCGGAGCTGCGCCGCCGGCCGGGATCATCTCGATATAGTAGATGGTGGCGCCCGTCCGCTGGGCGACGCCGGGAACCGAGGTGCCCTGCGTCGCATGGCCGCCCCGCTCGCCGAGCTGGACGATCCAGTCGGCAAGCACGCCGCCACCCTGGCCGCCCAGGCCCAGCACCGCGATGGTGATGCGCTCGCGATCCGCCATCAGAAGCTCCTCGCGGCGATTGCGCGCGCCGCGCGGCGCTGGAGCGTGCCGATCGCCCAGCCGCGCAGGCGCTGGCGGAAGCGGTCGCGGCGATCGGGATTGGCGATGATCCGGGCCTTGTAGAAGGAGGGGCACAGCACCGCGGCGTGGCTCACTTCGCCGCACACGCCGCAGCCCACACAGCTGTTCTCGACATGGGCTATCGGATCCTGGCGCAGCGGATCGGGATTGGGCCGGATCGTGAGCGAAGGGCAGCCGGAAAGGCGGATGCAGCTATGGTCCCCGGTGCAGGTGTCGGGATCGACGCCGAAGCGCTCACGCACCACGCGCTCGCCGGCCTTCATTGCCTTGGCCACCTGCGGCTTCAGGCGGCGCTGGCGGTTGAGCTGGCATTCGGACTGGGCGACGAGCACTTTCGGCCCCTTCTCCTCGCTCGTCAGCGCCGCGCGGATCGCGTCGCGCATGCCGGCCACGTCATAGGTGCGCGTCATCGTCCGCGCCCAGCCGATGCCGATGCCGCGCACGGCCTTCTCGAGCGGATTGTTGGTCTGGCGGCCCGGCGGCCTGGCGCGGGAGGAAAGGATGTCCTGGCCCCCCGTGGCGGCCGAATAGCCATTGTCGACGATGATCGTCAGATTGTCGTCCTGATTGAAGCCCGCGTTGCCGATGCCCGAGGTCAGTCCGTTGTGCCAGAAGCCGCCATCGCCCATGATCGCGATCGCCCGCCTGTCGCGCGGGCGGAAGGCCGAGGCGCCGGCGGTGCCCAGGCCATAGCCCATCGTCGTATTGCCGCTATGGAAGGGCGGCAGGATCGAGAACAGGTGGCAGCCGATGTCGGCCGAGACATGGTGCTGCCCGAGTTCCTTCTCGACCAGCTTCATCGCCGCGAAGATCGGCCGCTCCGGACAGCCGGTGCAGAATCCCGCCGGACGCGCCGGCACGACTTCGGCCAGCGCCTTGATCTCGTCGCTCGCCATGATCGACGGATTGTTGGAGGCGCGCACCTGATCCGGCAGCAGGTCCGGCGCGGCTTTCGACAGGAAGCTGCGCATGCCGGTCGCCAGCACCACCGCCGTATATTCGCCGCCGATCGGCAGCACGTCCTTGGCACGCCGGACCAGGGTGTTCAGCTCGTGCTCGATGAACTCGGGCTGCCCTTCCTCGATCACCAGCACCGCGCGCTTGCCGGCGCAGAAGTCGCGGATCTCGTCGGGGATCAGCGGATAGGTGACGTTGAGGACATGGATGGGGATCGCCGCATTCCCATAGGCGTCGGACAGGTCGAGCAGCTCCAGTGCGCGATTGAGGGAGTTGAACAGGCCCCCCTGGACGATGATGCCGATCTCGTCCGCCTCGGGCCCGAAATGCTCGTTCAGCCCATGCTCCTGCACGAAGCGGATGGCAGCGGGCCAGCGTTGCTCGATCTTCTCGATTTCGTGGAGGAAATTGGCCGGCGGCAGCACGATCCGGTCGGGATCGCGCACCGGCGCCTCGGCCGCTTCCGCCACGGTGAGCGCAGGGCGCCGATTGTCGCGCGCGACGAAGCTGCCGGTGACGTGGCAGGCCCGCACGCGCAGCTCGAGCATAACCGGCGTGTTCGAGGCTTCGGAGAGCTCGAATCCCTTTTCCACCATGTCGACGATCACCGGCAGGCTGGGCCGCGGATCGAGCAGCCACATCTGCGACTTCATCGCAAAGGCATGGGTGCGCTCCTGCATGATCGACGAGCCCTCGCCATAATCCTCGCCCAGGATGATCAGCGCCCCGCCGGTCACGCCGCCCGAAGCGACGTTGGACAGCGCGTCGGAGGCGACGTTCGTGCCGACCACCGATTTCCACGCGACCGCGCCGCGCAACGGATAGTTGACCGAGGCGGCCAGCATCGCCGCCGCCGTCGCTTCGCTCGCCGAACTCTCGAAATGGACGCCGAGTTCGCCCATGAGTTCGCTCGCGTCGGCGAACACGTCCATCAGATGGCTGATCGGCGAACCTTGATAGCCGCCGACATAGGCCACTCCGGCCTGGAGCAGCGCCTTGGTGACGGCAAGGATGCCCTCGCCATGGAAGGCCTCGCCGTCTCCCAGCCGCAATTGCTCGACTTCCGCCTTGAACGAACGCTCGGCCATCCGCTCAGCCCGCCACCAGCGCCAGGACGCGCAGCGGGCTGCCCGAGCCGCCCCTGATCTTGAGCGGCGTCGCGACGATCACCGCACCGGTCGGCGGCAGCAGGTCGAGATTCTCGAGGCACTGGAGCCCATAGCGCCCAGCCGCGTGGAACAGCGTATGCGCCGGATAGGCCGGATCGAGGAGATGCGCCTGGCCGGCATCGGTGCCGATCGTCTCCACGCCCAGCCCGTGCGCCGCGCGCGCGTCGATCAGGAACCGGACCGCCTCGGCCGAGGGGCCGGGCGTATGCGCCCCGTCTTCGCGGCGATTGACATAGGCATCGACCGCGCGCTTCGACCAGTCGGTGCGCAGCAGGATCCAGCTGCGCGGCGGGATGCGGCCATGCTCGGCTTCCCAGGCTTCGATATCCTCGACAGTGAGGAGATAGTCGGGGTTCTCGGCCGCGCGGGCGGAGATGTCGATCACCACCGCCGGCGCGATGAAGTCGGCGGGCAGCGCCGTGTCGACGGCGTTGTTGGGCAGGTCCTTGCCGGTGATCCAGTGGATGGGCGCATCGAAATGCGTGCCGGTATGCTCGCTGACGGTGAAGTTGTTCCAGTACCAGGCGACGCCGCGTTCGTCATAGCGGGAGATCTCCTCCTGGCTGAACCCGGCGCACTGGCCGAACTCGGGCGGGAGGACGAGCGTGGGCGTGTCGGGGGACAGTGTCTGGGTGAGGTCGATGGTGCGGATCGCGCCCGATGCGATGCCGGCGGCGAAACTCTCGAGCGTCTGGCTGGTCATGTCTGTCCTCCCTGGGGCTGGATCCGCGCGGGCCTGGTCATGCCGGCACGATGTCGAAGGCGATGGTGGTGCGGTGGCCGGAATCCTCGAACGGCACCGTCCCGTGGTAGAAATAGGAAGGGAACAGCACGAGCAGGCCCGGCTCGGGCCGGATCATGCGGGCGATCCGTTCGCGTTCCCCCAGGCGAAGCCCGCTCTCGCCGAACTTGAGCCAGCCCTGGCGGTGGTAATCGACCGCCTGGGGCAGGGCGACATAATAGCAGGCGCTGATCCAGCCCTGGGGATGGATGTGGTTCTCGTGGAAGCCGGCGCGGCGCAGCCGCACCGACCAGGAGCCGGAAAAGGCGAACCGGCCGGTGTTGCGGCGAAGGAAAGGGTGCTCCGCGTCTGCGGGCAGTGCGGCTAGCCAGCGGCGGACCTGCGCCTCGATCATCGCGCGCACCGCGGCGATCATCGGATCGGGCAGGGCGAACAGGCTCGCCGAGACGAGACGTTCGGCATCGTTCAGCCAGGCATCGCGCGGATCGCCGGTGAAGCGCCAGGCGAGGCCCTGAAGCGCGAGCGCCTGCTGGTCGAACGGATCGGCGGCGAGCAGCGGCTCCAGCCGGGCCAGCGCTTCGGCGGGGCGATCGAGGATGATGTGCGATCGGGCAGCTTCGCGCGCGGCGGGGGCGAAACCGGGATCGCGGGCGAGCGCGGCATCGAACTCCAGGAGCGCGGCCTGCGCTTCGCCCAGCGACCAGCGGGCCCGGCCGAACTGGCAGCGCAGTTCCGGTCGGGCGCGATCGGCGTGGGGCGCGGGCAGCGCCGGGGCACCTGCCGCGTCCCCGGGGAGCAGCAGCCGGTCGGCCAGGTCGCAGAGCAGCCCTTCATTGCCCGGAAAGCGGGCCAGCGCGGCGCGATAGCTGGCCAGCCAGGCTGCGCCGCGGCCCTGCCGCCACAACAGGTTGTTGAGCGATTCATGTGCGGCGCGATCGGCGGGGCGCAGGGTGATCGCGCGTTCATAGGAGACGATGGCGGCGTCGACCCGGCCCAGATCCTGCAGGCAATGGCCGAGGACATAGGCGATATCCGGATTGGCCGGATCGATCTCGGCCGCGCGGGCGAGCAGGGGCAAGGCTTCTTCCGGCCAACCGGCAAGGCGCAGCACAACGCCCAGATTGAGCAGCGTTGCGACATGGTCGGGCCGCAATGCGAGCGCGGTGCGGAAGGCGGCGATGGCGTGATCGAGCTCGCCACGCTCCCGCCGGGCCTGGCCGAGCGTGGCCCAGGCGCGTGCGTTGCGCGGATCGCGGCGCAGCAGCGGGGCGAGCGTCTCGCAGGCGGATCGCGGTTCCCCGGCAGCGAGCAGGGCGATCGCCAGGTTCACCCGGGCCTCGTCATAGGCAGGCGCGAGCGCCAGCGCGTCGCGATAGGCTTGCGCCGCGCCGGCGGAGGCGCCCAGGTCGGCAAGGCTGTTCCCGAGATTGTTGTGCACATGGGGCTGGTCCGGAGCGGCCGCGAGCGAGCGGCGGAAGAGCGCTACCGCCGCCTCGTGCCGGCCTGCCCGTCGCGCGATCATGCCGAGCAGCTGAAGCGCGTCGGGATTCTCGGGAGCGAGGTCCAGCACATGCAGGAGAATGGTCTCGGCCGCTCCGGCCTGGCCGCCGCGTGCCAGCCCCATGGCATGCTGCAGGGCTTCGCCAAGCGCCTGCGCGCCGAGACCGTTCGGCTCCGCTGGCGGAGATGCCGGGCCTTGCTGTCGCGGTGCCTGTTCCATCGAACGCGATTCCCATGGCGGGTCTCCTTCCGGGAGCCCGCCGAAGGGGAAAGGTTGCAAATGCCCCTTGTTTCGTCAAGGGAATCACGCTTTAAATCATGTGTAATTGGGAATTATAGGGGTGTCGCCATGAGAGGATCGGGGAAGCGCAGTGCGGTTCGGAAGCAGCTTCTGCGAGGGGCGGCGATCTCGGCGGCGCTGCTGGTCGGGGTGCTGACGCCGCATCTCGCGCATGCGCAGCGCGCGATCCCCGAGACGACGGACGATGTCCGCCGCCTGCCGATCCCCCCGGTCGACCGCAGCCATGAGCCGGTGATCATACTCGCCGGCGGGACCCTGCTCGACGGCCGGGGCGGCGCGCCGATCCCGAACGCGGTGATCGTGCTCCAGGGCGACCGGATACTTGCCGCCGGACCGGCCGGCACCTCCGTGCCCGCCAATGCGGCGCGGACGATCGATGCGCGGGGGCTGTGGATCCTGCCGGGCCTGATCGACCTGCACATCCATTTCACCCAGCAGCGCGGCACCGACATGGGCCGCTATTCGGACAGCCCGGCCGCCGCGGCGATCCGCGGCACCGTGCTGGCCGAGCAGATGGTCACCGCGGGCATCACCGCCGCGCGCGACGTGGGCACGATGGATGACGTGGCGCTGCGCATCAAGGAAGCGGTGGATCGCGGCATGATCCGGGGCCCGCGCGTGCTGTGGAGCGGCAAGCTGATCGCCAGCACGGGCGGCCATGGCGACGAAGTGACCGCTACCGCCACCGGCCGCGAAAAGCCCAATCTCGGCGGCGATCCGCACGGGGTCGACGGGCCGTGGGAATGGCGCAAGGCGGTGCGCGAGCAGGTCCGGCGCCTGTCCGACTGGATCAAGATCAGCGCGCCCGCCGCCAGGGAGGAACTGGCCGCGGCGATCGACGAGGCGCATTCGCTCGGCGTGCCGGTCGCGATCGACAGCTATGGCAAATATACCGACTGGGCGATCGAGGCGGGAGTCGACACGCTCGAGCATCCGCTGCTGCTGAGCGACCAGGCCGTGCCGCTGATGAAGAAGCACGGCACCGCCTTCGTGCCGACGATCGGCGCGTTCGACAATCTGCTGGAGGGCGGCTATCCGACCGCGGGCATCCCCGGCGGCGGCTTCTACTACACGCATTCGCGCCGCTTCGTGATCAACCAGCAGGATCATCTGAAGCGCGTGAACGAGGCATGGCGCGCCGGCGTGCCGATCGGCGTGGGCACCGATATCCCGTTCGAGAATGAATGGCGCTATCCGGACGCCTATTTCCGCGAGCTCGATTATCTCCGCCAGGCAGGCATGACCAATGCCGATGTGCTCGCCTCCGCCACCAGCACCGGCGCGAGGATCCTGCGCATGGGCGACCAGCTTGGCACGATCGAGCCGGGCAAGATCGCCGGCCTCCTGGTTGTTGGCGCCAATCCGCTGGATTCGCTGAAGAACCTGCGCGACGTCCGCTATGTCGTCGCCGATGGCAAGGTGGTGGTGGAGAACGGGCCCCGTTGAGCGCGCGTCGCCCATCGTCCCCCGGGTGACGGCGCGCGGGAGGAATCCGGCCCGGTCGCCCGGGCCGGGCTTCCCCTCATTCGATCGGCAGCTTGCTCAGGTTCGCGCTGATCTTCTGCAGCGTGCGCAGCAGATGGGCGATGTCGCGGTCGCTCACCCCGTCCATCGCGCGGCTGAACTGGCGGCCGACGATCGGGGTCAGCTTGCGCAGGGTCTGCTGGCCGGCCGGAGTCAGCGTCACTTCGGTGATGCGATTGTCTTCCGGATTGGGCTCGGTGGTGACGAGGCTCTGTTCGACCATCCGGTCGATGATCCGGCTGATCGTAGAGCGCTTGGTCAGCGCCGCTTCGGCGATCGCGCCGATGCTGGCCGGCTGGCGCTCGCGCAGCACCGTCATCACGCGGTAGATCGGCTTGGACACGCCATGCTTGTGCAGCACGATGTCCATGTCCTCGTGATATTTGAAGTCGGCATGCGCCATCAGGTAGAAAGGCGAGTTTTCGAGGCGGAAATTGGGGCTGCTCGGGTCGTAGACGCTGCGATTGTCCATCAGATCCTCTGCCGTTCTTGCCGTTTTCTTCACCGCGCTGGTGGCCATGTTTCCCTCAATCGTTCCGCAGGATCAAGACGTTGCGCCGGGCCGGACGGCGTGCGGCAGGCGAATTAGCCGAAAACATATGTTTCTACACCTATCAATCGTCATTTGCGCCGGATCGGTTGCGTGGCGGCAACGCCATGGGCAGCTCCCACCGCGCGAGAAGGCGGGCCCATGCCGAACAAGCGGCGAAATATCAACGAAAATTGCGTGATTATTGTTCCATTTCCATTGCGGGCCTGTCACGTTCCCGAGGGTGAAACCATGGGAGAACAAGCGTGTCGTCGAAACGCTGCCGCCGTCTGGCCCTGCCGCTCGCCGTCCTGCCGCTGCTCGCGGCGCTGCCTGCCCAGGGGCAGGAAGCGAAGCGGCGCTGGGACCAGATGTGCCAGATCCGCAAGGACAAGCTCGACCTGATCCTGCCCGAGGCGATGCGCGAGAACCGCATCGACATGTGGATCGTCGCCTCGCGCGAGGGGCATGACGATCCCAATGCCGCGCTGCTCGGCGGCGGCTATGTGGGCGATGTCGGCTATCATGTCTTCACCGATCGCACCGGCAGCGGCCGGATCGAGCGCGCGGCGATGGGAATCGGCGGCGCGGCGTTCGACCAATGCCCGCTCTACGATCTGAAGCTCTCGCCCGCCGAGCTGCGCAGGTTTGTCGAGGCGCGCGATCCCAGGCGGATCGGCATCGACGTGGCGACTGAGATCGGCACGGCGGACGGGCTCAGCCATTCGTTGCACGCGAAGCTGGTCGAGACGCTCGGCCCGGCGCTGGCGGAGCGGCTGGTCCCGGCCGAGAAGCTGGTCTCCGATTTCCGTGCCCGCCATTCGATCCATGAAATCGCGGCCTTCGCCAAGGCGGGGGAATATTCGCGCACCATCCTGGAGCGCGCGCTCTCCAACGAAGTGATCGCGCCCGGCCACACCACCACCGGCGACGTCGCCTGGTGGATGATGGAGCAGCTCCACAAGGAGGGGCTGGGCAGCAGCTTCGGGCTGCCCAGCATCTACATCCTGGGACCCGGCGAGCGCGGCCCGGTATCGGGCGACCATGTGATCCAGCCGGGGGACCTGATCACGGTCGACTGGGGAGTGAACTATCTCTTCTACTACACCGACATGAAGCGCATGGCCTATGTGCTCAAGCCCGGCGAGAACGCGCCGCCGCCAGGCGTGCAGCGTGCCTATGACAAGGCGCAGGACATCCGCCGGATGATCCTCGACGTGATCCGCCCGGGCGTGACCGCCGGCGACGCGTTGGCCGCGGTCAACAAGCGCGTGGCGGCGACGCCGGGGCTGGCGCTCGGCCGCTATGACGATCCGAGCAAGGACCCGAAGGTCTCCGACGTGGTGATCGGCAGCCATTCGGTGGGCGATTGGGGGCATGGCTCGGGCCCGTCGATCGCCGATTTCAACCCGCTGCGCATGACCTATACGCTGCGGCCAGGCAATTTCCTGTCGATCGAGCTGTTCCTCTACACGCCGGTGCCCGAATGGGGCGGGCGCAAGATCAAGATTCCGCTGGAGGACAATGGCGTCGTCACCGAGCGCGGCTTCGAATGGGCCTATCCGCCCAACAGCCGGATCCTGCTGGTGAAGTGAGGGAATGGGCGGCCGGCATGGGCCCGGCCGCCCCATTGCCGTCAGAAGGCGGCGATCCCGGTGATCGCGCGGCCCAGGATCAGGGCATGGACGTCGTGCGTGCCCTCATAGGTGTTGACCGTTTCCAGGTTCATCAGGTGGCGCATCACCTGGAACTCGCCCGAGATGCCGTTGCCGCCATGCATGTCGCGGGCGGCCCGGGCGATATCGAGCGCCTTGCCGACATTGTTGCGCTTGACGATCGAGATCATCTCGGGCGCAAACCGGCCGGCGTCGATCAGCCGCCCGACGCGCAGCGATGCCTGGAGGCCGAGCGCGATCTCGGTCTCCATGTCCGCCAGCTTCTTCTGGAAGAGCTGGGTGGCGGCAAGCGGCTTGCCGAACTGGTGCCGGTCGAGGCCATATTGCCGGGCGGCGTGGAAGCAGAATTCGGCGGCGCCGAGCGCACCCCAGCTGATCCCGTAGCGCGCGCGGTTGAGGCAGGAGAAGGGGCCCTTGAGGCCTTCGACTTCGGGCAGCAGCGCGTCTTCGCCCAGTTCGACATCGTCGAGCTGGATCATGCCGGTGATCGAGGCGCGCAGGCTCAGCTTGCCCTCGATCCTGGGCGCGGAGAGGCCCTTCATGCCCTTCTCCAGCACGAAGCCGCGGATCGCGCCGCCATGCGCGTCCGACTTGGCCCAGACGACGAACACGTCGGCGATCGGCGCGTTGGAGATCCAGGTCTTGGTGCCGTTCAGCCGATAGCCGCCATCGATCCTGGTCGCGCGGGTGCGCATGCCGCCGGGGTCGGAGCCGGCATCGGGCTCGGTCAGGCCGAAGCAGCCGATCCATTCGCCGCTGGCGAGCCTGGGCAGGTAGCGCAGCCGCTGCGCCTCCGAGCCGAAGGCATGGATCGGGTACATGACCAGGCTCGACTGCACGCTCATCATCGAGCGATAGCCCGAATCCAAAGCGCCGACGCCGCCATAGGCCTCGGGCACCGTCGGGCCCAGCAGGCCCAGCGCACCCATTTCGCGGAAGATCTCGGGGTCGGTGACTTCGCGGTCGAACGCCTCGATCACGCGCGGTGCGAGCCGTGCCTGCGCATAGTCGCGCGCGGTGTCGCGGATCATCCGCTCCTCATCCTCCAGCTGCGCATCGAGCAGCAGGGGATCGGCCCAGTCGAATTTCTGCATGTCAGGGTTCCTCAGGCGGTGGGGACGATCGCGATCGTCTCGATCTCGACCTTGGCTTCGGCCTCGACCAGCGCGGCGACCTCGACCACGGCCATCGCCGGATAGTTGCGGCCGATCAGCTCGCGATACGCCGCGCCGATCTCGTCCAGGCCGGCGAGATATTCGTCGCGGCTGGTGACGTACCAGGTCATGCGCGCGATATGCTCGGGGCCGGCGCCGCCCTCGGCGAGGATCGCCACCGTGTTGACCAGAACCTGGCGGAACTGGCCGGCGAGATCGGAGGCGACGAAACGCTCCTCCGCGTCCCAGCCGACCACGCCGGCGGTGAACACCATCCGGCCGCTGGCGGAAATGCCGTTGGCATAGCCGCGCGGGCGCTTCCAGCCGGGGGGCAACAGGCTCTGATGCACGGTCATTGGCATTCCATTTCAAGGCGTTGGCGATATTCGGCGGGCCAGGGCTGCGACGTGCCGCCGGCAAGCTCGATCAGCACCTGGGTGAGGCGGACCGAGAAGCGCGGCGTGTCTTCGCAGGTCACATCGACTTCCAGGTCGATCGAGCTGCGTCCCACCCGGGTGAGCTTCACGGCGAAATCGAGCAGGTCGCCCAGCTTGCTCGGTGTGGCGAAGGTGGCGGCCAGGCTGACGGTGGGCAGGCCAAGGCCGCGGCCCATGTGCATCGCCCGCCGGTCGTCGCCCAGCACCGCCGGGGTCCAGTCCTCCACCGCGGCGTCGCACAGCTCGAGGCAGCGCGGATAGAAGGCGATGCCCGCGGGGTCGCAATGCGCGAAGCGCAGCGGATGGGAGACGCGGAACATCAGCCTGCGCTCTGCGCGAGATGCTGGCGGGCGATGACGATCTTCTGCACTTCCGACGCGCCCTCGTAGATGCGCAGCGCCCGCACTTCGCGGTACAGCGCCTCGACCGGGGCGCCGACGGTGACTCCCAGGCCACCGAAGATCTGCACCGCCTTGTCGATCACCTGCTTGGCGCTGTCGGTGGCGTGCAGCTTGGCCAGCGCGGCCTCGCGGGTGTTGCGCTGGCCCTGCACGTCGCGCAGCCAGCCGGCGCGGTAGATGAGCAGGGCGGACGTATCGATGTCGAGCACCATCTCGGCGAGCTTCGACTGGGTCACCGGATTGTCGGCGAGCGTGCCGTCGCCGAGCCGCCGGGTGCGGGCACGGGCGGTCGCCTCGTCGAGCGCGCGGCGGGCGAAGCCGAGCGCGGCGGCGCCCACGGTGGTGCGGAAGATGTCGAGCGTCGCCATCGCCGCCGCGAAGCCGCGCCCGGCCTCGCCGAGCAGCGCGTCGGCCGGCAGCGCCATGTCGGCGAATTCGAGCGTGGCGAGCGGGTGGGGGGCGATCACTTCGATCCGCTCGGTGACGCGCAGGCCCGCCGTGTCGGCATCGACGAGGAAGGCGGAGATGCCCTTGGCGCCGGGCGCCTCGCCGGTGCGGGCGAACAGCACGTAGTAATCGGCGATGCCGCCGTTCGAGATATAGGTCTTGGCGCCGTTCACGCGCCAGCCATTGCCGTCGCGCTCGGCCAGGGTCTCCATCGAGGCGACGTCGGAGCCCGAGCCCGGCTCGGTGAGCGCGAAGGCGGCGATCTTCTCGCCCCGCGCCACGGCGGGGAGATAGGCCTGTTTCTGCGCCTCGGTGCCGAACAGCGAGATCGTGCCCGATCCCAGCCCCTGCATCGCGAAGGCGAAGTCGGCCAGCCCCGAATGGCGCGCCAGCGTCTCGCGGATCAGCGCGAGGGAGCGGATGTCGAGCGTCTCGTGCATGCCGCCCCACGCCGCCGGCACGCAGTAGCGCAGCCAGCCGCCCTCGCCGAGCGCACGGACCAGCCGCCGGCATTCGGCGTCGACATCGGCGCCGTGATGGCCGGAGAGATTGGCGACGCACCAGGCCTCGAGCGCGTCGGCCAGCTTGCGGTGGCCGTCGTCGAGGAAGGGCCAGTCGAGGAAGCTGCGGTCGGCCATCAATTGCCCTCGAACTCGGGGGTGCGTTTGTCGGCGAAGGCTTCGAAGGCGCGGCGGAAGTCCCTGGTCGCCATGCAGATCGCCTGGGCCTGGGCCTCCATCTCGATCGCGGTCTCGATGCTCACCGCCCATTCGGTGTTGAGCTGGGTCTTGGTGATGCCGTGCGCGAAACTGGGGCCGGTGGCGATGCTGCGGGCCAGTGCCTGGGCTTCGTTCAGCAGCGCGTCGGCCGGTACCAGCCGGTTGTGGAAGCCCCAGCGCTCGCCTTCCTCGGCGGACATCATCCGACCGGTGTAGAGCAGGTCGGCGGCGCGGCCCTGGCCGATGATCCGCGGCAGGATCGCGCAGGCGCCCATGTCGCAGCCGGCCAGGCCCACGCGCGTGAACAGGAAGGCGGTCCTGGCGGCGGGGGTGGCGAGGCGCAGGTCCGATGCCATCGCCATGATCGCGCCGGCGCCGACGCAGATGCCGTCGATCGCCGCCACGATCGGCTGGGGGCAGGCGCGCATCGCCTTGACCAGGTCGCCGGTCATCCGAGTGAAGGCGAGCAGTTCGGGCATCGCCATTTCGGTCAGCGGCCCGATGATCTCATGGACGTCCCCGCCCGAGGAGAAATTGCCGCCCGCGCCGGTGAGCACCACTGCCTTGACCTGCGACGTGTAGACGAGGTCGCGAAAGGTATCGCGCAGCTCGGCATAGCTTTCGAAGGTGAGCGGGTTCTTCCGCTCGGGCCGGTCGAGCGTGATCGTCGCCACGCCCTCGGCGAAATGCCAGCCGAAATGCCGGGCCACGAAGCTGGTCGGATCCATGGTCATTCCTTCTCCCCATCGGCAGCGAGCGAGTCCTTGAGCACGCCCAGAAGCTGGTGAAGCTGGCCGCGTTCCTCGCGGCCCAGCCCGGCCAGCATCGCTTCGATCCATGCATGATGCGCCTCGGCGAGCCCGGCGAAGCATTCGCGCCCCAATTGGGTCAGGCGGGCAACCGAGGAGCGGCCGTCGGTGGGCGAGGGCGCGAGGCTCACATAGCGGTCGCGCACCAGCGCCTGGACGACGCCGGTGACATTGCCGTTCGAGACGAGCAGCGCCTGGGAGAGCTGGCCCATCGTCATCCCCTCGGGATGCCGGTCGAGCGCCGCCATCACGTCGAAGCGGGGCAGGGTGATGTCGTATCCGTCGGCAAAGCCGCGCTTCAGCCGCTTCTCGATCACCGTGGTGCAGGTGAGGAGCCGCAGCCACAGCCGCACGCTGCCGCGATCGTCGAGCGCGCCGTCATGCTTTTCGCGCAGGAAGGCGGTGCGAGTCACGTCACTTCTCCCCCGGCGATCGGGATCGCCTGTCCGGTCACCGATCCGCTGGCGGGCAGGCAGAGCCAGACCGCCGCCGCCGCCACTTCCCCGGGCGTGATCAGCCGCTTCTGGGGGTTGTGGCGGGTGAGCTCGGCCAGCGCCTCGGCATGGCTGCGGCCAGTGCGGCCGGCGATGGTCTCGACTGCCCGGGCGACGATATCGGTGTCGGTGAAGCCGGGGCAGAGCGCATTGGCGGTGAGCGGCGTCGCAGCGAACTCGGCGGCGAGCGCGCGCATCAGCCCGATCGCGCCGTGCTTGGAGGCGACATAGGGCGCGGTATAGCCATAGCCCTTCAGCCCGGCGGTGGAGGCGATGGTGACGATCCGCCCGGCCGGTGCCGCGAGCAGGTCCGGCAGCGCGGCCTGGCAGCAATGGAACAGCGCATCGAGATTGGTCGCCATCGTCTCGCGCCACGCCTCGGCGGTCACCCTGGCGAAGGGCGCGCTGGGGGCGATGCCGGCATTGTTGACCAGGATCCCGATCGGGCCGTGCGCGGCGCGGGCGACCTGGAAGGCCGCCTCGATCGACGTCCGGTCGGAGACGTTGGCGGGAACGGTGATCGCGCCGGGGATGGCCGCGGCGACGGTTTCCAGCGGCTCCAGCCGACGCCCGATCAGCGTCAGCCGCGCGCCTTCCTCGGCGAGTGCGCGGGCGATGGCCGCGCCGATGCCCGATCCCCCGCCGGTGACGACCGCATGGATGTCCTTCAGGTGCATATGGGTCAGCTCCGCAGCGCCGCGCCGGTCTCGGCGGCGCGTTGCAGGTTGCGGGCGAGCTGGCTCATCCCGCCCAGATATTGCGGCGGCACGCGCACGCCGCGATAGCCGTGCTGGGCGGCGGCGCGCAGCGTCCACATCGGATCGATCAGGTGCGGCCGTCCGATCGCGACCAGGTCGGCCCGGCCGGCCGCCAGGATCGAATTGGCGTGGTCGGTCTCGAAGATGTTGCCCACTGCCATGGTCGAGACGCGTGCCTCGTTGCGGATCTTGTCGGCAAAGGGCGTCTGGAACATGCGGCCATAGACGGGCTTGCACTCGGCCCAGGTCGGGCCGGCCGAGACGTCGATCAGGTCGGCGCCCGCTTCGTCGAAGGCGCGGGCGATCGCCACCGCCTCGTCGGGGGTGACGCCCCGGTCGCCCATCCAGTCGGTCGCCGAGATGCGGACGGACATCGGCCGCTCGGCGGGCCAGACGGCGCGCATCGCCGCGAACACTTCGAGCGGATAGCGCAGGCGGTT
>Ga0066256_1003361_pt1 | contig 15631 bp, 13 predicted proteins | sample ThiBio_1000_biof_FD_87107 | JGI IMG/M metagenome (GOLD analysis project Ga0066256, IMG submission 87107) | Wastewater bioreactor microbial communities from Cape Town, South Africa - Thiocy_expt_1000_biof (version 2) | ecosystem: Engineered > Bioreactor > Thiocyanate-remediating >...
AAGGTCCACATTCCCGACCGTGCCGATCACCTGCCGGACGAATTGTCGGGCGGCCAGCAGCAGCGCGTGGCCATCGCCCGCGCGCTGGCGATGAAACCCAAGCTGATGCTCTATGACGAGCCCACCTCGGCGCTCGATCCGGAAATGATCCGCGAGGTGCTCGACGTCATGACCGAGCTTTCCGCCGATGGGATGACCTCGGTCTGCGTCACGCACGAAATGGGTTTCGCGCGCCGTGCGGCCGACCGGATCATCTTCATGGAGCGGGGCTCGATCATCGAGAACGCCACGAGCGAGGTGTTCTTCAGCGGTGAGGCCAGCGACCGCGCCAAGCAGTTCCTCAACCAGATCCTGCACTGAACTCCGTGCCTTTTCAGGGAAGTCCGATATGAACATCCGCCCCGATGCCGCTCGCATGAAGCGCGAGCTGGGTGAACTCGTCGCCATCAACTCCGAAAACCCGCCGGGCGGGGAGGGCGCGGTGGCGCAGTGGGCGCGCGAACGGCTCGCATCGCTCGGTTTCGAGGTGAAGCTGATCGAATATGCCCCCGCGCGCTTCAATGTCGAGGCGCGGCTGGTCAACGGGCCGGGCCCCGTCTTCGCGTTCAACACCCATATGGATACGGTGCCGGCGGGCGATGGCTGGACCTCCGGTGCCTTCACCCTCACCGAGCGGGGAGGCCGGCTCTACGGCCGGGGAAGCTGCGATTGCAAGGGGCCGCTGGCCGCCATGATCGAGGCGGCGCGCATGCTGGTCGCCGAGCGGCAGGCATGGTCCGGCACGCTGATGGTGGTCTTCACCGGCGACGAGGAGGTGGCGAGCGCCGGTGCACGCCACTATGCGGCGTCGCGGCCGGAGATCGATGCCGTCGTGGTCGGGGAGCCGACCGGCAATGCGTGCTTTTCGGCGCACAAGGGGTCCTTCCGGCCCGTCGTGCGGATAACGGGCAAGGCGGCGCATTCCGGCAGCCCGCATCTCGGCGACAACGCCATCTTCCGCGCCGGCCAGCTCATGCCGCTGCTGGCCGCGTTCCATGACGATGTCCTGGCGCAGCGCAGCCATCCGCTCGTCGGCAATCCGAGCCTGACGGTGACGCGCATCAAGGGCGGGCATGCCGACAATGTCATCCCGGCCGAATGCGAGCTGCTGCTCGACCGCCGCCTGATCCCCGGCGAGACGGATGCGAGCGCCGAGGCGGAAATCCGCGCGCTGCTGGCGGACGCGGAAAGGACGCACGGCATCCGCGCCGAGATCGTCGGCTATCACGCGACCACGGGCGGGGCGACCGACACGCCGGAAACCGCGCCCGTCGTGCAGGCCGCTATCGCCGCCTGCCGGGCGGCAGGCGTTGCTGAAGCCGGCCCGTTCGGCTTCCAGGGGGCATGCGACCTCGTGCATTTCATCGAGGCGGGCGCGGAGGGCGTGGTGATCGGCGCCGGCGACATTCGCGTCGCCCATCGTCCCGATGAATTCGTGCCGGCGGACGAGTTCGTCGCGAGCGCTGCGATCTATGCCGACATCGCGCGGCGCATCCTGGCGGCGTGACGATGCGGATCCGTCTCTACCGTTCGCTGCTGACCTATGCGGGCCTGACGGTGCACACCGCCAGTTCCGGGCCCGTGCCCGGTCTCGACACGCTTTACCTCGAACTCGATGACGGGCGGCATCGCGGGATCGGCGAGGTGCGCATCAACTGCGCCTATCTGAACGGCTACGAGCCGGAGGAGCTGCTGCGGCGCACCCGCGCGGCGATCGCCGGCTTCGATTGGCAGGCACCGCCGGATGCGGTTCGTGCCGCCGTCGCCGCAAGCCCGTTGCCGGCGCCGGTGCGCATGCTGTTCGACATCGCGCTCTGGGACCTCGATGCCCGGCGCGCCGGACTGCCGCTCGCGCATCTTCTGGCCGGCGAGGCACGGACGCTTTCACATGCCACGAACCAGACGCTCTTTTTATCGACCGACGAGGCGTTCGATCGACAGGTGGCGCTTTCCCTGTCGCGCGGTTTTCGCGACCTGAAGCTGCGGGTCGGCCAGGATATCGAGGCCGATTGCGCCCGCCACGCGCGCATCCGCGCCGCCCATGGCAAAACGGTCAAGCTTGCCGCCGACGCGAACGGCGCCTGGACGGCGGCGGAAGCGCCGGAGCGGCTTGCGGCGCTTTCGCGCTTCGGGCTCGCCTATGTCGAGCAGCCGATCGCGGCCGGCGACTGGGATGCGATGACGCGGCTTGCCGCCGGTGCGCCGATGCCGGTGATGCTGGACGAGAGCCTTGCCTCCCGTGCCGATGTCGAGACGCTGGTGGCGCGCGCGCCGTCGGCGGCCGGCCGGCTTCAGGGGCACCTCAAGCTGATCAAGCTCGGCGGGCTGACGCCCGCGCTTGCGGCCGCGCGGTCCCTGGCCGCGGCGGGCATTCCCTTCATGATCGGCCAGATGAACGAGGGCGCGGTCGCGACGGCGGCCGCGCTTCATCTCGCCGTGGCGACACGGCCCCTCCATGCCGAGCTCTACGGCGCGGACGGGCTGGTCAACGATCCGGCCGAAGGCCTGACCTATGCGGACGGCAAGGTCGCTGTCCGCCATGAGCCCGGCCTCGGGCTGAATTTCCGGGCGCCTTCCGCGCCCCTATCCCTGGGAGAATGAGATGGATAGCGCAGGTGTCGTGCTGGGCCAGGAGTCGGCCTTTCCAAAAGACGAGTACGAGAAGAGGCAGGCGCGTGCGCGGGCCGGCCTTGCCAGGGCCGGGCTCGATGCCCTGGTCATCACGGGACCGGAGAACATCTTCTATCTGACGGGGCAGCAGACGCCGGGCTATTATACCTTCCAGGCGCTTGTGCTGCCGGCCGAGGGCGATCCGGTCTTCGTCATCCGCCAGCTCGAATATTTCAATTTCATCGCCAACACGTTCATCTCCGACGCCGAGGTCTACCAGGACAGCGAGGATCCGATCGGCTTCCTGATGAAGGTGATCACGCGCAAGGGCCTTTCCGGCAAGCGCGTCGCCATCGACAAGCGCGGCTGGTTCCTGCCGATCGCCGTCTACGAGACCCTCCAGTCGGCCCTCGGCACGGTTCACGACGGCGCCGGCATCGTCGAGGCGCTGCGCGCCGTCAAGTCGTCGCTCGAAGTGGAGAAGCTGGAAACGGCGGCGTCCTATGTGGATGCCGGCATGCGGGCCGGCCTTGCCGCCGTCCGGGCGGGCGCCTCCGACAACGACCTGGTCGCGTCCATGATGGAGGCCGCCATCCGGGCGGGCTCGGAATATATGGGCATGGAACCGCTCGTCTCGACCGGCCGGCGCACGGGCGTGCCGCACGGGACATGGCGGCGCACGGCCCTTTCGGCGAACGATCCCGCCTTCCTTGAAATGGCCGCGGTGCATGACCGCTACCACGCCGCGCTGATGCGCTCGGCCTGGGTCGGCCCGGTGCCGCAGGAGGCCGAGGACATGATGAAGGTCTGCCAGGACGCGCTCGCCGCCGCGCTGGACGAGATCAGGCCCGGCGTTGCCTGCGAGGTGCCGCACATCGCCTGCCAGAAGGTCATCGATGCCGCCGGCTACACGGACAACTTCCGCAAGCGCCTCGGCTATTCGGTCGGCATTTCGTTCGCGCCGGACTGGGGCGAGGGGGCGATCCTTTCGCTGAATGCCGGCGTCAAGACCGCGCTCCAGCCGGGCATGACATTCCACCTGCCGCCCGCCCTCCGCATCTACGGACGTTTCACCGTGGGGGTCTCGGAAACCATCGTCGTCACGGAAACGGGCTGGCGCCAGCTCGGCACCGTGCCGCGCGCTCTCACCCGCATCGACGCGTAACCAATTGCAAGGAGAATACGAATGAAGGACCGTCAGGAGGCGCAGGCGCGCCTGAAAGGCATCTTCAACATCACCATGACGCCCTTCACCAGGGAGGGTGCGCTCGACAAGGCGGGGCTCGCCCGCCACGTCGAGCGCGTCATCCCCCCCGGCCACGTCGGCGTGCTCATCGGCGGCACCTATGGCGAGTTTCCCACCATGACCGTGGCGGAGCGCGCCGACGTCTTCACGCATGTCATGGATGTGATCGGCGATCGCATTCCGGCAATGCTCTGCTCGGCCGGTTCCGACCCGCGCGACGTCTATGAACTGACGAAGCTTGCCGGCGATCTCGGCGGCGTGCCGATGGTGACGGCTCCCTACGTCTCGGAGATCACCGACGACCAGATCGTGGACTTCTTCCGCGACGTGGCGCCGCTCTCCAAGACGGGGATCATCATCTACAACGCGCCGGGCATCGGCATCACGCTTTCGCCGGCCCTGATCAGCCGCCTGGCCGATATCGACGGCATGGTCGGCCTGAAGCAGGGCGACCTCAACCCGACGGCGATCGACCGCATCGCGAACGACCTGCGCGGCCGCGTGCGCACCTTCTGCGCCTCGGACCTCGCCTTCCTCGGCCCCGTCATGGCCGGTTTCGACGGCTTTTCGACGACCAACAGCGGCGCGCTGCCGGAACTTATCCTCGCGACCTACCGCGCGCTGGAAGCCGGCGATGCATCGACGGCCCGCGACCTGCACGCGCTCTGGTACGACTATCGTGCGCTCGCCCGCGCGCATGGCCAGCCGCAGCTTGTGAAGGCGGCGATGAACCTGCGCGGCTTCGACGGCGGGTCCGTCCGCCTGCCGCTGCGCGATATCCCGGCCGCCGTGCAGCCGAAGCTGCGTGCCGTCATGGAAAGGCTCGCCGCGGATTCGCGCACGGGCCTCAAGCTCGCCGCCCGAGATCGCGGCTCGACGAAAAGCCCCCGCCGCGGGCGCGGCGGGGGGCCGCGCCCGCCCGGGGGCCAGGCCGCCCGCCCGGGGGCGCGGCCACCCCCCCACGCGCCCCGGCCAGCCTGCCGTCGTCGATGGCATAGGCGATGCGCAGGTGCCCGGGCATGCCGAATGCCGAGCCGTGCACCATGCCGACATGGGCCTCCTCCAGAAGATAGCCGGCGACATCGAGGTCGGAGGCCAGGACGGTGCCTGCCGGTGTCCGCCTGCCGAAGAGGCCGGTGCAGTCGGCGAAGACGTAGAAGGCGCCCGGCGTGGGCAGCGCGGAGAGGCCTGATATCGCCGCGATGGCGGAGAGCACCTGTTCACGGCGCGCCAGCAGCGTCCGTTTCCAGCCGTCCAGGAAGGAGAGGTCGCCGTCGAGCGCGGCGATGGTCGCGGCCTGAGAGATGGTCGAGGGGTTCGATGTGCTCTGCGACTGAAGGACGTCCATGGCGCGGATCAGCCATTCCGGCCCGCCGGCATAGCCGAGCCGCCATCCCGTCATCGAATAGCCCTTCGAGACGCCGTTGATCGTCAGCACGCGGCCGGCCAGCCGCGGCATCGCGGCCGCAGGCGCCACGAAGCTGCCGTCATGGACGATATGCTCGTAGATGTCGTCTGCCATGACGAGGGCGTCATGTCCTGCCAGCACCTCTTCCAGCGCCGAGAGTTCGGAGCGGCGATAGACCGCGCCCGTCGGATTGTTCGGCGAGTTCAGGATGACCCAGCGGGTGCGCGGGGTCAGCGCGGCCGCCAGCGCCTCGGGCGTCAGCTTCCAGCCGTCCCGCGCGTGGCACGGCACGATGACGGGCTTTGCGCCTGCCAGCCGGATCATGTCCGGATAGCTCACCCAATAGGGCGCGGGCACGATCACCTCGTCGCCTTCGCCGAGGGTCGCCAGGAAGGCGTTGAAGATCAGTTGCTTGGCGCCCGTCCCGGCAATGATCTCGGAGGGCGTATAGTGAAGCCCGTTTTCCCGTTCGAACTTGCGCGCGATGGCCGCCTTGAGCGCGGCGGTGCCGGAGACGGCCGTGTATTTGGTGTCCCCGTCGCGAATGGCCTGGATGCCGGCCTCGCAGACATGGGCAGGGGTCGCGAAGTCCAGTTCCCCTTCGCCCAGGTTGATGACGTCGGCGCCACGGGCGGCCAGCGCCCGCAGCTTGTTCGATATTTCCGCGGTCGGCGACGCGCCGACGACGGCCATGCGGGGCGAGAGTCTGGAATTCATGGATGCTACCTCCGTTACGATGCCTGCATTGTCTATAATGATAAAAAAAATACAATATTGGGATTGAAACTTTTCCGATAAGGAGGATAAGTATGGGAAAAATAGCGCAGTAAGATTGTACGTTTCCATTCAACAAGTGCATGTGATGGATTCTCGGGAGGGGTCATGGGGCGCATCATCCTCGTTCGGCACGAAACGGATCATCCCGCGCTCTACGGTGCGGCGGCGGCGCTCGTCGCGGCTGCCGAAGGCGGGCGGCTGTTCTGGCCGGCGGCACGATTCGACTTTGATCGCCATCCCGATGCCGAACAGCATGTCGCCGATGAAGGCGCGCTCATCCCGAGCGGCCTGATCTGGGCGGACCGCCTCACCAGGCGAAGCGCCCGCCCTCTCGCCGAGCTTTCGGACGAGGCGGTGGCCGTCGTGCCCGTGCATGCGGCTTTTCTTGCCGACGGCGATGCCGTGTCGCGGCTTGCCACAGCGGGCGCGGAAGACAGGACCGTCCGTCTGGAGGAGAACCGCTTCCTTGACGCCGACGGCCGCGTGATCGGCTGGCGGGACCGGTTCGGCCGGGTGCTGTCCGCGGAGCCGGCCGCCGTCGCGCCGTCCGGCCTCGTCCTTGCCCTTGCGGGGCCGGCGGAACAGTTTCTCGAAACCTGTCCGGCGCCGCTTGCCGCGCTGGCGGATGCCATCGATGCCGAGGCGCCGGGTGCCACGCTGCGTTTCCTCGATCCGCGCGGCCTGCCGGCCGATCCGCTCGCCGGTGTCGACGGTGTGCTGCTTCCCGGCGGATCGCAGATGTCGGCGGTGGCGGGGCAGATCGCGCTCGCTCGCGCCGCGCGGGCAGGCGCAACCCCGATCGCGGGCCTCTGCCTCGGCATGCAGAGCATGTCGACAGCGGTCGCCCGCGAGCTTTCCGGCTGGGAGGATACGGACATGGCGGAGGCGGCTCCCGCCGCCGCCCGTCACAGTTTCATCCGCATCGAGACAGGCGAATACAGGCTCGGCCGGCGCATCACCCGGTCCGTGCCGGGCAGCCGTCTCCGGCAGCTTCTCGGGGCCGAGAGCGAAATCGCCTGCAATCACCGCTACAGGCTGGTCCCCGCCCTGTATGAGGGGCTGGCCAGCCGGGGCGTGCTGGTAAGCGCGCTCGGGGGCGAGCCGGGCCAGGACATCGCCGACGCGATCGAGGCGACGGACGGCTTCTACATGGGCATGCAGGGGCATCCCGAGCTTTCGTCCCGCCCGGGGCATCCGCACCCGCTTCTTCGCGCCTTCGTGGCCGAAGCCGCAAGAACCGCCCGCGCCCGTCGGGCCTGACAGGAGAGAACCATGGATCTTGAACTCAGCCGCCGCACCGCCCTCGTGCTCGGTGCTTCAGGCGGCCTTGGCCGGGCCATCGCGGAAAGCCTCGCCGCCGAAGGCGCCAATGTCATTCTCGGCGGCCGTTCCGCCGAACGGCTGGAACCGGTGCGCGCGGCCATTGCGGCGTCCGCATCGGGCCGCATCTCCACGCTCGTTACGGACCTTGCCGATCCGGCGGCCGTGGAGCAGGCGATCGCCGAGCTGCAGGCCGGCGACAAGCCCGACATCCTCGTGCTCAACGGTGGCGGCCCCGCGCCGGGCGCGATGGCCGCGCTGGATGCGGACAGCCTCGTCCCGCAATTCCGCGCCATGGTCGAGGCGCCGATCCGCATCGCCACGGCCCTCCTGCCGCATATGCGCGAGCAGCGCTTCGGCCGCATTCTCGTGCTCCTGTCTTCCGGCGTCGTGCAGCCGATCCCCAATCTCGGCCTGTCCAACACGCTGCGCCTTTCCCTCGTCGGCTGGGCGAAGACGCTCGCCGCGGAAGTGGCGGCCGACGGCGTGACGGTCAACGGCCTTATCCCCGGCCGTATCCACACCGACCGCGTCGACCAGCTGGATGCCGCCGCCGCCAAGCGGACCGGCAAGACCGCGGACGAGGTCGCCGCCGCCTCCCGCGCGACGATCCCGATGGGGCGCTACGGCGCACCGCGCGAGTTCGCCGATGCGGCGTGCTTCCTCTGCTCGGGGCGTGCGGGCTACATCACCGGCACGAGCCTGCGCGTCGACGGCGGCATGCTGCGCAACATCTGAGGCAGAAAACCATGAGCGACTATGTCATCGACCCGCCCCCGGTGGCGAGCCTGCCCGTTGCCGGCTCCACGGCACGCTTTCCCGTGCGGCGCATCTTCTGCGTCGGGCGCAACTATGCCGACCATGCCCGCGAAATGGGCCACGACCCGGACCGCGAACCGCCCTTCTTCTTCGACAAGCCGGCGGACGCCCTGGTCGTGGGGGACGAGGATGTTCCCTATCCGAGCGCGACGGATCAACTCGAACACGAGGCGGAACTCGTGGCGGCCCTCGGCAGCGGCGGCCGCAATATCGATGCGGCCGGGGCACTGGACTGCGTATGGGGTTACGCTGTCGGCAACGACCTCACCCGGCGCGACATTCAGGCGGAAGCCAAGAAGCTCGGCCGCCCGTGGACGATGGCCAAGGGGTTCGACGGTTCTGCCGTTTGCGGGCCCGTCTATCCTGCCGCGCGCATCGGCCATCCGGTGAGCGGACACATCCGTCTGCTCGTCAACGGAACGCTGCGCCAGTCCGGCGATATCGCACAGATGATATGGACGCTTCCGGAGATCATTGCGGCGCTCTCACGCCTGGTCGAACTGAAGGCTGGCGACCTCATCTACACAGGAACGCCGTCTGGCGTGGGAAGCCTTGTGCCGGGGGATGTCGTGGAAATTGCGATCGCGGGGCTCGGTGAGGTTCGTAGCAGGATTACATCGCGATCCTGTTGAAATCGTCGTTCATCCAACGGCACTTCGGAAGTTCAAAGGCACTGCGAGAAATCGACATCAATGGCTGGGTGCCCCGGTGCCGGGCGTCGGCCTTGCGGCGCTCCGGCCCGCATGCACGGTTCCGGCCGCCCAGGTGAAGTCGCAATCGATCATCTTCACGCTGGACGGCGCCGCAATCGTCTTCCGGCATCGGGCGATAGACGGTCAATCCTGTTGCCGCGGCGCCACGGGTCGAGAAGACATGTATCGATTTGCCCCAGGTGAACGCCACGGCCTTCTGCAACCACGCTATTCGATCTGCGGGAGGACCTCCAGAATCCGGTCCCGGCCATCGCCGAGATTCTCCAGCACGAGGAGGCAATTCTCGCCCTCGAAGGCGCTGGCGTCGTAGACGCCGGTGCAGACCGCGACGAAGGGGATGCCGGCTTTCTGTGCTGCATGGCCGTCGAGCGGTGTGTCGCCGATGAGCAGCATCGGCACGCCCTCGAAGCGGGCGCGGGCGGCATGGGAAAGGTCGCTGCGAACGCGGGTGCGCGAGCCGAAGAAGCCGGCGTCCCAGTCGATCAGGCCCGCGTCCAGCCCGGCGCCTTCCAGCTTCATGCGGCTGCGGCCGATGGAGTTGCCGGTGAGCAGGCCGTTGCGCAGGCCGGCGCTTTGGAACGCACCGAGCGCTTCCGGCACGAAGGGCAGCAGCTTCAGCGCGCCCTCGGGGTCGAGATAGCTGCGGGAAACCTCGTCGAGCTGTTCCGAAACGGCCTCGGCAAGGCCGATGTCGAGCTTGGCCGCTTCCAGCAATTCGCAGATGACCTGCCAGTCGGTCTTGCCGTGGGTGACGATTTCGGTAACCGGCACGCCCGGCGCGACGCGGGCGATGGCGTCGAGATAGGGGCCGAGGCCGCGCACGTCGTTGTAAAGCAGGGTGCCGTCGATGTCCCAGAGCAGGACCGGGGCGCTGGAGGAAGTCATCATTTATTCTCCGGATTGGGGGGAAGGGTGACGATGCCGTCGAGGGAGGACCGGGCGGGCGCAAAGCCCCGGCCATGGGCGATGTAGCGTCCGGCCTCCCACACCGGCGCGGCCGGCGTGCCGTCATGGCCGAGGCAGACAAGACCGCCGCCGCCCGCGAGCACCAGCGCCATGCCGGCGGCGTGGTCCCACGGATTGGTCGAGATTTCGCAGGCGACGTCGGCCCGGCCGGCGGCGACATAGGCGAGCGCCAGCGCGGCGGAACCGAGCCGCCGCACGGCGCGGAAACCGTTCAGCGCATCGAGATAGCGGGCAATCGCCGTTTCGCCGAGGGGCTTCGCCTCGTAGGGGAAATTCATCAGGCAGATGCAGTCCCGGTCGTCCTCCCCGGCGCGGCTTTCGGCCGGTCGGCCGTTCACCGTCAGGCCGGCCGCCGTGCCGCGGAACAGTTCGTCGCGTTCGGGATCGTAGATCACGCCCGCGACGAGCTCGCCCCGCAGGACGATACCGATGGAGATGCAATAGAGCGGCAGCCCGCCGGCGAAATTGCTGGTGCCGTCGATGGGATCGACGATCCAGGCGATCTCGCTTCCGCCCGTCCCGCCGAATTCCTCGCCGATCACCGTCGATGCCGGATAGGCGCCCAGCAGCGCGGCGCGGATCATCTCCTCCGCGCCGCGGTCGAATTCGGTGACGACATCGCTGTGGCGGCTCTTGTGGTCGGCGCTGATCAGCCCGCCGAAATGCCGGTGGACATAGGCGCCTGCCTTGCGCGCGGCGGCGGCGGCGCAATCGGCGAGGTCTTCCGCGAGCGTGGCGGGTTCGGTTCGCACAAGCGTCATCAGGCAACGGCCTCCAGGTTGCGGCCCTCGCCGTCGAAGGCATGGACGCCGTCCGCCTTGAGGGTCAGGCCGACCGTCTCGCCGACGGCGGCCGGCGGCGGCTCGGCGCTGAGGGCGAACATCGGCCGGCCCGCGACGGCAAGGCCGACGATCCAGTCCGCGCCGGTCGGCTGGATCGTGTCGATCGTCGCCGCCATCGCGCCGGCGCCGGGCGCGGCCATGCGCAGAGCTTCCGGCCGCACGCCGAAGGTTTCCACCGTGCGGGCGGGGAAGGGGCGGGCATTGCCGAGCCAGGCAGCGAGGTCGTCGCCCTGCCGGGCGTCCACCATGTTCATCGGCGGGTTGCCGACGAAATTGGCGACGAAGCGGGTGGCGGGGCGATGGTAGATGTCCATCGGCCGTGCCATCTGCTCGATGATGCCCTTGTTCATAACGGCGATGGTGGTGGCCATGGTCATGGCTTCCAGCTGGTCGTGGGTGACGAAGATCACCGTGCAGCCGAGCGTGTTGTGCAGGCGCTTCAGCTCCGCGCGCATTTCCAGGCGCAGCGCCGCGTCGAGGTTGGAGAGCGGTTCGTCGAGGAGCAGCAGGCTCGGATTGACCGCCAGCATGCGCGCCAGCGCCACGCGTTGCTGCTGGCCGCCGGACAGTTCGCGCGGATAGCGCCCGCCCAGCCCGTCGAGGTGGAAGAGTTTCGCCAGTTCCTCGAAGCGGCTCGCCTTTTCCGCCGCCGTGGCCTTGCGCATGGACAGGCCGAAGACGACGTTCTGCTCGACGGTCATGTGCGGCCAGAGGGCGTAGCTCTGGAACATCAGGCCGAGATTGCGCTTTTCGGGGCGCAGGAATTCGCCGCTCCTGGATGAGAAGAACACCCGCTCGCCGAACAGAAGCTCGCCGCTGTTGGGCCGTTCCAGCCCGGCGATCATGCGTAGCGTCGTCGTCTTTCCGCAGCCGGACGGCCCGAGCAGGCAGACGAATTCACCGGCCTTGAAGGTCGTGGTCAGGTCGTTGACGGCGAGAAACCTGCCGCCGTAGTTCTTCACCACATTCTTGAGGATTACGTCCGACATGGTCAGCCTCCCAGTCCGCCGGCGAGATTCGTTTTGGTGATCCTCTGGAGGAGGAGCACGAGCAGCATGACGACGAGGCCGATGATCAGGATCGTCGCGTTGGCCAGTTGCGTGTGGCCGTAGTCGAGGAAGCGCAGCGACTGGGTCGTCAGCATTTCCGTACCGGGCGTCACCAGCATGATGACGAGGCTGAGCTCCTTCATGCCCGAGATGAAGGGCAGGATGATCGCCGTCACCAGCGCCGTCTTCTGCAAAGGCCCGATGATGGTGAGGATGCGGCGGAAGAACCCGGCGCCGAGCACCATGCCGGCCTCCTCCGGCTCGCGGCCGACCTGCATCATCGCCGAGATGCCGGAGCGCGAGGCATAGGGCAGGTACGTCACGACCATGACGAGGATGAGCAGGCTGAGCGAGCCGTAGAGCGCCGGGATGGGCCCGCGCGGCACGGCGAAGAGCGAGAGGAATGCAGCGGCGAAGGCAAGGCCGGGCATCAGGTAGGGCAGGAACGAGACCTGCCGCAGGAAGCCGGCAAGCCAGCCGCCCGAAAGCCGCACCACCGCATAGCCGACCGTCAGCCCCAGCACGCCGCAAAGGACGGCGGCCGAACCGGCGATCGCCAGGCTGTTGCCAAGCGCCGTCAGGATTTCCGGGCTGGTGAAGACGCCGGGCTGGCTCTCCGTGCCGGTCCAGTAGGCGAGGCCGAAATTGGAGAGGGCGAAGACGCCCGGCTCGCGCATGACGGTCGACAGCAGCATGACGAGGAGCGGGGCGAAGGCGGCGACGAGGAAGACCGCCCAGGCGATCGCCGTGAAGGGCAGGCGAAGGCCGCCAAGTTCGGCGACGTCACGCTTGCCGCCCTTTCCGCCGACGGTGACGAAGCGCTGCCAGTTGCGCACCATCCAGATATCGGCGAGCAGCATGAGGATGCCGAAGATCGCGAGCACGATGGCAAGCACGGCGGCGACACCCGAGGCGCCGGAGCGGATCGAGGAATAGAGCGAGGTGGAAAGCAGCGTATAGCCGACGGGCGCGCCGAGCACGTAGGGCGTGGCGAAGGTGCCGAGCGTGCGGGCGACGGTGAGAAGCAGCACCGACATGGTCGTGGGAATGAGCAGCGGCAGCAGCACCTTCATCCAGACGACGCGCTGCGGTGCGCCGAGCGTGGTGGCGGCTTCCTCGAGCTGCGTGTCGATCTTGTTGAGCGCATTCGAGAACAGCAGGAACGCGAAGGGGAAGTAGCTGAGCGCAAGGCAGATGACGATGGGCAGCGGCCCGTAGGACAGCCAGTCCGGCGGGGCGAGGCCGATGGCCTCCAGCATGCCGGGTGCGCCGCCGTGCGGCGGTTCTTGAAGACGGTGATCCAGGCCGAGGCGAGCGCCTGCGAGGGCAGCATGTAGGGAATGATCAGCAGGAAGCCGAGAAGGCCGCGGCCGCGGATATTGGTGCTCGTGACAAGGGCGGCGAGCGCCAACCCGAAGATGACGGCGAGGATGGTCGAGCACAGGGCGACGCTCAGGGTGTTCCAGAGCGGCGTCCAGAATACATCGATGCTCACGGGCGAGTGGAAGACGCGTTCCAGGTAGGAAAACGTCATGTCGCCGGGCTTGGCGCCGGCGCGCACGGCGTCCATGCGGGTGAAGCGCAACGCGCTCGCCACGATGGCGGCGACCGGCGCCAGCACGAGATAGCCGAGCACGACGGCGAGAACCGCGCCGATCGCAAGGCTCGGCTCCGCGCGCAGGTCGGCGAGCAGCAACCTGAGGCGTATGCGGAGCGGCGGTCTTGCCGCCGAAGTCGAAATTGCCATGAAATCCTCCTCCCGGCGGAAGCGCGCTCACGCGCTTCCGCCCGCAAGCCGCGTGCGGCTTGAATGCACGTTGTCCGGAAAGATCAGCGGTTGTTGGTGATCCAGAAGTCGAGCAGTTCCTGCCGTCGCTCGGCGACCTTCGCATTGTCGGAAACGAGCAGCGAGGTGCCCCAGCCTTCGACATTCGGGAAGGGATTGCCCGGATTGGAGGAAAGCTTCGGGTTGGACGAATAGGCGCCGAGATCGCCGGTCCACGGCTTGGCGCCTTCTTCCGTCAGGAGGAAGTGCGTCAGGAGTTTTGCCGCATTCGGGTGCGGGCCGCCGGCGACGAGCTGGACATAGCTCGGCTGGTTGATGCCCTGGAACGGCTTCAGCGCGCACATGCCGAGCGCCAGGTTCTTCGTCTCGATCTCGCGGTGGCGGCCGAGCGTGTAAAGGCCGAGCGGCGGGGTTTTCTTGACGCGCGTGCCGGCCGCCGCGGAGGTTCTCACGTCCTCCGTGATGAGCAAGGGCTTCGACCCGGCGAGACGCCTGATCGATTAAAGGCCGGAATTCTTTATCGTCAAATACTGCGGCCTGCCGTTGGGGGTCTAATTCGGCGCCGGAAGTTCCGTCGGAAGGTCCACGCAGGCGGAGGAGCGCGCGACCTGCGTGGACCGCAGGCGCGGGTCCAGCATGTGGAAGCGGCCGGCCCATTCCGGCTCGGTCAGCTGCCAGACATTGGTGATCGGGCAGGACTGGTAGCGCTCGGTGTTGTAGCCGATGATCGTGACCTGCCAGAGGTAGATCAGCGGATCCTGGCTTGCCGCGGGAATATCGCCGGCAAGGTCGGCCGGCAGCTCGTTCTCCACGAAGGCGCCGGGCCTCAGCTCGGTGACGAGGCGCGGGCCGTCGTCATAGCCGATGATGTCGGCCTGCACGTTGCTCGCCTCCACCTCGCGCACCACGCGCTCGGTGCTTTCGGCATCGGTCATCTTCGTGCCGAGCACCTTGATGCCGTATCTGGCCTCGAAGGCCTCGCCGGCCTTGGCGATGCGGCTCGAATGCCAGTAGGCGACGACGCTGCCTTCCTCCTTGGCGGCGGCGATCAGCGCCTCCATGCCGGCCTCGTCCGCCGATGCGCAAACCGGCAGCAGCACGGCGGCCGTTGCCAGCAGAAATCCTGCGATGGTCTTCAATGTCATAGTCTCCTCCGTTGATTGAAGTATCAGGGCCGCTGGCGCAGCCGTATCGCCTCCCCGTCGCGATAGGTGTCCAGCGGATAGACCTGCCGTTTTTCCGACAGGAGGTGATAGGCGACCGAGGCCGCCGCGAGGTCGTCCGGCGAGCGGTCCTCGAAAAGCTGATGCAGGAAGCGGGGCGCGGCGCTATGGCCGGGGGCGGCGAAGACGTCTTCCACCGCGGCGCAGGCCGCCGGCGAGCAATCGAAGAGCACCCCGCCGAAGACGCAGCTGACGAAGCCCATGCCGCGGCAGAGCGTGAGCGCGCTTTCCGCGATCCTGCCCGCCGCACCGGTCAGAAGGGAGAGCGCAGCCTCGCCCTGGGAGGCATCGAGGCTGCGCACCAGCTCGGCCAGGTCGCGGGTCGGGCCGACGGCCAGCCCCTTTTCCCTGGCCTCGCGGTCGAGTGTCTTTACGGAGCTCGTGGCGGCCAGGCAGTCGTAGCCGCCGCAATGGCAGGCAAGGCGCCCCGTCCGGCGGCTGCCGATATGACCGAAGCCGCCCGGCCGGCGGTCCGACCCCAGATAGGCACGGTCACCGATGGAGGAGACGCCGCCGATGCCGTAGTCGGCGACGACGAGGAAGAAATCGGCGGCCTTGCTCGCATCGAACCAGTTGAGCGCGCCGACCAGCGCGAAGGAATAGTTGTCGATGGCCGAGGGCAGGCCGGTGTAGAATTCGAGGTCGCGGGCCAGCGGCTTGCCGCGCCAGCGCTGGAAGGCCGAGGGCGTGGTGATCGCGCCGGTCGAAAAATCCGCCGAGCCGCCGAAGGAAATGCCGATGCCGGCAAGGCAGCGGAACCGCGCGGCCGCAATGCCAGCGAGCTGGAGCACCGCTTGTCCGATCAGCCCGACCGCCTCTGCATAATCGGTCTC
>Ga0066256_1000579_pt1 | contig 15630 bp, 17 predicted proteins | sample ThiBio_1000_biof_FD_87107 | JGI IMG/M metagenome (GOLD analysis project Ga0066256, IMG submission 87107) | Wastewater bioreactor microbial communities from Cape Town, South Africa - Thiocy_expt_1000_biof (version 2) | ecosystem: Engineered > Bioreactor > Thiocyanate-remediating >...
TGGTCGTCCACATCCATGCGGCCCCGGCCCAGCAGCGTGGCGGCCATAAAGGCGCGCAGCGCCTTGTGGATGCTGGCGTACATGTCCATTCGGGGGGCGGCGGGTTGGGCTTGGGTCAGTGCGGCAATTTCGCGGGCATCAATCTTCATCACGTTCTTTCATGGCCTCGTTGGGCTCTTTCAGCGCCTTTTTTTGGGCGCCGGGCCGGGTGCACCATGCACCCGCTTCCATGCCAAGAAGTCTAGAAATTCGCCGCGTTTTTGCCTGTTAAAAACTCCTTAAACAGACCCTTTGAAAACCTTAAAAATCGCGCTCCGGGCGCCAAACGTGAAATCGTTCACGGCGCGGCGCGCAGCAGGTCCACCGCCTTTTCCGCAATCATCACCGTGGGCGCATTGGTGTTGCCGCTCACAATGCGCGGCATGATGGACGCGTCCACCACACGCAGGCCTGCGAGGCCATGCACGCGCAGTTCGGCATCCACCACATCCATGGGCCCAGGCCCCATGCGGCACGTGCCCACGGGGTGATAGATGGTGTCGGCGTACTGGCGGATGAACTGCTCGATCTCCGCGTCGGTGCGCGCACTGGCCGAAGCCGCCAGCTCCTTGGCGCCGAACTTCGCGAGCGCCGGTTGCATCAGGATCTCGCGCGTGCGCTTGAAGCCACGCACCATGCGCGCCATGTCGTCGGGGTCCGCCAGGAAGTTCGGGTCCACCAGTGGCAAGGCCATGGGATCGCGGCTGGCCAGCGTGACCGAGCCCCGGCTCTTGGGCTGCAGCAGGCACACATGGGCCGAGTAGCCGTGGCCGAACACCGTCTTGCGCCCGTGGTCCACCAGCTTGCCGATCACAAAGTGCAGTTGCAGATCGGGCGCAGCCTCTGACGGGTCGCTCTTGATAAAGCCGCCCGCCTCGGCAAAGTTGGTGGTCAGCATGCCGGTGCGGTGCTTGCGCCATTCGACGATGCCGCGCAGCGTCTGCGCCATGCCCGACAACGAGAGGCCGAACAGGTCCTTGAACTCAGGGGCGTCCAGCACCTGCACCACATCGGGGTGGTCGTGAAGATGCTGGCCCACGCCGGGCAGATCGTGCAGCACCGGGATGCCGTGTTGCTGCAAATGCGCGGCAGGCCCCACGCCCGACAGCATCAGCAGTTGCGGCGACAGCAGCGCGCCCGCACTCAGCAGCACTTCGCGCCCGGCGCGGACCTGCTTGATCGCGCCACCCTGGCGATATTCCACACCCACGGCGCGTGTGCCGTCGAACAGGATGCGCGTGGCATGCGCACCGGTGATGACCTGCAGGTTGGGCCGCGCCAGGTGCGGCGTGAGGTAGCCCTTGGCTGCGCTGTGGCGCTCGCCGTTCTTGTGCGTGACCTGGTACAGGCCCACGCCTTCCTGCGTGGCGCCGTTGAAGTCGGTGTTGTGCGGGTGCCCGGCCTGCACCCCTGCGTCGGTGAAATACTGGCTGAACCGGTTGGGTGCACGCAGGTCGGCCACGTTGAAGGGGCCGCCCCGGCCATGCCAAGCGTTGGCGCCGCGTTCGTTGTTCTCGGCGCGCAGAAAGTACGGCTTCACATCTTCCCAGCCCCAGCCCGGGTTGCCCTGCGCGGCCCAGTGGTCGTAGTCGGCGTGCTGGCCCCGGATGTAGACCATGGCGTTGATCGAGCTGGAGCCTCCCAGCACCTTGCCACGGGGCTGGTAGCCGCGCCGGTTGTTCAGCGCCGCCTGTGGTGTGGTGTTGAAGCCCCAGCCATTCAGCTCGAACTTGGCCATCACGGCCAGCCCGGCCGGGCAGTGGATGAGCACGCTGTTGTCGGCAGGCCCCGCCTCCAGCAGGCACACGCGCACTGCGGGGTTCTCAGTCAGGCGGCCAGCCAGCACGGAGCCTGCCGAGCCGCCGCCGATCACGATGTAGTCGAACATGTTGTGGTGTCTCCTCCGCCATGCTGCGCAGCGGCTTGTTGGTTCAGGTTTGACGCACGATAACCGAACGGTCGTGCGATTCCCCTTACCATTCCGTCCATCCGTTTCACTTTGAAGAGGGCTCTCTATATGACGATTCAGACCGTAGGCATCATCGGCGCAGGCACCATGGGCAACGGCATTGCACAGGCCTGTGCGGTGTCGGGCATCAACGTGGTGATGGTCGACATCTCGGATGCTGCAGGGCAAAAAGGCCTGGCCACCGTGGCCGGCAGCTTGGACCGCCTGATCAAGAAGGAAAAGATCAGCGAAGCCGACAAGGCGGCCGCCCTGGCGCGCATCAAGACTTCCACCAGCTACGACGACCTGAAGGCCGCGCAGCTCGTGATCGAGGCCGCCACCGAAAACTACGAGCTCAAGCTCAAGATCCTCAAGCAGGTGGACGCCATCGTGGCGCCCGAGGTGATCATTGCCTCGAACACCTCTTCGATCTCCATCACCAAGCTGGCCGCCGCCACCAGCCGCGCCGACCGCTTCATCGGCATGCACTTCTTCAACCCCGTGCCCATGATGGCGCTGGTGGAAATCATCCGCGGCCTGCAGACCAGCGACGCCACGCACGACGCCGTGAAGGCGCTGGCCGAGGCGCTGGGCAAGAGCCCCATCACCGTGAAGAACGCGCCCGGCTTTGTGGTCAACCGCATCCTGGTGCCCATGATCAACGAGGCCTTCTTTGTGCTGGCCGAGGGCCTGGCCACGCCCGAGGACATCGACGCAGGCATGAAGCTGGGCTGCAACCAGCCCATCGGCCCGCTGGCGCTGGCCGACATGATCGGCCTGGATGTGTGCCTGGCGGTGATGGATGTGTATCTGACCGAGTTTGGCGACAGCAAGTACCGCCCCTGCCCACTGCTCAAGGAAATGGTGGCTGCCGGCCGCCTGGGCCGGAAGACCGGCCAGGGCGTCTACACCTACTGACGGCCTTCAGTGCGCTGTCCCTCGGGGGACGGCGCGCAGTTTCCATTGCGTTTTCAATCATGGGCCAGGAGACCTGCGCCCATGACAAACATCACCCCCACCACGCCCCCGCCCGAGGGCAACATCGACACCCAGGTCATCGGCCATGTGCTGCTGATCGGCATCAACCGGCCTGCCAAGCGCAATGGCTGGACGCCCCCCATGTTCCGCCAGCTGGCCGAGGCCTACACCCGGCTGGACGACGACCCGCAGCTCCGCGTGGGCGTGCTGCATGCGTTTGGCGACCACTTCACCGCCGGGCTCGATCTGCCCGCTGTGAGCGCCTACATGCAGCGCGGCGAAAAAGCCATCCCCGAAGGCCTGGTGGAACCGCACGACTATGGCCTGCCCGGCTACCGGCGCCGCACCAAGCCCATGGTGGTGGCGGTCAAGGGCATCTGCTTCACCGTGGGCATCGAGCTGATGCTGGGCGCTGACATCGTGGTGGCGGCCGACAACTGCCGCTTCTCGCAGATGGAAGTGCAGCGCGGCATCATGGCCACGGGCGGCGCCACATTGCGCATGGCAGAGCGTGCCGGCACGGGCAATGCGCTGCTGCACCTGCTGACGGCCGACGAGTTCGGCAGCGCCGAGGCGTACCGGCTGAACTTTGTGCAGAAAGTGGTGCCCGCAGGCCAGGAACTGCAGGAAGCGCTGCAGATTGCCCAGCGCATCGAAGCCCAGGCGCCGCTGGCCGTGGTCGCCACGCGGCTCAACGTGCTCAAGGCCATCGAGCAAGGCCAGGCGGCGGCGGTGGCAGAGTTCATCCCCGTGCAAAAGCAACTGGCCAACAGCGAAGACGCGGCCGAAGGCGTGCGTGCTTTTGTCGAGCGCCGGCCCGCGCAGTTCAGCGGGCGCTGAGGGCCTGGTGGTTCGTCGTCGCCCGAACCCTCACGCGCCAAAATTTCAAGCCCAATCGACCGCTAGCGCAGATGAATCATGCACTAGCAGCTCTTCTATTGATAGCAAATTTCTGAGGGTAAAGGGGCACAGCGCCCCTGCCTGCGCCAGCGGGACGCGCGAATAGCACCGATGGCGCGGCGCCGCTCCCCCACCCACCCAATCCCATCCATTAACAAAGTTTTTCACAATTCAATTGCACACAATTAAATTTACACCCACAATTCACCCCATGCCCAGCCACAGCACCCCCTCCACCCCCAGCCCCGCCATCCTGCGGCTGGACAACCAGGTCTGCTTTGCGCTGTACTCCGCCTCGCTGGCAATGACCAAGCTGTACAAGCCCCTGCTCGACCGCATCGGGCTGACCTACCCGCAGTACCTCGTGATGCTGGTGCTGTGGGAACAGGACGGCGTGACCGTGTCCGAGCTGGGCGAGCGCCTGTTTCTCGACTCCGGCACGCTCACGCCGCTGCTCAAGCGCCTGGAGGCCCAGGGCCAGATTGCCCGGCTGCGCGATGTGCAGGACGAGCGCCGCGTGCGCATCACCCTCACGGCCGAGGGCCGCGCGCTGCGCGACCAGGCCGAGGCCATTCCGCAGTGTGTGCTGCAAAGCAGTCAATGCTCGATTGCCGAGCTGACCGCCCTGACCACCGAACTCAAGCAGTTGCGAGACCGGCTCAGCGAGCAACGCTGACAGCCTGCAGAAATACGCAACGACACTGCCAGAACCGATTCCCTCCACCGCCCACCGTGGGCAACAACCGCAAGGAAGACACCATGACCAAGCTCGAAAAAGTCCTGTACACCGCCAAGTCGCACGTGACCGGTGGCCGCGATGGCGCCGCCAAGACCGATGACGGCCGCCTGGACGTCAAGCTGTCCTCGCCCGGTACGTCCGGCACCGGCACCAACCCCGAGCAGCTGTTTGCCTCTGGCTACGCAGCCTGCTTCATCGGCGCGATGAAGGCTGTGGGCGGCAAGATCGGCATCCCCGTGCCGCAAGACGTGTCCATCGACGCCGAAGTGGACCTGGGCCCCATCCCGAACGCCTACGGCATCGCCGCCCGCCTGGCCATCAGCCTGCCCGGCCTGGACAAGGAAACCGCCCAGAAGCTGGTGGACGCAGCCCACCAGGTCTGCCCCTACTCCAACGCCACGCGCGGCAACATCGACGTGACCATCACGCTGGTGTAAGTGATGGGCCGCCAGCTGCTTCCCCGCATCGCGGTGGCCCTGGTGGCCCTCGAGCATGTGTACATCCTCGTGCTCGAAATGTTCTTCTGGAACAAGCCGCAGGGCATGAAGACCTTCAACCTGACCCAGGAGTTCGCCGACGCCACCACCACGCTGGCGGCCAACCAGGGGCTGTACAACGGTTTTCTGGCAGCGGGCCTGTTCTTTGGGCTGTTCACCGGCAACCGGGTGTTCAAGATCTTCTTTCTGGCCTGCGTGATCGTGGCCGGGGTGTTTGGCGCCGCCACCGCATCGCCCAAGATCTTCTTCAGCCAGGCACTGCCCGCGATCATTGCGCTGGGCCTGGTGCTGGCGCTGGACAAACCAACCACCACACAGCGCAGCCTCTGAGCTACCAAAACCATAGCTGCCAGCGCTTGATCCACAAGCGCTCGCAGCTATTTTTGCTTTGAAACCACGCAGGCACCGCCTGCCTGCAAGCTGGCATTCAGCGACGCGCGCGATGATGGGGTTGGAGACAACCCCATGAAAATCGCCCTGCTGTCTGACATCCACGCCAACCGCCAGGCACTGGACGCCTGCCTGACACACGCCCGCGCCCACGGCGCCGAACAATTTGCGCTGCTGGGCGACCTGGTGGGCTACGGCGGCGAGCCCGTGGCCGTGGTGGAGCAGGTGCGTGACCTGGCCCAGCAAGGTGCCCTGTGCGTGCTGGGCAACCACGACGCCATGGCCCTGGCGCCGCCCGCCAACCCTCGCAACCGCAGCGAACTGGGCGCGCAGTGGACACACGACCAGCTCGGCAACAGCCACATTGCCTTTTTGCAGTCGCTGCCGCTCACCGCGCGGCTGGGCAACAGCGCCTTGCTGGTGCACGCCAGTGCCGACATGCCCGCGCAGTGGCGGTATGTGGAGGACTCCAACGCCGCCGAGCGCAGCATGACCGCCGCCCAGGGCATCGACCCCGCCATCCGCTACGTGTTCTGCGGCCATGTGCATGAGCAGGTGCTGTACTTCCTCACGCCCACGGCCAAGCTGATGCGCTTTGCGCCCGAGCCTGGCGTGCCGGTGCCCGTGCCAACCCACCGCCAGTGGCTGGGCATTGTGGGCTCCGTGGGCCAGCCACGCGATGGCGATGCACGCGCCATGTACGCGCTGTTTGACGACACGGCCAAGCAGATCACCTTCTACCGCGTTCCGTATGACCACCTGGCCGCTGCCGCCGCCATTCGCGCGGCGGGCCTGCCCGGCTTCTACGCCGACCGGCTCGAAAAAGGCCAGTGACATGAAGCTGCTGGAGCCTGGCACCGAGATCGACGGCTTCCGCGTGGTGGACTGCATCCACGCGGGTGGCATGGCCCACATCTACGCGGTGGAATACGCGCAGGCCGACCGCAGCCCCGGCTTTGCCATGGCGATGAAGATCCCGCGCATGACGGCGGGCGACGGGGCCGAGAACATCGTGAGCTTCGAGGTCGAGCTGCAGATCCTGCCCGTGCTCAGCGGCCCGCATGTGCCGCGTTTTGTGGCGGCGGGCGACCTGGTGCGGCTGCCTTACCTGGTGATGGAATACATCCCCGGCCAGACGCTGCAACACTGGCTGGATGCGCCCGGACGCTGCGATATCGAAGCAATAGCCCGCCTGGGCGCCGCCACGGCCCACGCGGCGCACAGCCTGCACCAGCAGAACGTGTGCCACCTGGACCTCAAACCCGCCAACGTGCTCATCAAGGACGATGGCACGGCCGTGCTGCTGGATTTTGGCCTCTCGTGCCACGCCCACTACCCCGACCTGCTGGCCGAGGAGATGCGCCAGGCCGTGGGCTCGCCCGCCTGGATCGCGCCCGAGCAGGTGGTGGGCGTGCGCGGCGACCCGCGCAGCGACATCTTTGCCATCGGCGTGATGCTGTACGAGCTGGCCACGGGCGAGCTGCCCTTTGGCGCCCCCACCACCAGCGGCGGCATGCGCCAGCGCCTGTGGATGACGCCCGCGCCGCCGCGCAAGCACCGCGCCGAAATTCCGCCCTGGCTGCAAGAGGTCATCCTGCGCTGCCTGGAGCCCGAGGCCGCAAGCCGCTACCCCTCGGCCGCGCACCTGGCATTTGACCTGTCCCACCCCGAGCAGGTGCTCATCACCGAACGCGGCGAACGCACCGAGCGCACGCCGCTGCGCACCCACCTGCGCCGCTGGTTGCGCGCGGCGGGCATGCACTACACGCCCAGCCCCCTGCCCTCGCAGCAGATCGAGGACACGCCCATCCTGATGGTGGCCGTGCCCCATGCCGACGTGACAGACGCCACGCTGTACTCGCTGCGCCAGGCCGTGGGTCGATCATTGGGAATCCGCCCCGGCGCCCGGCTGGCCTGCGTGACGGTGGTGTCGCCCGGCGCCAGCAGCACCAGCGACAGCGAGCGCAGCGAGACCACGCTGCACCGCCAGCACATGGCCCGCCTGCGCCAGTGGGCCCAGGGGCTGGACCTGACCGGGCATGCCGTGAGCTACCACGTGCTGGAAGCCAGCGACGTGGCCCAGGCGCTGGTGCGCTACGCGGCCAGCAACCACGTGAGCATGATGATCCTGGGCGCGGCCACGCACGGATTGCAGACCCAGCGCTTTTTTGCCACCGTGCCCATGCGCGTGGCGCGCGACGCGCCCTGCACCGTCATCCTGGTCAAACAGGCGCTGCCTTTCGAGCAACTGGCGCAGCCCACGGCGGACTGAGCCCGTTAGCAATCTGGCGCACCGCCGCGCCGCACATGTGTCGCCCAGGCGGCGCGCCCCGCTTGAGCGCGCGTACGCTTTGGTTTAGCGTCGCGACATGAGCACCACCACCCTCCTTGTGCGCCAGGACCAGCTGGCCACCACCCGCCTGACCACCACCGACGACACCCCGCTGGCCGAGGGCCAGGTCCGCGTGCGGGTCGAGTCGTTTGCCCTCACGGCCAACAACATCACCTACGCCGCGCTGGGCGACATGCTGAACTACTGGCAGTTTTTCCCCACCTGCGAGGCGGGCTGGGGCATCGTGCCCGTGTGGGGCTTTGGTACCGTGGTGCAGTCGCTGCACCCGGCCGTGGCCGTGGGCGAGCGGTTGTATGGCTACTGGCCCATGGCCAGCCAGGCCGTGCTGTCGCCAGAGCGTGTCAATCCCACGGGCTTCAGCGACGGCGCCCCGCACCGCGCGGGCCTGCATGCGGTCTACAACCACTACCTGCGCACCAGCACCGACGGGCTGTACCGCGCCGACAACGAGGACGTGCAGGCGCTGCTGCGGCCACTGTTCATCACCTCGTGGCTCATCGACGACTTTCTGGCCGACCAGCAGTTCTTTGGCGCCCAGCGCATGCTGCTGTCCAGCGCGTCGAGCAAAACGGCCTACGGCACCGCCTTCCAGCTCGCGCAGCGGGAGGGCATCGAGGTCATTGGCCTCACCTCGCCCGGCAACGTGGCGTTTTGCGAGAGCCTCGGCTGCTACCACCGCGTGGTCACATACGACGCACTGGACACCCTCGACGGCGCCACACCCAGCGTATACATAGACTTCGCGGGCAGCGTGGGCCTGCGCCAGCGCATCCACGCCCACTTCACCGGCCTGGCCTACAGCTGCTCGGTGGGTGCGAGCCATGTGGGCGATCTGGGCGGCGCCGGCCAGCTGCCCGGCCCGCGCCCGGTGATGTTCTTTGCGCCCGCCCAGGTCAAAAAGCGCCATACCGACTGGGGCGCGCAGGGCCTGAACGACCGCCTGGTCGCGGCCTGGAACCAGTTCAGCACCGCCGTGTCGGCCGGGCCGCAGCCCTGGCTGGTGGTGCAGCGCCATGCGGGGCCCCAGGCCACGCAGGCCCTGTTTGCCACCGTGTTGGCAGGCAGCGGCGACCCGCGAGCGGGGCATATCGCGACAATGCTGCCTGGCTGAAACGCTATGCGCGGCCGGCAAGGGCGCGGCGGCGACAATGGGGCATGACCCCATTGCCCCCCGATACCGCTGCCAACGCCTCGAACGACCAACACCCCTACGCCCGCCTCACCCCCGACCAGGTGCTGGACGCGCTGGCCGGCGTGGGCCTGTACGGCGACGGCCGCCTCATGGCCTTGTCGTCCTACGAAAACCGGGTGTACCAGGCCACGCTGGAAGACGGCCAGCGCGTGGTGGCCAAGTTCTACCGCCCGGGCCGCTGGAGCGAAGCGCAGATCCTCGAAGAACACGCCTTTGCCGCCGAGCTCATGGCCGCCGAGGTGCCCGCCGTGGGCCCGCTGGTGCTGAACGGCGCCACCCTGCACCAGCACGATGGCTTTGCCTTTTCCGTCAGCCCCTGGCGCGGCGGACGCCAGCCCGAGCTGGACGACTTCGAGGTGCTGGAATGGATCGGCCGCTTTCTGGCCCGCATCCACACCGTGGGCGCCGCCCAGCCCTTTGCACACCGGCCCACGCTGGACCTGGCCACCTTTGGCACGGCATCGCGCGACTGGCTGCTGATGAACGAGATCATCCCACTCGACATGCAAGCCGCCTGGAAGACCCAGTGCGACAAAGCTCTCGATTTAATAGCTACCAGCGCATATTCCACTAGCGCTACAGGCACATTTGGCTTGAACGATGCCACCCAGATCCGCCTGCACGGCGACTGCCACCCCGGCAACATCCTCTGGACCCCGCTGGATGAATGGGGCCGCGGCGGCCCGCACTTTGTGGATCTGGACGACGCGCGCATGGGTCCGGCCGTGCAGGATCTGTGGATGCTGCTGTCGGGAGACCGGCGCCAGCGCACCCACCAGCTCGGCGCCCTGATCGACGGCTACGAGCAGTTCCGCAGCTTCGACCGCCGCGAGCTGGCGCTCATCGAGCCGCTGCGCACCTTGCGCCTCATCCACTACAGCGCCTGGCTCGCGCGCCGCTGGCAGGACCCGATCTTCCCCGCGAACTTTCCGTGGTTTGGCAGCAGCGACTACTGGCGCGGGCAGGTGGACATGCTGATCGAGCAAACCGAGGCCATGCAGGAAGCGCCGCTGGGGGCCTGGGCGGGCCTTGCCCAGCCTTGTCCAGTCGGGCCCACGCGGGCATCGGAGCATTGCAAACGATTGTCAAACCGCGCGCACAGCGGGCCGATGTGGGGCAACATCAAAGCGCTCCCTTGTGACGGGAGCGTTTTGTTGATCCAACGGGGTGTCAGCCCCCAAAGCCCATCCCCATCCCCATGCGCATCGCAGTCCTTGACGACGACCTTCTCCTGCTGGAGCAGATCAAGGGCACCCTGGAATGCCACCAGCACGTGTGCCACACCTTCGCCGACGGCACCAGCCTGCTGCAGGCGCTGCGCCAGGAAACCTTCGACCTCCTGCTGGTGGACTGGCACCTGCCCGACATGGAAGGGACGGACGTGGTGCAGACCGTGCGCAACACCCACGGCATGCTGCCGCCCATCCTGTTCATCACCCGCCGCAACGATGAACGCGATGTGGTCGAGGCCCTGTCGCGCGGCGCCGACGACTTCATGAGCAAGCCCCTGCGCATGGGCGAGCTGGTGGCCCGCACCACCGCCCTGCTGCGCCGGGCTTTCCCCCAGTCCATGGGCGCGCGGCTGGACTTTGGACGCGGAACAACGCACCCTGCAACACCACGGCGAAGCCATCGGCCTCAAGCACCGCGAATACGAACTCGCGCTGTTCCTATTTCGCAACGCGGGCCGCCTGCTGTCCCGCACCCACCTGCGCGAGGCCGTGTGGGGCGATGCCACCGATACCCCCTCGCGCTCCCTGGACACCCACATGTCGCGGCTGCGCAGCAAGCTGGAGTTGACCGAGGCCAACGGCTACACGATCACGGCGGTGTATGGGGTGGGGTACCGGCTGGATGCGGTGAACACAACGGCCCTGAACCGCGCACCTGTACAGCAACGCGCAGCGGCCACCGAAACACTCTCAGGGTAATGGGCTGCAGCACATACTGCATGCGCAGCACCAGCGGGGAGGGCTCAAGGGGAAGATGCGGCAGGCGGCAGTGACCCGCGCCAGCTGCGAATCAGCACATCATTCACAAATTTGCGGTCCATCCACAGCCACAGCAGGATAGGCACCAGCGTAGGCAGCACCAGAGAGCCCAACTGGTAGCCATACACAATGGCTTCCATTTGCCATTGGGACACTCTAAGCAGACGGATGTCGGCCTGGGCAGCCAACACCATTTGCATCAGGGCGCTCATCGTCAGGCTGAAGGCCTGAAAAGGGAGCAAAGCTGCATAACCTGCAGCCACACGGCCCACGCGCCCCCGGCCACGGGCCGTCAGCACCAGCGCAACGAAGATTGGTAGCCCATAGGCATAACGCGCGGGGCTGACTTCCACAGTGATTTCCCCCCGGCGCCCATCTGCCGTCGGCACAGAGATCGCTGTGTCCACCTCCATATTGCCCGGCGACAAATGCACCTGTCGCACCCACATGGGAGCGGCTTGCTCCAGCGCCATGTGCGAAAGCAAGCCCACAGGGTAGGACGTCCAGGCGGACACCTGCGACCAGATTGCAGTCAGAGCCACGATCCGCCCGAAGGCAGACAGCATGAAGATCGTCAAGGGAGATAGCCGGCGCATGGGCAGCCCGTTGTTTCGCTGGCGGCTCATCGCACCGGTGGCGTCAGGTCCAAAGACGCGCTCACCAGCGGATCGGCAGACTGTGGCAAGGCTGCGGAGCGTGCCGGGGGCGCAGGGGGGTCTTCAGGCGGCGCAGGAGGCCCGGACGCCTCCGGGGACTTGCTGCCTGCGCGCACCCACAGCAACCAGACCACCAGCACGTCCAGCATGATGAGCGCCTGCCACAGGTACTCGTGCGCAAAGTTGAACACTTGGGTATTCCACTGCCCCAGGTAGAAGAGGCTGATCACCCGCACCACGTTCAACCCTTGGACCGCCACAAAACCAGCAGCCAGCCCCACCAGCTTGTGCCGCCAGGTGGACGGAAATGCGATGACCGCAGCAAACAGCACGATGCAGGCCTCAATGCCATTGCAACCAGGCTCGATCGACACGCCAAAGCCGCTGACGGTGTTCCACAACACCTTGCCTGCGGCAGCGGCCGAGGCATCGAACAAAGTGACCAAAGCAGCACAGCCGCGCGCCAGCAGCGCCGTCCAGGGCAGTACCACATGCTGCTGCACCACCCCCAGCATGTTGATGCCGAACAGGGTGAGTTGGAGCACGATAAACGTCAGAAAAAACCGCAGCATGGATACTCTTGAATAGCGAGGCGGCCCCCACCGAATGCATGGGCCCGGGGCGCATTATCCGTAACGCACCGGTGTCCCAGAACACGAAGAGGTGCATTGTGCCGGTGGCATGCCCGCCGATCTTGGCTATGCTGCGACCATTGCCGCCACCGAGAGTGCCCATGAAAGACTGGATTCGCAACGCCCTATCCATCCGCCAGCCTCGCCGGCCCGCCCCGGTGGGCCAGCTGCCTCCGGTGGGGGCACTCATCATGCGGGGGCCGGTCAAGATGCTGGTCACGCACCCGCTGCCCGCCGAACTGTGGGACTGGCTGGTGCTGTCAGGCTGGCGGAACATGCCGGTCAAAGACGACCGGCGCAAGGGCATGCAACTGCCCGAAGGCGCGCTCAAGGCCCTGATCGATGCCGACCCGGCTGAGCGCAACCAGGTCCACGCACGCATCCTGGAGCTGGCAGAGCCCGAGGTGTGAGGGGCAGTCACAGACCTCCGAACGCACCTGCAGGGCAGGAAAGCCGGATAACAGCACACGCCAGCCTCCACTCCCCATAAAGAAACCCCGATGGTGCCAGGCACCACCGGGGTTTCTTATTTTGATAGCAGCCAGCGCTTATGGCACTAGCGCTTGCGGTCGTTTTTACTCAAAAGGTACCCAACTCAGGCCAGCAAGGCATTCACCCGCTTGACGTAGGCTGCCGGGTCTTCCGGCAGGCCGCCTTCGGCCAGCAGGGCCTGGTCGAAAAGGATGTGCGCCAGGTCGTGGAAGTGCACGCTGCCGTCCAGCTTCTTGACCAGCGCGTGTTCGGCATTCACCTCCAGCACGGGCTTGGTGGCGGGGGCCTGCTGGCCGGCCTGCTTGAGCAGGCGAGCCAGCTGCGTGCTCATGCCGTCGTCCTGCACCACTAGGCACGCGGGGGAATCGACGAGGCGCGTGGTCACGCGCACGTCTTCGGCCTTGTCCTTGAGGGCTTCCTTCAGCTTGGCCAGCACGGGCTTGAAGGCTTCGGCAGCCTCTTCGGCGGCCTTCTTCTCGGCCTCGTCCTGCAGCTTGCCCAGGTCCACCGCACCCTTGGCCACGCTTTGCAGCGGGGTACCATCAAACTCGTGCAGGTAGTTCAGCGCCCACTCGTCCACGCGGTCGGTCATCAGGAGCACTTCGATGCCCTTCTTCTTGAAGACTTCGAGCTGGGGGCTGTTCTTGGCGGCGGCGAGCGTCTCGGCGGTGATGTAGTAAATCGCCTCCTGGCCTTCCTTCATGCGGGCCTTGTAGTCGGCAAAGGAGACTGTCACGGCATCACTCTGCGTGGAGGCAAAACGCAGCAGCTTGGCCAGGCGCTCGCGGTTGGCAAAGTCCTCGCCCAGGCCTTCCTTCAGCACAGCGCCAAACTCGGCGTAGAACGCGGTGTACTTGCCTTCCTTGGCCTTGTCTTCCTCGCTCACCACGTCGGTCACGCCGTCGGCGCCCTCAGCCGCTGCGGCTTCGTGCTTGTCGTGTTTGGCCAGGTCTTCCAGCATGCTCAGCACGCGCTTGGTCGAGCCTTCGCGGATGGAGCGCACGTCGCGGCTTTCCTGCAGCAGCTCGCGGCTCACGTTCAGCGGCAGGTCGGCAGAGTCGATCACGCCCTTGACGAAGCGCAGGTAGGTGGGCATCAGCGCCTCGGCGTCGTCCATGATGAAGACGCGCTTCACGTACAGCTTGACGCCCGCCTTCTTGTCGCGGTTCCACAAATCGAACGGCGCCTTGGCAGGGATGTACAGCAGCTGCGTGTACTCGGTGTTGCCCTCCACGCGGTTGTGCGCCCAGGTGAGCGGGGCTTCGTGGTCGTGGCTGATGGTCTTGTAGAACTCGGCGTACTGTTCTTCGGTGATGTCCTTCTTGGGGCGGGTCCACAGGGCGCTGGCCTTGTTGATGGTTTCCCACTCACCGGTCTTGACCATGCCGCCGGGCTGGCGGCCGCCGCTTTCGTCATTGGGGGTGATCAGCTCCCCGTCTTTCCACTCTTCCTTTTCCATCCGGATGGGCAGGCTGATGTGGTCGGAGTATTTGGCGATGACCTGCTTGAGCTTCCAGGCGTTGAGGTATTCCTCGGCGTCGTCGCGCAGGTGCAGGATGATGCTGGTGCCGCGCTGGGCGCGGGTGATGGTTTCGACCTCGAAGTCACCCGTGCCGCCGCTGATCCAGCGCACGCCTTCTTCGGGCTTGAGGCCCGCGCGGCGCGATTCCACGGTGATCTTGTCAGCCACGATGAAGCCCGAGTAGAAGCCCACGCCGAACTGGCCGATGAGCTGCGCGTCCTGCTTCTGGTCGCCCGAGAGCTTGCCCATGAAGTCCTTGGTGCCGCTCTTGGCAATCGTGCCCAGGTGGTCGATGGCCTCCTGCTGGCTCATGCCGATGCCATTGTCGGTGATGGTCAGCGTCTTGGCGGCCTTGTCGAAGGTCACACGCACTTCGAGGTTGGGGGCGTCTTCAAACAGGGCGGCATTGTTCAGGCCTTCAAAACGCAGCTTGTCGCAGGCGTCCGACGCGTTGGAGATCAGCTCGCGCAGGAAGATTTCCTGGTTGGAGTACAGCGAATGGGTGACCAGGTGCAGCAGCTGGGCTACTTCCGCCTGGAAGGACAGGGTTTGCTTGCTCATGGAGGGGTTCTCTCTCTATGGAAATCGGTCTGAACGAATGCGAATGGAATCGGCACAAAAAATCACGCCTGCCGAACCAGCAGGCGTGATGTAGGGGCATGTGCCCGGTTTTCAAGGGGCCCGGCGTGGGCGGCGCACCGCCACCCCGGGAGCGACGGTTTCAACCGTCGGTGGTGATGCGCTCGATCAGCGTCTTGAGCATGGCGTCGGCCTTGTCGTTGGCGACCTGACAGGTGCCTGCCGCCGCATGGCCGCCGCCGCCAAACTCCAGCATCAGGTTGCCCACATGGGTCTTGCTGCTGCGGTCCAGGATGGACTTCCCGGTGGCAAACACCGTGTTCTGCTTTTGCAGCCCCCACATCACATGGATGGAGATGTTGCACTGGGGGAACAGCGCGTAGATCATGAACCGGTTGGTGGCCCAGATGGTCTCCTCGTCGCGCAGGTCCAGCACCACCAGGTTGGCAATGCGGATGGCGCAGCTTTGCAGCTGGGCCTGGGCCTTGGGGGCGTGCTCGCGGTAGAGCTGCACGCGCTCCTGCACATCGGGCAGGGCCAGGATCTCGTCGATGGTGTGGTCGCGGCAGTACTGGATCAGGTCCATCATCAACGCGTAGTTGCTGATGCGGAACTCCCGAAAACGCCCCAGGCCCGTGCGCGAGTCCATGAGGTAGTTCAGCAGCACCCAGCCCTGGGGGTTGAGGATGTCCTCGCGCGAGTACTGGGCCGAGTCGGCTTGG
>Ga0066256_1003362_pt1 | contig 15627 bp, 14 predicted proteins | sample ThiBio_1000_biof_FD_87107 | JGI IMG/M metagenome (GOLD analysis project Ga0066256, IMG submission 87107) | Wastewater bioreactor microbial communities from Cape Town, South Africa - Thiocy_expt_1000_biof (version 2) | ecosystem: Engineered > Bioreactor > Thiocyanate-remediating >...
CTTGAAGCACCGTTACAGCCCGTCCCGCGCAAACCCCATGCGCAGCAATATCCGGATCGGCCATCTCAGCTCCTCTCCCACCGTGCCTCGCACCCCCGCCTCGGGCCGGCCTGGCCCGTGGAGCTTCGAAAAAGGGAACTGCTCCCGCCCCGTGAGGCGGGAGCAGCCCTATCGCCGGCGAAGCTCCCCCTCAGAAGCCCCGCGCAACGATATCAACCAACTCTCAGGGCGGAACGGCGCCCGGATCGGCAATTTGTATAGCAATAATGCCTAACGAAAATTCATGAGGCGATCAAGGCCGCCTCAGGCCCGGTCCACTCCATACCGGCTGGCCACCGCGTTTCCTTCCGGATCGCGCCCCACCGAGCGGATCGCGTCGCGCGCGGCTTCCCATTCGGCGTAGTCCTCGAGCCGGGGGATGCACACCACTTCGTCCAGCTCGAGCCCGGCCAGCGATGCCAGCGCGACCGCTTCGGGCGATTGCACCATCTCCGCCGGGAACTGGTCGAATATCCCGGTTTCGTCCGCATTGCCGAGATTGGTCCGCGTCAGCCCGGGGATCAGCGCCTGGAAGCGCACGCCCCGCCCGGCGAATTCGGCGGCGAGCGACTGGGTGAACTGCGCGACATAGGCCTTGGTGCCGGCATAGACCGACGCGCCGGCCATCACGTTGAAGGACAGCCCCGAGCCGACATTGACGATCACGCCTTCGCCCGCTTCCGTCATGGCCCGGACCGCCGCATGGCTGAGCAGGGTCAGCGCCGTGACGTTGACCGCGATCATCCGCTCGTGATCCTCGGCCGACAGCTCGAGGAAGCCCTGCACTCCGCCGACGCCGGCATTGTTGATCACCATGCCGACATCGCCCTGCCCGATCCGCCGGGCGACCTTGTCCACATCAGCACGCGCCGAAAGGTCCGCGGCGAGCGCTTCGACCGAGACCCCGGTTTCGCGCTGCAGGCCCCCGGCCATGTCTTCCAGCAGATCGCCGCGCCGGGCGACGAGCACCAGATCGTGCCCCCGCGCGGCGAGAATCTCCGCGAAGGCCCTGCCGATCCCCGACGACGCGCCGGTAACGAGACATTTGCCGCCCACTTTGCCTGCCATTTGCATATCCTTCCTTATTCCCGTCCCGCCTCACGCGCGGGGGATGACAGGCTCCACGATATCGTCCCAATGCCCGCCTGTGTGGAGAAACTTCATCGCCGCCTGGCCCATCAGCTCATGCGGGAAGCCGAGCTCGATCGCGCTTGCCGCGTCGAGCAGGGCCATGTGCTCTTCGCCCAGCACGATATCGAGCGCGGCGAGGTTCTCGCCGAGCTGCTCCACGGTCCTTGCGCCCAGGACCGGGATGAAGCTGGTGCCCACGGGCTCCTTGTTGCACACCCACGCGATCGCGATCTGGGCCGGGGTCGCGCCCAGATCGGCGGCGACGCGGTCCAGCGCTTCGATGATCTGCGCCGCGCGCGTTTCGGGGATCGTCCGGATCGGACCGCCGCCCTGGTTGAGCCGCCCTTTCACGTTCTTGTCGCGATACTTGCCGGTCAGCGTCCCGCCGCCGAGCGGCGACCAGATCATCGTGGCCAGCCCGTAGGCCTGCGCCATCGGCACGAATTCGCGCTCCGCGCTGCGTTCGGCCAGGTTCAGCTCGATCTGGATTGCCGCCAGCGGCTCGGTGCCGCGCAGCTGGGCCGAGGTGATCGCGCGGGACACCCGCCAGGCGGGGAAGTCGGACATGCCGATATAATTGACCTTGCCCTGGCGAACGAGATCCTCCAGCCCGCGGACGATCTCGTCGGTCGGCGTCACCAGATCCGGCATGTGGACCCAGAACACGTCGACATAATCGGTCCCGAGCCGCTTCAGGCTTCCTTCGATCGAGGCCATCATCGCCTTGCGGCTGTTGCCCGTCTTGGCGATCGAGCGCATGCCCACCGCGGTCGTGTATTTGGTCGACACGATGAAATTGTCGCGGTCGCGCGCGATCAGGCCGCCCAGGATCGTCTCCGCCTCGCCGTTCTGATAGCCGTCGGCGCAATCGAAGAAATTGCCGCCCGCTTCCACGAACGCGTCGAACACCGCGGCGGCCTCCTCGGGCGTCGAGCCCCAGCCCCAGGCCTTGCCGAAGGTTCCGGTGCCCAGGGCGGCCTGCGACACGCGCAGGCCGGTATTGCCGAACAGCTTGTATTTCATCGCCTGTTACGCCTCCTTGGGAAATGCGCCGATCATTGCCCGTCCTTCGCCAGCGCTGCCCTGATGTCTCTCCAGCGATCCAGCCGCAACAGGTCCCAATCGCCGGGAAGCAGCAGCAGCAGCACGATCATCGCCAGACGATAGACCAGCTGCTGGATGTCCCACACCGCGGCTTCGAGATTGTGGCCGATATTCACGATCACCAGGACCGAAAGGATCGCCCACAGCGCCCAGTCGCGCTTGATCCCCACGATCAGCATCAGCCCCGCGCCGAATTCCACCACGGCGGCATAGATGTTGGTCGCCCACAGCACCCAGAGCGGGAACCATGCCTCCAGCGCCTCGAACCAGCGCATCTGCGATTGCAGGCCCAGGATGAACAGCTTGTGCATCCCCAGCCCCGCGGAAAGGAAGCCGATGACGAGCCTGACGCCCAGGAGGCCCAGCGCCCGATTCCAGAATGTCGCGTCCTTCATGATCCTCTCCTTTGCCCGTTTGCGCCGCGGAAAACGACAGGCCGGCCGTTTTTCCCCGCGAGCCGCAGGCGTTCCTCAGGATATATCGATATGGAAGAAACGCTGCGCGTTTTCGCCGAATATCTTCGCCTTCTGCTCATGCGAAACCGGGGCGGTCTCCATGAACTGCACGGCCGATCGTGAATCCTCGTAAGGATAGTCGATCGCCCACATCACGTTCTCCACGCCCAATGTCCTGATCGAATAGTCGAGGGCATTGTGGCTTTCCTGGCCGCTGGTGGTGATGGCGATGTTCCGCTTCATATACTCGCTCGGCCTGAGCTGGAGCTTCCTGTATCCTGCGGCATAGCTGCTGAAGGAATAGCGGCGATCGAGCCTGGCCTCCCAGAAATGGATGCCTTCTCCCATATGGCCCAGAACGATCCTCAGCCTGGGGAAGCGATCGAATATGCCGGCGAACAGCAGCCGCAGGACATGCGTGCCCGTCTCCACGCCGAAGCCCCAACCCGGCAGGTTCGCACCCCGGAACGGACCGGCCATGCCGTCCGAAGGCGCACGCGGATGGAGATAGATCGGCCGGTCGAGCGCTTCGGCCGCTTCGAGGATGGGCCAGAAATCCGGCTCGTCCAGATATCGGTTGCCGGTGTGCGAATTGATGACGAAGCCGTTGAGCTTCAGCCGCGTGATCGCCCGTTCCATTTCCTTCGCGGCTCTCACCGGCTCCTGCGGGGCTACCGCAGCCAGGCCGGCCAGACGATCCGGATAGCGGGCGATCGCTTCCGCCATGCGATCGTTGGCGATCTCCGCCAGGGCCACCGCCTTGTCGGCGGAGAACATCTGGACGCCCGGCGAGGTGAGCGAGAGCAGATGGACGTCGACCCCCGCCTCGTCCATGGCCGCTATCCGCCCCGCACCGACGTCCAGCAGGCCGGCGAGCGCGCTGGTGCCGACCTCCACCGCCTGCGGGCCGTAAATGGCCTGCACCATTTCAAGATCGAGATTGGTTCCAGTCGTTGCCGCCACCTTTTTCAGCTCGGCGACGATTTCCGGAAACGAGCAGGCTTCCTCCGTCGCGATCCGAGGGTAGCCTCTCGGCGGTGTCCGGGCATGCGAAAGAGCCGGAGCCGCTCCGGCAAGAGCCCCCAATCCCACCATCCCGCTTACCACGCTTCGGCGATCCATCCCGCTACCTTCCCTCCCGGAGGCCTGTCATCATGAAACGGGGGGCTTCGCATTCACGATGCGAAGCCCCCCGAAGGATTCCGTCAAGCCGCATTCACGGCGCGCCGCCTAGAAGCTGCGCCGGACCGAGATCGACCATTCGCGCGGGGCGGCGATGATGCGCTGCCCGGTGCCGGTGAAGTAGAACGCGAAGGAGTTCGTCCAGTAGAACTCGTTGGTGAGGTTCTTCACCGCGGCCGAGATCTGCCATTCCTTGTCCGGGCTGTCGTAAGTCAGCCGCGCGTTCATGGTGGTGCGCCCCGGAATCAGGAACGGATTGAGGTCCGCGAATTGGGCCGGAACAGGCATGCCAGCCGGATAGAAGCCGTTATTGGCCGGATCCGAATAGGTCTTCGACTGGTGCTCGATGTCGAAGCGCGGCGTCAGCGTGCCGGTATCGCCCAGATCGATGGCGTAGGCGATGCCGCCGGACGCCTTCCACTTGGGCGTGAGCGGCGGGTAGGCGTCGATGTCGATGCGCGAGGCCACCGCCCGCGGAGCGGGCTCGGGATACTGGGAGTCGAGATAGCTGATCGCGCCGGGGGTCGTCAGGCCCTCGGCCGGGCGCCGGGCGGCTTCGAGGCCCCCGCCCCTGATGTCGGCGCTGCCCGCGTTGAACGGCATGGCCGACAGGAAGCAGGAGGAGTTTGCGGGGGTTTCACCGCCCACGCAATAGCCGGCCGCGTTCACCAGCTGGATGTCCTTGTACTTCATGTAGAAGCCGGCGAGATTCAGGCGGACGCGGTTATCCGCGAGATCGGTCTTGATGCCCGCTTCCCACGCATCGATGGTTTCCGGACCGAAGCCGACAGCCTGCCCGGCCGTGAACGGCTTGGCGTTCACGCCACCGCCCTTGTAGCCGGTGGAGAACTGCGCATAGGCCATCACTTCGGGGCTGAAGCGATAATCCAGACCGATGCGGAAATCCACGCGGTCGCCTGCATAGACCTGCGGCGGCAGGGTGTTGAGCGGAGCCTGCGCCGGGTTGGCGGGGCCGCCTTGCAGATTGTAGCGCGTGAAGTCGTAGCGCTTCTCGTCATCCGTGTAGCGGATGCCGCCGGTGATGTTGAGATTTTCCGCCGGATGCAGGACGACATGGGCGAAGACCGACTTGCTGGTGGTGTCCACCGGATCGTCGGTGATGAACTGCGTCGCGCCGGAATCGATGGTGTTCTTGATCCAGCCGCGAGCGTCGTAATAGAAGCCGCCCACGGTCCAGTCGAGCATGTCCGAAGTGCCCGACAGGCGCAGCTCCTGCGTGAACTGATTGTAGGTGTTGTACATCAGTGAGGTGGAGATGTGGATCGGGCTTCCGTCCTGATCGAAGCCGTTCGTCGAGACCAGTTCGCGATAGCCGGTGATCGACCGCAGGTTCAGGTTCTCGCCGATATCCCAGTCGATATCGCCCGAAACGCCCCATGCCTTGGTTTCGCTGAAGCTGCCCGGCGCGAAGCCCGTGGTCGTGTCCCGATAGGTCGAATAAGTGGTGTAGGGATCGTCGGGAACGAAGCGGCTGTCCCAGGGGGTGCCGGTGGGATCGTTGTCGTAATAGGTGGGTCCGAAAGGCGAGAAGGCATAGATGTCCACCGTGCGGTCAGCGGAGATGTTGATCTCGAGGTCGGAAGTGGGGGTGTAGCGCAGCGCAGCGCGCACGCCCCAGTTGCTCACCCCGCCGTCACGGCCGATCACGCAATCGTCACCCGATCCGATCCGCGGAATATTGCCGGCTTGGGAAGGATTCACACAGGCGAAATCCAGCCGCTTCATGTAGCCGTCTTTGCTGTTGCTGAAACCGGCTATGCGCAAGGCGAGCTTGTCTTCGGCCAGGCCCAGGTCGAAGGCGCCTTTCAGGTCTATCCGGTTGAACCGGCCATAGGTCGCCTCGACATAGCCGGAATTGTCACCCCGGGGCTTGCGGTTGTACAGCTTGAGCGAACCGCCGAGCGAGTTCTTGCCCGAAAGCGTGCCTTGCGGGCCGCGCAGGATTTCCACCCGGTCGATATCGGCCAGGGCGAAATCGGCGCCGGTGATGACGCCGGAATAGATGTCGTCGAGATAGATGCCGACGCCCGGCTCATAGGCGAAGTTGTTGTCGTACTGGCCGATGCCGCGGATGAACACCGATGTCGACATGCCGAACACCGCCGCATTGGCCGTCAGGTTGACGTTGGGCGCCACCGCCACAAGCTGGGCGGTGGTGGTGATCCCGCGCTCGGCCAGCATCTCACCCGTCTGGGCGGTGATGGCGATTGGCGTATCCTGCAGGTTCTGTTCGCGGAACTGCGCGGTAACCACGATTTCCTCGTTGCCGCGGGCCGCGCTGTCCTGGGCATGCGCAGGCGCCGCAAGGACGGTGGAAACGGCCGCTGCCGAAGCGCAACCCAGCAGAACTCTTTGGAAAACACGATCGGATTTCTTCAGCCGAAGCATATGCATCCTCCCCTATTCGCAATTGTTATACCCAGATCGTATACCCGTATTGTATAACCAAGGGCAAGAACCTATTGCCGCCCTTCGGAAGCAATCGACAGCGTGTTGCAATCTCGCCTCACCTGCCCATCAGGGCCGAAATCTGCTGCAGCGTTGAGGGTGATTGGGCTGGAGTGGAGTTGGCATTGGTGATTGGGAGCGTAGTTGGATGAGCGAGAGCGGGGTGTTGATCGTTGGCGCGGGGCATGGGGGAGCGCAGGCGGCGATTGCGCTTCGGCAGGCGGGGTATGCCGGGCCGGTGACGATGGTGGGGCGCGATGTGGAAGCGCCCTATGAGCGGCCTCCGCTGTCGAAGGAGTATCTGGCGCGCGACAAGCCGTTCGAGCGGATCATGATCCGCCCGGTGCAGTTCTGGGCCGACAAGGGGGTGGAGCTGAAGCTGGGCGTGAGCGTGGTGAAGGTCGATCCCGCAGCGCATGTGGCGGTGCTCTCGGACGGGACGCAGCTCGGCTACGAGGCGCTGATCTGGGCGACGGGCGGCGATCCCCGGCGGCTGTCCTGCCCGGGGGCGGAGCTGGCCGGCATCCATTACGTGCGCGACAAGGCCGATGCCGACCGGATGATGGCCGAGCTCGACGCGGGCGCGCGCAACGTGGCGGTGATCGGCGGCGGCTATATCGGGCTCGAAGCGGCCGCGGTGCTGACCAAGCTGGGCTGCAAGGTGACCCTGCTCGAAGCGCTCGACAGGGTGCTGGCCCGGGTGGCGGGGGAAGACCTGTCGCGCTTCTACGAAGCCGAGCACCGCTCGCACGGGGTGGACCTGCGCACCGGGGCGATGGTCGAGGAGATACTGGGCGACGGAACGAAGGTGACCGGGGTGAAGCTGGCCGACGGCAGCACCGTCCCGGCCGAGATGGTGGTGGTGGGGATCGGCATCGTGCCGGCGGTGGGCCCGCTGATCGAGGCCGGTGCTGCAGGCGCCAACGGGGTCGATGTCGACGAGTATTGCCGCCCCTCGCTGCCCGACATCTATGCCGTGGGGGACTGCGCGGCCCATGCCAACGCCTTTGCCGGCGGGGCGGTCATCCGCCTCGAGAGCGTGCAGAACGCCAACGACATGGCGACCACCGCGGCCAGGGCCATCTGCGGCGATCCGCAGCCCTATCATGCCCTGCCCTGGTTCTGGTCCAACCAGTACGACCTCAAGCTCCAGACCGCCGGCCTCTCGCTCGGCCATGACGCCACCGTGCTCAGGGGCGATCCCCAGACCCGCAGCTTCTCCGTCATCTACCTCAAGGACGGCCGCTTCATCGCCATCGATTGCGTCAATGCCGTCAAGGACTATGTCCAGGCACGAAAACTCATCGAGGCCGGCGCATCCATCAATCCCCAACAACTCGTCAATACGCAGACACCGCTCAAGGACATGGTGTAGGCGGCGTGCTTGCCCCCGGCATAGAACGGCCCCTGGCGATCGAGGCGCGCGGCCTGGTCAAGCGCTTCGACGGGACGACCGCGGTGGACGGAGTGGACATTTCCGTTCCGGAGGGCGCGATCTACGGCATTCTCGGCCCCAACGGGGCGGGCAAGACCACCACTTTGCGCATGCTGCTGGGCATCATCGATCCCGACGAAGGCGTGCGCCGCGTGCTCGGCCACGAGCGCCCGCACGATGTCGCCCGCCTGGTCGGCTACCTGCCGGAGGAACGCGGGCTCTATCCTTCGATGAAAGCCTATGAGGCGATCGCCTTCATGGGCGCCTTGCGCGGGCTGCCCCTGAAGCTGGCGCGCGAGCGCGGGCGGCAATTGCTGGAAGAGCATGGGCTGGGCTACGCAGCAGACCGCCAGATCCGCCAGCTTTCCAAGGGGATGGCGCAGACGGTGCAACTGCTCGGCACGCTGGTCCACCATCCGCGGCTGGTGGTGTTCGACGAGCCGTTTTCCGGCCTCGACGCGCTCAACCAGGGCAAGCTCGAGCGGATGATACGCAACCTTGCGGCGGAAGGGACGACCGTGATCTTTTCCACCCATGTCATCGCCCATGCCGAACGGCTGTGCGAACAGGTGGCGATCATCGCCGGCGGCAAGGTGCCGTTCGCGGGCCTGGTGGACGTCGCGCGCGACCGCATTCCCCCCCAGGTGCGGCTGGAAACGCGCGCCGAGGACGGGCCATGGCGCGCGGCCCTGCCGGGCGACACCCGCCGGGAAGGCAACATCTGGTATTTCTCGCTGCCCGAAAGCGGGGTGGAGCCGCTGCTGCGGGCATTGATCGAAGGGCAGGCAGGCATCCTTTCGCTGTCGATCGAGCGCGCAGGCCTGCACGACGCCTTCGTCGCCATTGCGGGAGAAGCCGCCGCGCGCGCCCTGGAGGAAGACGCCGGAGAGGAGCCGGGCCGATGAACCGGATTATTTCAGGCGACGGCCGCCTTCCGATCTGGCGCGCCGCCTTCGTCGTGGCCCGCCGCGATTTCACCGCGATCCTGTTCAGCCGCGCCTTCATCTTCTTCCTGCTCGGCCCGCTCTTCCCGCTGACGATCGGCGCCCTGGCCGGCACCATAGGCGCCCGCGTGGCGAACGAGACGGTGCGGCCGCAAATCGGCATCGCGATGCAGGGGGCGGATGTCGATGCGATGCTTTCGGCGCGCAAGGCTCTCGCCGCCCGGCTCGGACCGGCGATCCCCGAAATGATCGAGCTCGAACGGCTGGCCCCCGGCGTGACCTACGACGCCAGGGCCGTGCTGGAACAGCGCAAGGGCAGCCTCGCCGCCGTCCTGACCGGCTCGCCGGCCGCGCCCACCCTCACCGCCACGCCCGAGCGGCTCGGCTGGTGGAGCGGCGCGGTGGCCCTGATAGCCGCCGAATCGCAGCAGGCCGCGCCCACCGTCTACCCCAAGGTGGCCACCCAGGCCGTCGCCTCCAGCGGCGCGAGCAAGATACACGGGCGGATGCGCACCGCCCAGGCCGGCCAGGTGCTGCTGTTCCTGCTGATCATGCTGCTGGCGGGCATGGTCCTGTCCAACCTGGTCGAAGAGAAGGCCAACAAGATCATCGAAATCCTCGCCGCCGCCATTCCCATGGATGCGGTGTTCCTGGGCAAGCTGTTCGCGATGCTCGCCGTCTCGATGGTCGGCATAGCGGTCTGGGCCGTCGCCATAAGCAGCCTGATGGGCCTGCCCGGGCTGGAAAGCGCGTTCGGAGGCGCGCTCAACCTGTCCAACCTACCCGAGCCGGGCGTGGGCTGGCCGCTGTTCCTGCTGCTGGGCGTGGTCTATTTCTCGATGGGATATCTGCTGCTGGGCTCGGTCTTCCTAGCGATCGGATCGCTGGCCAGCACGGTGCGCGAGGTTCAGACCCTGTCGATGCCGGTCACCATGCTGCAGGTCTTCCTGTTCCTCTTCGCCACCCTGGCGATGGCCCAGCCGGGCACCGCGATCGAACTGGCCGCGATCGCCTTCCCGTTCAGTTCGCCCTTCACCATGCTCGCCCGAGCGGCGCAGGACGAGGCGATCTGGCCCCATATCTTCGCCCTGGCATGGCAGGCCGCCTGGGTGGGGATGTCCATCCGCCTGGGGGCGACGCTGTTCCGCAAGCGGGTGATGAAATCGGGCCCCCAGCGCGCAACCAAGCGCCGCAAGCTGCGCGACATCTTCCGCGGATCGGACGGCAAGAAGATACGAGGCTAGGCGATGCGGAGTTAGCGGGCCACCGGATGGCTCGGGTCCAGCACGGATTCCACCCAGCTCCCGCAATCGACATTGCAACTGCCCTGAAGCTGCGCGGCCAGGCGGGCAAGCTCGGCGAACTGGAAGGTGTCGTCGAACACCAGCCCGTAATGCTCGCCGCTGCGCCAGCGCACGCTGGCCTGGATCACGGGCAGATTGTCGGCTTCGAGCCGCAATTTCTGGTCGAGCGCCAGATGCAGCGGGGATTCGATCTGCGCGCCCTGTTGCGAAAGATTGTGAACCACCACCCCGGCGGTGCGCCCGTGGCACGAAATCAGCGCGGGAAGCTGCAGCTTGAGGCGCACGGGCCGCTTGGGAAAGCGGCTCTTGTTGTTGAGCAGCCGGTCGATGTCCACGCTCACCGGGAAGCGGAAGCCCGCGGCCCCGTCCTTTTCCCACACCCGCTCGACCGGGTGCCGGTCTCCATTGGGCAGTTCGAGCGTGAGCTGCACGCCTTGCGGCAGGGGGTGGAAGGTGCGGATGCTTATCCCCGTGGAAGAGGCATCGCGGATGACGCAGAGGAATTCCCCATTGGCGCAGAGCAGCTTGGCCGTGCGGATAAGCAGGGTGAAGCGCGGCGCGACCCGCAATTCCTCGGTGCCGCCGTTCTGGAGCCCGTTGCCCGGTTCGTAAACCGATTCACTCATCGATTCGCCTCGCGCAATCCCACGCAATTCCCTGCTTAACCATTGCTCCGGCCTGGATTTTCAGGCGGGGCAGGGCGAAAGCCGACTGTCCACCGAGCGAGGATTAAGGGCAAAATCCTAAATTTCGGTGACCTTCGGCCGTCCGATAGGGCCGGTGCGCGGGAAAGGCGCAAGGCGGAATGGGCTGCGGGCCGGAAACCCGGCCACCGGGACCTGAGCTTGGGGGCCAGGGGCGCCCCGATGATGCGCACTCCAACCAGCGGGTCGACATGGTGGAGCTAACCGAGAGGCAAGACGCAACCGCAGCCAGACAGATGTAGGCACGGGCAGAATCTGCAACAATATCACCCGTCTAGTTCTGGGCACGGTTCGGCTCTTTGCGTTCAGAAACCGGAAACCACAGCCTGTTGATATTCCCCGCCGCCCGAAAGCCTGTGGTGCGGGCGGCGGGACTCGAACCCGCACGGGCAAAGCCCAGGGGATTTTAAGTCCCCGGCGTCTACCATTCCGCCACGCCCGCACAGACGCGCGCCTGCTCTAGCGGGAGGACCGGGCGCTTACCAGCAGCGCCTGTGCCGGGCGAACCGAACCCTGCGGAACTCAGTTGGGATTGACCGGCTCCAGGCCCCATTTGCGAGGCGGTTTGGCCGAGGATTGCGGAACTTCCGCCGCCGCTGCGACACGCGCTTCCGCATAAGGGGGCGGCGGCGGCGATGCGTAGGCCGGAGGCGACGGGAAAGCGCGCGCAATGCGCACAGGCACCTCCTCGCGCGTGAAAACGGTCAATTCACGCCCGCGTGGAATGACGCCGCTTTTGCCGGTGATGAAGCCCGCGAACACGCCAGCCGCCACTACGCCGCCCACGGTGGCGACTGTGTTGCCTTCACCTTCCTGCCGGAAATGGCCTTCCAGAGGGATGCGGCGTCCGTTCACCTCGACATATTCGATCTCGATATCCATCTTGCCGGACTTCCCGAACGCGCCTTTGCTCGTCAACCAGGTAATCCTGCCGGTGGCCCGCGCCCCTTTGGGGATCACGATCACGTCATTCAGATAGACCGGATACTGCACGGTGGCGCTGAAAGTATCGCCTTCCTGAAAGCTCTTGCCTTTGGTGGTCAGGGTCTGGTTGAGAGCAACTACCACCTCAGTATTCGCAGGCAGGTATTGGATATCGTTCGGCGCTTGCTGCGGAGTCACCAAGAGCGGCTGATCTCCATTCTGGGCCGATGCAGGCTGAGTTATCGCCAACATGGCCAGTGCGGCCAAATAAATCTTCATTGGTTTTCCCCTTCGTTGCCTGAAGGTGGAAATACGAGGAGAATTCTTACTGGCCGGACGGCAGGGCTAGTTAATTCCGTCTAAGCGCGGACCTGCGCAAATATACTTACCAGTATCGCGCGCTGGCGATCCGGGCGCCTTCGGCCAGCGCCGCAAGCTTGGCCCAGACCACTTCGGGATCGAGGTTGCCGCTGCCGGCATGGACCGAGAAGCCGCAATCCACGCCCGCCATCACCCGCTCGCGCCCGAGAAGGTCGGCATAGCGGCCGATGCGCTGGGCGATCAGTTCGGGGTGCTCGATATAGGGGGACTGCGGCTCGATCATGCCGGGACACAGCACCTTTCCCTCGGGCAGAGGATTGTCCTCGAAAAAGGCATATTCGTGCGCGTGGCGCGGATTTGCGCCTTCGAGAACGATCGTGCGCGCCTTCGCCTGCCAGACCAGGTCGGCGATGGCCGCCAGCGGCACGTCGCGATGATGCGGCCCCGGATAATTGCCCCAGCACAAATGGATGCGGACGCTTTCCTCCGGGATGTTGCGCAGCGCGTGATTCATCGCCGCGATGTTCATCGCGATCGCCCGCCGGAACTCCGGCAGCGAAAGACGGATGAACTGCACGTGCCGGCCCATGGCGAGATCGGGGCAATCGAGCTGCAGCGTGATCCCCGCATCGACGATCGTCTCGTATTCGTGGCGTAGCGCCTCCGCGATGGCGAAGACGTATTCCTCGTCGGTCGCATAATGGCGGTTGGGGGAGAACAAGGCCGGGGCACCCGGCGAGGGCGCGCCCCTGAAAGACTCCTTGCTTCCCCCGGGGGGCCACCACCCCCCCCCCTCCCCGCGCCGCGCGGCCCCGGCCCTCCCCCCCATCGCCGCCGGGCCAGCCGGGGCGGGGCGGCGCGCCCGCCCCCCCCCCCCCCCCACCCTGGCCTTCGCGCCGGGAAGCTCTTCCGGGTCCTGGAATTCGTCGCTCCCCGCCTCCCCGTCGAAGCCCGAGAGGCGGTGCTTGATGTAAGTGGCGTAGCTCGGCTTCGACATCTCGCCGTCGCCGATCACCGAGATTCCGGCCGCGGCCTGCCGGGCGACGGCATCGGCGGTCGCCTCCTCCACCGCGGCGGCAAGTGCTGCCTCGTCCACCTTTTCGCCGCCTTCGCGGGCGAACATCAGCGCCAGCAGCTTTTCCGGGCGCGGAAGGCTGCCGGTATGCGTCGTCCGGAAGCCGGTCATGCCAGCTCTTCGCGAACGATCCGGGCGCCTTCGACCATCGCCTTCATCTTCGCATTGGCGACTTCTCGCGGGAGATACTTGAAGCCGCAATCGGGCGCGACGACGAGGTGTTCGGCCGGAACATGGGGAAGCGCGCGGCGGATGCGCTGCGCGACCAGTTCGGGCGCCTCGACCGCGTGGGTAGACAGGTCGAGCACGCCGAGGATGATCGTCTTGCCGGGCAGCTTTTCCAGGATCGCGCAATCGAGGTCGGACTGCGCGGTTTCGATCGAGACCTGGCCGATCGCGGTATCGGCCAGTTCGGGGAGGAAGCCGTAGCCTTCCGGCCGCTCATGGATCAGCGCGGCATAGCCGAAGCAGATGTGGAGCGCGGTCTGCCCCGTCACTCCTTCCAGCGCGCGGGCCAGCGCCTTGAGGCCGAATTCGCGCGCCTTTTCGGCCCGCGCCTGCATGTAGGGCTCGTCGAGCTGGACGATGTCCACCCCCGCCGCGTGGAGGTCCCTGATCTCCTCGTTCACCGCGGCGGCATAGGCAAGGGCGAGCGCTTCCGGATCGCCGTAATGATCGTCCTGCGCCTGCTGGGCCATGGTGAAGGGGCCGGGCACGGTGATCTTGGTCACGCGATCGGTATGAGCGCGCAGGAACTGCGCATCGCGCAGCTGCACCGGATGCCGTCGGCTGACCGGGCCGACCACGCGCGGCACCGGCACCGGTTCCCCGCTGCGGTCGAGCGCGGTGCCGTGATTGTCTATGTCGACTCCGTCGAGCGCCGTGGCGAAGCGGTTCGAATAGCTTTCGCGCCGCATCTCCCCGTCGGTCACGATGTCCAGCCCGGCTTCCTCCTGCTCGCGGATCGCCAGGATCGTGGCATCGTCCCACGCCTGTTCGAGCCATTCGGGCGCAACCCGCCAGAGCTCCTTCGCCCGGGTCCGCGGCGGGAAGCGCGCCGCGAGCTTTTCCCGGTCGATCAGCCAGTCGGGCTGCGCATGCGAGCCGACCAGCGAAGTCGGCAGCAAGGGCAGCGACGGGGGTGGGGGCACCGGTCAGGCCGCTTCTTCGTGGCGGAAATCGTTATTGCTTGTGTGATCGCCCGCCAGCCAGCGCTTCAGCTCCGCATGGGCGCGGGCCTGCCGCTCCGCATCGCCGGCCGCGGCGCGCGGATCGTCGCAGGTGAACTCCACGATCAGCCCGTCCGGATCGTTGACGTAGAGCGAGCGGCAATAGCCGTGCTCGAGGATGTAGGTGGCGGGCGGCTCGATCCCGGCTCTGGCCACGCGCTCCGCGATCTCGGCCTGGGTTTCCGCATCGACGTTGAGCGCGATATGGATGAAGGGCGATGCGGGCAGCTCGGGGCCGAACTGCGCCTGGTCCTCGGCATCGGCGAACTGGAAGAAGGCCAGCGCGCTGCCGTCCCCCAGGCCGAAGAAGCAGTGGCAATAAGTGCGATCCTTGCCGAAGAGGAAGTCCGTCTCGCACCAGGTGGCGGTGAGCGGGAGGCCGATCACATCCTCGTAGAAGGCCCGCGTCGCCTCCAGATCCTTTACCACATAGGCGTTGTGGTGAAGCCTGCTCGGTAGTCTACCCATTTCCTCTCTCCCTTTTGCCGGGACCCGGCCCCGGCGAAGACGCATAATGTATCAAGCGTTAGTATGCCTGCAATTCACCCTTCTTCCTTCACCCGGCCGAGCAGTTCCCCATTGTGCTCGCCCAGCAGGGGCGGGGCGGTGACTTCGTTCTGTGCTTCGCCGTCGAAGCGCAGCGGCGAGCGGATGGTGCGAAAGGTGCCGTAAGGCCCCGGCGCCTCCACCACGATCCGGTGATGCGCGGCGAGCTCGCCGTCGACGACCTCCTGCGAGGTGAACACCGGCGAATGCGGCACTTCCAGCTCCGCCAGCCGGTCCGCCCAATGGCCGCGCGGCTGCGAGCCGAAGATCGGCGCGAGGAAGGCGATCACCTTCTCGTAATTGGCGATGCGCGCGTCGCGGCTTTCGAACTCCGGCCGGCCCAGCATGTCCGGCCGGCCCACCGCTTCGGCCAGATTCTCCCAGAACTTGGGCGGCGAGGACATGTGCAGCGCGATCCCCTTGCCGTCGGCGCATTCGAACACATAGCTCGGCGAGACATGCGGCCGGCTTTACGGCCCCATCACCTCGCCCATCGAGAGAAGGTGGGTATAGTCGTCGAGGTTGAAGTGGCACATCGCCTCGAACATCGAGGTTTCGACGATCCTGCCCCTGCCGGTCTTCTCGCGCTCGTAGAGCGCGGCGACCACCCCGTGCGCGGCGTAGAATCCGGTCAGTGCATCGGCCAGCGCCGGGCCGACCACGCGCGGATGCTCGGGGTTCACCAGCAGCCGCAGGAACCCGGCCGAAGCCTGCGCCACCGTGTCGAAGGCGGGCCGGTCCCTGTGCGGCCCGTCGGAGCCGAAC
>Ga0066256_1003363_pt1 | contig 15626 bp, 15 predicted proteins | sample ThiBio_1000_biof_FD_87107 | JGI IMG/M metagenome (GOLD analysis project Ga0066256, IMG submission 87107) | Wastewater bioreactor microbial communities from Cape Town, South Africa - Thiocy_expt_1000_biof (version 2) | ecosystem: Engineered > Bioreactor > Thiocyanate-remediating >...
GAGGGCGGTGGAGTGTCTGTAGCGTGTCAACTACGGGATCCTTCCGGACGCGTGCAACATACGTATCACCCTGATAAAGGCTGGGACGACGAAAGACACCGGCTATAAACGCGAGCCGGGGATGCTTGTGAGCTGGTTCTGCCACGGCGGAGAGGTGCTGTTTTTTCCCGGCGCCGACGGTTACAACGTCACCGCCACCGACGTCGAGTCGGAGCTCCAGCGCATCGGCCTCGCCCTTGAGCCCGCGGTTGCCGGTGCCGTCCTGCAAGGCGACCCTCATTTCGGGGCCGTCGGTGATGACTTGCCCGGGCGAGAGCAGCTTCGAAAGATCCGCCGCGAGGCTGCGGCTGGTGCTGCGGTTCTCGGAAATTCCCCTCTCCAATGCGGTTCTGCCTCTCCAATTCCGTTCTTGGACTTGCAATGTAGCCGGTAGTAGGTAATATGTTACCGGCTGTATCCAAGAAAGATCAAACCTTTGAGGAGAGGTGCGATGGCAGCGAACGATGTAACGGCAGGATCGGTCGGCAACCGGGGTGGGAAAATGCTGGCCGAACTCGTCCCCCAGAAACTGCTCCCGAAGAACCTCGGTGCGGGCGAACTGGTCACGGTCTACTTCGCGATCATCTTCGGGGCCTACGGTGCGTCCCAGATGGCGGCGGGTGGCTGGGCGGCAGTCTCGATGCTGCTGCTGGCGGCGGTGGTCTTCCTGGTTCCGGCGGCACTCGCCTCCTACGAGCTCGGCACCCTGTTCCCGGGCGAGGGCGGCATCTACATCTGGGCCGACAAGACGATGGGGAAGATCCACGGCTTCATCGCCGGCTGGCTTTCCTGGGTCGCGGTCTTCCTGCTCTTGCCCCTGGTCTCGACCGCCTTTGCGCAGCACCTCCAGGTCGCACTCGGAGTCGAGTGGCCGCTCTGGGCGACCGTCGTGCTCCAGGTCGCCGTGGTCTGCCTGATCACGATCCTCTGCCTGGCCAAGGTCGACGTGTCGCTCAGCCTGATCAAGAGGATCTTCTTCATCGCGGCAGGCACCGCGGTCGCGGTGCTGGTCTGCGGCATCGCCCACGTGATCTCGGACGGCAGCGCCAACCCGATCGGGTCGGTCAGCGACGTCGCCACGCTCAACCTGTCCACCTATGGCTTCATTTTCAGCGCCGCGGTGCTCTGGCTGCTCGGCGTGGAGACGCCGTTCAACATGGGTGCCGAGTTCAAGGACCAGAAGAAGGGCGTCGGCCAGATGCTGACGCTCGGTTCGATCGCCCTGCTGGTCGGCTACCTCTTCGGGATCATCGGCACCCTGCTGATCACCCCGGTGGCAGACATCAACCCGACCACCGGCATCGCCGAGGCGGTGAAATCGGTCTCCGGCTTCCTCGGGGTGATCGTCGCGCTCGGGATCTGCGCCGCCGTGCTCTCGCAGGGGCTCGCCTACATGAACGCGTACTCGCGCCTGCTTTTCGTCAGCGGCATCGAGCGGCGGTTGCCGCGGGGCTTCGCCCCCCGCGGCCCGAAGGCGCAGCAGCCCGGTCCGGCGGTCCCGCCCCCCGCGGGGGTGGGGGTCGCGGGGGTTGCGCCCTTCCTTTTCCCCCGGTCGCCTGACACCGCCCTCCCCCCCTACCCCGCACCCCCCCAAGAACTGGAAGTCGATGTACGAGGAGCGAGGTGACGCCGTCTGGAAGATCCCGGGCGGGACGGTCGGTCTGTGGATCACGGCGATCATCGGCGTGATCGGCAACATCGCGGCGATCTATTACGTGTTCGACCTGCCGTTCACCGACGAGATATCGGCCGGCGAGTGGCGGACCTGGGTCGCCGGGCTGGCGATCTTCGCCCTGGTCGTCGGCGTGATCGTGTTCATGGTCAGCGAGTCCAGGAACCGCGGAAAGTCGGTCGAGGACCAGCTCGCCGAGCTGGCCGTCGACGACGAACCGGTGGCGACATAGCCGTGCCGGGGGGTACCTTGAAACAGCAGCAGATTTCCGGGGGCCGTTCGGCCCCCGGAGGAAGGAGTGGGAAGTGGGACTGACCGGTGGTGAGTTCGTAGCCGAGTATCTGATCGCGGAGGGAGTGCCCTACGTGTTCGGCATCCCTGGCCACGGCGACATGGCGGCCTTTGACGCCTTCAAGGACCGGTCTGACCGGACCGAGATCATCGGCCCGCGGCACGAGCAGGCGGCCGCGCACATGGCCGACGCCTACTACCGGGCCTGTGGCGAGCCGCTGGCCACGATCACCTCGATCGGCCCGGGCTCGATGAACGTGGCGACCGGGCTCGGCACCGCCTTCGTCGACTCGATCCCGCTGATCTCCTTCACCGGCGGCCCCCAGACCTACATGCTGGGCCGCGGCGTCCTGCAGGAGCTGGAGCGCCAGCAGGACAACGTCTTCCCCCACATCATCCAGCCGATGGTCAAGCGGAACTGGGACGTCCAGCACGTCGACCTGCTGGCCGACGTGCTGCCCCGGGCCTTCAACAACATGCTCTCCGGCCGGCCCGGCCCGGTCCACATCGAACTGCCGATGGACGTCCAGGCCGAGATCACCGACTTGCCGGTACCGGACCCGACCGAGCGGCGGGCGACCTCCGGCGCCGTGCGGCCCGACCCGGACGCGATCGACCAGGCGGCGGCGAAGCTGCTCGGGGCCAAGCGCCCGGTGATCCTGGCCGGCGGCGGCTGCCTCGAAGCCAAGGCCTCGGCCGAGCTGAGGAAGGTGGCCGAGTACCTCGACGCGGCAGTGGTCGTGACCATGATGGGCAAGGGCGTCTTCCCCGAGGATCATCCGCTCGACGCCGAGCACACCGGCTCGAACGGCACCCTGGTCGGCAACCACATGACCAGGAACGCGGACGTGATCCTCGCGGTCGGCACTCGCTTCGCCGAGCAGACCTCGTCCTCGTTCATGGCCGGACAGTCCTTCTCGGTGCCGCCGACCGAGATCGTCCACCTCGACATCGCCCCGACCGAGATCGGCAAGAACTACCCGACCGCGGTCGGCGCGGTCTGTGACGCCAAGGCCGGCCTGAACGACCTCTACGACGCCCTGGTAGACCACAACGGCAGCGAGGCGATCAGCCGGCCCGAGTACCGGGACGAGATCGCCAAGCTGCGCCAGCAGTGGCAGGAGATGTTGACCGGCCGCTGGACCGGCAAGCTCTCGCTCAGCCAGGTCCTGCACAAGTCCCGCGAGGTGCTGCCCCGCGAGGCGATCGCGATCGCCTCGGCCGGCCACCCGCAGATCCAGGCCTTCCAGGAGTTCCTCTCCTACGAGCCGCGGACCTGGCTCAGCCCGGGCGGCTACTCGACCATGGGCTACACGATGCCGGCCGCGATCGGGGCCAAGCTGGCCCGGCCGGACGTGCCGGTGGTCGGCTTCGCCGGCGACGGTGACCTGCAGCAGACGATCCAGGAGCTGGCGGTGGCGGCCGAGACCGGCGCGGCGGTGATCATCGCCTGCCTCAACAACACCGGCTGGATCTCGATCCGCGACTTCCAGCGCGGCATGTTCGGCGAGGACCGCGGCTTCGAGACCGAGTTCCGCTCCCGCAAGGGGGACCAGCTGATGCCGGTCGATTTCTGCGCGATCGCCAAGGCCTTCAACTGCGGCGCCGAGAAGGTGACCGAGGTGGGCGATATCGGGCCGTCCTTCGAGCGGGCGATGGCCTCCGAGGGGCCCTGCCTGATCGAGTTCGACCTCTCGCCCGATCCGGCCGACAGCGAAGGCGTGAACATCGGCCACTGGGACCTGCCGAAACCGGCCTACCTGCCCTGACCCATCGACCGAAGGAGCGAGCAGTGAACCACGACACTCCCGAAAGAGATCCGGCCGGCGCCGCCCAGCTGCTGCGCGACGAGTCGGACGCCCATGTCCTCAAGTGCATGGGTGACGTCGACATGGGGCTGGTCGGGGGCCAGGGGGTTCGGGTCCACGACGCCGACGGCAACGAGTACCTCGACGCGATCTCGGCCGAGTGGGTGCTCAGCCTCGGCTTCCGCCCCCCCGAGATCAAGCAGGCGATGGAGCAGCAGTTCGGCAAGATCGACTACGTCTCGCCGGTCTTCGAGGACGAGGCGAGGACCGCTTACGCAAAGAAACTCGCGGAACTGGCGCCCGGGGCTCTCTCCAAGGTCCTCTACGGACTTTCCGGCGCCTCGGCCGTGGAAGGCGCGATGCACCTGGCGATGCGGACGACCGGCGGAACTGACTTCGTCTGCCTCGACGCCGCCTTCCACGGCCGCACCTTCGCCACGATCGGGCTGACCTACGTCAACCCGGGCATGGTCGAAGGGGCCAACAAAGGGCTCGACCGCTACCTGCCGCGGCAGATGCGGGTGCCGACCTACAACTGCTACCGCTGCCCGCTCAACCTCGAGCCCGGCTCCTGTGACCTGGCCTGTGCGGACCACGTCGAGTGGGCCCTTGACAAGGGCCACCTGAACGGGCCGGCCGGCGTGATCGTTGAGCCGTTCCAGGCGAACGGCGGCATGGTGCCGGCTCCCGACGGCTACCTCGAGCGGGTTCACGAGATGGCCAAGGCCCACGACGTGCCGCTGATCGTCGACGAGATCCAGGGCGCGCTCTGCCGCTGCGGCCCGATGTACGCGAGCGAGCGGGCGGGGATCGAGCCAGAGAGGATCATCCTCGGCAAGGCACTCGGGGGCGGGCTGCCGCTCTCGGCGACGATCACCACGCCCGAGTACGCCCACCTGCTGCCCTGGGAGTACGGCTTCACCCAGGCCGGCAACCCGATGGCCTGCGCGGCCGGGCTGGCCATGGTCGAGATCATGGTCCGCGACGACCTGCCCGAGAACTCGGAGCGGATCGGCACGATGATGATGGGCGAGCTGGAGAAGCTGAAGGACGAGTCGAAGCTGATCGGCGATGTCCGCGGCCAGGGCCTGATGATCGGAGTCGAGCTGGTCCGCGACAAGCAGACCAAGGAGCCGGCCTTCGAGGAGACCGACCAGCTGATGGCGGCCTGCCTCCAACACGGGCTGATGATCGGCAAGACCGGCCCCGTCTTCGGGGCGAACGGCAACGTCGCCAAGTTCAAGCCGGCGGTCAACGTGACCGAAGAGGACGCGATGGAGATGCTCGAACTCTTCACCCGGGCGCTCCGAGACGTCGAGGCGACGCTTTGAGCCGAGAGATCAGCTTCATCGCGGCCCTCGATTTCGAGGACCGCCCAGCGGCAGAAGTGCGCGACTCCCTGCTCGAGGCCGGCTACGACTCGGTCGAGTGGACGATGGCCCACGTCGACGAGTTGCTCGCACCGGCCTCGGCCCTGGCCTGCCAGCAGGACCTGGTCACCGGCGGCGAGTCGGCGGTCGAGGCCACCTTCCGGGCGATCGACGCGGCCGCGGAAGCGGGGATCGGCGTGGTCAACGTACTGACCGGGCCGAACCTCTGGGAAGAAGGCGCGGTTGACCGCGACGACGAGGAGGCCTGGGCCGCCGCGCTCGGCGGACTCGAGCGGATCAGCGAACGCGGCGGGCAGGCCGGCGTGGAGATCGGCCTCGAACCCTGCTGGGGCACCCTGGCCCACGACGCCGCAACCGCCCAGCGGGTGCTCGACGCGGTCGACGTCCAGGTCACCTTCGATCCCAGCCACTTCGTGATGACCGGCGACCCGATACCCGAGCTGATCGAGCGCTGGGGCGAGCGGATCGTCCACTTCCACCTCAAGGATGCCTTCGGCCGGCCGGGCATGGACGGCGAGGACTTCATCTTCTGCATGCTCGGCGAGGGCAAGGTGCCCTGGCCCGAGACCCTCGCCGCCCTCGACCGGATCGGCTACCAAGGGCCGATGTCGGTCGAGTTCGAGGCCTATCGCTACTACGAGCAGGTGCTCGGGGGCGACCCGATCGCCGCCGCCCGGCTGGCCCGGGGCCAGGTCGCCGCGCTGCTGGGGGAACCGTCGTGAAGGTCGCGCTCTGCGGGCTCGGCGAGATCGGCCAGATCCACCTGCGAGCGATCCGCGAGAGCGAGGCCGATCTGGTCGCGGTCTGCGAACTGGACCGGGAACTGGCCGCGAACTCGGTCGGCGACGAGGTGTCCGTATTCGCCGACGTGACGGAAATGATCGAAACGGCCGGACCGGATGCGGTCGACATCTGCCTGCCCCATCACCTCCATGTGCCCGTCGCCGTGGCGGCGATGGAGGGCGGCTGCGACGTGCTGCTCGAGAAGCCGATCGCGGTCGACCTGGCCGGGGCGGACGAGATCTCCCGGGTCGCAGCCGAGACCGGTCGCCGGGTCGGGATCTCTCATAACCAAGTCTTCTTCGGGCCACACCGACGCCTGCGCGAGATGATCGATTCCGGCGAGCTGGGGGAGATCCGCGCGATCTACGAACGGCTGTGGATGGGCAGCAAGTACGGCGGCTGGCGCGAGGATTCGAGCCAGGTCGGCGGCGGCCTGCTGATGGACGCCGGGGTCCACCGGATCTACATGGCCGAGTACCTGGGCGGCCCGGTCCGCTCGGTCAGCGCGGTGATGGACAAGCCCCGCTCCGAGGACGCTTTCGCGATCACGCTCGAGTACGAGAGTGGTGCGCTCGGGGTGATCCAGGGCGGCTATCACGGCCCCGACGGGGTCTTCGACGACCGGATCGAGATCCAGGCCTCGGCGGCGATGGTCGAGGTGCTCGGCTGCGAGGCCTTCTTCGAGGGCGACCTCGAAGGCGAGCCACGGCTTCGGTACCGGATCGGCGGCGAGTGGGCGGACGACACCGTGACCGGCGCCTGGGACGAGTCGGTGATCGCCTCGGTCCAGGCGCTCCTCGCCGACCTGGCGGCCGGCCGCGATCCCGAGGTCGGCCTGGCCGAGGGGCGTTCCGCGGTTGCCGTGGTCGAGGCCGCCTATCGTTCGGCGGAGACGGGCAGGGCCGTCGCGATCGGCGAACTGAACGAGAGGAACTCATGATGAGCAGCAGCACCGGAACCGAAGACAAGGGATCTCTCCGGGAGATCAAGGCCGAGTCGAGCCTGACCGCCCGGGTCCGTGAGTCGATCCGCCAAGCGATCATCGACGGCAGCCTCGAACCCGGTTCGCTCCACTCGGTCAAGTCGCTGGCCGACATCTTCAAGGTCTCCCGCACGCCGGTCCGCGAGGCACTGATCGACCTGGCCGGGGCCGACATGGTCGAGTTCGAACGCAACCGTGGCGTCCGGATCCTCGAGACTTCGGTTCACGACCTCGAGGAGATCCTCGTCCTGCGGATCCTGCTCGAAGTACCGGCCACCCACCGGGCCGCACAGCGCATCGACGCGGCCGGCCTGGAGGAGCTGCGGCAGGAGATGGACGCCATGGTCGAGGCCTCCGAAGAAGGTGACGAGCCGACGCTGATGCAGCACGACCGCCGCCTCCACGAGCTGATCAACACCGCCTCGGGCAACACCCGCCTGACCGAGTACGTCGATTCGCTGCGCGACCTGATCCTGACCCGTGGCGTCTCCACGGTCGACAACACCCGCTCGCTTTCCGAGATCGTCGACGAGCACGAAGTGATCGTCGCGGCGCTCGCCTCGGGTGACGCCGACGCGGCTGCCTCGGCGATGAAACGCCACCTGGTCAATACCGCTTCGCTGATGCTCGAGCAGGAGGGCGGTCGCAGCTCTTCGCTCAGCCTTGGCTGGGAGGACCTGGTCACCGGCTGATGGGCAAGCTGCTGAAACTTGCGATTGCGAGCTGGCGGCGCCAGAAGCTCCGCACCGCGATGACGGTCGGGTCGCTGGCCCTCTCGGTCGGTGCCGTGGTCTTCGTCTACTCGCTTTCGGTCGCCTTCGAGAGCTCCGGGTCGCAGGCGATCGAGTCGGCGATCGGCAAGGCCGACATCTGGGTCGTGCCGGCCAAGGGCGTCGAGGTCAACCGCAAGGACCAGCAGGTCGACGCGATCGGCCAGCTGCCCAGCGGGCTCGCGGCCAAGGTCGAAGGGATGCCCGCCGTGACCGCCGTGAAGCCGGTCACCGGGAGCGGCGAAGGCACGCTCCAGGTCACCTCTTCCGACCCCAAGCAGACCGCCGAAGCACTGAAGGCCGACGGCCTCACCGTCTCACCCGATCCGGGCCGTACCGCGGCCACCGCCGGGGCGCCGGCCCTCGCCTATCTGATCACCACCAGCAGCGACCGCTTCGGTGCCTACAGCTTCGCCCAGCAGTTCGAGGCGGTCCAGGTCAATGAGGTCGCCTCCAGCGTGCTCGGAGTGGTCGGCCGGGTCACCCTCGCGCTCGGCTTCCTCGCCGTGCTGACCTCGCTCCTGATCTCGATCGACGAGCGCCGCCGCGAGTTCGGCATCCTCGCCGCGGTCGGCATCACCGACGACGTGCTCTATCTCTTCCTGGTCGAGTCCGGGCTGCTGATCGCGCTCGGCCTGGTCGTCGGCGTGATCTTCGGTGGCGGCATGTTCGCGCTGCTGCTGCCGGGCATCTTCGCCCTCGGGACAGTCGGCAAGGCGGTGGCGCTGGTCTCGGTCTACTTCCCGATCATGCTCATCCTCGGGGCGCTCATCCCGGCCTGGCGGCTGCTCCAGAAGAGCCCCCTCGAACTGCTCAGGAGCTCCCCGTGATCCGTCCCCTCAGGTACTCGCTCAGGATGATCAGCCGTGCCCGCGGTTCGGCGCTGCTGCGATCCGGCGCGGTCGCAGTGGCGGCGGCGCTGACCTTCTTCGTGCTGGCCCAGAGCTCGACCGTGCGCGCCCAGGCGCAAGACCTCGCGGTCGGTGGGATCGGGGTCGACACGATCGAGCGGGCGACCATCTCCCTGACCATCATCGCGGTCATCGTCGGGGCGCTCCAGGTCGGCGTGCTGATGACCCGGGTGGTGCTGCAGCGCATGCAGGAGATCGGCGTCCTCAAGGCGGCCGGCATCTCCAGCCGGGACATCTTCCTCGTCTTTCTCTTCGAGTCCCTGATCTACGGGTTCGTGGGCGGGGTGATCGGCTGCCTGATCGGCCTCCTGATCGCCGTGTTCGGCCCGATGCCCGGGGGAGAAGAGATCCTGCGCGCCTTCGCGATCACGGTCGCTCTGTCCACGATCGTCGCCACCCTTGCCGGCCTCGCGCCGGCCCGCCGGGCGGTCCGCGCCCCGGCCGTAGAAGCAATCAACCACGCCTGGTGAGCCAAGAGATGTCGCCGGCCGAAGGAGATCCCATGAACGAAAACCAGGAAGCCCCAGATACCGGCCCGGAACCGGTCGTCGAGACCAGGGACCTTTGGAAGCTGTTCAAGCTCGGCGACGAGGTGGTCAAGGCGCTCAAGGGCGTGACTCTCGCGGTCGGCCCGGGCGAGCTGGTCGTGATCATGGGTCCGAGCGGCAGCGGCAAGTCGACCATGCTCCACCTGATGGGCGGCCTCGAACGGCCGACCAAGGGCGAGATCATCCTCGAAGGCCAGCCGCTCTCCGGTCTCACGGAGAGTCAGCTCTCGACCATGCGGCACCGGGCAGTCGGCTTCATCTTCCAGTCCTACAACCTGATCCCGCTGCTGACCGCGACCGAGAACGTCGAGCTGCCGCTGGTCTTCGACGACGTCGACACGGACGAGGTCCGACGCAACTGCGCCGAGCTGCTGGAGAGGGTCGGCCTCGGCCACCGGCTCGACCACACCCCCAGCCGGATGTCCGGCGGTGAGCAGCAGCGGGTCGCGATCGCCCGCGCGCTGATCGGCCGGCCCCGCCTGCTCCTGGCCGACGAGCCGACCGCCAACCTGGACCACAAGAACGGCGAAGCGATCATCGAGCTATTGACCACGCTCAACCACGAGATGGGCATGACCACGGTCATCTCCACCCACGACCGGTCGGTTGCCGAACACGCCAGCCGGGTGATCGAGATGCGCGACGGCAAGGTCATCTCCGACTCGGGTCCGGGCCAGGCGACTTCTGACAACCACCTCGCCACCGCCTGACCGATGCCGACGATCAAGAGCATCAACCCGTTTGATCCCTCGGACGTGGTCGCCGAGGTGGAGGCCACCTCGGCCCCGCGGGTCGGGGAGGCACTCGCCGCCGGGGTCGAAGCCCAGCCCGGCTGGGCCGCCGACCCGATGGCCCGGGTGAAGGCGCTGACCATGCTCGCCGACGAGATCGAGGTCCGACGCCAGCGCTTCACCGACCTGATGGTCCGCGAAGTCGGCAAGCCCGAGCCCGAGGCGGCCGGGGAGGTCGACCGGGCGGTGGCGATCCTGCGGTTCTACTCACAGATTCCACTCGACCCGACCGGTGAGGTGGTCCCCGGGTCCGTGCCGGGCGCGCAGGTTCTGGTCGAGCGCCATCCGCTCGGTCTGGTGCTGGCGATCTGCCCCTGGAACTTTCCCCTGGCGATCCCGATCTGGAAGACGGCCCCGGCGATGGCCTACGGCAACACGGTCGTGATCAAGCCGGCCACCCCCGGCCTGGCGACCGCGAACCTGCTGGCCGAATGCGCGGCGGAGGCCCTGCCCGAGGGGGTGCTTCAGGTGCTGCCGCTTTCCGGGGCCGACGCCGGCCAGCTGCTCGACGACGAGCGGGTTGCCGCGGTGACCTTCACCGGTTCGACCGGGGTCGGGGTGCAGGTGGCCGAGCGGATGGCCCGGCGGGCCGCGCCGGCCCAGGCGGAGATGGGCGGCCAGAACGCGGCGATCGTGCTCGAAGACGCGGATCTCGACGCGGCCGCCGACGCGATCATCTCCGGCGCAATGGGCTACGCCGGCCAGAAGTGCACGGCGACCCGGCGGGTCGTCGCGGTCGCCCCGGTCCGGGTGGAGCTCGAAGCGAAACTGGCGGAGCGGGTCAGGGCCCTCTCGGTCGGTGATCCGGCCAGCCCGGGCGTGACCGTCGGCCCGCTGATCAGCGAGACGGCGGCCGGGGAGTTCGAGGCTGCCCGCTCGGGCGCGGTGGACGCCGGGGCAACCGAGATCGCCAGCGCCTCGGCACCGGGCGGCGCGGGCTACTTCGTCGCTCCCGCCCTGCTCCGGCAGGACGATCCGTCGGCCCCGGTCAACCAGGAGGAGACCTTCGGGCCGCTGCTCACCCTGATCGAGGTCGCCGACGAGGAGGCCGCGGTCGCCGCCGCCAACTCGACCCGCTTCGGTTTGGTCGGCGCGGTCCACGGCCGCGACCTCGGACGGGCCGCCCGGGTCGCCGGACGGATGACCACCGGCCTGCGCCGCGTCAACGCCCCGACCCCGGGCGTCGATTACTACGCCCCCTTCGGTGGCGAGGGCCAGTCCTCCTTCGGTCCCCGTGAACAGGGCCGGGCCGCCCGCGAGTTCTTCACTTCGAGCAGCACGACCACGATCATCCCGCTCGACTGACCTGAGCCACCAACCGATCCGAAGTGAGGAAAGTTGGCAACTATTGCCAACTTTCCTTACTTCGTTTACTTCAGGGCGGGGGCGAGCTCCCGGCCGATGATCTCGATCTGTTCGAGGTCGTCGTGGAGCAGGAGCTGGATCATCACCCGGTCGACGCCGGCGTCCCGCCACTCGGCCAGCTGCTCGACCACCCGGGCGGGCGAGCCCTTGAACTTGTAGTCGAGATCGGCCCCGATCCCGCCCTTCTCGCGGGCCAGCCGACGCCGGGCCTCGGCTGCCGGCCCGCCCCGTCCGAGGGCCGCGCCGGTCATCACCGAGAAACGGACCGTGGCCGGATCCCGGCCCGCCGCGCTCCAGGCCCCTTCGATCGCGGCCCGGCGCTCGCGTGCCTCCTCGAGAGTCGGGTTCGGCGTGTTGTACTCGGAGGCGAACCTGGCGGCCAGCGCCGCGCCCTTCGGGGCCGCGTTGCCACCCATGATCAGCGGCATCGGATCCTGGACCGGTTTCGGCTCGGCCTCGACCGGCGCCAGGTCGTAGTACTCGCCGTGGAACTCGAACTCGCCCTTGCCCCAGAGGCCCCTGATGACCTCCAACTGCTCCTCCAGGACCTTCATCCTGTCCCGGGTCGGCAGGAAGGGGAAACCGAAGGCGTCGTGTTCGGCCTGGTGCCAGCCGGCCCCGATCCCCGGTTCGATCCGGCCGCCGGAGATCTGGTCGGCGGTGGCGATCATCTTCGCCAGGATCGACGGATGCCGAAAGGAGGCGGGCGAGACCATGGTGCCGAGCCGCAGGGTGGAGGTGATCGCGGCCAGCCCGCTGATCGTGGCCCAGGCGTCCAGAGACTGGCGACCTTCGTTCGGAAACACCGAGAGGTAGTGGTCGGAACGGAAGAGGGCCGGGATCCCGTTCTCTTCGCAGCTCTTCGCGATCGCGGTCCAGCCCTCCCAGGAGACATCCTCCTGGCCTTCGATCATCACGCAGAGATCCATGCCGTCCAGGCTACCCGCGACGCAGCATCACAATCGGTATCAGGGCAATCAACACGTAGAGGCCGAGGCCGATCGTCTGGCCGACCGCCTGGCTCGTGGTGAAGCCGGTCAGGTGGCCGATGTGGAAGGCGAAGTGAAGTGCCTGGGCGATGATCCAGCCCCAGCAGAGCGGCACGACCAACTGCCTTGTCGGTTTGATCGTCGCCCAGATGAGCATCAGCGAGAAGCCGAGGTAGAGGCCGCCGACGTCGGTGATCAGGTGCTCGTTGTAGGGCGGCAGCAGTTTGACCAGGGCGGTGTAGAACGGGTAGTCGGTGTAGAAGGTCTCGGGCGCGAACGAGGCCGGGAGCCCGATCGAGAGCGCCGAGAGGGCCAGTACCCCGAGGCAGATCCGGATCACCGGCGAGTCGGCCGGCGGCTCCGCGGCCCGCTTCCTCGCCGGCTTCTTGCCGGCCGTCTTTCCCGCGGCTCCGGCTATTTCCCGAACCTCACGATCTGGTCCTCCATCGGCAGCGCACCGCGGTAGCGCCCGCGCAGCCGGTCGCGGGCTATGTCGGCTACTTCACCGGCTTGGAGCCCGGCCACGTTTCGGACCACTCCCTGGCCCCGGAAACCGCGGAAGACGAACGGCAGGCCGCTCGACTGGAGCGGCGAGGGCGAGTTCATGACGTGGAAGTGGAGGTGGGGGCCGTCGGTGTTGCCCGTGTTGCCCAGCAGTCCCAATACCTGGCCGGCCTTGACCTTCTGTCCACGCCGGACCCGGACGCTGCGGGTGGCGAGGTGAGCGTAGAACGCGTAGCGGCCGTGGCCGATGTTGACCACGACGTAGTTGCCGCCGGCCATCTGGATCGTCGCGTCCGGGGGCAGCGCACCCGGGACCTGTTCGGGCAGGTTCTGCCTTATCGCGACCACCTTTCCTGGCGCGGCCGCGCGGACCGGGGCCCAGTAGTAGCCGTAGCTGAAGAGGTCATTCAACGGCCCCGTGAAGAGCCGGTCCTGGCCGTTCAGCTGGACGAAGTCGATCGCGAAACGCTCTGGCACCCGGACCGTGCCGTCGATCGCCAGGGTCGCTCCGCGATGGGCGTTCATCGTGCAGCAGCCGTTCGCGGCCACCCACTCCGGACCCCGCAGGGGCGGGGTCAGCACGACGGGCTGCTGCCCCGACACCCTGGTCGAGACGCCGATGAAGGTCTGCCGGACCAGCTCGGAAGGGTTCCCCGGATCGGCCCAGGCGAGGCTGATCGCGTGACTGATCGCCTTGGGGCGCTTGCGGGACAGGCTGTAGGAGGCGTCGATGAAGATCATCGCGCTGCCGCCGGGGCCGAGCGTGGTCCCGGTTGCCCCCGAGTTGATCCGGGTCCGTTCTCCGAGCCGGTCGCCGGTGAAGGGGAGACCTAGTCGGTTGCCCTGGGCCCGCGGCGCGATCTTGCGGATCTCGACGTCCATTCCCGACTGGTTGACCGCCTGGATCTCGTAAACCATGTGCCGCCGGTTGTCGGCCCCGCGGACCGGGGCGGGCCGGTTCAGGACCTGGAAGTCGACCGGCGAGAGCACGGCGTCGTCATCGGGCCGGATCGCCGAGGCCGGCGAGGCCAAGGCGAAGAGCCCCAGCAGGACGGCAGTGAACAGAACCGGACGAAACGACAACCCCCGCGCATTCATGCCGCCAGCCTACCGGCCACGCCCGCGGCTCCCGGGCAGCGGAAATCAATCCTCGCGGAATTTTCAGCGGCGTCGGCGGATCAGGTTGGTGCGGGTCAGGCCACCGGCGACCGGCAGGCTGTAGAGGTCACCGTCGTTGGCCATCCAGAGCGGGCCGTCGAAGCGATCGGGCGCGTCGGCGAGAAAGACCTCTTCCAGCCCCTTCAGCGGCAGCGGCGGCACGATGTGGGTGATCGCCAAGGCACGTGCCCGGGCCTTCTGGGCGGCGTCGGCGGCCTGGGGTGCGGTCGCGTGGTAGTCGGTCACGTCGGCGAGGATCTTGCCCCGGGCCTGGTGGCCGGCCTCGGTCTGGGCGCGCGCGACCATCAGCAGCAGTTCCTCGGAGAGCGCATCGTGGACCAGCAGGTCGGTGTCCTTCGCCGCGGCGACCAGGTTCTCCGTATAGACGGTGTCGGCACTGATCACGGCGCTGCGGCCCTGGTAGTCGAAGCGGAACCCGACCACCGGCGCGACCGGCGAGTGGTCGACCTCGAAGGCGGTGACCACGAGCCCGTCCTGGTCCAGCACCACATTCGACTCGCCGGGCCCGGGAACCGGGAATTCCTCGGGCACCATCGCACCGATCGCCGGGTCGACGAAGTCCTCGCCGTGGTGGGCGGTACGGTAGCCGCGATCGAGACGGTAGGCCTCGTTGTATCCCGCGACCACTTCCTCGACGCCGGGAGGGCCGAGCACCCGCATCGGGGTGTCGCTTCCCTCCGCCACCCAGCGCTGAAGGTTGACCGAGCCCAGGCCGCCGATGTGGTCGGAGTGGAAGTGGGTCAGGAAGAGCAGCTCGATCCGGCCCGCGTCGATCCCCATCCGGTTGAGGGTCTCCGAGGCCCCCTCGCCGGCGTCGACCACATACACCTTGCCTCCGGCGATCACCGCCACGCAAGGGTTGCCGCGCTTCTCATCGGGCAACGGGGAGCCGGAGCCGACGATCGCGACGTGCAGACCGTCACCGAGCTCGGCGACCGGGTCGGCCGCGACGATCTCCGGCAGCTTCTTCTTGATCAGGGCAAGGGCGAGACGCGAGCGCAGGGAAGCCATGGCGTAAGCCTATAGTTGACGCGCGTCAGTTTCAAGCGGATGCGGTGAGATTGAAGTTCGGAGCGCTATGTGGCGAGAACTTCAACCTCGGTGCACTAGCCGCCGTGCATCTCCCGGGCGGCGACCGCCTTGACCGCCTCGGTCAGCTCTTCCAGGAGGGGTGAATCGAGGGTCCAGCGCTGCCAGTAGAGGGGCATCTCGACCGCCTCGCCGGGGACGAACTCGACCAGTTCGCCGCGCCCGATCTCGGCCTGGCATTGCTGGTCTGGCAGCAGGCCCCAGCCCAGCCCGAGCAGGATCGCCCGGGCGTAGTCGGCCGTGGTCGGGATGTAGTGCCGCGGCGCCCGCAGCGGTTTGCCGGTGAACTCGCGGTAGAAGCGGTCCTGGGTCTGGTCTTTGCGGTCGAAGTCGACCACGGTTGCCCGGCCGAGGTTGGCCGGCGTCGCCTCCCCTTCGAGTTGGGCCTCGAGGAACCGGGGCGAGCAGACCGCGCGGTAGGTCATCGTGCCGAGCAGCTCCGAGCGGCAGCCCTGGACCGCCTCGGAGTTCGAGGTCACGGCGGCCATCACCTTGCCCGCCCCGAGCCGCGAGG
>Ga0066256_1002658_pt1 | contig 15619 bp, 18 predicted proteins | sample ThiBio_1000_biof_FD_87107 | JGI IMG/M metagenome (GOLD analysis project Ga0066256, IMG submission 87107) | Wastewater bioreactor microbial communities from Cape Town, South Africa - Thiocy_expt_1000_biof (version 2) | ecosystem: Engineered > Bioreactor > Thiocyanate-remediating >...
AGCGCAACTCCGACGAGGAGCAGGGCGGGGTCTGCTGATCCCCTTCGGTCCATTTCCCCGCTGGACAGCTGTGGCGGGCGGAGTCACGCGGGCAGCATGAAGAGGATTCTGACCGCCGCCGCGCTTACCGCCGCCCTTCCGCTATCGGCCCAGGCCGAGCTTCCGCAGGGCGCTCGGGCGCCGCAGTTCTCGACCCAGATCGCGCTGGCGGGCAAGCCGGGCACCTTCGACCTGCGCAGCGCGCTGCGCCGCGGGCCGGTGGTGCTCTATTTCTACCCCAAGGCCTTCACCCAGGGCTGCACGCTGGAGGCCCATGCCTTCGCCGAGGCGACCGACGAGTTCCGGGCGGCCGGCGCGACGGTGATCGGCATGTCCAACGACGACATCGCCACGCTCCAGCGCTTCTCGACCGAGCATTGCCGCGACAAGTTCGCGGTCGGCGTGGCGACGCCGGAGATCATCCGCCAGTACGACGTCTCGCTCAAGCTGCCGCCGCAATATGCCAACCGCGCCGCGGGCATGAGCAATGCCGCGAACCGGACGAGCTACGTCATAGCGCCGGACGGCCGGATCACGCTGGTCTACAGCAACATGGATTACCGCGATCACGTCAGGATGACGCTCGATGCGGTCAAGGCGCTGCGCGTCCGTCACCGCTCCTGATCACGCCAGCTTTACAAACCGCGACGCTCCGCTAAGCGGAGCGCGATCGGGCCTGTCGGTTGAACGGGCCTGCAAAAGCGTTGGAGTTGCAGCAGATGCGTGCCGAAGGGCAGGCCCATATCGACCGGATCGAGGCGGCGCTCGCCCTGGTCCGCAAGTTCCTCGACTGGGACCGCGCCCTGCGCCGGCTCGACGAGCTCAATGCGCGCGTCGAGGACCCCAAGCTGTGGGACAATCCCAAGGAAGCCGAAGCGGTCATGCGCGAGCGGCGGCGGCTCGAGGCCGCGGTCGGCACGGTCAACCAGATCGGTAGCGAGATGGCCGACGCGATCGAGTTCGTCGAGCTGGGCGAGGCCGAGGACGACGAGGGCACGATCAACGAGGGCCTGGCGAGCCTGGCGGCCTTGGCCGAGCGGGCCGATGCCGACAAGGTCCAGGCCCTGCTGGCCGGCGAGGCCGACGCCAGCGACGCCTATCTGGAGATCAACGCCGGGGCCGGCGGCACCGAGAGCCAGGACTGGGCCGAGATGCTCCAGCGGATGTACACCCGCTGGGCCGAGCGCCGGGGCTTCAAGGTCGAGCTGGTCGATTACCATGCCGGCGAGCAGGCCGGGATCAAGAGCGCCACGCTGATGATCAAGGGCGAGAACGCCTATGGCTATGCCAAGACCGAGAGCGGGGTGCACCGCCTCGTCCGGATCAGCCCCTACGACAGCTCGGCCCGGCGCCATACGAGCTTCTCCAGCGTCGCCGTCTCCCCCGTGGTCGACGACGACATCGACATCGAGATCAACCCGGCCGACCTCAAGATCGACACCTACCGCGCCTCGGGTGCGGGCGGACAGCACGTCAACACCACCGATTCGGCGGTGCGGATCACCCACGTCCCTTCGGGTATCATCGTCGCCAGCCAGAACGACCGCTCGCAGCACAAGAACCGCGCGACCGCGATGAACATGCTCAAGGCCCGGCTCTACGAGGCCGAGCTGGCCAGGCGCGAGGCCGAGGCCTCGGGCGAGTACCAGGCCAAGACCGAGATCGGGTGGGGCCACCAGATCCGCTCCTACGTCCTCCAGCCGTACCAGCTCGTGAAGGACCTGCGGACCGGCATGACCTCCACCTCGCCCGACGACGTGCTCGACGGCGACCTCGATCCGTTCATGGCCGCGGCCCTGTCGCAGCGTGTGACCGGCGAGAAGGTCGCGGTGGAGGACGTCGATTGATCCGCGCGGGCGCCACCGTCCTGCTGGCGCTGGCCGTGCTGACCGGCTGCAAGGCGCGCGATGACAGCCAGGCCGACCGCCTGCCGACCTCGCGCGAGTTTCCGCGCGCCGACCGCCCGGTGTCGCCGACCAGCTCGACCTCCTTCTCGACGGAGGTCCAGCGCGACAGCGTCAACGAGGCGAAGACCGTCATGGACCTCGCCGACATCCGCGCCGGCACGACCGTCGCCGACATTGGCGCGGGCGAGGGTTATTACACCGTCCGCCTGGCCGAGCGCGTCGGCAAGAAGGGCCGGGTGCTCGCCCAGGATATCGACGAGGAGGCGCTCGGCCGCCTCGCCCAGCGCGTCGAGCGCGAGCGGCTCGACAATGTCTCGATCAAGCCCGGCGCGCCCGACGATCCGCGGCTCCCTGTCGCGAGCTTCGACCGCATCTTCCTGGTCCATATGTACCACGAGGTCACGGAGCCTTACGCCTTCCTCTGGCGGTTGCGTCCGGCGCTGCGTGCCGGGGGGCGGGTGATCGTGGTTGACGTCGACCGGCCGACCGATCAGCGCGGGATTCCGCCCGCGCTGCTTTTCTGCGAATTCGGCCGTGTGGGCTTTCGTTTGACGCAATTTATCCGTAAGCCTGAGCTCCAGGGCTACTATGCGCAGTTCGAGGCAGCGGGCGAGCGCCCGCAGCCGGCCGCGATCGAGCCTTGCCGCGACACGAGGAGTGCGGTCGCGGGGCGTGCGGGGTGAGTACGCAAGGAAGACGGTGTCAATGAGTTTCAAGGGGTTGAAGCCGATCCTTTACGGCGGGCGTGAAGTCTGGCCGTTGATCGAGGGCGGCAAGGGGGTCTCCGCGACCAATCATACCAGCTCGGGCGCCTGGGCCGCCGCGGGCGGAATCGGCACGGTCAGCGCGGTCAACGCCGACAGCTACGATGCCGAGGGCAAGATCGTGCCCCAGATCTATCACGCGCTGACCCGCAAGGAGCGGCACGAGGAGCTGATCCGCTACGCCATCGACGGCGCGGTCGAGCAGGTGCGCCGCGCCTACGACATCGCCGGCGGCAAGGGCGCGATCAACATCAACGTGCTGTGGGAGATGGGCGGCGCCCAGCAGGTGCTGGAAGGCGTGCTGGAGCGGACCCGGGGTCTGGTCGCGGGCGTGACCTGCGGCGCGGGGATGCCCTACAAGCTGTCCGAGATCGCGGCGCGGTTCAACGTCAGCTACCTGCCGATCATCAGCTCGGCCCGCGCCTTCCGCCTGCTGTGGAAGCGGGCCTATCACAAGTTTTCCCAGCTGCTCGGCGCCGTGGTCTATGAGGATCCGTGGCTGGCCGGCGGGCACAACGGCCTCTCCAACGCCGAGGACCCGCTTGCGCCGCAGGACCCCTATCCGCGCGTTAAGGCCCTGCGCGAGACCATGCGCGCCGAGGGCGTGCCGGAATCGGTGCCGATCGTCATGGCCGGCGGCGTCTGGTTCCTGCGCGAATGGGACAACTGGATCGACAACGACGAGCTTGGCTCGATCGCCTTCCAGTTCGGCACCCGCCCTCTGCTCACGCAGGAAAGCCCGATCCCGCAGGGCTGGAAGGATGCCCTGCGCGAGCTGGAACCGGGCGACGTCCTGCTCCACCGCTTCTCGCCGACCGGGTTCTATTCCTCGGCTGTGCGCAACCCCTTCCTGCGCAACCTCGAGGCGCGGAGCGAGCGGCAGATTCCCTATTCGAAGGTCCAGGCGGGCGAGCACACCGTGCAGCTCGACGTCGGGGTGCGCGGCAAGAACTTCTGGGTCGCGCCCAAGGATCTCGACCGCGCGCGGACCTGGGCGGCGGCGGGCTATACCGAAGGCCTGCGGACGCCCGACGACACGATCATCTTCGTCGACCCGGCCGAGCGCGATCTGATCCGCAAGGACCAGGCCGACTGCATGGGCTGCCTGTCGCACTGCGGCTTCTCGTCGTGGAAGGACCACGACGACTACACCACCGGCCGTCTGGCCGATCCGCGCAGCTTCTGTATCCAGAAGACCTTGCAGGACATCGCCCACGGCGCCGACGTCCAGCAGAACCTGATGTTCGCGGGACACGCCGCCTATCGGTTCAAGCAGGACCCGTTCTATTCGAACAACTTCACGCCGACCGTGAAGCAGTTGGTGGATCGGATCCTGACCGGGGATTGAGGCGGCCGTCGCGGCAGCGCGGCCCCTCATTCCGGCGAATTGGGCTACGATATTCCGAAAACGGCGAACGCGCTGCCGCGGAAGATTACCGCCAGTACGCCCAATAGCAGGATAAGGCCGAAGCCGACCAGGATGATGATTTCTTCCCTGGTCATCGGCGCAGGCAATCATCCGCATCGTCGCAGGGCTGCCCGGCCTTGAGATGCTGTTTGCCCGCGCGTCCGTTGCGCGGCGCCACGCCCGTCATCGTGCCAGCCCCCGTTCGGGCAACGTAATGTCGCCCTATATGCGAAAAATGCATATGCGGTAATCGCTTGTAGTCAAGCCCGCCATGGGATTGGCGAGGCAAACGATGACGAAATCGCTGTTCACCGACGCCCATCGCGCCGTGGTGGAAGTGTTGGTGAAGGCGCGTCACGACGCCGGCCTGTTGCAGGCCGACCTGGCCAAATGCGTCGGCAAGGACCAGAGCTACATCAGCAATATCGAGCGTTATCAGCGGCGCGTCGATGTCGTCGAATTCTACGACCTGGCCAGGGCAATGAACCTCGATCCCGTCGATCTGTTCAGATTGGCGGCCGGCAATATCGACAAGCTCCAGAATACTACCTGATCCACGCGGCGGGGGGCATGGACTGCTTGCAACGGGTCGATCGTAGATTGCCTCAGGTTGTCGGCTCCGGCGAGCACCGCATCGCTCTGCCGGAACCGAGTTCGCGATATCGATTTCTGAGAGGAGACGATGTCGGAGAACCAGCCATGCAGATCCACCACAATGCGCTGATCCTGGTCGCGGACGGTCAGCGCTGCCGCTTCCTGCGCAACCAGGGCAGCTTCACCGAGCCCCGGCTCGTCGTCGAGGGGGAGCGCGAGCATATCAGCGCGCCGACCCATCGGCTCGGCACCGACCAGCCGGGTCGCGCCTTTTCCAGCGTGGGCAGCATTCGCAGCGCGGTCGAGCAGACCGACTTCCATCAGATCGAAAAGGACCGGTTTGCGGCCAAGGCGGCGGAAATGCTCAACCGGCGGGCACGGGGCAAGGATTTCGAGGAGCTGATCGTCGTCGCGCCGCCCGGCACGCTGGCCGAGCTGCGCGCCAACTATGATCGGGAAGTGTCCGCGCGACTGGTGGCGGAGATCGACAAGGACCTCACCAACCACGACATCGGTCAGATCACCGCGATCCTGGTGGATCGGGAGCGCTAGCGCTCAATCCATCTCCCAGGCCCGCTCGCCGTGGCTGGAGATATCCAGCCCCTCGCGTTCCTCGTCCTCGCTGACCCGCATCGGGATCGCCAGCGAGACCGCCAGGGCGATCACCACGCTGGCGATGACCGACCAGATCGCGACCACGCCCACGCCGGCCGCCTGGGCGCCGAGCTGGCTGAGCATCGACATCCCCTCGGCATAGCCGGTGCCGCCGAGCGCGGGGGAGAGGAACACCGCCAGCAGCAGCGAGCCGGTGATGCCGCCGATGCCGTGGACGGCGAAGATGTCGAGCGAATCGTCGATCTCGAACTTGTGCTTCACGAGCTGGATCATCGGCAGGCAGACGCTGGCGGCGATCGCGCCGAACAGCAGCGCCGCGCCGGGCGAGATGAAGCCGGCGGCGGGGGTGACGGTCGCCAGGCCGGCGATCGCGCCCGTGGCGAAGCCCACGCTGGTCGCCTTGCCGACGACGAAGCGCTCGATCAGGATCCAGGCCAGGGCCGCGGCGCAGGCCGCGACGTGGGTGTTGATGATCGCGGCGGCCGCGTCGTCGTTCGCCGCCACGGCCGAGCCGCCGTTGAAGCCGAACCAGCCGACCCACAGCAGGCCCGCGCCGAGCATGGTCAGCGAGGGACTGTGCGGCAGCATCAGCGTCTTGGGGAAGCCCTGGCGCTTGCCGAGCAGCAGCGCGACGACCAGCGCCGAGACGCCCGCCGTGGTGTGGACGACGATTCCTCCCGCGAAATCGAGCGTGCCGAGGCTCGCCGAGAGCCAGCCGCCGCCCCAGATCCAGTGGGCGACCGGGGCATAGACGATCAGGCTCCACAGCGCGCAGAAGCCCATGACCCAGCCGAACCGGGCGCGGTCGACCCAGGCGCCGACCATCAGCGCTGGCGTGATCGCGGCGAAGCACATCTGGAACAGGGCGAAGGTGCTCTCGGCGATGCCGTAGCCTTCGCGCACGTTGCCGAGGTTGATCAGCATCCAGGCGTTGCCCGCGCCGAGCCAGCCGCCGAGCGGAGAGGTGTGGGCGTCGCCGAAGGCCAGCGTGTAGCCGACCACGATCCACAGCAGCGAGGCCGCCGCGGCGATCGCGCCGCACTGGAGCATGACCGACAGGAAGTTCTTGGCCCGGACCAGGCCGCCGTAGAACAGCGAGAGGCCGGGCAGGGTCATCAGGATGACGAGGACGGAGGAGGTCAGGACCCAGGCGGTGTCGCCGCTGTCGGCGACGTCGATCGCCCCTTCCGCGCCCTGGGCATGGGCGAGGGCGGGCAGGGCGAGCGCCAGCGCCGATCCCAGGGCCAGCGCCAGGCCGGACGATGCTTTGCGCATGGAACGATAACTCCCCCTGGGCCGCGCGGATGCGGGGCGATTCCTCCGGAGGCGCGTTTACGGCAATTTTCGCGCGTTGGACAAGGTGGAGCGCGCCGCCGCGCGGGTTATGCCCAGCCTTCGAGCACCTGATCGGGCGGGCGGTGCCCGTCGGCCCAGAAGCGGATGTTGGCGATGACCTTCTCGCCCGAGGCCTCGCGCCCCTCGATCGTCGAGCTGCCGAGGTGCGGCATGGCGACGACGTTGGGATGGGCGAGCAGCCGCGGATCGACCGCCGGCTCGTGATTGAAGACGTCGAGCCCGGCGCCGCCGATCCGTCCGGCCTGCAACGCGGCGATCAGCGCCTCCTCGTCGATCAGCGTCCCGCGCGCCGTGTTCACCACATAGGCGCCGGGCTTCATCAGGCCGATGCGCTCGGCGCTGAGGATATGGTGGGTCTCGGGGCTGGCGGGGCAGTGCAGCGAGAGGATGTCGGCCTTGGCGACCATTGCGTCGAGGTCCGCCTCGTAGCGCGCGCCGAGCATGGTCTCGACCGCGGCGGGCAGGCGGTGGCGGTTGTGGTAGAGCACCTCCAGCCCGAAGGCGCGGGCGCGATGGGCGACCGCCTGGCCGATCCGCCCCATGCCGACGATCCCCAGAACCTTGCCGCCGATCCGGTGGCCGAGCAGGTCCGAAGGTCCCCAGCCTTGCCACTGGCCGCTGAGCAGCACCCGCACCCCGGCGGCCATGCGGCGCGGCACCGAGATGATCAGCGCCATGGTCATGTCGGCCGTGTCATCGGTGAAGACGCCGGGGGTGTTGGTGACGATGATCTTGCGGGCGCGGGCGGCGGCGAGGTCGATGTGGTCGATGCCTGCGCCGAAGCTGGCGATCAGGCCGAGCCGCTCCCCGGCCGCGGCGATCATCCTACCGTCGATCTGGTCGGTCACGGTGGGGACGAGCACGTCGCAGCGGCCCATGACGGCGATGAGTTCGTCGCGGGTCAGCGCCCGGTCCTCTGCGTTGAACTCGGCGTCGAACAGCTCGGCCATCCGCGCCTCGACCACGGGGAGGAGCTTGCGCGTCACCACGACGCGCGGCTTGCCCGCGACGCGGCGGGTTTGCGGGGGTTCGTTCACAACCGTCATGGACCGAGGGCTATGCGCTTGCCGTCGCGCGGGTCAAGCGCCCTTGAAGCCCGGACGCCACCGGCGTTATGGAACCGGAATGCTCAAGCGCCTGCTGATCCTTTTTTCCGCCACCTGCCTGTTCGCGTCACCCGCCGCCGCCCAGGACGCCGAGGTGCCCTATTGGGCCTCGATCCGGGCGAGCGAGGTGAACATGCGCGTGGGGCCAGGCGAGGATTATCGGATCAGCTGGGTCTATCGCCGGCCGCGCCTGCCGATGAAGGTGCTGCGGACGATGGAGGGCTGGCGCCTGGTCCAGGACCCGGACGGTGCGCGAGGCTGGATGCTGGCGCGCTTCCTCACGCGCGAGCGGGGTGGTTACATTCGCGGGCAGGGCCTGGCCGAGTTGCGCGAGAAGGGCGGCGAGGACGCCCGCGTGTTGTGGCGGCTCGAGCCCGGCGTCGTCGGCAAGATCGACGACTGCAAGGATGGCTGGTGCCGGTTCGAGGTGGACGGCCACGCCGGCTATGTCCGCGAGGAACGGGTCTGGGGCGCGGGCAAGCCCTGAGGCTGGGGCAGCGCGGGGCTTCGGCGGGGCGAGCCTGCCGAAGCCCGTACGCTCCGATCGTCAGACCAGCTCGATCGCCACGGCGGTCGCTTCGCCGCCGCCGATGCACAGGCTGGCGACGCCGCGCTTCTTGCCCTGGGTCTTGAGCGCGCCGATCAGCGTGGTGATGATCCGGGTGCCCGAGGCGCCGATCGGGTGGCCGAGCGCCGTGGCGCCGCCGTTCACGTTGATCTTGTCGTGCGGGATGCCGAGGTCGCGCATGGCGAACATGGCGACGCAGGCGAAGGCCTCGTTGATCTCGAACAGGTCGACGTCGCCCAGCTTCCAGCCGGCGTTGTCCATCAGCTTGTGGATCGCGTTGATCGGCGTGGTCGGGAAGCGGTTCGGCTCGTGCGCGTGGGCCGAGACGGCGACGACCCTGGCCACCGGCGTCAGGCCCTTGGCCTTGGCGACGCTCTCGCGGGCGAGGACCACGGCGGCGGCGCCGTCGGAGATCGAGCTGGAGCTGGCCGCGGTGATCGTGCCGTCCTTGGCGAAGGCGGGCTTGAGGGTCGGGATCTTGTCCGGGCGGCCCTTGCCGGGCTGCTCGTCGGTGTCGATCACGACCTCGCCGGCGCGCGTCTTGACCGTGACGGGGACGATCTCGCCGGCGAAGGCGCCGCTCTCGATCGCGGCCTGGGCGCGGCGCAGCGACTCGATCGCATAGTCGTCCTGGGCCTCGCGGGTGAGCTGGTACTCGTCGGCGACGGCCTGGGCGAAGGCGCCCATCGAGCTGCCGTCGTAAGCGTCTTCCAGCCCGTCGAGGAACATGTGGTCATAGGCCGTGTCGTGCCCGGCGCGCGCGCCGCTGCGATGCTTCTTGAGCAGGTAGGGGGCGTTGGTCATCGACTCCATGCCGCCCGCGACGACCATGTCGATCGAGCCCGAGGCCAGCGCCTCGGCGCCCATGATGACCGTCTGCATGCCCGAGCCGCAGACCTTGTTGACCGTGGTCGCCTCGACCGAGATCGGCAGGCCGGCCTTCAGCGCCACCTGGCGGGCGGGGGACTGGCCGAGGCCGGCGGGCAGCACGCAGCCCATGTAGATCCGCTCGACGTCCTCGCCGGCGACGCCCGCGCGCTCGACCGCGGCCTTGACGGCGGTCGCGCCCAGCTCGGGCGCCGAAACGTCCGCGAAAGCGCCCTGGAGGCCGCCCATCGGGGTGCGGGCATAGGAGAGGACGACGATCGGATCGGAGGCGGAAATCTGGCCCATGGCGGGGTGCCTTTCGGAAGTGCGGGGTATTGTGATGGAGTCGCATATATGTTGCGTTGCGGCGAAAGCAAACGCTGCTTTTTGGTGCTTTGCAGCACGGAACGCGGCGAATCTGTTGCCGACAGGCATTTGCCCCACTTGCACCGCTTCGAGGGGAGGACTAGGGCGCGGGGCAAGCGCCCCTCAGCGGCGATTCAGGGATCAATAGAGTCAGCATGGTCGATCTATCGCAATACCTGCCGATCCTGATATTCCTGGCCATAGCGCTGGGGCTGTCGTCGGCTTTCGTCTTCCTGCCGATGGGCGTCGCCCGCCTGACCGGCGCGCACAAGCCCGAGGCGGACAAGCTCAGCGAATACGAGTGCGGCTTCCCCGCCTTCGAGGACCCGCGCAGCCAGTTCGACGTGCGGTTCTACCTCGTCGCCATCCTCTTCATCATTTTCGACCTCGAAGCCGCGTTCCTGTTCCCCTGGGCGGTCAGCCTCAAGGAGACGGGTTGGGCCGGGTGGATCACTATGAGGGTGCTCGTGGCCGCGCTCTTCGTCGGCCTCGCCTCTGCGTGGAAGAGGGGAGCTCTGGAGTGGGAATGAGCGCTCTGGTCAACTCCGCGGGGCAACCCCTAGCTGCCGGTGCCGGCGGGCAGGCGGTCACGCCGCCCGATCAGGCCTTCTTCAAGGACCTCAACCAGGAGGTTTCCGACAAGGGCTTCCTCGTCACCTCGACCGAGGAGCTGTTCCAGTGGGCCCGCACCGGCTCGCTGTGGTGGATGACCTTCGGCCTCGCCTGCTGCGCGGTCGAGATGATCCACGTCAACATGCCGCGCTACGACATGGAGCGCTTCGGCGTCGCCCCGCGCGCCTCGCCGCGCCAGTCGGACGTGATGATCGTCGCGGGCACGCTGTGCAACAAGATGGCTCCGGCGTTGCGCAAGGTCTACGACCAGATGTCGGAGCCCAAGTACGTCATCTCGATGGGAAGCTGCGCCAACGGCGGCGGCTATTACCACTACAGCTACAGCGTGGTGCGCGGCTGCGACCGGATCGTGCCGGTGGACATCTACGTCCCCGGTTGCCCGCCGACCGCCGAGGCGCTGCTCTATGGCGTGATGCAGCTCCAGCGCAAGATCCGTCGGGTCGGGACGGTCGAACGGTGAGCGCCGTGCTGCACCCCGCGCCGAAGATCGCCTCGAACGAGGGCGTCCTGGATGCGCTGACCGGCGCGCTCGGCAGCATGGTCGTGGCCGCCAAGGAGGAATACGGCGAGATCGTCATCACCGTCGCGCGCGATTCCATCGAAGCGGCGCTGCGCCTCCTGCGCGACGAGCACGAATACCAGCAGCTCATGGAGATCGCCGGAGCCGACTACCCCTCGCGGGCGGAGCGCTTCGAAGTCGTCTACATGCTGCTGTCGCTCACGCGGAACCACCGCATCCTGGTGAAGGTCACGGCTTCCGAAGCGACCCCGGTGCCGACCGTGACCACGCTGTGGCCGGTCGCCGGGTGGCTGGAGCGCGAGGTCTTCGACATGTACGGCGTGATCTTCGCCGGCAACCAGGACCTGCGCCGCATCCTTACCGACTACGGCTTCGAGGGGCATCCCTTCCGCAAGGACTTCCCGCTGACCGGCTATGTCGAGCTGCGCTATTCCGAGGAGGACAAGCGCGTGGTCTACGAGCCGGTCGAGCTGGCCCAGGACCTGCGCCAGTTCGACTTCATGAGCCCGTGGGAAGGCGCGGACTACGTGCTGCCGGGCGACGAGAAGGCCGCCGCCTCGCCGCCGCCTCCGCCGCCTCCGCCGCCCGCGCCTCCTCCGGCGCCGCCCCCGGTCGAGACGCCCAAGACCACCGAGAAGCCGGCCGACACCGGCGCGGGCAAGCCCGCCGACGAGGCCGCGCCGAAGAAGGCCGCCAAGGCCAAGGCCGCTCCGAAAACGACCGGGCAGGCCGAGCCCCAGGCGCCTGAGCCCACCGAGGACCGCCCGGCGCGCAAGCCGCGCGCGAAGAAGCCGGCCGATGCCCAAAAGACCGATGCCAAGAAGACCGATGGAGGCGCCGCATGAGCATGCAGCTCGAGCAATCGCCGACCACCGGCGATGAGGTCATCACCAACTACACGATCAACTTTGGGCCCCAGCACCCCGCGGCGCACGGCGTGCTCCGCATGGTCATGGAGCTGGACGGCGAGATCATCGAGCGGATCGATCCGCACGTCGGCTTGCTCCACCGCGGCACCGAGAAGCTGATCGAGCACAAGACCTACCTCCAGGCGCTGCCCTACTTCGACCGGCTCGACTACTGCTCGCCGCTGGCGATGGAGCACTCCTACGTGCTCGCCATCGAGAAGCTGCTCAACCTGGAGGTGCCGCTCCGCGCCCAGTACCTGCGCGTGCTGTTCGCCGAGCTGACCCGCATCTGCAACCACATGCTGAACCTCGGCAGCCACGTCATGGACGTCGGCGCGATGACGCCGAACCTGTGGTTGTTCGAGATTCGCGAGGACTGCCTGAACTTCTTCGAGCGGGCCTCCGGCGCGCGGATGCACTCGGCCTGGTTCCGCCCCGGCGGGGTCCACCAGGACGTGCCGCTCAAGCTCCTGACCGACATCGCCGACTGGCTCGACACGCGCTTGCCGCGCCTGTTCGAGGACGCGATGAGCCTGGTCGTCGACAACCGCATCTTCAAGCAGCGCAACGTCGACATCGCCCTGGTCGGCCGCGACGACGCGATCCGCTGGGGCTTCTCCGGCCCGATGATCCGCGGCTCGGGCATCCCCTGGGACCTGCGCAAGAGCCAGCCCTACGACGTCTATGACCGCATGGACTTCGAGATTCCGGTCGGCACCCGCGGCGATTGCTACGACCGCTTCATGGTCCGCGTCGAGGAAGTGCGCCAGTCGGCCCGGATCATGAAGCAGTGCCTGGCCGAGATGCCGGAAGGCCCGGTCGCCTCGACCGACCGCAAGGTGGTCCCGCCCAAGCGCGCCGAGATGAAAAGCTCGATGGAAGCGCTGATCCATCACTTCAAGCTCTACACCGAAGGCTTCCACGTGCCCGCAGGCGAGGTCTATGTCGCCACCGAGAGCCCCAAGGGCGAGTTCGGCGTCTATCTGGTCGCGGATGGCACCAACAAGCCGTACCGCTGCAAGATCCGCCCGACGGCGTTCAGCCATCTCCAGGCGATGGACTTCATGTCCAAGGGCCACATGCTCCCCGACGCGACCGCCATCCTTGGCGCGATCGACGTGGTGTTCGGGGAGTGCGACCGGTGATTGGCCATAAGGTGAAGCGCTTGATTGACCGTGAGTGGATTGCAAACGGGTATTCCGCTCGATCGACTTTGATGCATCGGTTGCTCTGGTGTGCGCCGCTCCTCGTCGCTGGATTTATTTCTTGGTTGTTTAGTGTCGATGCTGCGAGCCCTCTTTATGCGTGGCTCGCGTGGGGCGGCCTGCTAGGCTTTGTTGTGATGTTTGTCTGGACCTACGCCCGATTTTGGATTGGCGTCGGGGCAACGTCAACGGCGCGATCTGAAAAGACAATAAGGCAGGCGAAAGCTCGCAAGGCTCAGAAGGTTGAGAAGACCAATGTCTGATACCAACCTCGCGACCGCCGAGGCGATGATCGCCGCCTACAATGCGCAGGACGTCGACGCCTATGTCTCGTACATGACCGACGAGGCCTGCGAGGCGAACTACCGCGGTGCGGTGGTGCGCGAGGGCAAGGAAGGCACGCGCTCGGGCTTGGCGGATGCCTTCGCCAAGTGGCCGCAGAACAAGGCCGAGATCCGCGAGAAGCGGGAGATCGGCGACTACGTGCTGTTCCGCGAATACGTGACCCGCGGGCCTTCCTCGGACGGCTCGCCGCCGGTCGAGCCGTTCGAGGTCATCGCAATCTACAGCTTCGAGGGCGGCAAGTGCTCTCGCGTGGAGTTCGTCCGTTGAACCGTGACACTTTCGACATGATGCGCGTCTGGGCGGCGCTGACGGGGCTGGCCCTGGCGGGCTGGTTCTTCGCGGCGCTCTACCTCGGCTATGCGACGCCCCAGGCGGTGCCGATGCTGATCGCCGGGATCGGCGGCTTCGAGCTGATGCTCTACGGGCAGGACCTGCTGCGGAGGCGCCGCCATGGCTGAGCGCTATCTCGAGCCCGATACGCCCGAGCTGCGCGCGCGCTGGGGCGGCTTCGCCTTCAACGCGGCGTGGGACGCCAAGGCCAAGGCGGCGATCGCCCGCTATCCCGAAGGGCGCCAGCGCTCGGCGGTGATGGCCCTGCTCGACTATGCCCAGCGCCAGGTCGGCGAGGAGACCGAGACGCAAGGGTGGCTGCCGATTCCGGTGATGGAATATGTCGCCAAATACCTCGACATGCCGATCATCCGCGTGGTCGAGGTCGCGACCTTCTACTTCATGTACAACCTCGTACCGGTCGGCCGCTTCCATGTGCAGGTCTGCGGCACGACGCCGTGCATGCTGCGCGGCTCGGACGACCTCATGGCCGCCTGCAAGTCGCGCGGCATGAAGAAGGGCCACGTCAGCGCGGACGGCCTGTGGACCCTGACCGAGGTCGAATGCATGGGCAACTGCGCCTCGGCCCCGATGGTCCAGATCAACGACGACAACTACGAGGACCTGACGCCGGAGCGCCTGGACCACGTGCTCGACGAGCTGGCCGCCGGCCGCACGCCCAAGCCGGGCACGCAGGAGCCGGGCCGCCACACGGTCGAGCCGGTCGGCGCGCTGTCGAGCCTCACGGCGATGGCCACCGAGAACCACGACTATCGGGGGGAGTGGTAAGCCATGGCTCTCGCTGACAAGGACCGCATCTTCACCAACCTCTACGGCTACCAGCCGTGGAACCTGAAGGCGGCGCAGGCGCGCGGCGACTGGGACGATACCAAGGCGCTGCTCGCCAAGGGTCGCGACGCGATCATCCAGGAGATGAAGGATTCGGGCCTGCGCGGCCGGGGCGGGGCGGGCTTCCCGACCGGCATGAAGTGGTCCTTCATGCCCAAGGAATACAAGCCGGACCGGCCGGGCTTCCTGGTCATCAACGCCGACGAGTCCGAGCCCGGCTCCTGCAAGGACCGCGAGATCATCCGCCACGATCCGCACAAGCTGATCGAGGGCGCGCTGGTCGCTGGCTTCGCCATGGGCGCGCGGGCGGCCTACATCTACATCCGCGGCGAATACATCCGCGAGGCCGAGACGCTGTTCGCCGCCGTGCAGGAGGCCTATGACGCCGGCCTGATCGGCAAGGACGCCTGCAAGTCGGGCTACGACTTCGACGTCTACGTCCACCGCGGCGCGGGCGCCTACATCTGCGGCGAAGAGACCGCGATGATCGAGAGCCTGGAGGGCAAGAAGGGCCAGCCGCGGCTCAAGCCGCCGTTCCCGGCCGGCGCGGGCCTCTACGGCTGCCCGACCACGGTCAACAACGTCGAATCGATCGCCGTCGCCCCGACCATCCTGCGCCGCGGCCCGGCCTGGTTCGCGAGCTTCGGGCGCGAGAACAACAAGGGCACCAAGCTCTTCCAGATCTCCGGCCACGTCGACCGCCCTTGCGTCGTCGAGGAGGAGATGAGCATCCCCTTCCGCGAGCTGATCGAGCGCCACTGCGGCGGCATCCGCGGCGGGTGGGACAACCTGCTGGCGGTGATCCCCGGCGGCTCCTCGGTCCCGCTGGTGCCGGCGGCCGAGATCATGGACGCGCCGATGGACTTCGACGGGCTCAAGGCGCTGGGCTCCGGCCTCGGCACCGCCGCCGTCATCGTCATGGACAAGTCGACCGACATCGTCCGCGCGATCAGCCGCCTGTCCTACTTCTACAAGCACGAGTCCTGCGGCCAGTGCACCCCCTGCCGCGAAGGCACGGGCTGGATGTGGCGCGTGATGGAGCGCCTGCGCACCGGCGATGCGGAGATCGAGGAGATCGACATGCTCCAGCAGGTCACGAAGCAGGTCGAAGGCCACACCATCTGCGCCCTGGGCGACGCCGCCGCCTGGCCGATCCAGGGCCTGATCCGCCACTTCCGCCCCGAGCTGGAACGCCGGATCGCCGGCAATGCCCGGGAGGCGGCGGAGTGGGTTCCTTGC
>Ga0066256_1003365_pt1 | contig 15618 bp, 12 predicted proteins | sample ThiBio_1000_biof_FD_87107 | JGI IMG/M metagenome (GOLD analysis project Ga0066256, IMG submission 87107) | Wastewater bioreactor microbial communities from Cape Town, South Africa - Thiocy_expt_1000_biof (version 2) | ecosystem: Engineered > Bioreactor > Thiocyanate-remediating >...
GAGGGCGGGGGGACCGCGGGGGGGGGCTTCTCCCCCGCCAGCGAGGGCGACTGGTTTGCGGGGCTGCAGGACTCCTTCACCCCCGCCGCGCTCGCCGACTCTGACCCCGCGCTTGGCGTGCCGCCCACCAGCCGCGGCTACTTTGCGCAGTACAGCCTCATCGTGGGCGGCGTGCGCCTGGTGCAGACGCGCTCCGTCCAGGCGCCCTGCGCCACGCTGGCGGGTGCGTCGGTCTTGCTTTCTGTGACCTGACCCTTTCCTAAACACCCACACCACACCATTCCCATCCACCCCCTCCCACACTGCAGCGCCGCTGCAACGCGCGTACGGCGACGAGTGCTTCCCGTTTGACCAGCTGTCGTCCGAGCCGTTCGGGAACGCGACGGAGGCGGAGGCGGCGGGCGTGGCATCTGCTTTCCTGCCCGTGCCGCCGCAGCTGCAGGACGGCAGCGAGGCGGGCGGCGCCGAGTTTGAGTTCTACCTCAACGTGGAGGACGACATGGACATCAACCTGGCCTACGTGGCGGCGCTGGCGCAGAGTGCGTTGCGTTGTTGTTATTTGTTTGTTGCTGTGCTCTCTTGTTGCACCCACACACACGCAATTACCAACAATCATACTGCAGACAACTGGCTGGACAGCGCGACGCGCGACGTGCGGGTGCAGGTGGCACTCATCAATGGCGAGGAGGCGGCGTACGGGCGCGTGGAGTTTGCCGCCACATTTACGCGCGGCTCGCGCGTCGCGACCACCACCTCCGTCATCTCCATTGCCACCAGCTTCTACGCCGACGGCCGCGGCTACCTGTACGCCTTTGACGTCATCATCATCGTGTACTGGGGCTACCTGGTGGTGGGCGCGGTGCGCCGCATGGTGTCCGCCGTGCGCACCACGCGCACCTGCCTCGCCTGCACCTCTGCCGCGTTTTCCTACTTCCGCCTGCTGGACCTCGCCACCGTGGCGTCCATCTTGGTGGCCATCGTGGCGTGGAGCGTGACGTGCGGCCGCCTGGTGTCCACCATGGACTACGTCGCCAGCGTGCCTGCGTCGCCCACGCAGTTCGCCACCGGGCCCAGCGACATCCAGAACCGCATCTACGAAGCCACGCAGGCGTACGGCGTGTTCAAGGAGGCGGCCGTCATCACCCTCATCTTCCTCACCCTCCGCCTGTTCAAGTACTTCCAGTTCCAGCCCCGCCTCGCCGTCATGACGGAGGTGTTCTCGCGCGGCGCCTCCGACGCCCTCCACTTTGGCTTCCTGTTTGGCCTCCTGCTCACCATGTACGGCGTGTGGGGCCACTTCATGTTTGGCACGCAGGCGCCCGACTGGGTGGACGTCCAGACCTCCGCGCTCTCCGTCTTCCGCACCGTCATGTACGACTACGACCTGCCCGCCATGGAGGCGCAGTACCGCGGCATGGCGGACCTCTACTTCATCACCTTCATGATCGCCATCACCAACCTCGTGCTGTGGATGTTCCTCGCCATCCTGCTGGAGAACTACACCGAGGTGCGCTTCGAGTCGCACAAGGGCCCCTCCGCCATGGAGGAGGCGGCCGCCTTCCTCGCCTCCCTGCCCCGCACCGCCACACCGCGCTGGTGCAAGCGCCGCCCGCCGCCGGGCGCCAAGCAGGAGCTTCGCGTGCTGTCGTGGACCTCCATCCGCGACACCATCAAGACGCACATGGACACGCGCACCGCCGACGTCATCACGCCGCCCCTCTTTGCGCGCGTCCTGCGCGTGTCAGAGGCAGAGGCCGACCTCTTCCTGCGCGGCGTCCTGGCGTCCGCCGCCATGGTGGGCGGCACGCGCAGCGAGGAGGACCACACCAACCTGGCAGGCGCGTTGTACGGCACGCTGCCCCCCACCGCGGTGTCCGAGTGGGAGGACAAGATGCCACCGCGCATGGTGGGCGCGCGCTCGTCCATCCCCATGTCGCAGTCCCGCCGCGCCCGCGAAGCATCCGCTGCCATCCTACTCTCCACCCCTATCGCATCTGCTACCATTGGCGCCGCTACTCAAGAAGCTGCTGCAGCTGCCACCCAAGCAACCGATGCCACCCTCCGTCAGCTGCAAGCTCAGATTACACACCTCACTGCCATGGTGGCGTCTCTCCAAGGCGCCGCTCTGAGCGCCGCTGCTGCGCGTACTGCGTAGCGCCCGCACGGGACACCGCCGGTTTGCGGAACTTTATTATTTCTGCATGATTGCATGAACTTGCCTTGATACCATTTGTGCGCCCAAGTTTTAAATGTTTGCAATAACATGAAAACCAGTAAATGAATATATCCAACATATATGATTTCGGGTTGCAGAATACGTCTTCATAAATAATCTCGAAACCCATTGGTTTTTCGTGTATATTGGTAACTCTGCCTGTATTTAAATGATAGATAGGATATCCATACTTTTACACATTAATGCGATAAAGCTTAACACTTGGGATTTGCACACATACTCAGTATTTGATTCTACTTTTGCTGCTGTCAGCTGCAAACAATATTTCAACAAAGGATAGACGCCACATATCAACGCAAAGAGAGACACGTGTCACACGACACGACAAGGGAGGTTTTCTTCTTTTATCCAACGCACGACACGATGATGTCCCGCTGCTTCCCCTTTTTGTGGGCGGGCAGTGCATTCTTACACAAATTTGCCTTCGGTGTATGTTTGCGTTAACGGGCGTGGCCCTCACGCGTTTCCAAGCATGAACACAGAGTGCAAATATATTATATTCTGGTTTTAATTCTTATTCTGATATTGGGATCGTCGAAAGTTAAATTATTTTACTCTAGCTAATCCGAACAGACACGGAGCACAGCGTCATCTAAAGAACACGGCGCATTAGGCAAGATTTGGTGAGATAATTGTGTCGTGTCATGTGTGTGAAATAAGACAATGTTCGCCCTACTGTGTATCGTCACTTAAAGAAGTTTACGTCATTTGAACTCGGGTGACCGCGTCTGAAGTGTGTGGACCCCTCAGGTCGAACAGTGGTCGTGATTGTTTTAACAATATTGTTCGTGTCGTGCGATCTAGCTTTCATGTGCGTTTTGGCGGTTCGATCTTATTCGCCGATGATAAGGCCAGTGATCTGCGCGCGGTTCGCCACAAGTGCAGGGTCCTGGTTGCCGGTATTCTTTAGGGGATTGGCGGTAATACTTGCAAAGATTCGCCGGTATCTGAAGTTGTCCATGGCGTTCGGCGCGTTTTGTTCAAAGAAATTGCGTGGCCGCGCAGGCATTTGACTTGAGTGAATATTCGTGGCACCTTGTGACCACCCCATCTGGCGGATCGTACGGAGTTGCAGAATTGCCTTGCCACCAGGGATGGTAGATGGACGCGCAGTTGTTGGTACATGCGGCGTTTCACGCAAGGTGCAACGGCAAATCACAACCGTGAAGGATGGCGTCGGCAGCAGCGGCTGTGGTGGCGGCATGAGCGGCAGTGGCGGGGGCAGCGCTGGCTGGCGAGCCCATTTCGGCGGTGGGTGCAGCGTGGAGGCGCCAGTTGTTGTCGCCGCCCGTGCCCCCGCAGCCAACACACCAGTAGTAACTCCACAAGCCACGCTGGCAGGCGCTGCGGCGCGTGCTGCGCCTGGGGGACTACGACGGCAAGTTGTGGTGCCAGTTGGGTTGCGGGCCTGGCCTCGCCGCTTTCGCCGGAATGGCAGGAGTACTTGCTGGAGGGCGGCGTGTGATGGCCACGCACGGATACACGGCGCCCACGTTCGTGGACAGTGCCCGGCGGGAGGTACTGCTGCAGCTAGCGCCGCGACTCGCCGACCTGGACTGCGGCAAGCTGTCGGATTAAGGCCACTGCTTTGTATTGGAGGGCCCGCGCGGCGTGGGCAAGTCACACTTCCTCCTGAGCCTCGCGCATGTGGTGACCCGCGTTGCGCGGCCGACAACCTGCGTCGTGTACGTCGACTTCAAGACCGTCGGCGCGGTCTCGCTGTTTGCGGCCATTCGCGACGCACTGGGTGACATCGGCGTGGTACCACCCCCCGCATACCCTGGCGTGGGCGAAAAGAGTGCGTTGCATTGCTTCCTGCTGGAATCCGGGCGCCGCGTCTTTGTCGTAATTGATGGCGTCGAGGAGCTGCACAAGCACAATGACAGCGTGTCAGATGAAGTGTGGCGCGAGCTGTATTTCATTGGCGAGATGATTGGCGACCGCACCATGATGGCTATCATCACGGGAAGGGCCGCGGTGCTGCACGCGCTTGTGTATGAGGTGCCAGGCTGTTGCAACAGCCTGGCTGCACAGGACTACCCACACGCTTTCGACTCAGCAGTCGCAAGTACCAGTCACAGACTCGCCGCGCCATGCTGTGCGTCGCCAGTGGCGAGGCGTGGCAGCACAGCGCGCTGGAAGCAGGCTTACTGTGTGCACCAGATGGGTACACTGGCGGCAGCGCACCAGCTGAGACGCTGGCAGCGGGGTTTACTGTTGACGACGATGCGGTGGCGCACGTGCAGGTGCGCGCGCGTGGGCTAGTAGGTTGGATGCCGCAAGTGATGGCGGGTGTCGACTACAAAACTCTCCCCTTCTTCTCTTACCTGCGCAACCCGGACAAGCGTGCGCCGCTGGCGCGCTTGTATGCGGCTTGGGAGGCACACGTCGGCGGCGCCAAGCGTGCGGTGGACGCGGCGGCACGCATGTCGCCCGCGATATGTAACTTCCAGATGCCGCTCCTCGCTGACGAAGATGCAACTGTGTGGTACCAGCTCATGGACAAGGGCGTGGTGCACGTCGCGGCCGGGCTTGGCGGCTCCCCCTCTGTGTCGTTTGTACCGTCCGACGCCGGCTCCTGCATTCTGGTGCTACGCCGCTAGCGCGCCGGAGGCCTGTGATCCCATGGTGCTGCACCCACTACTCAGCATTTGAACTCATGCAAACTTGCCAACGCGACTCCCAAGCTGCCGCCGAGCCGCCGGCTATCAGCGGCGCCAATTGCAGAATGCTGTGCTCAGTGGGGTTTGGTCTCGCGACACTCTTTGCAGCACCTCCGCTGGCGACCGTGCTCACAGATGCCGGCCCCGCCGCACTCTTTGCAGCCGTACCGCTGGCGGCCATGCTCACAAATACCGCTTCCGCCGCATTCCTTGCACTTGTTTCGCCGGCGGCCATGCTCACAAACGCCGGCCCCGCCACACTCCGTGCAGTAGTAACGCAGGCGGCCGTGCTCACAGATGCCGGCCCCGCCGCACTCCTTGCACATGGAGCGCTGGCGGCCGTGCTCGCAGATGCCGGCCCCGCCGCACTCCTTGCATATGGAGCGCCGGCGGCCGTGCTCGCAAACGCTACCCCCACCGCACTCCTTGCAGCTGTGGCGCTGGCGGCTATGCAAGCATATGCCGGCACCCCTGCACTCTTTGCAACCGTAGCGCTGGCGACCATGTTCACATACGCTGCCGCCGCCGCACACCTTGCACCGGCTACGCCGACGGCCATGCACACAGATACCAGCACCGCCGCACTCCACGCAGCGGTACCGCTGGCGGCCATGATCACAGAGGACTGGTAGTGCCGCGCCTGCACCCAGCGCCGTGCCCCGTCGCCGCTTTGTCCCCGCAACCGGCGCAGCCGCACTGGTTGCGCTGGCCGTGGCGGCTGCGCTGGCATCCACTACCGGCACAGCAGCATCAGCTACATTGGGTGGCGCAACCACCGCCACATTGCCCAACAACAACGGCAGCGGCGGGGGGAAAACGGAAGGCGGGGGCGGGGGGGGCGGCGGCGCCGGCGGCGGGGGGGGAGGCCGGGGGGGCGGGCCCGGGGGCCCCGGCGATCAGCCGGCCCCCCCTCCCCGGCCGGGGGAGGGGGGGTGCGGCCCCGGGGGCGGAACCGCCCACCGCCGCATCGCGCCCATTGCAGCCGCCGCTGTAGACGCCCATGCAGGCGGCGCCCATGCACCCGCTGCCGCTGGAGCAGACGACGACGATGACGCCGATGAGGACGACGAGGCGGCGGCCATCTTGCCAGTCGCAATGCACACAGCCACGGGGCCGCAGATGTCAGCCCAACCCTGCAGTGCTCCTGCTCACTACAGCCCACGTCCGTGCCCGCCTGCACTCCTGTCTGCTGCCAATTACCAATGCTCGAAGCAGGTGTGCCGGTACCAGGTACCGTTACAACCATCACCACCACCACCCCAGTCAAGTTCACAAGAGCGGCGTCAGCGCCTCTCAGCAAACTGCCACCTTGCCTGCAAATCCAGAGTAAATACCATTGGCGCTGCGTGTGCAACGGAATTGCGCGTGTCGTATGAGGCTATCATATGTGTGTGTTGGGTGCAGAACCCGACACCCGCGGACTCGGACCTGGACGTGGCGGCATGGGCGCGTTCTCTGCCGACTCGGCCACCGAGGCGCCAACGCCACTGGTTACGCCAGTCCCAGACTCCCGCCGGTGGATTGCGGCGCCGACGCACACACGCAATTATTGTTGACCAGCCGCGGTGCACACGCATGTATACATACGTAGCGAGTTTGTCCGCGGTGCAGGTGTGTTTGCGCCACGATTCTCAATACCAAACAGTACCGGTACCGGTACTGCCACCCACCACGTGATTGGAAGCCGTTCTTGGAAGGGCACCATCGTGAAGTGGACGACATCAGTACCGGTGGGGCGGGTAAGGCGGACGAGTGGTTAGAGCGCTCATACTGGTGGTACTGTGCGTCTCCGGGTCAGGCGCATCGGGCAGCTGACGCCGCGGGGGTCAACCATGGCGGCTCCGGTCGACGACGTCCTGCCGCTGCTGGTGCGCGTGCTGGCTGGCAACCCGTTGGCGGGTGCTGCCATCCTCACCTGCCTCAACAGCGCCGACGCGACGCGCCTGCGGCGGCTGCACCCCGCGGTGGTTGGCGTTGTGGCAGGCGTGCCGTGGGGCCACCGGTACCGGTACCCTGACATCGACGTGGTGGATGTGGTGCGGTGGCGCGCGGCGCTGCCGGGCGCGGTGGGCGTCAAGTTGCACTGGAGACTCCGCTTCAACGACGCAGCGGTGGCAGCGCTGGTGGGTGTCATCCACCTGGATCTGCGCGACTGCAGCAATGTCACAGACAAGCTACTCCTCCGCCTGCCGACCTCGTTGCGCACACTGAATGTGCACTGGTGCAGTGGCCTGACTGCACGCGCCAGCTTTGCGCATCTGACAGCGCTGGCGTCGCTGGGTTGCAGCTCCACTGAAGTTCTGAACACACATACGCGTGGCTTGCCGCCGTCGCTGCAGGAGCTTGATTACAATTCCTGCCCCCTCCGCCTGGTCAGCGTGTCGCTGGCGCACCTGAGCCAGCTGCGAGTGTTGCGCGTCGCCCAGAGCGGCCTGAACGATGTGACGCTGGCAGCCCTGCCCCCGAGTCTTGTGGACCTGGGTATAGAGTGGTGCGAAAACCTCACGGCGGCAGCTTCATTTGCGCACCTGCATGCACTGCGGACACTCCAGGCTGCACATTCCAACCTTTGTGATGCGGCACTGACGACCCTGCCGCCGTCGCTGGTGTTCCTCGACATTAGCGAATGCTACACGCTCACGCGTGCGGCGGCGCTGCCGCCCCTACCCGCGCTACGGCAGCTGGACGTAAGTGATACCTCTGTTGGAGCCGCACTGGTGGGCAGCCTGCCGGCAGGCCTGGAAGTGCTGTGCATGGTGCGGTGCCGCGGCATCACAGCTGGCACCACTTTGGAACCTGTGCGCGAGCTGCGGGCACTATACAGCATGGGCACCGAGTTTGCGCCTGCTGTCCTTGCTGCGTGTCGCGCGCGTGGCTGCACCGTGTCTGCCGCCGGCGAACTGGGCAAGCACGAGGCCTACCGGCATGTGACGGCATTGGCGGTGTTGGCGGACGGTCGGCTGGCAAGTGGTGATCACAACAGCGAGATGCGGTTATGGGATGTGGCGGCTGACTGCAGCGAAATGGTGAAGCTGCAGAAATACTTCTGGGTGGATGCACTGGCGGTGCTGCCTGACGGCCGCCGTTTGGCTCTTGGAGTTGAGGAAATCAGCGTGACATGCGGCTTATGCCCTGCTGGGTGCATTGATGTGTGGAACGTGGCTGCAGCTGGCGCGCCCCCGATCCGGGATGCAACCATCCCGTGTGGTAGCCCTGTGTCGGCGCTTGCGGTGCTGCCCGGTGGCCGCCTCGCAGCTGGGTGCGACGACAGCAAGGTACGGATTGCGGACGTGGACGCGGGAGTTGTAGCGGCTACCCTGGAGGGACACAGCGGCAGTGTGGCAGCACTGGCGGTGCTGCCCAACGGCGTGCTGGCCAGCGGGTCGAGGGACGGAACCATACGGCTGTGGAATGTCGGCGCGTTGGTGTGCGTGGCAACGCTGGGCTGGCACACGGGCGGCATACGGTCGCTGGCGGTGCTGGCAGACGGGCGCCTGGCATGTGGGACAGACGGCGGTGACTTGGTGCTGTGGGACGTGGATTCTCGCACTGCGACTCACACCTATCTGAGCACGACGACCAGGTACCGGTACAGGGACGATGTGGTAGCACTGGCCGCGCTGCCGGACGGCCGCCTACTTAGTGGGACAAATATACGTGGCCTCGTCCAGCTGTGGGACACGCGGCCGGCGGCGATGGCTGATGTGGCTGCCAGCAGTCGTGCCGCAGGCACAATTCCAATGACGGTGCTGGCCCAAGTACCTGATGGCACACATGCACTGGCACTGCTGCCGGACGGCCGCCTCGCCTGCGCGTGCAACAACACACGAGGGGTGTACCTGTTGGAAGTGCCGCCCCCCGCGACGCTCGAGTACCGGTAGCCGAGTGATGGCTGCAGCTTCGGCGCTGCTGTACCGGTACTCACGACTCCCGGTGCGCCATGCCAACAGCCGTCTGCATTGGTATTTGAAGCGGTCACAACAACAAGCAAGTTCCCACTTCACCTGCATGCTTCCGTACGGTGTTCTGCGACCACGCCGCCGCCTTACATGCTGCCGGCACATGATGACTGTGGTGTTGCGGTGACTGCGCATTCATGCCGGCAGTTTGCCCCCGCCCTGGATCGCGTGATTCTGGACCTCCGTCTTCGGTCCTGAATGCTTGTGTGCACTTACCGGTACGGTTCAATTGCGTCGTCTGCCGGTATACCAGGGGCTAATCGCCCTAAGCACGGCGCAGCAGGGTACGCAGCACCGCCGTGGCACTCCACGGCGGGTCCTGCTTCCCAACTGCACATCAAGAGATGATAATGAAAGGTACGCACACAGATGCCGGACGCGTCACAGGCGCACTACACGGACGCGCTGCTGGGCGTCGCGCCGCCGTACAGCACAAACCCGCCGCCCGCGGAGTTCACGGTGATGGAGGTGTCAATCGCCATCTTGGCCGCCGCGGTGGCCGCCGAGTCCTCTTCGCCGGCCAGGTTGATCACAATGCGGCGATCGCCGCCCTTGACCGGCGCCGCATCCTCCTGCGTCTCGGCAGGCCGCTTGCGGGCGCCGGCACAGCAGCAGCAGCAGCGGCAGAACAGGGCGCGGCGGGAGAGGAGGGGGGCGAGCAGGGAGGCCACCGGCAGGCGCGCCGGCGCCCGGGCGGCGGCCAACATCTGCGGGTGGGACGCCCCTGGCGCGGCGCCCCCCGGCGCCCCCACCCCGCCGGGGGGGGGGGAGGCGGAGGGGGGGGGGGGGGCGGCGAGCGGGGCGCGGGGGGCGCCCCCGCCGCTGTCTGAGGTGGCTGCCCTGCGGGAGGCGGTGGCGGCTGGCGCGGCGCGGCTTGCAGCGGCGGAGGCGGTGGCGGCGGAGCACGCGGCGCGGCGGGCGGCGGCGGAGTCCGACCTGCGCGACACGCGTGGCGCCCTGACGGCGGAGTTGGAAGCATCGCGTAGCCTACTGGCGGCGGCGGCGCAAGAACTGGCGGACACGCGCGCCGACTACTCGCGCATTGCTGCGGAGGACGGCGAGGCGGCGAAAGTGGACCTGATGCGCGCCGAGGCGCATGCGCGCGAGGTGAGCCACGCACTGGAGGCACGCACAGCAGAGGCGGCAGCACTGACAGCGCAGGTGCGCACCCTCACCGCGGCGGTGCACGAGTGGGGCGACGTGCGCGCCGCGCAGGCGGCGCTGGCGGAGCGCGAGGAGGCGGCGGCGGCCCTGGAGGCAGCGGTGGCAGAGCGCGAGGCGGCGGTTGCGCGGCGTACGGAGGAGGGCGACGACGCCGCCGCCGCGCACGCGCGCGAGGTGGACGACTGGGCAGCCGCGTGCGCCATCCAGCGCGTGTGGCGGGCACGGTGTGCGCGCAGCCGCGAGCGGCGCGCGGCCGACCTTTCGGTGGCGCAGACGCGTGTAGATGCCGCCGCCGCCGCCGTCATTCAACGCGAGGCCACGCTAGCGCGCCACTCCACTGCGCTGAATGACCGCGCTGCTGCGCTGGACGCCCGGGAGGCCGCCATTGCTCTGGTACGGGCTTCTGGTGCCTGGGCGCCTCGTTATTTACACTCGCACATTAATAATTATCACACGCACCCCCCACCCCCACCCCCCACCTTGCAGCGCGAGGTGCAATTTGAGGCGTCCGCCACGCAGCTGCAAGACATGATGGCGCGCATGGCGACGGCAGAGGAGGACCTGGCGGCACGGCAGCGTGCAGTGGCGGAGGCGGCGGCTGAGGTGGAGGCGGCGCGTGCCAGCGCAATTGCAGCCGCCGCTGCGGCGGCTACCGCGGCTGCCGCCGCTGCTGCGGAGCGTAGTGCGTCGCCGCCGCTGCCCTCGCCACCAGCGTCACCGCCACCCCCAGCTGCCGCCAGCACGCCGCCGCCGCCATCGCTGCCAGCAGAGGCGTGGCGGCTGGAGCGTGCTGCGCTGCTGGTGCGGTTGGACGACCTGGCGGGGCAGGTGTTTGACTTGCAAGCGGCGCTGGCTGCTGCCACCGGCGTCCCTGCCGTGGCAGCTCTTGTACGCAGCCCTGGACGCGGTGGTGTTGGTGTTGGTGGTGGCGGCGGCGGCGGCGGAGGTGCGCGGGCGTTGCCCACTTCACCCGAGTTTGCCCTCTCTGCGACTGTGTCACCCGCCTCTTGGCGTGACACTGCCACCTCGCCGTTGGCATCGCCACGCGGCGCGGCGGTTGTCGACACGGTGGAGGTGGCGGCCGAGACTGCCGCGGAGTCAAGTTCGGTTGTAGCAGCGGCGGCGCTGGCACACGAAGCGGCGGCGCTGCATGCCGAGCGTGCCGCGTTGGCGACAGAGCGGGCGGGCGTGGCGGCGGAGCGGGCGGCAGCGGAGCGCGACCTGCAGCTGCTACAACAGAGCGTGGCGGTGGAGCGCGAGGAGATGGCGGCTGAGCGGCGGCTGCTCGTGGCGGAGCAGGCAGAGTGCCGCGCGTTGCACCGCTCGCTGGCAGAGCGTGCGGCGAGTGACAATGTTGTGGCGCTGGCGGCAGGCGACGCAGGCGCACCGGCATGGCTGTGGAGTGCCGCTGCCGACCTGCCTGCCAGCCTAGGCAGCACCGACGACGGAGGTAGCGGCGGGAAGCCCACCTCCTCCTTGCAGCTGCTGGCGCTGGGGCTGGGGCAGGTGGCACGCATGCAGCAGCGACTGCAGGTGGACCTGGATTCGCGCATGGCGGCAGTGGAGGCGGCGCGCGTGGCGGCAGCTGCCACTCCCACAACGTCCGCGGCAGCGTTGCCAGCGCCACCGACGCCGCCGGCGGACGGCGTCACTCCTGCCCGCCGGTCAGCACCTGGCACACCCGCACCGGCACCTGCATGGACGCTGCTGGACACACCCATGCCAACGGTGTCGCAGCTGCGGTCCCCGCCACGGCGGTCTACGACGAGCGTCAGTTGGGGGGATGGCGTCGGCGGCGTGGCGGTGCCCCACGCCGCTGCTGCTGCATCAGCACCCCCACCACCACCGTCGCCGTCACCTCCCCGTGTGGCTGCCACTCAAACCGACACACCACCGCCGCCACCCGTCGTGGCCTACTCACCCCCACCCCCACCATCCCCGCCCGCGTCACCAGTTGTTACCACCGTTCCGGTGGGTAGCGTGGCGGGCAGCGGCAGCGACGGCGGCGTGGATGTGTCCATCGTGGCAGCGCTGTCGTCCAAGCTGCGCAGCGTGCAGGGTGACCTGCGTACGACGGAGTCGGCGCTGAAGACGGAAGTGGAGACGGCGGCGCTGCTGCGGTCGGAGGCGGACGCCCTGCGCCACGCGCTGGCGCACGTGACGTCGCAGGCGCAGGTGTTTGCACGCACGCTGGATGGGCTGAAGGAGGCGGGGCTGTGGGACCCACGGACCGGCGCGGTGTCAGCGTCCCCCATACCCCTCACCGCCGCTGCCACGCCGCCGCCCGCCCTGCCGCCACACGCCGGCACGCCGTCCGGCCCACCCAGCCGCGCGCCCAGCGGCGGCAGGCCAGCGGCGCATCGTGCGCCCACCCCCGCATCCGCTGCTGCCGCACCGACGAGCAGCCGGCGTGGCAGCAATGCGACGAGTGTGAGCAACGCGGCGGCGGCAGCGGCGGCCTCCACCGGCGCACCCGTGCTGCACCTCACTGCCGCCATGGTGCCGTCCGGCGGCGCCACTATGGTGTCGTCGTCGTCCGCGGTGCGCACCGGGTGGCGGGGTGGTGTGGCGCCGCCGGCAACCAGCGGCGGAGGTGGCGGCGGCGAGAGCATGTCTGCCTCGCTGGCCACGCCCGCTCATGTGCCGCTGCCGCACCCGCCACGGCATGCCGACAGCGCGCTGCTGTCGCGCATCATGGGTGAGGGGGCCAGTGGTACGGCCGCCATGGCACCTTCTGCCACGCCAGCAGCAAGTAGCGGCGGCGGCGGCGGTGGTGGTGGCACGCTGCGTCACATATCGCTTACTCTTAGCCCGCCACCGGCGCTGCGGTAGTAGTCTCCGAGTCTGGGGGCGCTGCACACTTTTGCGGGCGCTTCCGCGCTTGTGTGGTTCCGACTGCCGGAACGATTGTACCATACCATTGAAAGTGTTGAGTACGCAAGTACGCAAGCTCCTGTAGGTGCTTATCTCATAGTTGCTGGCGTGCCAGTGGCCCACCACTAGTGAAGGGCGTGGGCTCACGGCACTGCCCAAGTGGCCCCGGCCCCCGAGTCTACCCTCCTTGTTTGCTCATGGCATGGCAGCCGAAGGCGCAGGTGGAACCACTCGGAGCGTGCGGGGCCGCTCGACGCAAGCTTCAGTGCGGCTGATGCAGGCGTGGGTGGTGTCGGGTGACAGCCGTGTGTGGTGGGAGGCCATCGTGCTGGCACGCAAGGCGGGCGTGGTGCTGCTGGCGGTGCTGGTGACCAACCCCTATCTGCAATGCGTTGGCGCGACACTGTGGTTCCTGGGTGCATTCATCCTGCAGCTGCGCTTCACGCCGTACGCCAAGCAGCAGTTTAACTGGCTGGAGACCGTCAGCTTGGTGTCCACGCTGCTTACCGCCATCATCTCCACCGCGTTGCTGCAATACAACGTGGGCGTGACGTCGGCAGACCTGCACCCGCCGGACGCCATGACGGGCATCGAGTGGGCGGTGACGCTGCTGCTGGGCGTCATCAATCTGGCCACGCTCGCTGTGCTGGCGGGTACGTGGCTGCGCCTGCAGTGCATGCGTCACGCCGTGCGTGCTCGCGGCATCATACGGCGCGCCACTGCTGTGGCAGGCATGTCGGGCCGTGTGGCAGCACCAGTACCAGTACAGCGCGCGCCACCGCGCGTCGTGCTGGCAACAAACAGTAGCAAGGGCGCTACAGGCAAGACTGTGTTGGCCAGTGATGGCGCGCCTGAGGGCATGGCGGCATCAACAGCCAACCCGCTATGGGCTTCCAGTAGAATTGCTGCCGCCGCTGGCGCGCAAGCATCCGCGCCCGCAGCTTCTGCCGCCGGTGTCGCTGCTGTTGCTGTTGGGCCGGTTGCGCGCCGACATGAGGCGGCAGTGGCACCACCCGCGTCGTTCATGCCAATGAGCGCTGGCAGCGACGCTGCTGCCGACGCCGCTGCTGCTCCCAAGTCCCAACCCAGCCGAACGTAGCGGGCGGCGCCACCATGCCGGCTCGGGGCCCGGGCCACTGCCCGGCACTGCCGGCGGACGGCGGAGTCCGGGCGGACGCCGGACGCGCGGAGCGGCGCGGCTGCGCGGAATCGCGGATGCGCCGGGATGCGGTGATTGTCACCGTGATTGAGCCTTTCGCACAGTTTCGCAGTCTTTCGCTAAGTTTCGCTTCAAGAATGGTAATTGCTTGTCAAGCATTGGCACCCAGGCAGCCACTCAGCCACTGCCGCCGCCAGGCAACCACTGCGTCTCGCAGGTCCAGCGCAGTGCCACACTGCCACCGCACGGGCCGTCGGGCCGCACTGCGGGCGGGCCGGGCGGCATGATGCCGCCCGGCCCGCCCGCAGTGGCCGCGGCATGCTGCCATGCCGGGCATGCCATCCCGGCATGGCCCGGCCGCCGTGCCCGCGTGCAGGGTGGTTGACTCGGAAATTGTCCGTTGGCGCCTCTGCCACGCCCCTTTGCACACAATTATTACGCGGGTGCCACGTCGCGCGCACGCATTTATTGCGGCGTTGACCTTTTTGACACCCGCGGTTCCGACTGGTGCCCCTGGATTTCGCTCCCGCGCTGCCGTTAAAAACCTCATTTTTGGCCGTTGCACCCCTATACACACGCATTTTGACCCTTTTTCGACATTTTATTGGCCGCTGCCGTTGCCTGCCGCTGGGTGGGTGGGTGGGCAGGTAGTGCTGGTACTGGGTTGTTGACTGCTGCTAGTGGTGGGCGCGCTGGTGCTGCTGGGTGGAGGCGGTGGTAGTGACAACCGTGGTGGTAGTGCGTAGACGTGGCTGCTGCCTACTGCTTACTTGCTACTACTGCTGCTACTGCTGCTACTGCTACTGCTGCTACTTGCTACCTACTCTCCTACTGCTTACTACTACTGGTGCTGTTGCTGCTGCCGCTGCTTGCTGCTTACTACTTACTGCTGCTGGTACTGAGTGGTGCTAGTACTGGTACCTGGTGCTGCTGCTACTACTACTGCTGGTAGTACTGCTACTACTTGCTACCTACTGCTGCTACTGCTGCTACTACTGGTAGTGGTGGTACTGGTAGTGCTGGTACGAGTCTGCTGCCGGTACCAGTACCTGGTGCTGCTGCTGGTAGTGGTGGTACTGCTGCTGCTGCTGGTGAGTGGACGTGGCGCTGCTGCTGCTGCTGGCTGGCTAGGTGGTGCTGGCCGTGTCCACTACTTCTCGTGCCCGGCTCGGCGGCCGCGTCGGACCCTGCTGCTGGGCTGCTCGGGTCCCGCTGTGACCTGTTGACCGACCGACGGCTGTTGCACCCACCAGACGAGCGTGGCGGTGTGGCAGTGGTGCAGCTGGTGCCCTGCCAGCACGCATTATCCCCCTCCTCCCACCCCATCCCACGCCCACCCGCGCGGCCGGCACGCGATGGAGGACTGGGGGATGGAGGGGGGCGGGCCAACGCTGCTGGCGGCGGCGCCGCTTCCCGGCGGTGGCGGCACCCGCGTGGTGCGGTTTGACACCGTAGCTTCCGCCTCCGCCGGTGGTGGCGGCGGTGGCGGCGGCGGTGGCGGCGGTCGTGCGCCCGCGACCTCAACCTCTTCGTCGGCGCCCGACGCCGCCGCCGTGGCGGCCG